>Ga0247834_1003298_pt1 | contig 22239 bp, 17 predicted proteins | sample LaCruzMarch2015__8_FD_187118 | JGI IMG/M metagenome (GOLD analysis project Ga0247834, IMG submission 187118) | Freshwater microbial communities from meromictic Lake La Cruz, Castile-La Mancha, Spain - LaCruzMarch2015_12m | ecosystem: Environmental > Aquatic > Freshwater > Lake | place: Spain...
AAGCGTCTCCAGCCGAACCATTGAACGGGCTACATAAGCACTTACTGACTCCAGGTTCCCGGCTGGGCTGAATGTTCGATAATGAGTATTATGTCAACTCGGCAACCACGCAGGAACACAGGGGATTTCGTGCTGCCACGAGCCCCCCGGTGCTCCCGCCGCTCCCGACCGGTCAGTCAGTCAGTCCAGGGTCAAGGCGTAGGACATGGCGCCGCCGTCCAGGTGGCGGACATCGTCGACGCCCCGTTGCTTGAGGATTCGGTACGCCTGGTAGGCCCGCTGGCCGGTCTGGCTGACCACCACGATGGGCTTGTCCCGCGGCAGGTCGGGGATCTTCTCGCGGAGGGCCTCCAGCGGGACCCGCAGCGCGGCCGCCGGCCACGGACCGGGTTTGCCCGGCCGGCTGACGTCGACGACGGTGACGGCGTTTTTGAGGATCCGCAGCGCGAGCTCTTCGGCCCCCATCGGATTGGCTTCCCCACCCAGGGCCTGGGCGGCCAGCTGACCCGCGATCTGCAGCGGGTCAAACGCTGGCCCCAAGGTCGGCTCGTAGGCCATGTCGAGGTCCGCCACATGGGACGGCGACCAGGCGTCGGCGACGGCCTGGGCGAGCAAATCGATGCGGCGTGGCACGCCCTCCCGGCCCCAGACCTCGCCGCCGACGACGACGGCCTCTTTGCGGTCCACCACCAGGCGGACGCACATCGGGTCGCCCCCCACCCAGGGTTCGCCGGCGTAGCCGAAGACGCTGACGACGAAGATGCGGTCGTCGCCGATGACCGAGCGGGCGTCGGCCTCGGACAGGCCCGTGCGGGCGAAGCGCTGGTCTCCCACAACGTACAAGGCCGTGCCTGCCAATGGCGACAACGCTTCGGGCTTGCCGGTGCCGGCCGCGTTGTGGCCCGCGATCTGGGCCGTGCGGGTGGCGATGGCCGCCTGGGGCAACCACAGGGGTGCCCGGGTGACGGCGTGGGTGATGGAGACGGCGGTGCCGCAGGCGTAGACGTTGGGCAACGTCGTCTGCATGCGCTCGTTGACGCGGACGCTGCCGTCGGCGTTGAGGGCGGCGCCGGCGTCGGCCAACAGACCCGTGCGGGGTTTGAGGCCGGTGGTGATGATGACGAGGTCGGCGGCGATGATGGCGCCGTTGTCGAGGTGCAGGACCCGGTGGGTGCCGTCGACTTCCACCCGCTCGATGCGACGTCCGAGCTGCAGGGTCACGCCAGCGTCTGTCAGGGCCCGCTGGGCCGCCCGGGCCGCCATCAACGACAACGACCGCAAGATGCGTTCCTGGCGATCAATGGCAGTGACCAGGAAGCCGGCGCTGGTGAGGCCCATGGCGGCGTCGACGCCGTAGGGGCCGCAGCCGATGACGACGACGCGCTCGGCGCCGTTTTGGCGGGCGGTCTGGATGGCCTTGAGGTCGTCGATGGTGCGGAAGCCGACGACGCCGGGGTCGCCCAGGGAGAGCCCCGGCACGCCGACGTCTTGCACCTCGGCGCCGCCGGAGAAGATGGCGGCGTCGAAGCGGATGGTTTCCTGCCCCGTCGAGGTCCGGACCACCAGGCGTTGGCTGTCGGCGTCGAGGCGGACGGCGTCGGTCCCCGTGCGCAACTCGATGCGATGGCGTTCGGTGAAGAACTGGCGGCGGTCCTCGTCGAGGTCGGCGAGCTTGGTCACCCGCCCCTCAAGGTGGTGCCTCAGCCCGGCCTGCACCCAGGACACGTGGGGCTTCTTCTCGACGAGGATGATGCGAGCGTGCTCATCAAGTTCCCGAACCCGGGCCGCAGCCACGGGGCCGCCGCCTGCGCCACCGATGACGACAATGGTCTTGCTCATGAGCCTGCTCCTTCAGCGAGTGTCTGCGCGTCTGCGCGTCTGCCGTCTGCCCGGTTCCGATGCTTCTTTGGCTGGCGCCGAGACGGAGCCAGGCCCCCTGGCCCCGGCTCCGTCCAACAGCCCAGGCCCATCAGCTCTTGAAGGTGATGGCGCCGTCGACGGTGGTCATGCGCTGGAGTTCGTGGGCGCGGGCCTTGACCTCGCCCGGGGTCAGGATCTGCATCCGGTCAAACGAGAACGCCTCGACGACGAAGCTGGCCATCACCGTGCCCGTGAGCATGGCGCGGCGCCAGGTGGCGTCGTCGATGGAGCCGCCGGCGCTGAGGTGCCGGTCGAGGGTGCCCATGCAGCCACCCGCGAAGGTGTCGCCGGCGCCGGTGGGGTCGTAGACGTCCTCAAGGGCGAACGCGGGCATGAAGACCGTGGGCTGCTCGGGCTGAAAGAGGAGGGCCCCGTACTCGCCACGCTTGATGACGATGGTGAGGGGCTTCTTCTTGGCCAGGCGCTGGATGGCTTTGGCAGCCTTGACGATGTTGTGCTCCCCCGAGAGGAGGCGCGACTCGGTCTCGTTGAGGAACAGCACGTCGACCATGTTGAGGGTCTGGATCAAGCTGTCGCGCTTGATGTTGATCCAGAGGTTCATGGAGTCCATGCCGACGAGCTTGGGGGCCTTCACCTGCGACAGGACCTTGCGCTGCAGGTCGGGGTCGATGTTGGCCAGGAACACCGTGCTGGCGTCGGCGTAGTGGGCGGGCAGCACGGGGTCGAAGTCGGCGAAGACGTTGAGGTCGGTGCCGAGGGTTTCGGCTTCGTTGAGGTCGGTGCCGTAGCGGCCCTTCCAGTGGAAGGTCTTGCCGGGCTTCTGGATGAGGCCAGCGACGTCGATGCTCTTGGACTTCAACCACGCCGTGTGGGCGTCGGGAAAGTCTTCGCCGACGACCGCGCACAGGCGCACATCCGTGAAGAAATTGGCGCAGATCGAGAAGTAGTTGGCGGAGCCACCGAGGGCCTGCTCGCGCTTGCCAGCAGGCGTCTCGAGGGAGTCAAACGCAACGGAACCGACGACGACGATGGACATGCTGCTCTCCGGTGCGTGGTGCACCCATCAATGAAGCTTCAACGAACCATGAACCGTGATGTGAAACCTTCAGGCGCTCAGCCGCGCCGACCCGCCCGCGCTTCAGGTGGCGTCGCGCGATTGCCACTCGTCGACGGCGCCGTCGCCGTCGCGGTCGACGCCGATGCGGTCGAGGACGCCGGCCTCGTAGTACTCCCAGAAGTCGACGACGGTGTTGAAGTCGAGGTCGGCCTCTTCGCGGACGATGGCGCCCTTCTCAAAGAAGCGCCACATGTCGGCCTTGCCGTCGAAGTTCGTGTCGTACGTCTTCTTGACGATGACCCCCTTCTGGAAGGCAATGACCACGTCGATCTTGCCGTCGAAGTCGCCGTCGATGCGCTCTTCGACGAGTTCGCCCTTGTCATCCAGGGTGCGGATGACATCGATCTTGCCGTCGAAGTTGACGTCGACCTCCTTGCGAACCACGCGGGCATTGCCGTTCTGCTCGACGACGAGGAACTGGTAGGCGTCGGGGCGACCGTCTTTGTTGAGGTCGAGGTCCCGGCGGGAGTAGGCGGTTGGATCGAAGGTGTCGTCGTCGAGGCGGGCCGCGCCGCCGCGGTCGTCAGGGCCGCCACCGCCGTCGGCCTTGATGGAGGCGTCGTCAGCCGCGCAGCCGACGCTGCCGACAACGGCGGCAGCCATGGTGGCGACGGTGGCGACCAGGAGCATCAAGCGCGAGGGAGAATGGCGCAGCATGGAGGGGACTGTCGGTCCCTGCCGCCCCCTCGTCAAGAGCGCCATGACGCCGCAGGGCGGGGGCCAACCGTCCCTTGCCTGGCGGTCCTGCCCCGGACTGACCGCGATCCGGGCGGTGGCTGACCCTTTGTCGCCGGGCCTGCTATGGGGCGCCATGCGCATCTGTGTCACCGGCGGCGCCGGCTTCATCGGCTCCCATCTTGTCGACCGCTTCATCACCGACGGCCACGACGTGGTCGCCCTCGACGATTTGTCGTCGGGCGTCCGATCCCAGGTGAACCCGCGGGCCCGGCTGGTGGTGGCCGACATCCGCCGCCCCGAGGCGGCCGCCGCCGTCATGGCCTTTGCCCCCGAGGTGGTGTGTCACCATGCCGCCCAGATGGACGTCCGCAAAAGCGTCGCCGTCCCGGCGTTTGACGCCGACGTCAACCTGGTGGGCCTGCTGAACGTCATGGAAGCCGCCCGCAGCGCCGGCGCCCTGCAGCACGTGCTGTTCGCGTCGTCGGGAGGCGCCATGTACGGCGAGCAGGAAACCTTCCCCGCCACCGAGAGCCATCCCACCCGGCCCGAGAGCCCCTACGGCCTCGCCAAGGCTGTCAGCGAGCAATACCTGGATTGGTACCGCCGCTTCTACCAGGTCCCCTACACCGCCCTGCGCTACGGCAACGTCTACGGCCCCCGGCAGAACCCCCATGGTGAAGCCGGCGTGGTGGCGATTTTCTGCCAGCGCATCCTCGACAAGAAGCCCCTGACCATCTTTGGCGACGGCGGCCAGACCCGCGATTACGTCTTCGTCGGCGACGTCGTGGCGGCCAATGCCCTGGCTTTGGAGCAGCGGCTGGTGGGCGGCTTCAACGTTGGCACGGGTCAAGAGACCGACGTGAACCAGTTGGCGAGCGCGTTGCTGGCGGCGGCGGACGCTCCGGTGCCCGTCAACCACGAGGCCGCCCGCCCCGGCGAACAGCGCCGCTCGGTCATCGACCCCGGCAAGCTCTCGGCCCGGGGCTGGAAGCCGTCGGTCACCGTGGCCGAGGGGCTGGCCCGGACCTACCGCTGGTTTGCCGAGCAGCGCAGCAAGGCCTGAGGCTGGCTGAGCGGATACCGCTGTACGTTCAATGATTTGGGCGTGTTGCTTTCCGCGATTTCGACCGCTCCGCGGTCGAAATGTTCTGATTCTTCAGACACTTGGCGCTGAGCCAAGCGTTTGAAGTCCCCGCGATTTCCCCGCGATTTCCCCGCGATTTCCCCGCGATTCGCCGCGATGTCGACCGGAACGTGGGCGCGGCGCCAAGGCCGGTGAAACCCCAGGCTTGACGGGGGGGCGTCGAGTGCGGAGATTCCAGCGGTGCCACCAGTGAACGACGACGACGCCTCCGACGAGGGCACGCCCCTGCCCGGCAACCCCTCCATGCGCGAGGTGGTGCCGGCGGCGCCGACGGACCGCACGTCGATGATCGACCTCGAGGCCGTGCAGGCCAAGCGCAACGCGCGCCGCAGTGGGGCCGAAGAAGACCTGGTGCACGCCAGCGACGACGACGACGAGGAAGCCACCGACGCCCCCGATGGCCCCCCCGAGCGCGACGTCGATGCCACGGGCACCCTGGCCCGCAAGCCCCGCAAGAAGGCCTCCACCCAGGCCGCCCGCCTGGTCCGCGACGAGCAGTCTCGGCGCGAAGAGGCCGCCGTCGACGATGCCGACGACGGCGCCGGCAACGACGTCGAGGACGGCAACGCCGATGGGACCGGCACCCGCTCCCGCCGGGGCACCCGCACCGGCCAAACCAAGACGGGCATGACCCGCACGGGGATGACCCGCGCCGGCGCCACCCAGGCCATCAAACGCCCGGTCAAACGCAAGCCCCTGTCACCGGTGGCCGCCGCTGCCGTGGTGGCCATCGTCGTCGTCGGCGTCATCGTCGCTGTCTTCATCGCCGCCCGCGCCACCGGTGTGTTGACGGTGACAAGCATCCCCGGCGGCGCCACGGTCAGTCTCGATGGTGAAGTGATTGGCACAAGCCCCCTGCAGAAGCGGGTCCGCACGGGCAGCCACGTCGTCGACCTCGCCATGGATGGCTTCGAACCCTTCCGTGAAGTGGTGGGCGTGCCCGCCGACGGCCTGAGCTTCCTGCAGCCCATGAAGGCCCTGCCGCCGCCGCCGCCGCCGCCGCCCACGCCCGCCGAGATGGCCATGGACATCATGGCCCAGGCCAAGCGCTTGTTCGACGCCGGCGACCTCGACGGCGCCGCTGCCAAGGTCGACGAGATCGAGAGGCTTGTCCCCGACCACCAGCCCTCGAAGGAGCTGCGGGCCGCCATCAAAGCCGCCGTCGCCAAGCGGGCGGCTTCGGCCGCGGTGCAGCAGCAGAACGCCGCCGCCGAGGCCCGTTTGCAGAAGGCGCGGCAACTGTCTGAGGACGGTCTGCGCCTCTACACCCAGGGCAAGCTCGGCCCCGCCCGGACGGCCCTGTACGACTCGTTGAAGCTCGACAGCAAGAACCCCGACCCCCACCGCACCCTCGCCAAGATCTTCAACCGTGAGGACGAGGTCGACAAGGTCCGCTACCACCTCGAGCGCTTCCTGGCCCTGGGCGGCAACGACGGCGACTTCAAGGTGCGTGAGTGGCTCAAAGCCCACCCGAAATAGCCATGACGTCGTCCACCGACGCCGGACGGTCCGAGCGCGAGGCCCTGCGAAGGGCCTTGCTGCCTCCCCTCACGTTTGCCGCCAAAGATGGTTTCAAGAACGTCACCCGACTCAGCGGGGTCGATGGTCTCGTCGACGGCGTCATCGACAGCGCCGGGGTCACCGGGGCCCTGGCCCTCGCCCTGCGCACCGCGGCGACGGGGTTTGATGCCGCCGACGCCGCCGGCAAGCGGGCCCGGGTGGAGCGCCTGCTGGGCCTGCTGGATTCGACGCCTTCGTCGACGACGACGACGACGGCTTCGTCGCCTTCGTCGTCAGCCCCGGCACCGAGAGCATCAGGCCAGCCTGGACCGTCGGCCGCGATGTCCCCCCGGGCAAATATGCCGACGACAGCGACGACGACGACGACGACGACGGCAAGACCTGCCGCGGCGACCGCAACGACCGGAACGACCGGAACGACGACGACGACCCCACCAGCGCCCCCCAGGGCCGCGCCGAAGCCAGCACCAAAACTGTCCAAGGCCCCACCGGCGACGACGGACCAGGGGGATCCCCTCACCTGGCCCATCCACCGCATCAAGGGCGTGGGCACCACCAAAGCCGCCCAGCTGCTGGACCGGGGCCTCGCCACCCTTGGCGACGTGCTCTTCACCCTGCCCCGCACCTTCGAAGATCGCCGGGAGAAGAAGCGCATCGTCGACCTCGAGGATGGCCTGTTGTCGGTGGTGTCGGGCACCGTGCAGATCGCGGGCGTCGTCGGCGCCGGTCGCGGCCGTCGTTTCGAGGCCACCATCGACGATGGCACCGGGCTGCTGCGCCTGATTTTCTTCCACTTCCGCCAGGGTGAACTCACCGCCCGCCTGACCCGCGGGGTCCAGGTCACCGTCGCCGGCGAGGTCAAAAAGCATCAGGGCCGGGCCTCGATGATTCATCCCCGGCTGTCGTCGGCGCAGAATCAGGAGACCGTGCTGGGGGGCATTGGCCCCATCTACCCGGAAATCAAGGGATTTCACCCCCTGGAACTGGGTCGGGTCGCTGCCGGGGCCCTCGACGTCCTCGCCGCCAGCCGCGGGGTGCCAGACCCCCTGCCCCTGGAGGTCATTCGGCGAGCGAACCTGCCTGGCCTGCAAGACGCCCTGGTGTCCCTGCACAAACCAGCGGCCGACCTCGACGGTGACGCCGTGCGGGCCCTGCTCGATCGCAGTTCGCCCGGCCATCGGCGCCTGGCCTTCGAGGAGCTCTTTGTCCTCGGGGCGGCCCTGTCGCTGCGTCGTCGGGCCCAGGGAGTGGACCCGGCCCCCGTGTTGCGCGGCACCGACGGGGAGGCCGACGCCGTCACCCGCTTGCTGCCGTTTTCCCTCACGGGTGCCCAGAAACGGGCCACCGCCGAAATCCTCCGGGACCTCGAGAAACCGACGCCCATGGCCCGCCTGCTCCAGGGCGACGTCGGCGCCGGCAAGACCGCGGTGGCCGCCATCTGCGCGTTGCGGGCGGCCCGGGCGGGCTACCAGACGGCCTTCATGGCCCCCACCGAGGTGCTGGCGGCCCAGCACGGGCGCACGCTCAAAAAGATTGGCTTCGCCGTCGGCCTGCGGGTCGAGGTCCTGACAGGCTCGGTGCCCAAGAAGGCCCGCACCCTGCTGCTGGCCCGGCTGCGCAACCGCGACATCGACATCGTCGTCGGCACCCAGGCGTTGCTGTCGGAGGGCGTGGATTTTGCGAGGCTGGGGCTGTGCATCGTCGACGAGCAGCACCGCTTTGGCGTCGTCCAGCGGGCCCTGCTGCGCCAAAAGGGCCCCAAAGACGCCGGCGTCGACCAGACCCCCCACCTGCTGGTGATGACGGCGACGCCAATCCCGCGGTCGTTGACGCTGACCGTCTACGGCGACCTCGCGGTGTCGATCCTCGACGAGCTGCCCCCGGGCCGCACCCCCATCTTCACCCGCATCACGCCCGACATGCACGCCGCCGTCGCCGTCATGAAAGAGACCCTCGCCAGAAACGAGCGGGTCTTTGTGGTCTATCCCCTCATCGAGGAGAGCGAGAAGCTCGACGTCATGGCCGCCACCGACGGCGCCGCCGACCTCGCGAGGGAGTTCGGTGACGCCGACGTGGTGCTGCTGCACGGCAAGATGTCGGCGACGGAAAAAGAAGCCGCCATGACGTCGTTTGCCCGCGGCGACAAACGGGTGCTGGTGTCGACGACGGTCATCGAGGTCGGCGTCGACGTGCCCCAGGCGACCCTGATGGTCATCGTCAACGCCGAGCGCTTCGGCCTGGCCCAGCTGCACCAGCTGCGCGGTCGGGTGGGGCGTGGGGCGGCCAAGTCGACGTGCTTGCTGGTGCCCGGCGGCGCCGGCCGCGACGCGCTGGAGCGGCTGCGGACCCTGGAAGCCACCAACGACGGTTTCGTGATCGCGGAAAAAGACCTGGAATTGCGGGGGCCTGGCGATGTGCTCGGCACCCGTCAATCGGGCCTGCCCACCCTGGCGTTTTCCGATTTGGCCAAGCACGCGGCCCTCATCGAGTTGGCCCGGGAACTGGCCGACACCATCGTCGCCGCCGACCCCCAGCTGACCAGGCCCGAACACGCGGGCCTGCGTCGCCTCGTCTGGGAACGCTACGCTGAGCGCCTGGCCCTGACGGCCGCTGGCTGAGGCCCGGGTCGAGACCGCGTACAGACAAGACCGAGAAGACAGAGAAGGTTGTCGATGGCTGCCAATACCCCCACAAATGCCCAGGATGACCTCCAGGCCCGCATCGTGGCTGGCGACCCCGGGGCGCTGGACGAGCTGTTTCGGAGCTCCAGGGACGCCCTGGGTCGCTACCTGGCCTCCCGCTGCGGCAACGTCACCGACGCCGAAGACGCCCTCCAGAACACCTTCGAGAGCGCCACCCGCTTCATCGAGGGCTATCGCGGCGAGGCCAACCCCCGCAGTTGGCTGTTTCGCGTGGCCGCCAATGCCTGCACGCGCATGCGTCGCGGCCACAAAAACACCGCGTCGCTGCATGTGTCCATCGACGACCGCCCCCTCATCGACGAGCGCCTGCCAGACCCCGAGGAGCGGGTGACCTCGAAGGTCGACGCCGTCTTTGGCGCCATCGAGAAGCTCGACCCCGTGGACCGCAAGGTCATCTTGCTGCGCGATGGCGAAGGCTTGTCGGCGAAGGAGACCGCGGCCGCGTTGGACCTGACCGAAGCGGCGGTGAAGTCCCGCCTGTTCCGGGCCCGCAAAGCGGTGCGCGAAGCCGCCGACGCCCTGCCCGGCTGACGCGCCCTCCTGCGGGGCGCCCGATCAACCGCGCCAGCGGTTGACTGGCATGAACATCAAGCGCGCGGCGCGCTTGATCGGGATCCGACGCCGACGCCGCCGCAGTCGTGCACCCTTTGACCGGTTGGCTGGCTCTTCATCTGTGAACCCCCTTTCTGGACCCGCAGCGATTCGCTGCTGGATTCACTGTTGGAGTCACCGATGAAGAAACCCGTGCAGGCCACCGACGCGAACTTCAACACCCTGATGCAGAACGCGGGCGACACCCCCGTCCTCGTCGACTTCTGGGCCCCCTGGTGCATGCCCTGCCGGATGATGGCCCCCATCCTCGACGGCGTCGCCGCCGAAGTCGACGACACCGCCATCATCGCCAAGCTCGACACCGACGAGAACCCGCGGGTGTCGACGTCCCTGGGCATCCGCTCGATTCCCACCATGGTCCTGTTTCAGCGGGGCGAGGTGAAGGACGTCTTCGTCGGCGTTCGCAGCCAAAAGGACCTCGTCAAAGCCCTCAAGAAGTATGCGCCCGCCAAGAAGACGGCCGCCTGACTCGCATCACTCAACTTTTGGCGCCGGCCGAAAAGGATCAGAACTTTGGCGTCGTCGATGGACGGCGACGCCCTGCCCGTGCCCGGTGCACGTTCACAGGAGAGACCCATGACCACCTCGACGACCTCGACCACCTCCGCCGCCTCCATCGAAACCTTCTTCGATGTCCCCACCTCGACGTTGACCTATGTGGTGTTCGACGCCGCCAGCAAGGATGCCGTCGTCATCGACCCCGTCCGCGACTTCGACCCCGCCTCGGGCAAGGTCAGCTTCGCCGGCGCCACCGTCATCGGCGACTTCATCAAGAGCAAGGGCCTGAAGCTCCACGCCGTCCTGGAGACCCACGCCCACGCCGACCACCTGTCGGGGGCGCCGTTTTTCAAGGACCAGTTCGGGGCCAAAATCGCCATCGGCGCCAACATCACGGCGGTGCAGGAGGTCTTCAAGGGCTTCTTCGACCTCGACGACAGCTTCAAGACCGACGGCAGCCAGTTCGACGTGTTGCTGAAGGACAACGAGGTGTTCCAGGCTGGCAGCTTGAAGCTCAAGACCCTCCACACCCCGGGGCACACGCCGGCCTGCGCCAGCTACCTGATGGGCGACGTCGTCTTCAGCGGTGATGCCCTGTTCATGCCCGACCAGGGCGTGGGCCGCTGCGACTTCCCGAAGGGCGACGCCGGGGCCCTCTTCGACAGCGTCCAGCGCCTCTACCAGTTGCCCGACGCCACCCGGGTCTTCGTCGGCCACGACTACCAGCCCGACGGTCGCAAGCTGGCGTTTGAGACGACGATTGGCGCGTCCAAGCGCTCCAACGTGCAGCTGACCGCCGAGCTCGGCAAGCCCGAGTTCGTCGCCAAGCGCAAGGCCCGCGACGCCACCCTGGCCGCGCCGCGCCTGCTCTTTCCCAGCGTGCAGGTGAACATCGACGCCGGTCGCCTGCCCCGCGCCAACAAAGCCGGCAGCCGCTTCCTGAAGATGCCAGTGCGGGAATAGTGCTGTGATTTCAGCCTGTTGAGTGATTGGCTGCTTCGTTGGAAGCGGGGACTGGCGAGGCTCTCGCCAGTCTTTTTCAATTCGGCCCCTTTGGGCCCGAATAATCATGATTCTTCAAATACTTGGCGAGACGCCAAGTATTTGGATTCGGCGACGGTGGCGTCGATGACGGGTTGCTGGACGCCGTCGTCGACGGCGGCCTGCCCCACCAACCCCTGGGGATCAGATCTGGCACGGTTGGTCCGTCAACGGGTGTCCTCCGTCATCCGACCGACGCCTACACTCCCTCACCTCTGCATGATGAGTTCATGACGCGTTGGTCACGCTTTCTGGTTTCGACGGCCCTCACCACCAGCCTGCTGGCGGTCGTCGCCTGCGGCACGGAGCTCGACGACGGCGAGCATGATCATGAGCACGAGTACGGCGACCTCACCTGGGGCCAGGGCCTCGCCCAGGGGATCGCGGTGTCCGGCTCCTGGCGGCCCCCCGCCGACGTCGTCGCCACCGCCGACCAGCAGCAGGTCGACTACGACGGCGCCCCTCCCTACGACGGCGGCGCCAACTGCGCGAGCGGCTCGACGCCGGGCGCCCGCACCCTCAAGGATGTGCTGATCGCGGCCTATCCGCAGATTGGCTCCATCGGCATCTACAACTGCCGCGTCATCGCCGGCACCAACAGCATGTCCCTGCACGGCGTCGGCCGCGCCCTCGACGTCATGATTCCCACCACCGGTGGTGACGCCGACAACAGCGCGGGCGACGAGATTGCCCACTGGCTGATGCAGAACGCCGAGATGCTTGGGCTGCAGCAAATCATCTGGGACCACACGATTTGGGGCGTCAGCCGCAGCCCCCGGGTGCGCGCCTACAGCGGCTCCAACCCGCACATCGATCACCTCCACATCGAGATCAACGACGCCGCCGCCTTCAAGAATCTGCCCTGGTACCTGGCACCCACCGGGCCCGGCCCGGCCCCGGCCTGCGAGGTCGTTGGTGCTGACGGCGTCGTCGACAGCGGGCCCTGTCAGCAACTCTTTGGTCCCTCCCAATACTGGCGGACCGAGACTGCGGGCTTTGGCGGTCAGCTGCGTTGGACCAACGCCTATGCCGGCGACGCCCCCAGCAACTGGGCCCGCACCACCGTCAAGGTCGCCGCCGCCGGTCGCTTCCGCGTGGAGGCCTGGCTTGACCCCGCCTTCGCCCGTTTCAGTGAGACCCGCTACCGCATCCAGCGCGCGGGCGGCGAGAGCGTCGTCGTCGTCGACCAAGGGGCCATCGCTCCCGGCGGCGGCGGCTTCGTCAGCCTCGGCGACTTCGACCTCGGCACCGAAACCACCATCGTCGTCGAGGACAACACCGCGTCGGCGCCACCAACCGACGCCCGCGCCATCATGGTCGATGCCTTCCGGGTTCGGTCGGTGTCGACGACGACGGAGCCGACGCCGGAGCCGACCCCCGAGAGCGAGCCGACGCCTGAACCGACCCCCGAGCCTGCGCCGGTGCCCACGCCTGAGCCCGTCGTCGATGGCAGCGACGACATCATCGACGAAGGCGACGGCGACAACGTCCTCGACAACGACGACCCCGGCGCCGCCGGCGACATCCTCGTCGAGGTCCAGGGTGGCTGTAGCCAGGGCCAGAGCCCATCCCTGGTCCCCGTGTTGGGGGCCCTGGTGGTGCTTGGTGGTGTCGGCCGTCGTCGTCGTCGTCGCTGACCAGCGGGCTGTCAGGGCCTTGGGGAGGCCGGGGGCGAATCCTGGCGGGGCCGCACGAACAGGGTCTTCAAGAGGGCCACCAGGGTCCCGACGCCGAAGCCACTGTCTGTGACCACGTCATCCAGCACGATGATGCCTTCGTCGTTGAAGTCGTCATCGAGTTCGTCGTCGTCGGGCGGCGGCGGCGGCGGCGCCTTCGACGTCAACCGGATGGGCGGTGGCGGCAGCCGTGACGCTGGACGGGGCGATGACCGCCGTGGAGCCTTCTTGAATGTTGACAGTGGGGTGCGCATGAAAGACCTCACCCTGCATCTCGGTGGGCGGCCCGGGCACTTGAGGGCTGGTCCCCAGAGGCTTCCCAGAGCCCTGCGGTTGTTGATCCATGGCTGCCCGGTGGATCCGGCTGCCGGGACCTGACCCGGGCCTCCCGGCGAGGAACCGCCGCTGTCCAGATTTCGGCGGTGGCCAAACCAGGTTGCACCGGGCGGATCTTCAAGTTCAGATTGGAACTGCCGTATCTTTGGGGAACGAGGGCGTTACGCCCTGTCAGGGGCCCAGCATGTCGAACAGCCAAACGCGGTTCTTGTTCATCGATGATGAGGATCTGGTCCTGAACGCCCTCAAGCGCACCCTGCGGAAGGAGCCCTTTGAGATTCAGTTCACCAACGACCCCGAGTCCGCCTTCCGGTTGGTGACCGAGCACGCCATCGACGTCGTCATCAGCGACCAGTCGATGCCCAACATGACCGGCGTGGAATTCTTTTCGATTCTGCGGCGCCTCCACGAATCCGTCATCCGGGTCATGATGTCGGGGCAGTCTGATCGGGAAACCACCGTCCGGGCCATCAACGAAGGCCAGGTCCACCGCTTCATCGAGAAGCCCTGGGGCAACGACGACCTTCGCCAGATCCTCGTCGAGCTCGACCGCGAGGTGCAGCAGAAGCGTCGCGCAGGTCGCGTGGTGCCCGCACCATCGCGGGCCTCCATCCTCAAAGACGCCACCGGCGCCGTCATCTTGCCCGGGCATGACCTGTGACGCGTCCCGGCAGCGAAACCGCGTACCCCCGCGTCGGCGTCCAGCGCCGCGAATCGGTCCCTCATGAGGGAACAGCCGAGCGGATGCTGCGCACGGTGCTGTGCAGCATCACGCCGATCATCACCGGGGCGAGCGACACAGGCTTTCTCGACCTGCTGATGCCCGAGCTCACCGACCTCTTCGACGCCGCCCGCTGCAGCGCCTTGCTCCTCGAGGTGCCCGGCAACGTTGAGTCGCCCCTGAAGCTGCACGCCCATGTGGGGTTGCCCTCCGGCGCCACCGCCCGTCCGAACCACGCGACAGGCGTCGCCGCCCGGGTCCTGCGCAGCGGGCAGCCCACCCTCATCGTCGACTCCGAGGACTTCGGCGCCCGCTTCGGCGGCATCGAACCCCGCCGCGAGATTGGCTCGGCGCTGTGTGTCCCCATCGCAACCCCTCGCGGCGCGGTGTTCGGCGTCCTCAACGTGTCGCGCACCAGCGCCATGGGGTCTGGACCTGAAGCCCGTTCTGTCGCGCCGTTCACCCACGGTGACCTCCAGGTGTGCGACGCCATCGCCATGCTCATCGGCGACACCTTGGAGCGGCTTCAGAGTCGGGAAACCGAGCGCGAGCTGCGCGAACGGATGTTCGCCGTCGAGCGCCTGAGCGTCCTTGGCGAGGTCGCCGCCGGCATCGCCCATGAAATCGCCAACCCGATGGCCACCGTGCACTGCAACGTGTGGGCCCTTGCGGAGTACCTGACAGAGCTGGCGCCGGTCCTCGACCACGCCCAGGACGACCTCGCCGCCGTCGCCGCCGACCTCCCGGCCGTCATCGGTGACATTCGTGAGGGCATCACCCGCGTCGAAGAAATCGTCAGCAACATGAAGGCGATGGTGCGCCTGGAGCGCCTCGATACCAGCGAGTCCATCAACATCAGCAAGGCCGTCCACGGCGCCATCCGATTGGTGCGGCCGCGCTTGCGCTCCCAGCTGTTGGTCGATGTCCCCGAGCGCCTGTTCGCCAACGGTGGGCTGATGGACATCACCCAGGTCATCGTGAACCTGGTCATCAACGCCGACGACGCCTGCACCGAGAAGCAGGCCCGCGGCACCGACGAGCATGACCGGCCGCTGCCGCGGTCAAGAGTCACCGTCACCGCCGGCCTGTCGGCGCCGACCGAGCCAGCCGAGCTCACATCCGTCGCCGCCGCACCGGACGTCGCCAACGCCCAACGGGTGTGGATCGCCGTCACCGACAACGGGACCGGCATCGACCCCGCGACCTTGCGGCGAATCTTCATGCCCCTCTTCACCACCAAGAGCGGCCATGGGACCGGCCTTGGACTGTCCATCAGTCGGCGGCTCGTCGAGGAGCAGGGTGGGCAACTTGAAGTCGACACCACCCTGGGGGTGGGGACCACCTTCCGCATTTGCCTGCATGGTGGCGAAGCCCCCGCCGCATGACCGACAATCGACCACCAGGATGGCTTTCGAGGCTCGGGCCAAGCCTTCGTCCAAAGGAGTACAGCGTGGGTGGCAGATCGATCCTCCAGGGTCTCGCCCTGTAGCCTGAAGGTCACTCTCCCCGGGGGCGCCCATGACCGAACGACAAAGCATCCTGATTGTCGACGACGACAGCACCGTGGTTCGAGCGGTGGCGCGTGTGGTGAGTCCAAAGTACCGGGCGGTGCAGGTGTCAAGCGCCGAGGACGGCCTGGCCCAACTGCAGGACGGACACTTTGCCGTCGCCGTGGTGGACGTGATCTTGCCAGGCATGTCGGGCATCGGCTTCCTCGAGAGGGCCAAGGCCATGGCCCCAAACCTTGAGATTGTGATGATGACCGGCAACGGCAGTGTGAAGACCGCGGTGCAAGCGATGCAGATGGGGGCCTACGACTATCTGCAGAAGCCCTTCGAGAGCATCGAAAAGCTCCTGTCCGTTATCGACCGCGCCGCCGAGCGCTACGCCCTCCGTCGCCGCAACTCGGAACTCGAGATGTTGGTCGGCAAGCGCGAAGAGATGAGCGACATCATCGGCTCGTCAGATGCGATGAGGCCGGTGTTCGAGTTGATTTCGACCGTTGCCGACACCCCGGCCACAGTCCTTGTCACTGGCGAGAGCGGCACCGGCAAGGAACTCGTGGCCAGGGCCATTCATGGTCTGAGCAAGCGCTCGACCCAGCCCTTCGTCGCCGTCAACTGCAGTGCATTTCCCGAGGCACTGCTTGATTCGGAATTGTTTGGCCACGCCAAGGGAGCCTTTACCGGCGCCAACATGCAGCGCGCCGGGGTCTTTGAAGCGGCCAACAAGGGAACGCTTTTCCTCGACGAAGTTGGTGACATTGCCCTCGGCACCCAGGCTCGCCTGCTGCGAACCCTGCAGGACGGCGAAATCCGTCGCGTTGGCGAGAGCAGCCCGTTCAAGGTCGACACCCGGGTGGTGGCGGCGACCAACGTCGATCTGCCGGCCGCTGTCGGTGAGGGGCGCATGCGCCTGGACTTCTTCTATCGCCTGAATGTCGTGTCCATCCACCTGCCCCCGCTGCGCGAACGAATCTCGGACATTCCGGCGCTGGTGAATCACTTCATCCAGAAACACGCGCTGCGGATGGGCAGAACCGTCAGCCAGGCCAGCGACCAGGTGATGACGCTGCTGTGCCAGCACCCCTGGCCGGGCAATATCCGCGAACTGGAAAACGTCATCGCCCGCTGTGTCGTGCTGACCCGCGGTGACGTCATCGAAGCAAGCCTCCTTCCCGCGGGCATGCACGCCGTCGCCGGGCCGAGTGCCCTCGACCCCCTGCTGGATCGCCTGCCCTATGCCGAAGCCAAGCGCATGGCGATGGAGGCGTTTGAACGCCGGTACCTGACGCGAAAGCTTGAAGAAGCGGGCGGCAGCGTGACCAAGGCCGCTGAACTTTCGGGGCTTGATCGGTCAAATTTCCGACGGGCCTGCAGGACCTTTTCGGTGGCCCTTGACGGCGACGGCGGGACCGACGTGAAGCGTCGCGTCCGTGACGTGAGCGACGCAAAAGCCCACCCCTCGATGGAGTCGTGATGCGAGAAACCCGAGTGGTGGTTCCTGCGACCGCAGAACTGGATGCCCTGGTGGCGACGGTCGACTCCCGCGAAGGGCCAAGCCGGCCCGTTGTCCTCGCCAACGCCATCGCTCCCGTCAACCCGGTCGCGCCCGATGACCCGACCCCGGGGCGCAGTCGCCCGCGCGCCGTCGTCGTCGAAGACAGCGCGGCGGCCAGGCGACAAATCGTCGAGATGCTCGCCTCGGCTGGCTACGACGTCGCCGAAGCCGCCAGCGGCGTCGCGGGCATCAAACTCGCCGAGACCCTGCCCGACGTGATGTTGGTGGACCTGAACCTGCCTGACATCTCTGGCCTTGGCGTCTGCAAGGCGATTCGTTCACGAGAAAACACCGCCAAGATCCCCATCGTGTTTCTGACGGCGGACGAGCAGTCGAAAACGGCCGTCGCGGCTTTTCATGCCGGTGCGGACGACTATGTCTGTAAACCCGTCTCGGCGGAGTTGTTGATCCTCCGCATCAACCGAATCGTCCGCGAGCATCGGCTCGAAAGAACGACAGCCAGCCAATTCGCTGCCCTGACCCTGACGTACCAGGAGCTGGCTGATACCCGGGCCGACCTCGCCCTCCAGCACCGTCTCAACGCTTTGGGAATGCTCACCTCGGGCCTGGCCCACCAGATGAACAGCCCGTTGGGTGCGCTCATCGCCTCTCTGCAATTCGTCCTCGAGGGGCGCTCTGAGGGTCCCGAGGATACCGCCGAGGCACTCACCGATGCGTTGACAGCGGCCAACCGCGTCGCCGACCTCGTCCGACGGATGCGCGCCCTGGATGGTGCTGCAGACCGCTCGCGCATTGAGGTTTCGATTCGGAAACGCTGCGAAGACGTGGCCGCCGAATTCCCCGGAACCAACATCACCGTCGCCGGCGAAGATGCGGTGGCCGAAGTCGTCGACAGCGAGATTCGTGAAGCGTTGCTGGCTGTGGTCGACAATGCGGTTCGGGCTGTGGCGGGCATGAACCCGGGTGCGGTGCAGATCCTGACCACCAGCGACGACGAATGGGTGACTGTCACCATTGACGACAACGGCCGGGGCATCGATCCCGCCGACCTGCCCTACCTCTTCACGCCGTTCTTTACGCGCCATCGGGGCAACCAGGGCAAGGGCCTCGGGCTCAGCCTCGCTTCAGCCGCTGCACGACGTCATGGTGGCAAGCTCGTCGTGGAGAACAACGGCGCCATCGGCGGCGTTCGGGCGACCATGCGGCTGAGGCGACGTGCCCCCGAACCCGTGCACGCCTGATGCGCGAAGACCTTCGTCATTGAGTCATTGAGTCATTGAGAAGGTCCTTCGTGCCCTGCCGACGATATCGGCGAAGGCGCGTAAACGAACCCCCGGCATCGTTGGAGCCGGACTGTCGTCACAACCTGACGGTTGGAGCCTGACGGTTGGAGCCTGACGGTTGGAGCCTGACGGTTGGAGCCTGACGGTTGGAGCCTGACGGTTGGATCCTGACCGTCAGGGCTTGGCCGTCACGGCGTGACCGGCGCAGACGCTGTTGAAACAAACAGCTCCCGCAGACCGGAGAGGCCCATCTCGGCTTCATCGCTGACAATCATGCTCAAGGAGAAGAGGGCTGTCAGGGCATTCGGAATTGCATCCTTGCTGCACGCGGCCCTCAGGCGGGCGGCAAATGCAGCGTTGACCAGGTGCAAATCGTCCATCTGATTGCGGAGTTCTTCCAGGTCGAGCTTCTCGCCGTCGAAGAACTGACGAAGCAGGTGGGCTGCAGCGAAGCGGAAGGTCGCCTCCTGAGGTGTCGCAAACGGAAGATGGAGCATCGCCAGGGGTCGGAGTGTGGAAAGCACGGGACAGCCGCTGGTGGCCATCAGCAGGCCAATGATGGCCCGGGCAGCAGCCTCGCCCGTCACCGTCTGCCGGGTCTCCCGTTGGGCCTGGGTCACCACCACGTCAAGGCGCTGCACCGATGCGAGCCCCCCCAGGGCGTCCACCACCGGGGCGAGGTCGGCGGCGGCGGGACAGGTCGGTTCGTTTCGCAGCGGACAATTGGGGCATTGGTGGCTGCCGAGGGCGGTCCACGGCGCTGGGGCTCGCGTCGAAGCGCTCCGGCGATAGTCGACGTGGATGACGAGGGGGCCCGACGGCAACTCAAAGCGATAGCTGCAGCCGGCCGTCGCTGGCGGGGACACAGCCGTCGGCTGGGCTGTCGGGGGCTTCGTTGTCGTCGACGTGTGGTTCGGGTGCAACGCGAGACTCATGCCCGTCCAACGGGCGAAATCGTCTGGGCTGAAGGGACGATGACGGGATCAGTCGCCGATGCCTGGGTGCGACCTTTGGCTACACCCCTCTGCGCAGGCAAATGGACGGCGGTCAAGCGGCAGAATCAAGGCGCGATGCGGGGGGCGTGTGGTCGCAGGAGGGTGCGCATTTGTTCTCAACTGTTGACCGCCGGTGTCGATTGGCTCGCTTGGCGGACGATCACGCGCTCCGCGCTTGATGTTCAGGCCAGTCAACCGCCGAGGTACGCCATGGCACCGCAGTGTGGACGCAGCCGAAGCCTCACGGGCCTTGCACTCGTGGTGGCGTCCACCTGTGCGGGGCTGGGCGCGTCTGCCGTTGGCGCCGACCCGGGCACCTTCGAGGCCCGTGGCAGTGGCAGCACCTTTGTCGCTGACGATGGGGCTCCCCTCGCCCACCTCGCAACATCCGGTCAAGCCCGCTTCGTTTGGGACAAAGACCCGATCGTGCGCCGAAACAAGGCCGGCGACGTCATCGAAACCGTCGTCGCCCACCAGGTGGAAAGCCAGCTGGTCCTTGGCTTTGGCCTCTTTGATCGCCTCGAACTGGGAGCGCAGGTCACCGGGCGCTTTCAAGCCGCTCCCGATCAATTCCTGGCCGATGCGATTCAGCAGGGAGCCCTGGCGCCACCTCGATTGTCGGCGCGTCTGCTGGCCCTTGATGTGGGCTGGCTGCAAACGTCGGTTCGGGTCCGGGGCGCCCTCGTCGATCACATTGAACCGGGGATCATTGTTGTTGTCGATCCAGGCCCCGTCCGGTTGACGCTTGATGCAGGGCTGCAGCTCTCGCCGACGACGGTGCAGGCGCCGTTTGCCCTGGCGGCGAGGTGGCCCCTCCACGAGCATCTGGAGGTGACCGCCGAAGTCTTTGGCGCCTGGGGTGGGCCTGGGCGAATCCCCGTTGAATTCATGGCCGGCGCCCGGAGTGCCTTTGGACCAGTGGCCCTGGTGGCGGGACTCGGCGGCGGACTCGTCCCCGACGTCGGCACACCAGCCATTCGAGTCTTCGGTGCGGTTCAATGGCGTTTCGAGATCATCCAGACCTCACAGCCAGCGACCCTCGAGCGGATATCCGAGCCAGCCCCCCTTGAGTCGCCACGCGTGGCCGACGACACGACGCCCCTGCCCTCACCGGCCGAGGCCGTCGTCGTTGACGCTGCTGCAGTGGTGCCGCCGGATCCGCCCGTCGAAGAGAATCGCGACGTGCGCTTTCATGAAGGCGGCGTCACGTTTGCTGACCACGTGGTGTTGTTTGAAATCGAGCGGGACGCCCTCATTCCCGATTCACGCCTGCTCCTGCGATTGGTCGCTCACGAGATCAAAGCACGGGCCGACGTCCAGGTGGTGATCGAGGGCCACGCCGACGGATTGGGAAATCCCGAGTACAACCGGAAACTCTCCTCCTGGCGGGCCCACGCCGTCCGACGCGCCTTGATTGCCTGGGGGGTGCCGCCGTCGCGGCTGGAAGTTCGAGGCGCCGGGTCTGCCCGGCCGGTCGCCCCCAACACGACGGCCGCCGGGCGACGACAGAATCGGCGCGTCGAAATCACCTTCGAGCCTGTGCACACGGTGGGTGGTCCATGAGAACGAGCGTGTCGTTGCCATCGTCGCCATCGTCGCCATCGTCGCTGACGTCGCTGTCGTCGCTGTCGTCGGGGGTGCTGGCCATTGGTGCTGTGCTGCTCCTTTCCCCCGCTGTGCGGGCCCAGGTTTCGGGCCGTGGGCTCACAGCGACGTTCGAGCGCTCTGGCCCCCTGACCGCGGCCGTGGCCGGCGCCAGCCTGGTCGGAGCCGATGGCCGCCCCCTCCCGGGGGCGACGACGGTGCTGACGCTGCCACCCGGGGCCGTACGCGACCAACTTCGGGTGGTCTGGTTCGGGTCGGGCTTCGTGTCAGACGACACCATCCGCTTGACCACGCCCCAGGGCACCAGCAGCACGGTCGTCGCCGACGGCTGCGAGGTGGTTCCCGCGGGACCCACCGGACTCCTCGCCTACTGGCGCTGCCAGGCCGATGTGCAGCAGCGCATCACGGGCGACGCCAACGGCTCCTGGCGTGTCGAGGGCCTGGTATTTGACGACAGCCAGCCATTTCGCTCGGCCCAGGGAATCGTTGGCGGATTTGTCCTTGTCGCCGTGGCCTGGGACCGCGCCGACCAGACTCCCCGACATATTCTGATCGCTGATGGGCTGCAGTGGAGCCGCAATGCACGACTCATCGCCCCCGCCACCGACCGCTTCATCGGGGGCGGCGATGTGCGGCATACCGTCGTCGTGCTGGAGGGTGACGCCGGCCTGCCCGGCGACGGCGACTGCACCGGGGACGTCGACGATCCAGGCTGCGACTTCGCGGGCCTGTGCACAGACGATGCGTGCGCGGCAGGCCCGGTGACGGTCATGGACGAGGCCGGCCTGCTCTTTGACGAGGACAGCGGCCGGGGCCTCGATATCGATATCCGCACCCAGCCGCTGCCCATTGGCCCCTACGATGGGCTTCACCCCTTCCTGCAATCGGGTCCCGATGCGGTGCTGCAGCTGCTGACCGTGGTGGAGGTCCGCGAGACCGATAGCGATGGTGACGGGTTGTCCGACCGCGAAGAGGAACGTCAAGGCACCGACCCCTTTGTCCCCGACACCGACGGCGACGGCCTCAGTGACGGCGTCGAGGTCTTTTCCCGCTTCCCCGGGGATCCCCGAGCCCGGGCGACAGATCCGACCGTGCCCGACACCGACAGCGATGGGCTTTCTGACGGCGAGGAAGATGCCAACGGTGACGGCCTGCTGAACGGACGTGAATCCGACCCTCTCGACAGCGATACCGATGACGACGGGCTCCTTGATGGATTCGAGCGCACCAGTGGTGCCTATGTCGGCAGCGCCTGTCCCCTTGGCCGTACCGACCCCCTCAACGCCGACACCGACGGCGACGGCTTTGGTGACGGGACCGAGGACGCAAACGCCAACGGAACGACCGATGTCGGCGAGACCAACCCCTGCGAGCCCGAAGTGGGCGAAGGCGAAGGCGAAGGCGAAGG
>Ga0247834_1003300_pt1 | contig 22222 bp, 17 predicted proteins | sample LaCruzMarch2015__8_FD_187118 | JGI IMG/M metagenome (GOLD analysis project Ga0247834, IMG submission 187118) | Freshwater microbial communities from meromictic Lake La Cruz, Castile-La Mancha, Spain - LaCruzMarch2015_12m | ecosystem: Environmental > Aquatic > Freshwater > Lake | place: Spain...
TTTTTCTCCAAATAAAAAATTTTTACAAACTATATATTTATCAAATGACGTAATATTGTTTGTATTGGGTTTTGTTATATACACTTTTTCATATAGTGATGACAAGATGTATAACATATCAACTGCCGGTTTATAAAACAAATTCTCAACTTTTATAACTAAATTTCCATTAATAGATTGATTTTTAAAAGCAATCATTAATAGTTTCACAATTGATTCAAAATAATAGTTATTATCAGTTTCATAAAATATATAATCAAATTTTTTTTGATTATCCCTTAAGGTGTTATCAATGTCAATATTAGGCAAATATATTTTTTCATCTGTAAAATTCTCTCTAAATATTTCTTGACATTCTATAACATCATCACGATTAGATGAAACAATCAGAGAAGATATATTTTTATATTTAAAAGGCTCAAATAAATTAAGATTATTATAAATTTCAATTAAATCATAGAATAAGTTAGAAGTTGGTTTAAGTTTACTTACTGAAAATTTAGAGCCTGGAACTTTTGAATAAATAAATTCATAAGGATTTACTATTTTAAGTGATTCACAATATGTATTATTTAAGCTATCATCTTGATTACTAAACATCTCGATTATTTGATTATTCATAAGCGTGTAATATTTTAATAAAGAAAAAGATATATATGGTTGAATTTCATCACACGAACTTTCAGGAGAAACATTTATAATATTAATTATTTTTGGTAATATATAATAACTCATTAGTCTTATTATATATAATATTTTTTATTTAAGTCTGTTACGTATTTTATAGTTAATCTTCGTCACTATCAGTTTCAACAATTAATAGTTTTTTAGACTGTTTAACATTTTGTTTAATTTCTTGTTTTGTAGATTCTTCAACAGCTTCAGTTGCTGGAACTAATGCGATTTTTTTAGATAATTTTCTTATCTTTGGTCTAATTTTCTTATCTTCTTCTTTTGCGATAACAATTGCTTTTTTAGTTTCTTCTCTTTCTCTTTCAACAATTACCTCTTGATATTCACCCAATTCAAGGTGTAATTTATCAATATTTACTTCTCGTACCTTTTTATATACAAAATATCTATTTAAGAACGAAATTTTCTTTTCATATGTAGTCATATTAGGCGCTTCTCCAAACATAGCTGCTTTGTATTTATTTATTTTAATTTCATCTAACATGTTAATAAATAATTCACTAAATAATCCAGAACCTTCTGGTAAGCCCATTTCTTTAGCTTCATCTCTATTTATGAGTTTAAAACCATATGCATCCATAAGTCTGTCAAAATAATCATAATTTACAAGATATTCGGATATATATTGATTAATTGATTCTTGATAAACACTTATTTTATACCCAATACAACTTGAATCATCATCAAAATTATCAGAACCATAATCTTTAATAACTTCCCATATTTTCTTTCCTTCATCAACAATCTGAACACCATATCCTTTTTTAAACTTTTTAAGTTCATTGAATATTAATTTACCATCATAGGATGTTCCAATAAAATATCCATTAAGCTTTGTACATTCTGCAACATTTTTAAGAAATCCTTTAAGGGAATCAGGACTTTCAAAGAAGTAGTGAATCGCAAATTGACATGATGATACGTTAAATCCATTTTCTCCTTTACCATACTGTCTAGCAAGACCTTTTCCGATTGTATCTGCGTTTTTTTGCCCATTTCCAAAGACAGCGGTTGTAACTTGTTTAGCTTTATCATTTCGCATTGCACTACCATCTTTAATATTTAATGAACTATTGCCATTTACAAATAAAGCATATGGAATATGTTTATTAATTTTTCTGGATTTTAAGTATCTCGCACAAGCACCATCAAGACGATTTTCCAAGTTATCAGGAGATAAATCTACACCGAAAACAAACGATAATTTAGCAGCAATCCACTTCGAGAGGTCACCAGCTTTACCACACGCAAAATCAATTAGTGCGTCTCCTTGATTTGATGCACCACTAATTAATAGTTTTTTAACATATAAATTGTGAAAATTTTTAAGTGATTCTGTTTTCATTTTACCAGCTGGAGTGTTGTAGTATACATCTTCGCTTACTGTAACTTCTGGAATGCCTAAACCAGTCATAAGCATGTCTTCTGTAATTCTACCAGATGGATGAATAGACTTCCAATTCTCATTACATACTTTATATGAGTTACCATATTCCTTTTCTCCTCGTAGTAATTTAGCAGTTTTATCATATCTTACACGCAATGGTTCCCAATTCCAACCATCTTGACCATCAATGTCATAAGCAAATTCTACAATACAGTTATCAGTAATAAGCTCATGATTTTTTGTAAACATTTGCATACCTCCTGTATCGTCAGTCTTGAGCATTATCTTACATACTCCTGCATTAATATCATAAGGTTCAGTCGGATAAAATCTCTTTGGAACATAATCATTAGTATATTTATCCTCAAATCGTGGTTTATATTCTGGTAGATTATCATCAATTATATCTTGACAAGGATTGATAAAACCGTCATTTTTTTCACTAAAACCACAACGTAATTCTAAAACTTTGTATTGGTTATATTGAACATAATTATTAGTGGATAATCCATCTTCAAATAATGAGTGGATAACATCATCCCCGTTAGCAGATTTTAATGTTGTAACCAAGAAATCAATTGTATTATATTGTGGTGGTTTCCACTTAAATGAATACTCCCATGTTATTTTTGTTTTTGGTCCAGCCCTTCCCACTTCATTAGAACCAATGCCATAAAATGCATGAGTAAATATTAGTCCATCCGTTTCATATTCAAACAACCCCTCTTGAACTTTATCTAATATTTTTTTACATCCATCAAATATACTTTGTTTTGCCGACATTGGATAAAACTGCTTCATTTGAAATATAATTGGTGATTTTGGGATTGTTGTATATTTTTCAACTATAGCTCTCGTAGATGATGTATCCATAATTGAAAGAGGTTTAATAATATGCCTTAATTTTTCTAAAAGATAATATCTTGATTTGTAGATGTCGTCTTCATTTTGACTTAACATAAATGTATACATTCTAACATCTTTATTTTTATGGAAATAAATATCAAACGCAGCATATAAATTAATAAATTGTCCATTTTTATCATGAGGAATTAATTCTCCATCAAATAGAGTATTAAAGCAATCTTCATTAGTAGTTTTTGCACCTGTGAATTTAACATCCATATTTGAACTTATTAAATAAATTTTACCAGTATTTGAAACATACATTAGATGTCTTTCACCGTCTGCTTTATCAGTAACAACAAAATCCTTTCTAATATTTGGTGCATTTGTATTTTCATCAATAGGTGCGATATTTGTAAGCTGTAATGTAATAGAATTTGGACCAATGAAGTTTGAAGTGGTAACTCTTCTGGATGGTTCATATTCATCTCCCCAAATCATCTTCATGTAATCTTTAATAACTTCTTGCTGTTCTGGATATGAAACTGGATACATAGTGCCTTGAAGACCAGTTAATATATATTTTATTACCTTTCTTATTGCTGCTACAATTAAATCAGATGTTTGAAATTTTGTCTTTGGTCCAATTTTTGTATTATCGACTTCAATTTCAATTTGATAAATTGCTTGGTTATTTAACACATTTGATTCATCTAAATTATAGACAGGAACAATATAATTAAAACCTCTTTTATCCTTACCTTTATTACCTGATTTTTCAATACTAATATCCACTAAAACAGGATAATCTGGATGTGAAAATGTAACACGATTTAAATAACGAAACTCTTTTTTAGATTTGCGCCAATTTTCAATAATATAATTTTCTACACCCTTTTTAGCTTTTTCTTCTGTACTAAGAGCAACTCTAAAATTAAAATCATCAAAATCAACAGGAGGAACTCTTTTCTTTTCAGCATTAATATATGGTTTCTTATCTAGAAAATTTACACTAGACGGTTCTTGCTTATAAATCAATTTAATGTCATTACTTTTACAATATTTCTCAATTGCATTTAGTCCATTAATTTCTGTTCTAATATCAGACATCTTAAAACGTCCAGTAGCACTATCAAGAAACTCACATTTAATACGCAATGATGATAAACCCGTTGGATTGGTGGTATTGAAACCGAACGACTTTAAAACCTTAATAACATTATCATAATCATTTTTTGTCAACATTTTAATACCCTTTGTTCCAAATCTAACTTCCAATTCATAATTTTTAGTAAAACTTGAAAAATATGGTGTCAAGTCATAATATGTCTTAACAAGTTTATCAAACGCCTGAGGTGAACTACGTTTGGGTTCTCGTTCAACTTCAACTGCTTCTTCTTTGAATAAATCCTCTGGTACTTTTAAAACAGCAGTATCTTCAGGAGTTGGTATTTGATTAGGTTGTGTTAAAGCAATTCTTGCTAATTTACGTAAAAACATATATCGTTCTTTTTCACTTTGCTTATTAATACGTTCTTTCTCTATTTGTGACAATCCATTATATATTTTATTAATTAATGGTTGATATTGTAACTTAAGAATAGTTTCAAAATTTTCCAAATTTTCATCCTTATAATAAAGTTCTTTTTTTTCTCTTGTTTTCCTAATTAAATTATCAATGTCATCTCTCTCTTTATCTGATAAATTTTCATAGTTATGAAATACCTTTAACATTTCTTCTGTATCACGAGCTTTAGTATCAGACAAAGGTGGATATACTCTAGATTTTGAAGCTAATTCATCATTAGCGACATATTTTTCAGCTAACTTTTCACCAGAAACATCACTTTTAGGTCCACCCTCTAAATTCGAATTATTTCGTTTAACAGAACTCATTGTTATATATATAGTTAGACATATTTTTAAATTGTTGTTCAATTTTTTTAATAATTTAAAAATATTGTATTAATGTTTCATAAATCTCATTTTTTGTTTTATGTTTCCCTGTATCTTTATTAATAGTTTCGATTGCTAATTTATTAGCAATATTAATTAATTCTTGAGCCTTGTATGATGATAAAGCTTTTATAGGTTTATTAATTGTTTCAATCTTATATAGTGTATTATGTATTTCATCTAATTTATCAGGAGTAGCTAATTCAAAGCCATATTTTTTCATGTATTTTGATTGTAATTCAACCTCGCGAATTATATATATATCAGGTGTGTCATTCATTAAAAGTTCAAAATATGTTTTTCTACTTACAAATATTAAATTAATATTATCAATTGCACAAAACGTCATTATTGTTTTAATATTAATATTAGTATCATTTGCTAAATTGCTTTCAAGATTCGTGATAGTATCAAATTTATATGTTTTAACAATCTGTTTATTCTCTCTAATTTTTGATACATAATCTATTTTAATTTGCATTGTAGTCAATATATTTCTATTATTAAGAGTTTCATATTTAATATCTCCATTTTTAATAATATAATAACACCAAAAAAGGGTGTCATGTTCTCTTGGAATAAAAATTGAAGGTATAATATTTGTATTTGTATGACTATTTTTTTGTATATTATTATTTCTCTCTTGTTTTTGATTAGTCTTAATTTTATATTTTAAATAGTTTTCAATATTAGTTTCATTTAAAATATAAGGTTCTAATTCCTCCCTAAGGGTATAGTTATCCATTATACTATATTATTTTTTGTATTATCTTTAATATCTTTTGAAAAATATGTATTTATATAGTCTTCTTTTTGTCGTTCGACCTCATTCAATGAACTTTCTTGAGTATTTACATATTTAATATACATAGATAATTCATCTAGAACAACTTTTTTAAGTTCAGATAAATTAACAAGAACACCATTTTTATTTTCATTTAATATAATATTTTTATGTTTATAAAGTAATCTTAATACCTCAACCTGATTAAATTTATTCATATTTTCAAGAGATTCTCTCAAATAATTCAATTCACTTACAGAATAATTATTTACTTCGTTAGTAGAAACAGTCACTTCCATTATTGATATAATATAATATAATAAGTTGTTTTTATATCAGTATAAAATAAAATAATACCAACAATAATATGATGTCATACGAATATAAATTAACTTTTCACTTACTCAAATCCTTTGCTTCTTTTTTAAATGACTCTTTGAATCTAGAGTTAGAGAGAAAAATAAAAAGAAAATTAGCTATAAAAACACAACTGAACCATTTCATCCCACTTAATACTATTTCTACCAAATAATTTCATTTCATAATCAAATAAGCATCTTAAGAATTTTTTATTTGGACATATCATATTTCTTTTATTTCTAACATATTTAAAAGCGTCTTTTACATAATAAATTAATCTTCAATTACTAAACGAGGTTTAACTGTTTGTTTTGGTTTTGGAATATATTCTTTCTCCTTAACAAGTTCACCAATAATAGATACATATTTGTCATTAAGTTCAAAACGTTGACCAATAACTCTTACATTTATTTTATCACCTTCTTTAATCTCAGAAAAATACTGAGATGAATAATGATGGTCTCTTGCGACAAATACAATAACTGGCGACGGGACATCATTTGCACTTTCAGCTTTTATACCAGCCTTAACAATATTTTTTGCAATACATGATATAATCATACCTTCAACAGGAAAGCAAACATCGCATTCAAATACAATCTCGAAAATAATAGTGTTACCACGTTCAATTGTACCACACGAATATCGTATGACTTTTGAAGAATTTTGTTTAATGTAACCCTCTACAAGACACTTGCCTTCAAAATTATTATGAATATATTCTTCAATTACTTCATCTAGGTTTTTACCTACAACGTTAATATGTAAAACGATTTTCCTAGTCAAAAGACATCTTGAATATACAGACCAATCTTTCCCATCCTTTCTCTTTTTAATAATATGTTTAACTTTTGCAACGGTTTCCATTATATTCTATATACATAAAATCTTTTATGTATATTTTATTTCAATTTTATTTAATTATAATTAAATAAAATATTTTTATTTTAATTTGCTTAAACAAACACTGTATAAAGTTTATGATATATTGCCATTTCCGGTGTGAAAAACCATTTTTTTTTATTTTCCTCTTCTGCATTAAAATATCTAAGAATAAATTCTTCAAGAACACATAACTCTGTATTTCCAACTGCTTCCGAAATAATATTTCCATCTGCATCTTTTATAGCTTTTGTACTTTCATTTGTATATTTATCTTCACCTACAATTTCATTTAATTTTGCTAAGTTTTTAGCTTTAGTTGCTTCATTACACCTAGCACCTGTATCACGTGTTGATTTCATATTTTTAGTTTTAAATGATAAATTTGTGTTGCCTTTTTCATAACCAATAAACCCAACAATTTTATTATAATTACTTGGTTCAAAAGCCAAAAAATCTTTTGTATATTTTGATGATGCAATCTCGCGTTGATCTTCAGGAGTTGCTTCAATCCATTTATTATTTTCATTTAAAAGCATAATTATCCTTTTATTTAATTTAAATGTTATAAAAGCTGTAAATTTTGTTGTAGTAATAGTATTCTTTTCAAAATAATCCTTTATAAACCATTCAAGAGTAGATTGTTTTATGCTATCAAGTGAGTAAATATAATTCATTATGTTCATTTTATCGTCAAATAAAAGTAGCTCAATCATATGTGCAACTAAAAATGGAATAAGATACTTTTTAGAATTTGGATATTCTTTTGACATCTTTTTAATAACAATACCACAATATTTATACCAATTATCATCTCCTCTTGGTACCTTAGATTGTTTTATAAATTCATTCGCAATATCATAATTAACCTTCATTTCATCAATAATACGTTTACCTTCAGGGAATATATTTTCTTCTTCAATTCCCATAAAGGTTTTATTCAAATTTCTCTTATCGATAACTTCTTTAACAATATCTTGTTTTATTTCAAATTTAATTACATCATGCTTATAATCAAGTGGAACAGATCTATCAAAAATAGAAATATTTTTATCTTTCAATTCAATTGGTTGAAATAAATAGTAATCACCAATATTTATTAATCTACCATTTCTACCATATTTATCAACAATAAATTCATTTTCATCTTCTATTAATTGAGTTAATGCAGAATAAATTTGCACATAAGGATATTCTTTTGGTGTTCTAATTGACCTTAATAGTGATTCTTTTTTATAAAAAAAAGCTTCTTTAAATAACATTCTAATTCTTTGTAAAATCTTTTCGGAATTCATTACAATAAAATTTTGGTCATAAGTATCTTCGTTTAATTTACTCTCATCAATATCTGCATCAGGACGACAATTATAGTTACAAGATGCCATATAATCACATGATGGTGAGAAAGGAGCATCTCCTATTTTAAAATTTGACAATATTAATCCAGTTGATAACTGTTGTGTAATAGGAATTTCTAAGCTAGCAGACATAATATCTTGTGTAAAGTTTGTTTGGTCATGATTAATTATGCAATCAACTGATGTTTCTTTAAGAAGTCTTGTAACTTTACCAATCTGGAGTGCTTTATATTCTGCTACACGATAAACATATAAATCTGCAGCCTCTTCAATATTTTTATCAAGAATTGTTCCATACATAAAAATTTGAACGTTACGTTGCTCAAATGGTAAATCTTTATGAGAAAAGTTACGAACAGCACGACCAATAATTTGTTCAATACGATTCATGTTATACCATGGCTCAAGAATATGAACTTGTCTTATAAATTTAAGATCAATACCTTCTGAACCTGCTTTTGAAATTAACACTACTTTAACTTTATTTCCATCTTTATTATCTTCTCCTGTTAAACCCTTAACTTCAAAATCATTATTTGGTGATAATCTAGGGTCACCTGTAATCATAGCATAACGAGCAGGCATAAAATTCTTTTTATCTGATGGCGGTTTCATAGTTCTAACATCTACAACTTCTGACGGTCTATTTTTAAATAATGGTTTGATACCACTTTGACCATAACGTGTAAATCCCATTTCTTCAAGAGCAAGAGCCATAGGAATTAATCCACTATCAATATATTGAGAATAAATTAATATAATACCATTTGACACTAGACCTATATCTGTATTATATATTTTATCAAGAACATTTTTGATTTTTGAACTATAACTACCAATTTCTTCTCGAGAGAAAATTTTACCATAATTTTTTAGAGTAGTACTTTTATATTCAAAATCACCTTTAATAGGAGGAGATTTGCTGTCTAAAAATGTCATCATTCTCTCTAAACCAATCTTACCAGTTAATTGATGAGGGTCAATCGATAATAAACCTCGATTATCAGTTGAAGAAGATGAACTATTACCACCAGAAGTAGCTAATCCTTGATGACTACGTGGAATATTTTGAATATATGATTTACTCTTACTTTCTGATGGTGATAAAGAAGATAATGAATCTACTTCTTCTGTAGGAACCATTGTCTTATCATTATCAGTTTCTGTAGGAACCATTGTCTTATCATTATCAGAACTAGACAATTGTATAATCAATCCCTTTTTAGTATCAAAATCTGTTTTCTTTATTGGTTGTTCAATTACTTCTTCATTTTCACTTTCATATTCTTTCATTTCCTTTGGTTCAGTCATTTCCTTTGGTTCAGTCATTTCCTTTGGTTCAGTCATTTCCTCTGGTTCAGACATTTCCTCTGGTTCATATATTTCTTCTGGTTCAGTCATTTCCTCTGGTTCAGACATTTCCTCCTCATCTTCACCTGCATTTTTTCTCTCTGATGAACTGCTCTCAATAATTAATAATGGTTTTTTTACTTTTCCTTCGGGAATAGGTTCTGGAGCTTCCTCTTCTTCCTCTTCCTCTTCTTCTTTTGAAACTATCCTATCAAAACGTTCAGCAACCTCATTTGAAAAGTTCTCAGGAGGTATTTCATCTAAAATACTTTTTAAACCAGGAACTGGATAAGAAATAATAAGTGATTCTAATGGTGTTTGTAACAATGTATATCCAAATGATTCCATATTTTCAAAACTAGGCATCACTCTAGTTACACCATATTTAGTTGTAATTGTAAAGCGTTTATTTCTAAGATTATAAATAATATATTTATAACAACAATATTGACATTTACCACAGTTACTACATCCGCCAATTTTTGTTAGATATAAACTTAAAATGGTGTCTTTATTTTTTTCTTCTGGATCAATTGGTTTAAGGTTCATTTGATAAGATGGATATTTAATTGCAGGAAATGTATGTTCTGGTGCAAAGTCTTTTGGATAAATTCTATATGGAAAAGTATAAGGATTTTCGCCTCTTACAAATGAAACATACCCAGTCGCTTTACGGATTAATAATTCTTGTCCATTCTTTTTAAAATTTCCATTTTTATCAAATATATCTCTTATTTCAACTCTACCTCTTCTATCATTTGTATTCATGAGATTTAATAACCAAACAATCTCTTTATAGTTATTATACATTGGAGTAGCAGATAGAAGGAGAAATCTCATATTTTCAGCAGCCTTAACAAGATATTCTAGGTTGATTGCAACCTTTTTATTTTCATTATCGTCTGTTTTACGAATATTATGAACCTCATCTATAACAATCAATCTATTGTCAAACTCATTGCGAAGTCTTCGAATTACTCTGCTATTTAAATCTATTTTAATGTCTTTTAACATTTCGATTTTTCTCTTTTCTCTCTTTTCACCCGGTTTGATTTCTTTCTTTTCTCTTTTCTTTTTAATTTCTTCTTCATAATTCATAGTCTTAATTATATAATTTGCAAATTGAACATAACCTAAAAAGATATAATAAGTATTTATTAAATTTTTGATTTGACTAATAACTTTTTCTTTAGACATAGGCATATTCATTGGATTTATTTCTTTCAATAATTTATTTCCTACACAGGCTCTCATACTCCATATACCATTTACTTGTTTTAATTTTCTCTCATCAAATAATTGAAGTTTAAAGTTATCTTGAACATTTTCAGATGCAACAATAATAATTCTTTTTGTTATACCCATTTGTTTCATATAATCTCTCATTTCTTCACAAACTCCAATAGCACTGCAAGTTTTACCTGAACCTAACCCATGGTACAAAAGTAAACTGCTATATGGTGTTTGAAATGACAAATAATTTTTGACAAATGCTTGATGAGGTTGTAATTCAAATTCTGCATTTGCTAAAATATCAGCCTGTTGTTTAATATTTTTATGAATAATGCCATCATACTTTGTATCATTAAATTCCTTTTTTGTAGCAATTTTAATATTAAATTGCTTATCATTTATATTAGGATATAAGTATTGATTTTCATCTTCAATCTCATATAATTTATTTCTCTCTAATAATTCTTTTTTTAAAATAAATTTATTGCAATCAGAATTAAAAAAATTATCCTTATTACAATTTATTTTTTTAAATTCATTTTCTAAATCTGTTTTTTCAATTGGCATTGATATACCAGTAGACGATGAAGATGGAACATTTGAAGAGGATGATGATGGAACATTTGAAGATAATGATGGAACATTTGAAGATGATGAAGATTGAGTAGATGGTATTTTGATACTCTCTTTAAGGTCATAAATTTCACTTGGAATACTTGATTCATCATCTAATGTTTTGGGTATTATTAATTTCTTTTTCGGATTATCTGTCATAATATTATATATTATGAATATAATCTATATTCTTGTAATACTTTATTAATATTTATAATTAATTCTTTTTTTTCTAAATTATATGGTCTAATTGTTTCTAAACAATTTTCAAGTGTTTTCCATTCCAATTTACTTACCTCTGTTGCCTGAAAATTAGATAGCTTATTATTTTCTTCAACAAAATTATTCATATATGCCAAAAAAAATTTATGCTTATATGATTTGTGATTTGAACCAATAAATATCTCTTCAAATGGTAATATATTTTCAATAATAGTTAGTTCCAACGTTTTAATTCCTGTTTCTTCTTCAAACTCTCTTAATGCACATTCTAAATCTTTTTCTTTTTGATTTCGTCTACCTTTTGGAAATTCCCATTCAGTTTCATTCCATGATGTATTACTCATTTTGACAATATCCTTTAATGTTATTATTTTATCATCTATCCCTATAAAAATTCCCTCTCTTAATAACTCAAACTTCTTCTTAGATACAATTTCTTCATTTTTATATTGATTATTTCCTATATTTGCGTCACCCCACATTTCACTCCATAATATTTCAAAAGGTTGATTTAAAATACGTTCTTTTTCGTCTAGAGACATTTCATTTACTGTTATTAACAATTGATTTAAATTATAAGGAGAATATTTTCCTCTAATAAAATCAATATAACCAAAACTATCCTTACGTCGTATCATAAGATATTCAATACCTTTTATTCCACATTTAAATGCTATTATTCCATAACTTGTTATTGGTAATTTACATTGATGAAACATATGACCTTGTTTTCCACAGTTATTGCAAACATTTGTATTTTTATTCATAATTAACAATATTATATATTATAATAAATGTTTAAATATTAATCATTTTATTATATTTTTAACTATAATATTATATAAATGTCTGGTTTAGCGCATCACGGATTTAATTTAGGTTTATTTCAAAAGAAATTTAATTCAACATCAAGAGTATCGAATGCTGCTGTAAATATGGGTTGTACTCGTGGAAGAGGTTCAACTACACGTATGTTTAATTATTGTAATAAGTATTCACCAAATCCATCGGAATGTATTAATCAATTTATTACATCTTCAAAATAGTTAAATAATTAATATTTTTTTAGTTTAAAATATTAATAAATGTCAACAACTGTTTATCTAGACCCAACAATATGGGGACCACATTATTGGTTTTTTTTACATACTGTAGCAATGACTTATCCTCATCATCCAAACGCAGTAACAAAGAAAAAGTATTATGAATTTGTTCAAAATATACCATTATTTATTCCTGTTGAGCAAATATCAAGTGATTTTGAAAAATTAATAGATAAATATCCAATAACCCCTTATTTAGATAACAGAGATTCATTTGTGAGATGGATGCATTTTATTCATAATAAAATAAATGAGAAGTTAGAAAAACCTCAAATAATGTTGAATGAATTTTTTGTCGAATATTATAATCAATATAAATCACAAAATGAAAAGCTTGCTGAATATTATAAATTGAGAGAAAAAGTTATATATAGTGGTATTTTATTTTCAATTTTAGGTTCTATTTATTATTTATATGATAAATAAAAATATATATTTTATATATATGGGCAGAACCAGAAAACATTTTAAAACAAATAAAGGTGGAAAAGTGATAGCTTCAGGTGGTTATGGATGTGTATTTGACCCTGCGTTAAAATGTGAAGGTGCGACAAAGAGAGAAACTAAAAAAATATCTAAATTAATGACTGAAAGACACGCAATCCAAGAATACGAAGAAATTAATAATATTAAAGAAAAATTAGAGAGAATTCCAAAATATGAAGATTATTTTTTAATATATGATGTAACCTTATGTAGTCCAGCAAAATTAACTGAAACAGATTTGACTGCATTCAGTAAAAAATGTTCTGCTTTACCAAAGGATGATATTACCAAATCAAATATAAATTCAAAATTAGACCAAGTTATGTCTTTAAATATCCCAAACGGTGGGTTACCAGTTGATGATTTTATTTATAACAATGGTTCATCTGACAAAATATATGAGGTTCATGAAAAATTAGTGAAATTATTAAAAAATGGTATTATTCCGATGAATAGAAACAATATTTATCATTGTGATATAAAAGATTCGAATGTTTTGGTAGATGATAGAGGAAGTGAAGTAAAAACACGTCTAATTGATTGGGGATTATCTGTTGAATATGAAGCAAATGATGATGAAAAATTTCCAAATAATTGGAGAAATAGACCTTTACAATTTAATGTTCCATTTTCAGTTGTAATATTTTCAGATGCATTTTATGAAAAATACACAAAATATTTACAAGACGGTGGAGAAGTTGATAAATTATCATTAAAACCATTTATCATTGAATATTTAAAGTTTTGGATGAAGGATAGAGGTGCTGGACATTATAAGTTTATAAATGAGATTATGTATAAGATATATAGTAGGGATTTCACAAGTGTTTCTGAAAAAAATATGCCTGTATATATTGAAACAGAAATAACTATGCCATTAATTGTCAATTATATAATTGAAGTTCTTATTCATTATACAAAATTTAAAGATAATAGTAAATTAAATTTGAGGGAATATTTGAATGATGTATTTATTAAAATTGTTGATGTGTATGGATTTATGAATGTTTATTATCCATTGATTGAAACATTATCAGATAATTATTTCTCTCTAAATAAAGAACAATTAAACTTATTTAATCATCTTTGTTTTATGTATAAATATTATCTATATTCACCAAGAGCAAAACCATATGATATGAGTGAATTATTTAGTGATTTGAAAGAATTTGGAAATATATTACAAGGCAAATTATTACACGGAAATACAAAAATAACCACCACTTCAGAAAGAGCATTAGCAAGTGGAGTTAAAACTATAAAAAGAAGAAAATCATTGTCTAAATCACAATTATTTACACGAAAACCATTAGTTAAAAGATTTAAAAATCCTATTTTTCTAACATTAAAATAAAAATCTAAAGTATTATTATAAATGAAGGATTTTAGTAAACTCTGTACACCAGCCAAACTTTATTTTGCTATTGCTGTAATTGCGACAGTTATCGCGTTATTTAGTGGTGCTTCTGTAATGATGGCAATTTTTCAGCTTGTTTTTGCGTTTATATGGACTTTTCTTCTAGGATGGTTATGTGAAAAAGGTTATACATATATTTCTTGGTTCTTAGTTCTGTTACCTTATATTATTATTCTTTTAGCGATGTTAAACATATATCAGGTTACTGATGAGCAAAGACAACTAATGAGGGCTATTAAGTTACAAGGTGCTTATGGTCAAGAAGCGATGACTACCGGCACACCAATGCAAAAAAAAAAATAAACATGAATTAATTGCATTATTTTATTATAAGTAATTAATATAATAATGAGACTTGAAATATTCATGTTAGGATTAACGGCATTTTTTGTATATAATACTTATACAGATGGAAAATACACAAAAATGTTTATGTCATTTAAAAAATATTATAAAATGATTTTTTATGCTATTATTGGTATAGGAATTTATTATATTTTAAAACGAAACCCAACAAAAGGTAAGGACATGCTTCTTTATGCAAACAATTATATAAAATATTTACCAATTGATAGAAATTCAATGGATATGTTAAGTCCTATAATTGATTTTACTGGAACGCCTGATAAAAGTTTTATGGAAAGTTTTAATGATATAGAACCTCAAGCTTCTGGATTTTGTTCAGAGAGAAAAATATTAAACTCTGGTAAAAATGGAACAAAACGTTCTGTTAGCGAGACAAAGAAAAAATATGTAGCAGCAAATCAAGAATGGAAATGTGGAAATTGTCAACAACAACTAGACCATACATTTGAAATTGACCACAAAATACGTTTAGAATATGGTGGTGGTAATGATATTCAAAATTTAATTGCTTTATGTCGTAATTGTCATGGACGTAAAACAGCAAGTGAAAATATGTAAACAGATAACCTAAAGATAACCTAAAGATAACCTAAAGATAACCTAAAAACTGTGTTATTTTATTTTTCAAAATAAACAACAATAATATATGGAATAAATATAATTAACATCCAATAATATATATCACTAATTGTATAATGATAACCTTTATCTAAATCACCTATTAAATATTTTGTAATGAATGATACTAAAATTGGAATTATAATTTTTTTTGGAAAATTTGATTTATTTGGTAGATTGAGAAAGAATAAAGTTACTATTGATGTAAATAATATAATAATAATAATTTTTTGCCACATATAAATAATTATTATAATAAAATTTTATATTAAAGGGCTTTAAGTGGTTTATAATTTATATTACTTATAAAACTTATAAAACTTATATTGTAAAAAACTAATATTATTCTATTATAATAATATATGAATACTACAAATACAAATGAAAATAATGAAAATAATGAAAATATATTATCAAAAATGAAAACACCTTCTATATTTTATATAGTAACTGCACTGATTATATTATTAATAATATGCATGTTTTTAATTTTATTTGATGTAAATTTGTCATTTTCACAATCATCAAAATCTCGTGAGGAAATGATTGGAGAAATATTTATTATTCTATTTTTCTCTCTATTAATAGTTGGAATATGTGTAATATTTTTACCAAATTTAAAAGAATTTAAGAGTTTATTTCAACAAATAGGTAATGTAACTTATGTTATTTTATACACAATTTTTGCAATTTTATTTTACACTATGATGTCACCTGATATTATTAAAAATTATTCATATATCATTAATCCTGCTATGTTAGGTTTAGGTGCTTTAACATTTTATAAAGCATCTTCTGATAACTATATTGAAAAGTTTAATATTAATTATGAAAGAATTAAGATGCTTATATTATTATTCTGTCTAATAACACTCATGATAACATTTTATAATATTAATCCAGATGGACTAACATCTCAATTGTTCGGATATTCATTATTACTTACTATTATTATATCAGTTTTTGCATTTCTTTATGTAATTATTCTTATGACACTCGGAACGGAAGATAATAAACATGCAAAGAATTTATTATCAAACTATTCTTCATTTGGATCATATGGAACTATACTATTTATTATGTTTTTAGTAGGTATTACTACTTATATTTCTTATAATAAAGAAAGTTTTTTTGGTAATAAAGAAAAATCAGCTGGTGTTATCATATTAGTATTAATAATTTGTATATTATGGGCTATTTTATTGGGTGCAAATTTATTTAGTGATATGCCAGATAAAATGGCTGATACGAATAAAATGGATTTATTCAAAAAAGCCCTATTACTCCTTTTTGGACTAGTGATATCAGGTCTATTAATTTTTTGGATTACATATAATATTGAAAATTTGTCGGGAAAATCAAGCATAGTAAGTTTTGTTTTAAATTTATTATTAGTAGCAGTAATTTTAGGTTTAATATATAAAACAATTAATGTTAAACTTCCATCTGGTAACACAAAGAAAAATGGATTTTTCACATTAATACTGAATACACTATTATATATTCCATGTATTTTTAGCGGTTTATTTGATTGGATTGGCAAAACTGTAGTTGGTGAATATAATGCAGCTGAGGCAGGTTCATTTATGATGTTAATTTTTTCTATTATCTTAATTGTAGCATATTTTAAAACACCATCATTATTTAATTATGTTAGTAGTCAAGGAGGAAATCAATTAGTAAATAAGCCAGTTTATACTGATACCCAATATAATTTAGGCAGCTATATAGATTTAAATGGAAGTGATAATTATGACTATAAATTTGCATTATCGTGTTGGGTATATATAGATTCAGCTCCACCAAACACTAATCCAAATTATCAAAAATTTACTTCTCTCTTAAATTTTGGGAATAAACCCAATATACTATATAATCCAAGCAAAAATACATTAATGATAACCATGCAACAAAAAGATTTAAAAAATATTACAAATAATAAGTTAATTGATTTTGATGACGAAGGTAATAGAATAATTTATATGAATACAAATTTCTTACTTCAAAAATGGAATAATATAATTATAAACTACAATGGTGGAACACTAGATATATTTTTAAATGGCGAATTAGTTAAGTCTTCGATTGAAGTTTTACCATATTATTCATTTGACAATTTAACAATTGGAGAGAATGGTGGTATAAATGGAGGTATATGTAATGTTGTTTACTTTAGAAAACATTTAACTTCAGCAAATATTTATTATTTATACAATACCGTTAAAAATATAACTCCTCCAGTTATGAATGATTCAAATGAAACAAAAATAGTTTAAAAGATAAATAAATGCTTTAAGTAGTTTAACAAATACTCTCGTAAATAATACTACAAATTTATGCTATTTAATAAATTTAATTTAATTTAATAAATTTATTAGAAAAATTCTAAATCTATATTATATACAATGAATGCTTTAAGTATTGTAATTACAATAGTTGTAATAGTATTAATTTTAATGTTATTAAGATATATTTTTATAGACCCATATACATTACAAAAATTTCAAGATGGAAAAATATCCTCAACAATTAATACATCATCTTTAGCTTCAAATGGTTCAGATGTCCCATCTAGCAATTTTGCATACTCAGTTTGGTTTTACGTAAATGACTGGAATTATCGTTATGGCGAATCAAAGGTTATTTTTGGTAGAATGGGTTCTAAATCACCAAATGGTCAAGGTTCTATTTCTGGTATTAGTGGTCTTGACCCTTGTCCTGCGGTTGTTTTAGGAGCAATTGAAAATAATATTTCTGTATCAGTAGGATGCTATCCAGGTATTGACCAACAACCAACTGACCCTGGTGGTAATACTGTTGTTCACACATGTAATATTGCAAATGTACCTGTTCAAAAATGGGTTAATTTAGTATTAAGTGTTTATGGAAGAACAATGGATTTATATATTGATGGTAAGTTAGTAAGAACATGTTTATTACCTGGAATTGCTAGTGTCAATACTAATTCAAATATTTATGTTACACCTGCTGGTGGATTTGACGGATGGACTTCTAAACTCCAATATTATCCAAATTCTCTCAATCCTCAAGAAGTTTGGAATATTTATAGTACAGGTTATTCCGATTGGTCTAGTATTTTTAATGCATACCAAGTTGAAATATCTTTAGTAGAAAATGGAACTACTCAAAGTAGTATTAAAATTTAAATTATTTATAATGTAGATTAAATAAATAGTTTATAAATTTTCTTATTTATTTAATATATAAATAATGAGTGATAACGGAGTATTTAATTCATTTTCAACAAATACAAGAACTTTTGGAACTAGAGAATTTTTAGAATCAAATAGTTTAGTAGCAAAATTTGCTTTCTTATTATTGGTGCTTTTTGCTTTTGTTATTTTATTAAGAGTAGGTATTTCTATTTTATCTTATTTCTTAAAACCAGACCCTTCTCCTCACTTGATTGATGGTATGGTTGATGCTAGTCAAATGATTATCTATCCACAAGATCCCAGTAATAATGGAGCTGTAACTATTTATCGTTCTGTAAATGCAAATGATGGTATCGAGTTTACATGGTCTACATGGATATTTATCAATAATCTTGAAACTAATGCAGGTATATATAAGCACATATTTAGCAAAGGCAATAGTAATTTAACAGAAAATGGTATGATACACCCTAACAATGCACCAGGTCTTTACATTGCTCCTAATACTAATGCATTAGTTGTTGTTATGAATACTTTCAATGTTATTAATGAAGAAATTGTAATTCCTGATATACCAATTAATAAATGGGTTAATATTATTATTAGATGTCAAAACACAACTCTTGATGTTTATATTAATGGAACAATTGCAAGAAGTATCAATTTAGTTGGTGTTCCTAAGCAAAATTATGGTGATGTATATGTTGCGATGAATGGTGGTTTTAATGGATACATTTCCAATTTATGGTACTATAATTATGCATTAGGAACTGCTGCTATACAAAATATTATGAATAAAGGACCTAATACTAAGATGATTGGTTCAAATGGAATGGCTGACAATACGTTTAACTACTTATCTTTGAGATGGTTCTTCTATGGAGCAGGAGATTCATATAATCCTTCTGGACCTGGAGGATTTTATTAAAAATTGAAAGAATTTTATAATAATAAACATAAATCAAAATGAAGAACATATTTCTTATACTATTAGGGTGCAATATTACATCATTACTTATGGATAGAGTAATGACTTCTATAAATTTTATTGAAAATAATTTAAATAATTTTAATAAAATTACATGGTATTTATCTGGTGGAATTAAATTTCACGGTCAATTATCTGAAGCATCAATAATGCAATACGAATTGACTAACCGAATTGGTTCTAGAAATTTACATAGAAATATTTCATATGAATACATTTTAGATGAATTATCAACAAATACAGCTGAGAATTTTTATAGAACATCAAAATACTTAAATACAAGTTATGAAGAATATGATGATATTTATATAATTACATATAGTTTTCATCATAATAGAGCAAATTTGATGATGACACTTATTGACCCCTCTAGAAATTATAACTGGATTTTGGGAAATTTACAGCAACATGATTCAGTATATTGGGAGAATATACATATCAAAAATATACATAATGATGTTAATAAACTGTCATCTATAAAATTTTAAGAAATTTATAAACTTTAATAACTTCAAACTTTTTTATTTTTATAAATAATCTATATATATATGTCAATTTGTAATTATAATCCAATACCACCTAGAGTATGGTCTAGAGTTCAAAATCCGTGTACTTATACAGTTCTCGGTAGTGACTATACACAATCATTTATACCATTAACCGGACAAACTGTTTCACAAGAACAAGCAGACTATGATACAAAACAAATATATAAAGGAAATATTTTACAATATAAAGGAAATAGTGCAAGACTTACAAAATCGCAAAAATATTCGCAACTTGCAAGATGTGCAGGACCAAATAGAACTAAAGTTTTTGCCACACAATCTGAAACTTATACAAACCCAAATACAACTGGATTACTACGCGTTGGTTTTGAAACATATCCTTTTCCAAATCAAATTGTTGGAGCTCCCAATAACATTTCAGGACCATTTGAATATAATATTAGAAATCCAAATGATTGTTCTGGTAATTCAGTTCAAGATGGAGGAACACTTGTTTGTGGAACTTATGCAAATCCTTGCACAGGTGAAATAGTAAAACAAGGAATAAGTTCGGCTACTATTTGCAATCCGGCATCAGCCTCTGATGTGCCAGGTTTTAGTGTATTATGTTGGAATAATAAAGTGCAAACTTGGTTTCCTAAACCAAGATATGTTATGAATAATAGTACTGATAAGTGGCCTCAAGGATATAAAGGATTTGTTAGTGCTATTAAACCAGTTATTCCAACCGCACCTGTGTTATATTTAAATTATTATAAAAAATATACCGACAATTTAGAAAATAAAGAATTTTATATCGAAAGCATGAAATCTAAAGATACTAATTCTACAAAATATGATACTAATTCTACAAAATATAATATTCATTTTTATTGGAAGTCAAATCATATATTTAAAGCTGACTCATTTAATATATACGTTAATAATAATTTATATAAAACTATTAAAAATGATAATAATTTTGCTCATGTTATAAATAATCATGTAGAAAATAATTGTATTATATCAATAACATCTATATTAAATAATATAGAATCAAAAATGTCTAATTATATATATTTTAAGGATGTTACACCGTCACAATCACAACCAATCGACCCTAGTAATTGCTGTTGTGATTTAAGTAATTGCTCTTTTGATTTAAGTAATTGCTCTTTTGATTTAAGTAATTGCTGTTGTGATTTAACTGATGTAAATAATCTTCTAACAATAATAGACGAAAAAATTAATAATATAAATTCAAATATAAATAATAAAATAGATAATGTCAATTCTAAAATAGAAGAATTCAAATTAGATATTAATACAAATTTTTCTGATTTAGAACTATCATATAATTTACTAGACCAAAATATAAATATTAAAACTGAAAATATTAATAATAATGTCAATTCTAAAATGGATAATGTCAATTCTAAAATAGAAGAATTCAAATTAGATATTAATACAAATTTTTCTGATATAAATAATCTTCTAACAATAATAGACCAAAATATAAATATTAAAACTGAAAATATTAATAATAATGTCAATTCTAAAATGGATAATGTCAATTCTAAAATGGATAATGTCAATTCTAAAATAGAAGAATTCAAATTAGATATTAATACAAATTTTTCTGATTTAGAACTATCATATAATTTACTAGACCAAAATATAAATATTAAAACTGAAAATATTAATAATAATGTCAATTCTAAAATGGATAATGTCAATTCTAAAATAGAAGAATTCAAATTAGATATGAATACAAATTTTTCTGATTTAGAACTATCATATAATTTACTAGACCAAAATATAAATATTAAAACTGAAAATATTAATAATAATGTCAATTCTAAAATGGATAATGTCAATTCTAAAATAGAAGAAT
>Ga0247834_1003304_pt1 | contig 22188 bp, 19 predicted proteins | sample LaCruzMarch2015__8_FD_187118 | JGI IMG/M metagenome (GOLD analysis project Ga0247834, IMG submission 187118) | Freshwater microbial communities from meromictic Lake La Cruz, Castile-La Mancha, Spain - LaCruzMarch2015_12m | ecosystem: Environmental > Aquatic > Freshwater > Lake | place: Spain...
ATTAAAACACATGGTAGAAGAGCTATATCAATATTTAGATATGGGTTGGATTATATATCAGAATGCCTATTATCTGGATTTAATAAGCTAAATATCAACATAATAAGATTTTTGTCGTGTACTTAGATTAGTAAGACTTATTTATTATTCTATTAGGAAGAATAGAGATTTCCTTTTCACCTTTTTCCTTTTTAATATTATTAATTTCTTAATCTGCTATTTATTAAGTAGCGCACAACTTAAAATGGGATTTGCCTTTGGTTTGTTTGCCATATTCTCTATTTTAAGGTATAGAACAGTTACGGTTCCTGTAAGAGAAATGGGGTATTTCTTTGTAAGTGTTACCCTTGGAATTATTAATGCTTTAACTGGCACCGAAGACGGTTTTTGGTTATTGGCAGCAGCTAACATTATAATTTTAGCTGTTGCATGGGTAATAGATTTTGGAATTAAAATAACCCATGAAAACTCAAAAGAAATTATTTACGACCGGGTTGACTTATTAAACGCAGACAAACAAAAAGAGCTGTTAATTGATTTGCAAGAACGAACAGGTTTGCCAATTCATAGAATTGAAATTCTAAGAATAGATTTTTTGAAAGATACTGTAAGAATGAATGTTTTTTATAATGCTGCTAAAAATGAATCCCCTTCTGCAGCAATTGGAAATGACGATGAAGATTAACAATTTAAAATACTCATTCTTATTCGCTTTTATAATTGGATTAGGTATAATAAAAGCACAAAATAATAATGATTTTAGAGCTTGGTCCAGTTTTGAGATTGGCGGTAATTTAACAAAAAAATTCTCCTTAAGTTTAAAGACACAGGCTCGTTTTTACAATCAACTTACTCAGCTAAATGGTGTTTACTATTCTTTAGATGCGAGTAGAAAAATAAAAAACAAGTGGAGCATTGAAAGTGGTTTAAGGTTCAATACATCAAACACTTGGAATAGTTTTAGAATGCGAATAGGGCTTTCTAAAAAATTCAAATTAAACAAAATAGAGTTCTCAATTAGAGGGCTCTATCAAGTACAATTGAATGAATTTGGGTTTCAAGAGAATTATAGAAATATTCCCATTTCTTCTGCAAGAATTAAAATTCAGGCTGAAAGAAAATTAAAAAAACACTTAAAATTAAAAATCTATACAGAACCTTTATGGCGCAAAGAATTTGGAGATGTTTACTTGAGAAGAATTAGAAATAGCATTGGTTTGGAATACGCATTAAATAAAAATTTAAGTGCTGAAATTTCATATTTATATCAACCTCAGTTCTCTCCGCGGAGAGCAGTTAATATCATTAACTTGTCGCTGAGTTTTGATTTACCTCGCAAGAAAAAAAAGGGTAAAGATAAAAGTGAAGTGCCTCAATTAAAATAAACACTCTTCCAATTTTCACTGCTGTAATCTGTATAAGTAATCAAGCCATAACAAAGGCCTAATGTGGAAAAAAGGCCAGCAGTAAGTATAACAACTGGAACTTTATAGAGAATAGTTTTTACCCAATTAGGGTCGTTTAAGAATCCTAATAAACCAACTATTACAGCTACAAAAACACCAGTAATTAAAGAACTAATTACCATTGATTTAAAATTTCTTAAGGGATACATTAAAAATGGTAGATACCACGCAAAATCTTTCCCCCATTGGCAAAGTAGTTTATATGAACCGTCGTTATTTTTTACAAACAAAAGTGGATCGCTGTATCTATCTTTAAGTAGAAAGAAATCAGCTGGAGCGAGGATAAAAAATTCAGCCTCCATATTTGGAAACTGAAGTTCAAATTTTTTAATTAATGTGATTACTTCGTAAGGGATTTTTCCAGAAAAATGCGCTGTGGGCAAAAACCTCAACCTAAAACGAAGGCAATTAGATTTTATATCATTTTCCTTATAATTCTTTGGGTGCTCAAGCTTCTTGAATCCAAAATTCCTTTGCGAAGTTACCTTAGCGCCTTTACCAAAATGACGCAATGCCTCTCTTTCCCTTTTAACAGAGAAATGTAGTATCTCATTTACTTCATTTAACAGGTTATTTATTTCCTGCTCGTTTTCGTTTCTCTGGTTTTCCGGAGCTGAATCTTGCCACTTTCCCATAAATCAGCGTTTTGAAGATAAACACAAGTAAGTTTAAAAGGTTCTAAAATTACTTAAGATTTTTTATCGCCGACGAAATGGTGACCGGTGTCTTTAAAAAGTACATTAAAAGTGGTTAAACTGCCGTACATTCTTGTGATATATTGCTGCAAATCAACCTTGTCAGCATCACTTAATTGTTGATGAGCATTAATTTGTTGTTCCATTACCCTGATTCTATCTCTTACCATGACAATTTTATGAAAGAATGTTTCAATAGGAATTTCTTTAGGTTTCAAACTTTTATCCGCAGGTTGAAGAATTAAAGTACCACCTTGCCATTTTTCACCAATAGGAACAATTTGCTGAATATCACTGAAATTGTTCAATAAATTTCGAAGTGTACTTTCCAATTTTGAATATGAAAGTTCTTCTCCATCTGAATTTTCTACTTCACTTTCAGAAGCAAGAATCCACTCCAAATCTTCGGTTCTTTTTGAAATATCCATGTTCCCGCGATTGGGAAAATTGAGCGTAAAAAAGGTAGCTTCTACTTTAATTACTGTTCCTTTTCCATATAAAGGATGCTTAATGATATCTCCAGGTTTTGCTGCTATCTCCACTGTTGTAAATTTGATAAGATTAAATTTTAATTTGAATGATATTCCAAACAATCCAACAATTTCTTTAAATCTTCGGACTTGTTTGGGTACGCCAATTTCTCATAAGAAAAAATAAGATTTCTAAGCTGTCTTTTTAGAATTTCTATGTTTGAACAACTTTCATAAAACATTGCTTTGGGTTCTAGTTTAAGTTGCTTTAAAAAAGTGTCAATTTCTCTTTTACTAAAAACAACACCTTTGCTAAATGGGTTAATATAAAATAAGATAGATTCCTCAGTTTCATCAGCAGAAGAATATTCATCTTTATAGGCTAATATAAAGTGTTCTGGTAAATTAACTCCGTAAATTGGAATATTTAAACCCTGCGCAATAATGGAATATAATATACTGAGCAATAATGGATTGCCTCTTTTACTCTCAATCACATTATTTATATATGAATTTTGAGGAGCATGATAATTCGTAGTGTTACCAGTAAAACCATGCACTTCAAACAAAATATGATTGATAACCCTTACTTTTTCATAGGCTGTAAGGTTTGGGTTAAGTTCCAGCCAAACATCCTTTTTGATTAACTCAATTTGACGCCTAATGTTATCTTCATCTAAATCAGGGTATTGATATCTGGCAATAAGCAAAGTACCAGCAAGCAAATCTAGGCCACCAGTATTTGCCCAATGACTCAATTCCTCCTTTACAAAACTAAATTGAATGGTTTGAATTACATCTTCAATTCTTGTTTGCAATTGGTTATTAAAAGTATTTTCCCAAACACTTTCTAATGCAGGTATTGCCTCACTGCCAAGTGAAAGTAGTTTAGAACGGATTGCCTCAAAGATTTCTTCATCAGGATCTTCTAGCAAAGCAATCAATGATTTTAATTCTTTTTCTTCCAATTTTATTTAGTTAATCTTTCTAAAACAGTACGAATCAAAAGGTCCATGGTTGGTTTATAATTTTTACTATATTCTAAATTAGCTCTATTTGCAATAATGGCGCAGGCTGTGCAGGCTCTGTGCCCCAACAAGCGCGATAAACCATACAAAGCAGAAGTTTCCATTTCAAAATTAGTAATATTTAAATTATTGTAAGCAAATTGCATCATTCTTTCATTCAAGTCTGGGACTGCAGGCGTAAGTCTTAGCGTTCTGCCCTGAGGACCATAAAACCCTGATGCTGTTGCCGTGATTCCTGTAAAAAAACCCTTACTTAATATATCAAACAACTTTTCATCTGCTTTAACTAGATAAGGCTTATTAAGTTCATTGGGCAGATTCAAGGCGGCATTAATTTCTATTAAAATTGAATTTTCTTCTTCGTTTTCTTCAAATTTATAGAAATGCATTAACCCATCGAAACCTAGTCCAAAAGAACTAACCACAATGCTATCCACAGGAATATCTTTCATTAAAGTTCCAGAAGTTCCAATTCTAATTATATTTAAAGCCTTATGTTCACTTTTAATGGTGCGTGTTGATAAGTCAATGTTGACCAATGCGTCTAGCTCATTTACAACTATATCAATATTGTCAGTTCCAATTCCAGTAGAAAGCGCTGTAATTCTTTTTCCATTAAAAGTGCCCGTATGTGTAACAAACTCTCGATTCTGAATTTTGCATTCAATAGCATCAAAATAAGCAGAAATGGCCTCTACCCTGCCTTGGTCACCAACTACAATAACCGTATCGGCTAATTGCTCAGGTTTTAATTTCAAATGGTAAACACTTCCATCGGGATTTAGCACCAATTCAGAACTTGCAATAGGCTTTGACATAACTATTAGTTAAATTTGCAGTAAATTCCAAAGTAAATAAAGAAGATGAACACCTCCAAGAAAATCATACTTGTACCAACAGACTTTTCTGAACAAAGTAAAATTGCATTTAAGCACGCTGTTGATATAGCAAAAAAAACAGGCGGAGAAGTCCACCTGCTGCACGTTAAAGAAGAATCCGGTATATTAGAAAATCTATTTTTAAGTGAAGATAACGACCAACAAGACCAAGAATTATGGAAGAAATTAACAATTTTGGTTGAAGAATTTCAAGGAGATAGTAAGTTTGTGACCACAACTTTACTTGCAATTGGCAAAACAGAAGAAGAAATAGTAAAAGTTTCTGAGATGGTAGGTGCTAATTTAATTGTAATGGGAACTTCAGGAGCGGAAACCTTTGCAAAAAGATTTGTAGGTTCAAATGCGATGAAAGTTATTAGGGAATCTCGTATTCCTGTTATTACATTAAAAGGAGTTCCTAAAAGAGAAAGCTATGAAACAATTGTATTACCATTAGATTTAACAAAAGAAACTAGAGAAAAAGTAAGCAATGCCATAAATCTAGCTAGGAAATTTGATGCAGAAATTAAAGTAGTATCAATACTTCTTAGTGACGATGAGGAAGTGAAAATAAGACTAAAAACACTTTTAAATCAGGTAACAACATTTATAGCAAGTGCAGGAGTAAAATGCACGTCCGATTTTAAGGTGTCTGAAAATGAGGAGCTTGGTGAAGAAGTCGTTAAATATGCAACTGAAGTTGATGCAGATTTGATTATGATAATGACACAACAGGAAACAAATTTCAAAGAGAGATTCATAGGCTCTGCAGCACAAGAAATTATTAATAATGCTGCAATACCAGTTTGCAGTGTAATTCCAACAGTAAAGAAAGATTTAACCGTTTTCCATCCCTATTAATTAAATAAAACATTTCTTTTTTTGAAATTTGAATGCTTTATTTCAAATTTTGGTTATGTTTGACAATTGAGAGAAAAAACAATAGGTTTGTGAAGGCGCTTTTTTAACTTTAAACTAATGCTATATGTGGACTTTAGGTATTAAAAAAATTCTTATCCCGACTGATTTTTCAGAAACTGCTAACAAAGCAATGGAACATGCTGTAACAATGGCAAAATTACTAGACTCAGAAATCACTCTATTACATGTTGTTTCAACTTTTGCTTTTAGAGTGAATCTTCCAGAAGCAGAAGTAGATGAGGCTCAAAACGCCAGATTATCTACAGCGATTGGTTCAAAACTGAATCTGCTTGCCGAAGAAATCAGAACTAAAGAAGGTATAAAAGTAAATACATTAATAAGTACTGGTAGAATTAGAGAAGAAGTTGTGCGCATTGCTGATGAAATTGATGCAGATATTATTATTATTGGTACACATGGAGTTTCTGGATTAAGGGAATTTTTCATGGGAAGCAACGCATTCAGGATTGTTTCGGACGCAAGTTGCCCAGTGCTTTCAGTTCAAACAAGTAATCTAAAAGCCACTTTCAAAAATTTAGTTGTACCAATAGATAATTCGTTCCATTCAAGAGAAAAATTAGGAATTTCTATACGAATTGCAAAGACTTATGGCGCTGTTTTGCATATTGCAGGCTTAAGATCACACGACCATAACGATGAAGACTTGAATGCTAAGTTCAGAATGAAAATGAAGCAGGTAGAAGATTTCTTAAAAGAAAAAGAAGTTAACTACACCATGAAAACATTGTTTTGCACCAACATTGCAAAACAAACGATGGATTATGCCAAAGAAAAAGGAGCTGATTTAATTGTAATTATGAATGAACAAGAAATCAATGATACTGGTTTCTTTTTAGGTCCATATGCGCAACAAGTAGTAAATCATTCACCTATTCCTGTTTTGAGTATTAGGCCGACAACAGGAAATATTAACGCAGTGTTACCATACTAAATTGAATGATTTTAGCGGAGTTTCGCTAAGAAGCTTATTTTTAAAACACGTAGCACAAACATCACCTTTTCCGCCTGCATTAGAAGTTTTGCACGCTGAAGGAATATACATTACAGATATCCACGGACGGAAATTTATAGATTTTATTTCCGGTATTTCGGTTTGTAATGTTGGGCATCGACATCCAAAAGTTGTTGCTGCTATTAAAGAGCAAGTAGACAAGTATTTGCATGTTATGGTTTACGGTGAATTTGTGCAAGGGCCACAAGTGAAATTGGCTCAAAAAATTGCCAGCATTTTACCAAAACCATTAGAATCTGTATATTTTGTAAATTCAGGAGCTGAAGCTTGCGAAGGGGCACTTAAACTTGTAAAAAGAGTTACTGGAAGAACTGAGATTTGTTGTTTCGAAAATTCTTATCATGGCAGCACACACGGGGCGCTGAGTGTGATGGGAAATGAAACTTTTAAACAAGCTTACAGGCCATTATTGCCAGATATTAGGATTTTACAGTTTAATGATTACAATTTATTAGAGCAGATTACCAAAAAAACTGCAGGTGTAATCTTAGAGACTTTTCAAGGAGAAGCCGGACTAAGAATTCCTGATTTTGAATGGTTACGCGCAATTAGGAAAAGATGCACAGAAGTGGGCGCCTTGCTTATATTAGATGAAATTCAAACGGGATTTGGTAGAACTGGAGCTTGCTTCGCTTTCAGGCACATAGGAATAATTCCTGACATTGTTTTAATGGCCAAAGGTATGGGAGGAGGAATTCCTATTGGGGCTTTTGTGGCTTCAAATGAGCACATGAGCACTTTTACCAATAATCCTATTTTGGGGCACATAACCACATTTGGAGGAAATGCACTAGCTTGTGCAGCTTCGCTTGCTACCTTAGAAACAATACTTGATGAAGGATTAATAGAAAGTGTTCCTGCAAAAGAAAAACTGATTAAAGAATTACTCGTAAACCCCAAAATTAAAGAAATTAAAGGCAAAGGTCTTTTGTTAGCCGCCTGTTTTGATTCTAACGAAATAGCTTTAAAAGTAATGAATGCATGTTATACCAGGGGCTTGATAACTGATTGGTTTTTATTCTGTGACAATGCGTTAAGAATTGCCCCTCCACTTACTATAACACATAGAGAAATAGTTGAGGCTTGTACAATTATGTTAGAAGCAATTAATAGTTTGGAATAAAACTACTCCACCAAGCCTCTTCCCGCTTTTTGAATTTTATTTTCTCTTTTATAATCTATTACCAACTTATCTAAAATTCCATTAATAAATGTTTTACTTTGAGGGCTGCTGTAGTCTTTAGAAAGCTCAATGTACTCATCGAGTGTAACTTTTACAGGAATTGAAGGGAAAGTAATCAATTCGCAAATGGCCATTTTCATTAAAATGATATCCATTTTTGCCACTCGTTCAATTTCCCAGTTCTGCGCTCTATTAGAAATTTCCACTTCATATTCAGCGCTGTTAAGAATAGTTTGTCGAAACAATTTCCCAGCAAATTCCCTGTCTTCCTCAGCTTCTTTATGTAATGGTTGAAGCTTAAAACTTGGTTCTCCAGCTGTAGTTTCTTTAACTCCTTTAATTGTTTTAAGAATTCCAGCTTGCATTACTTCAATATCATCCATCCAGTATAAGCTACGTTCTTCAAACACTTGCCTTATAGATTCTGAAGGAAAAATGATGTTTTCGTATATCTCAAAAAGAATCTCTTTGTCTTCTTTAAATCCTGCATTATTATCCAAATAAGTCCTAAATAAGGGCATTTCCATTATTTGATAATATAGCTTTTTAATCAAATCACCTTCACTGTTCCAATTGATTTTAAGTTTTTCAGTATGTCTAAACAGCTCTTGATTTTCTTCTATTTTTTGAATAATTGCGTTGTTTACAAAATTCAATTTGGGATTTAAATCTTCGTCCGTTGGGAGCCTCTTTAACTTTCTTTCCTCATTTAAGTTATGCGCAAAGTCTTTTAATTCAGGCAAAATGGTAAGATAATACAAGTAAACTTCATACACCTTATCAATACTGTGAAAGAGCTCTTTCTCACCGCTTGCAACAATCTTACTATCAGATTGAAAGAAAGCATACAATGCCTTCATAACTTTTTCGCGAATATGCCTTCTATTTAACATTTAGTTTTTTAAAAAATCAATATGGTAATTTAATTCTTCCAATCTCTTCAATCCTTCGTTCCGCGGTAATTTTGGCTGCTTGAATGGTAGTTATTTTTTCTTCTTTTGCCATTTTAAATACTGATAACGCGGCATCATAAATATGTTCTGTTTTACGCATGGCTCTTTCTCTGTTATATCCTTCTAATTCTATAGATACATTTATTAATCCTCCTGCATTAATCAAAAAATCGGGAGCATACAAAATGCCTTTCTCTGCGCAAAGCAAGCCGTGTTTTTCCTCATCGGCCAACTGATTGTTGGCTGCTCCAGCAATAATAGTGCATCTCAACTTAGTTAAAGATTCATCATTTACTGAAGCACCTAAAGCACATGGTGCATAAATATCAATGTCTAAATCGAACATAGAATTTGCATCAACTACTGTAACATTATACTTGTTGGTTATAAGTTTTACATTGTCTGCATTGATATCGAAAATATAAACTATCGCTTCTTCTTTTATTAGATAATCAACTAAAGTTTGACCAACCTTGCCTACACCTTGAACCAATATCTTTTTCCCTCTTAACTCATCTTTTCCATATACCTCTTTAGCTGAAGCCTTCATTCCAAGATAAACACCATACGCAGTAACTGGAGATGGGTCTCCGCCTCCTCCAAAAGATTCGGGTAAACCAGTACAATATTCAGTTTCCAAAGAAATATATTCCATATCCTTTGTTCCTATATTTACATCTTCTGCAGTAATATATCGGCCTGCAAGACCATTTACGAACTTCCCAAAACGGCGCATCAAAGCTTCTGTTTTCTGAGTTTTTGCATCACCAATTATAACTGCTTTACCACCACCTAAATTCAATCCAGTGATAGCTGCTTTGTATGTCATTCCTCTGGAAAGTCTCAAAACATCTGTTAATGCTTCACTTTCATTGGCATAATTCCACATACGTGTTCCTCCTAAGGCAGGGCCCAGATAAGTATTATGTATTGCTACAATTGCTTTTAAACCTGTTGCTTTATCGTAGAAATGAACAACCTGTTCATGACCGCCTGATTGCATATTCTCTATAACAGCGCTGATATTTAACTTGCTAGTTTCTCTTAATGTGGTTGTTGCCATAACAATGGTTCTTTAAAAATTATGAAATTGATTTAAGCCACAGAAAAGTAATACTTTCGTTGCCGCAAAAGTACCGCAATTCCCTAGCGGGATGCAAAAGTAGGTGAATTTTTATTTGAAGCAACAAGCTAGTACCCGTATTATTAATGAAATCTCTTAAAAAACTAGGTCCTTATTTCATAAAATATAAAAACAGGCTCGTTTTAGGCACTTTTTTTATCACAATATCAAATGTGTTTGCGATTTATCCTGCAGAAATTTTAAGAAAAGGGATTGATTTGGTGAGCGAATCATTAAAAATGTATCAATTAAACAAGGGAACTCCGCTCGCGGATGCCATAGAAAGTGAAGTTTATAAGACTTTGCTAATATTTGGACTCATAGTTATTGCAACTGCTTTATTGAAAGGTATTTTTATGTTTTTTATGCGTCAAACAATCATTGTGATGTCGCGATTAATTGAATTTGATTTAAAAAACGACATCTATAATCATTATCAGAAATTAGATATAGCTTTTTACAAAAGAAATAAAACAGGCGATTTAATGGCCAGGATTTCAGAAGATGTAAGCCAGGTGAGAATGTACGTGGGTCCAGCAATTATGTACGCCATCAGCACTGTAACTCTTTTTGCATTAATTACCATAAAAATGCTGAGCATACATGTAATGCTTACAGTATATGTACTTTTACCACTTCCGCTGCTTGCTGTATTAATTTATCTGATTAATAGTAAAGTCATCAAAAAGAGCGAAAGAGTTCAGCAACAATTATCCGCTATTTCTTCTACAGTGCAAGAATTTTTTTCGGGAATAAGAGTGCTTAAAGCTTACAATAGAACGGATTATGCCAATCAAAAATTTAGCAAGGAAGCAGCTGAATATCAGAGGCGCAATATTGACCTGATAAAAGTAAATGCTTTGTTTTTTCCTATGATTGTGCTTTTGATAGGCCTAAGCACCTTAATTACCATATATTTTGGAGGATTAAAAGTATTTGACAAAAGCATCACCACAGGAACTATTGCAGAATTTATAATGTATGTGAATATGCTTACTTGGCCAGTAGCTTCCATTGGTTGGGTTACGTCAATTGTTCAAAGAGCCGCAGCTTCTCAAACGCGTATTAATGAATTCTTAGACCAAGTGCCAAGCATTGTAAATAATAATGATGCCCCAACACCTGTTAAAGGTGAAATCATTTTTGAAAACGTTTCATTTCATTATCCTGATGCCAAAATCTCAGTCATTAAAAATGTTAGTTTTCGCATTCCCGTAGGAAATTCCTTAGCAATTGTTGGGAAAACCGGTGCCGGAAAATCAAGCCTTGCTGCTTTAATTGCAAGAATGTATGATTGCACATCAGGAATTATCAAAGTTGATGACATTAACATTCAACAAGTTAACCTCAATAGCCTTAGAAGTAGCATTGGTTATGTGCCGCAAGAAGTGTTCTTATTCTCAGACACTATTGCCAATAACATTTCATTCGGATTAAAAGAAGGATATTCGGAAAAAGAGAAAACAGAAAAAATTATCCAAGCTTCTAAAGATGCGGCAGTTTATGACAATATCATTGATTTTCCAGAAGGCTTCGAAACTAAAATTGGGGAGAGAGGTATTACTCTTTCGGGTGGGCAAAAACAGCGTGTTTCTATTGCAAGGGCCATCATTAGAAAACCTGAAATTTTGATTTTTGACGATTGCCTTAGTGCTGTAGATACTGAAACGGAAGAAAAGATTCTAAAAAGTTTAACACAGATAATGCAAGGCCGAACGACCATTATTATTGCCCATAGAATTTCTTCCATCAAAGATTGCGACGCTATTTTGGTGCTCGATGAAGGAGAAGTGACAGAATATGGAACACACCAGGAATTAATGGAAAAGGAAGGAGCTTATTATTTATTGCACCAACAGCAATTGTTGGAGGAAGAGCGACATATCCAATAAATTATTGGAATTACTTAATTGTACTTAAATATCTTAATTTTTTAAGGGCAAAGTGTTTGGAGTTAGTTGATGAAACGCTAACTATTTGCATAATTAATTGCTCAGATAAAGGCTAAATAAAGGAATGTTTACAGTAATTTGTTTATTGTTTTACAAAAGTCCTTGTTTGAAAAACATCACTAATAGATTTCCAAATAATTGAATAGTTCCCTTTCGGCCAAAGTGTTGAATTTATTTTAGTTTCAAAGCCGGTAGAAGGTAACACATCAATTAAAACCCCTGAGTAATTATAAATTTCGAAATGTCCTTGCGAATTGGATGTTTTAATGGTGAATATGTCTTTTGCTGGATTTGGAAAAACTAAGAAATCCAATGTATTTTCTTGATTTTCTATAGTAAGCGGATTTTGAGCATACAAAGTATCGAAGCAAATTTCAGTTGGAAGATAAAACAAATTGCCATCATAAATTCCTGGACCAATTGAATCAACAACAGTATGATTTTCTAGTGTGGGACTATATGTTTCTCCAATCACATTGAATGTAGAGGAATATCCAGGAGCAGTTTCGCCAGTGAAAGATGTAGTGATTAGGGTGAGAATGAAATCACCGAAAAGAGACTCAGAATAACCTCCAAAGTGGGCAATTCCATTAGAAATTGTTGGAAAAGCATTATTCATCAAAATTACTCCGCTGCCTGGTAATGTGTAGTTCTTCGCAAATATCAGTTCATCGTTTTCATTTATAAACACTGTTTTTTCCGAATTTGAAAGAGAAGCAATTATTCTACCAGATGAAAGAAATGAGCATTGGGTAGGGTTTTGACCCATTTGGGACCAAGTTTTGCCAGACAGAAAGTTGCCATTTGCACTGAGCTTCCCAGTGGCCATTTGATTCCCATTTGAAGGGTCTGCTATAGCAAACCTCAATTCTCCATTTCCCAATTCAAATAAACCTTTGCCTCTTACATCGATGTTATTTACTGGAGTAAAAACCTTCGACCAAATTAATTCTCCTAGAGAATTAAGGCGAATAAAGTGTGGTTTTATTGGAGAGTTTTCTAAGCTCAAACCTGAAATCAGAAGATCACCATTTTGAGAAACCGACAAGTTTTCCCAAAGCATTCGGCCGTTTGAAGGGTTGCCGTTGAAATAGCGTTTTTGCCAAGCCAGACTTCCATCTGAGTTAATTTTTGTTACGCATGGTATTGCACTTTGCGTATTACCTCGGTCTGAAGATGAAAGAAGGATAACAGATCCATCGGAAGTAGTTTTCAAATCAAGTATTCTGTTACCAGTCAAATTAAAGCCACGTTGCCATATAATTCCTGTACTGAGATTAATCTTTAAGACTAATAAGGAATCATCACTAATTATTGTTCCTTCATATATTTCATTATTGCCTGCATAGACAAGTTTTTGTTCGCTAATCACTCCAGTTATGGCACTTTCTGTTTTACTAAGATTATAAGTTGAAATTGGTTCTCCTTCTTGGTTTGTAACCAAAATAATACCTGAATAAGCCGTCATAATATATCGACCATCAGGAATTTGAATACATGATTGAGGTAAAATTAATCCTAATGGGCCTGAGAAAGGTAAATTGCTATAGCCACGGATAAAATTTTGTGCTTGGAGAGCACTACAACTTAATGCTAATTGAAGAAAAAATAAAATCAAAAACTTTTTCATTACAGGATACTTATTTTAATTCAAATGTAATTAAATGGAAATATGTTGCTTAGTTTGATTGCATGCTCAGTTATTTTTATTTGATGATTCATAGAGTGCTATAGATAACAAAACAGATGAAAAGATTCTAAAAAACTTGTCGAATATAATCAGAGGCCGGCTGGAAAAAGAGAGCGTTTCTATGTTATAAAAAAAGCCTCCTATTTTCTGGAAGCCTTCTTATATGTTAATTTTGATAATTTTAAGGCAAAAGCCCTAAAGCAACCTGAATAGAATCGAGCGTTACAGGATTTAAATCTAAAGATTGATTGTGGTTATTTGCGATTGTTGCACTTTCATCAGCAAAATAATATTGTTGGTTGATTTCTGCAATTGCTACAAAATGAACTGGCAGGCCAATAGGCAATGTGTACCCTCCTCCAGGTGAAAATTCGTTTGCAGAAGCACTATAACTCCAAAATCTAGATGCTGCATTTAATCCATTAAATGATACTATAACAAGGCAATTTTCAGAATTAAACTGATTAGAAACTGTTGCTTTAATAGCAGTTTGTGGGTCGGAACTGTTGTAGAAATAATCGCAATTAAGCCAACCTAAAGTAGTACTCGAAAAATCATACGCAAAACCACCTTGAGTTGAAACTGTGTCCAAAGGAACAACATTTACTTGCACACCTTGCGCTAAATTCCAATCTGTGTTTTGGTTGATATCTGCTGCAGTAAAAAGTTGCATTTGACTTGAAGGATTATTGCCCGCTGGCATTTTTACGTTAAGAGCCTTGTTTGGTGCTAACTTTAAAATTACTCCGCTGCTGTTTTGGGCTTCTACATAAATTTCGCCACCAGAAACCAATTGAGCACCTCCGCTTGTTGGCAAGATATTGCTCATAACCATGTCTTTTTTATTGTACAATTCTAGTAATAAGATTCGTACTTCTCCAGTAACAGCTTGGTTGTCTTCTGTTACAAATGCACTTGCCGGAACAGTTAAAATAGTTCCTCTGTTACCTATAAAAACAGTACCGTTTGAATGTCTGTAGGTTTGTGATTGGATTTGTTCCCCAAACCAGTTAGGGAAGAGGCTTAATCTGGAAACTTTACCTAAATCATTAGGAATGGGTACAATTTCTTTAGCCGGGGCTTCTTCTTTCATACAACCTACCAAAGTAGAAGCTATAAAAAGAGAAGACAAGATGATGGTTGCTATTTTTTTCATTGTAATAATTTATTATGCAAACATAAAGAATACTGTTGAGAATTTTAAGTTTAAGGAAGAATTAGTACTTTCTTTGACAAAGGCCTTTTTTGTCTAAAACGGTTAATGCTCGTGTTGAATCAAATTCCTTATTGTTTAGTAAGTCTTCTATCAATAATCCAGGCTCTTCAGGTGATTAAATATCAAGCCTTAAATAAATTACTCCTTTCTCAGGCTTGTAATTGTTACGGAATATTAATTCTCCGTAATCTCTATCAAAGGTTAGTATTGTTCTTTCCTCGGCCATAGCTATTGTCATAATTTCCGAATCTTTAATACTGGGATTATCCATACCAATTGAAGTAATATCGTATCCTTTTGATTTTAAATAGAAAATACTCTTGTAAGGGAAATTCTCGTTGGCTAATAATCTCATTCAATTAATTAAGCTGACTTTTTAATTTGAGAAAACAGAAGTCCATCGTGGATGCAGACCTGTATATAAGTGAAAACAGCTTTAAGAGATTCCTTAGTAAGTCGAGGATAGTTTTCCAAAATTTGAGCATCACTCCATCCTTGAGCTAATAGCCCATCCACCGATATTCTTGTCCCTTTTATAGCGGGCTTACCCATCAAGATATCTTTATCGGATACTATATAATCTTCCCAATTCATAATAAAATTTACCTTTTCCGAATACAAATTTCGAATAATAAATGACTTTATTAAAATAATTTATAACACAAATTATATTGTACTACAATCCCAAAAGCACCTCTTCGCCTTTTTTACCATTAAAAAGCATGCGTTTTGGATTTTACTTTTCTATTGTTTTACAACTTTCCTTACAATGTTCTCATTTTCAGTTTTTATGGAAATGAAATAAGTACCGCTCGAATATTGAGATAAATCCAACTGATAATTTTTTGTATTTATACTTTGATGATGTAATTTTTCACCAAGTAAATTATATAAACTGATTTCAGCTTTATTACTTTCAGATTTGAAATCTATATTTACAATTGATGAGGTTGGGTTGGGATAAATCGTGATATTATTTGTATCATTAATTTTCTCAATTGCTGTTATTGATTCTACACCCAATTGTAAAATGAATGAATGAAATTCAGTTTCATTTGCATTTAAGGTATCAATGCCTGAATCAGTCGCTACATAAGTGGTATCCGAATATCTTCCACCAATAATAATATTTCCTAAACCATCTTTTACTATTGAAGAACAAAAATCAAATTTTCCATTAAATATTATAGTGGTATCCAAATTACCATCTGTATCTAATTTATATAGAATCAAATCTGAGGCACCTTGCGAGGTTAGGGAATTTGCTGCATTTCCTGGGTCAACATCTATTGTTCCAGTAAAGGTGTTTGCGGAATAAATGCTATTCTGTGAATTAAGTAGAAGTAGATTACTCCAATATCCCTGAAAATTAAAAGGCAAATTGAAATTCCAAGTTTTAGCCCAAATAAATTCACCATTCAAATCAAATTTTGATATAAATACAGTTTCACTAATCCCATCAGAGATGATATTAAGCGAATCATTTCCTGGATTTAAATCTACAGCACCAATAAAAGAACCTTTAATTATAATATTTTGATTTGCATCTAACGTTATAGAATTAATTCGGACTCTGTTGTTTGGTTCTGCAACCTCAAATGTTTTAACCCAGTTAAAATCACCGTTGGCATTTAACTTTAAAATATAAGTGGCATTGGTAAAAGTGTTTAAGTTAAAAACATTTATACCGGGATCAAAATCTACTTGAGAACTGAAATTTCCACAAGCAAGAATATTTCCTGAATTATCTGTAGTTATTGAAGTTCCTGTATTCAAATCATTTATACCGAATTGCTTTGCCCAGATGTAATTTCCCGCAGAATCTAACTTAGAGATGAAAATGCTTCGTTGTAAATATGGATTTGTTGTAAGCGTATTTTCTGTTGCCGAAGGATCAAAATCAACCGTACCATTAAATGAGCCGGTGGTAAGAATATTTTGATCACTATCTATATGAATAGATCTAATAGAACCAGAAGCTCCTGTAATACTTGTCGGGGTATTAACAAAAGCTTTTGCCCATAAATAATTACCAGTTGAATCAAGTTTTAAAATGAAAGCATTTAATGCAAAAGTTCCGGCAGTTAAGTTTTGAATTCCTACACCAGGATCAAAATCTACTGTTTGAGAAAAAGATCCGGCTAACAAAATATTTCCGTTTGCATCTAATGTAATTGCCGAACCATAAACTGCACCGGGACCACCCAAATTTATTGCCCAAACAAAACTTCCATACTTGTTAATTTTTGAGATGAAAATATTATCTTGACCATTGGAAGTAAGATTATAAACAGCAGCACCTGGATCAGCATCTATTGTACCATTAAAAGAACCTGTTGAATATACATTTCCATCTGAATCAGCAGTTATAAATGGATGAACACCATAACTTGCACCAATATCTCTTGCCCAATTGGTAGTTTGTGCTTTAACAATAAAAGCAGATGCGATTAAAAAAAGAACGGTTAAAGTTTTTTGCATGATAATTATTGCTTAACGATTTTTTGAAAAATATTTTCTTTTTCTGTTTTTACAGAAATGAAATAAGTGCCGCTTGGAAATGCTGATAAATCTAATTGATAATTAGTTGAATTAATATTTTGGTGAAATAATTTTTTGCCAAGCAAATTATATAAATCGATTTCTATTTTTTTACTTTCAGTTTTAAAATCAATGTTTACAATTGATGTGGTAGGGTTAGGATAAACTCTAACAAGACCTTTAGAGGTATTAAATGATTGAATTCCTGCAGTTAAATCGCCTATTTTAAATAAGAAAGCATCGAAGTTAAAACCGGCGGCTGTTACATCAGTTATTTGAAAAGAAGTGTCTGTTTTAGTAGCACCTTTTAACATGCCGGCACAATAAATTTCGCCGCTAGTATTTATATCTAAATCAAATGTTTGAATTTCTGAATCATTATTATTGGCTTTTCCAACATGTTGCGCCCAGTTAAGCGTTCCATCTGGAAAAACCTTCATTACAAAAGCATCAAATAGAATATTATTTGTTCCGGCAATTAGATTTAGCGTTCCATTACCTGGATCAAAATCCTGTGTCTCATTAAAAATGCCACTGCATATTATGTTATTACCATTATCAATTTTTAACGAATTAATTCCTGAAGAGCATCCATCAAAGTTGGAAATTTGTTTTACCCAAATAAATTCACCATTCGTATTTAGTTTTAATAAAAAAGCATTGTATCCAAAAGATTCAAGATTAGATGTGCCACTGCTTAGATCAAAATCTATAATACTGTAACTTCCATTTCCAAAATCACCACCTACAACAATATCACCTGTAGCATTTACTGCAATTGCATTTCCTCGGTTATAACCATTTCCAGAAGGTCCTGTAGTAAATTGTTTAGCCCAAACAAAATTTCCATCAACATCAATTTTAAAAACATAAATATCTGAAACAGCTTCGGCACTGAGTATATATTCTGCAGCACTTGGATCAAAATCGAGATTATCCTGAAAATAACCCGTTGCATAAATGTTTTCATTGGCATCAGACGCAATGTAACCCATAGCACTTTCACTCCCGATTGTTTTGAATTCCTTTACCCAAATAAAATTAAAATTATTATCAAGTTTTAAAATAAACAAGCTACCTGAAACCTCATCAGTTTTTAGGTTAAAAACATTGGGCCCAGGATCAAAATCAACCGTATCTCTGAATAAGCCACCTAAAAGAATATTACCTTGAGAACTGATATTTAATTTAGTTGGATAGAAAGAACTGAAAACAACATCTATACTTTTCTTGGAAATAATATCCCCATTGGTTGAATTTATCTTATAAATAAAAGTTTTACTTCCGCCAGCAATTAATATCAGATTTTGCTGCGCATCTATTGCAGCATCAGTGCCGCCAGCGTATGCACTATCCAGCTCTAAACCCCAAATAAAATTTCCATTAGGATCAAGTCTCATCACAAACCCTCCTGCAAATCCAATATTGCTATTGAATACAAAAAAAGTATCATCAGGGTTATTAGATGGATTAATATCAAGTGGATTAAAGCTATTGGATGCTCCAGATACGTAACAGTTACCATCTGCATCAACAGCAATGGCTTGAAGACTTTCAGGGGTTGCATCACCAAAATTTCTAATCCATTCTAAGGTTTGAGCTTTTGATTGATTAAATAAAAAAATTAAGAAAATAATCGAAAGTATTTTTTTCATTTTTAAAAGTGATTATTGTTTAAATATTTTTTACTAAAAAATTATTTTACTTCTGTAGTTATCTGATTATTTTGATTTGACAATTGTTGAATCATCAATTTCATTTCAGCTAATTGTTGTTTTAGTAATTCAATTTCTTGTTGTTGTTGCTGTGCAGTTTTTACTAAAGCAGGAACAAATGTACTATAGCGCAAACCATAATAACCACCGTTTTCTACTCCTGAATTATCTACTATTGCATTTATATCTTTAAAATCTTTGCCTGCTTCTAAAACATCTTGTGCTAAAAAACCAAGTTGTGGCACTCCTGGCTGGCTTGTATAATTATAAGTAACAGGTTGCAGCTTCATGATAAAATCTATACCCAAATTGCTGGGTTGAATATTTGTTTTTAATCTTTTATCGCTAAGGTTTGTCCAGGCGGCATAACCACCGATAGAATTTACAGAAGTGTTGCCAATAACAACTTTGTTGCTTGCATTAACTAAAGATTGATAACCTAATGCAGTTGTATTTGTTAAGTTATTTTGGAAAACATTGGCAGCGGTTCCGATACATGTATTATTTGTTCCTGTAACATTAGTAATACCAGCATTGCTTCCAAATGCTGCATTCCCATTCGCATTTGTATTAAATAAAGAAGCGGTTCCATAAGCAGTGTTACCACTCCCTGTAATATTTTTATACAAAGAACTTTCACCTGAAGCTGTGTTATATTGTCCATTTTGATTAGAACGCATAGAAAGATAACCCAAGGCAACATTAAACTTCCCAATTGTATTGCTATCAAGTGCCGCTTCACCTACAGCTGTATTTTTTTCTCCAAATAAATTTTTACTTAAAGCATTTGCGCCTACAGCTACATTAAATGACCCATTATCGTTTAGAAATAATGCATCAAAACCAACAGCAACATTATTTATTCCGGAATCATTATTATATAATGATTGGGAACCAATTGCAGTATTAAATGATGCATTTGAATTGAACAATGCACTTTTACCAATGGCTACATTATCACCACCAGTAGTATTATTCTCTAATGCGGATGAGCCAATTGCAGTATTTTGATCTCCGATTTGATTGTTAAAAAGTGTCTTGTTCCCAACTGCAATGTTGTTATCACCACCCGAATTATTCTGCAACGAACCTGATCCAAATGCGCAATTATAATTTCCCGCATCATTGGTTGCTAATGCTTGAAAACCAAATGAACTATTGTTTGTACCATTATCATTATTATAAAGCGAATTATATCCAAAAGCAGAGTTATTACTAACAAGATTTTTTGAAAGTGCATTGGCTCCAAAAGCGGTGTTGCGTGAACCGCTTTCATTATCTGAAAGAGAACCTGCACCAACGGCAGTATTTAATTGCCCGGTTTCATTAAAAGCCAATGCACTATAACCTACAGCGGTATTGTAAGAAGAGTCATTAGATGCTAAAGCAAAACCCCCAACTGCCACATTAGCCTGACCTATAACATTTGAAAAAAGTGCAGATTCGCCAATTGCCGTATTTACATCGCCTGTTTGGTTTTTACTTAAAGCATCTGTTCCTATAGCTACATTATTGTCCCCATTATTTTTGAATAATGCACCATAACCGATTCCAATATTATTTAAGCCAATTTCATTTTCCCTTAAAGAACCTGCACCAATAGCAACGTTAAATTCACCACTCAAGTTATTTTGTAAAGCTGAGAGACCTAAGGCTGTATTATACCAACCTGATATGTTAGACTTTAAAGATGCCGAACCAATTGCCACATTACCGGATCCTGTCTGATTATCTAACATCGATTGATTGCCAATTGCGACATTATCGACTCCTGAAGTATTATTTGCTAATGATAGTTCACCTAATGAACAGTTTCTATTACCACCATCATCGTTACCTCCTGAAAATTTGCCTAAAAATATTTGACCATCTGTTTTAAAACTACCTACAACATTGTTATTGACAATAAATTCAAGGTTATTATTATCTGTTGTCCCAATAAAGTTTGCATTTGTTGTTCCTGCATTGCCTGTAAGCGACCACGCATTTGAAGAACCCGATGGTCCTGCTGGTCCTGCCGGCCCCGCTGGCCCCGCTGGTCCTGTTGCACCATTAGTGCCATTACTACCATTGCTCCCTGCAGGCCCGGTTGAACCAGTTGCTCCTGTTGCACCTGTTGGTCCAGCAGGACCTTGAGGACCAGTTGCACCTGTTGCACCTGCAGGTCCTTGCGGACCTTGAGCCCCTGTTGGTCCAGATGCACCAGTTAAGCCTGTTGTTCCTTGCGGACCAATTGGACCAACTAAAGAAACACCCGCTCCCCAAGCGCTTCCTGTTTTAGGACCAAAAAGTCTATTGGTAGTAGTATTTATAAAAAAATCGCCAATATTACCAGTCGAGGAAATTGGATCGGTTGTTCCGTTAAGAATGCTTGTACCTGTAGTACCAACTAAACCTGGTATTCCCTGCGCCCCATTTGCTCCTGCAGCTCCTTGCGGACCAACCAAAGAAACAGCAGCTCCCCAAGCTCCACTTGTTTTTGGTCCGAATAAAGTATTTGTAGAAGTGTTAATATAAAAATCTCCATCATCACCGTCAGATAATGAAGGATTAGAGGTTCCGTTTAATACAACTTTACCTGCATTACCAGCTTTTTCGGCATAGAAAGCATAAGGAACACTTATTAATTGTGTAATACCTTCAATAGTATAATTTGAGCCACCTGTTCCTGAAATGTCTGATTCAGTCTTAATAAAATAAGGTCCTGATGCCCAATCAATTGAAGCAAAAGTTCCGATACTAGGGCTTCCAGAACCTATTTCGATGGTAACTAACCCATTGTTATTGGTTGAAACGGCATTTCCGCTAGTAGAATTAAAAGTTTCAACGTAAACAGGTGTACCAGTCGGTGAACCTTGTAAAACAGTAATTCGCATCCCAACAGATGTATTAACAATTAATGGATTTCCTGCATTACTAGATCTTACAACAGCCTGATACTTCATTTTTTGAGGTACCTGTGCAAAAACACTAATTGCAAAAAAAGATATTAAAAAAGTAAGTAAAATGTTCTTCATAGGATTTATTGTGTTAAGATTATTTTGAAATTTTTAAGCTCTTTTAAATTATCCATTACCTTTAAATAATATGCTCCATTGGCATACTCTCCTAAATAGATGTTAGAATTAGTTTCAAAAACTCTTTGGCTTGATAGTAATTTACCACTTGCATCAAATAGCTTGTAACTTAAAGTGGATATATAGTGGACCCCAATTTTAAGACAAGGATATAATTTTTAACTTTAAACCTTGTTTACAATGAAACGAACACGTCGCGTATTTACCCCTGAATTTAAAGCCAAAGTGGCTTTAGAAGCCATAAAGG
>Ga0247834_1003306_pt1 | contig 22186 bp, 17 predicted proteins | sample LaCruzMarch2015__8_FD_187118 | JGI IMG/M metagenome (GOLD analysis project Ga0247834, IMG submission 187118) | Freshwater microbial communities from meromictic Lake La Cruz, Castile-La Mancha, Spain - LaCruzMarch2015_12m | ecosystem: Environmental > Aquatic > Freshwater > Lake | place: Spain...
CGAGTCTTCTCCGGCAGCTTGCGCTGGAAGTTGGGATCGCTGAGCACAACGAACATGCTGCACCCGCGCTCGATGCTTTCTTCGCGTGCCAGTTCGACCGTCGCCGCGCCAATGCCGCGCGTGGGTGTGTTCACGATGCGTTGCAGGCTGACGTCGTCGTGCGGGTTATGCAGCACGGTCAGGTAGCTGGTGATGTCCTTGATCTCGCGCTTGTCGAAGAAGCTTCGCGCACCGACCACGCGGTAGGGGATCTGACGCTGGCGGAAGTGCTGCTCCAGCACGCGGCTCTGGTCATTGGTGCGGAAGAGCACGGCGAATTCTTCCCACGGCGACTTGTTCTGCAGGTGCGCGTTCTCGATCTCCTTGACGATCATCTCGGCCTCTTGCTTGTCATCCTCGGTGATGAGCAGGCGGACATTGTCGCTGCCGAGATTGCGGCTCCACAGTGTCTTGGGCCGACGTCCGACGTTGTTGCGGATCAGGCTGTTCGCGGTGTGCAGGATGGGTGTGGTGCTGCGGTAGTTCTCTTCCAGCTTGATCACGCGTGGATCGGGGAAGAAGCGCTCGAACTCCAGGATGTTGGTGATGTCGGCCCCCCGCCAGCCATAGATGGACTGGTCGTCATCGCCCACGACGCACACGTTGTAAGGCGGGCCGACCAGGGCGCGCAGCAGACGCATTTGCAGGGAATTCGTGTCCTGGAACTCATCGACCATGACGTAGCGATGCTTCAGGCGAACTAGTTCGCGCACGTCCTCATTGTCTTCCAGCAACTGCACGCCGAGGATGATCAAGTCGTCGAAGTCCATCGCGTTCAGCGCGCGCATCTCGGTCTGATACGCCTGCATGATCGCGGCATCGAGCGACTCCTCGGGATTGCCCAACGAAACACCGGAGTTCTTGGAGGAACTGATCTTCGACTGCGCTTTCGAAGGGTCGTAGGACTCCTCCTTGGTGGTCATGCGACCGACGATGCGTTTTAGCAAACTGGTCTGCTCGTTCTGCGTGTAGATCGTCCAGTTCTTCTTGTAGCCGAGCTTCTCTGCATGCTCGCGCAGCAGCTTCACACAGAAGGCATGGAAGGTGCCCATGACGATCTTTTTGCCTTTGCCATCCGCGACCGCTTCGATGACACGCTCGCGCATCTCATTGGCGGCCTTGTTGGTGAAGGTGACGGCCAGGATGTTTTCGGGCGGTATGCCCTGATCGACCATGTAGCTCATGCGCGCCGTGATCGTGCGCGTCTTGCCCGTGCCCGCGCCTGCGAGAATCAGCACCGGCCCATCAATCTGCATCACAGCTTCGCGCTGCTCGGGATTCAGCATCCCCATTCCGAAAGCGGTCTTCATGGGGAAGGATGAGGGAAGAAGGATGAAAAGAAAATCATGAGAGTTACCTCGGGGGCAAGGATTGGTTAGCCGATGGAAACGAGCAAGGCTTCTTCGGTAGTGACTTCGGCAAGCCGTTCTTCGACGAAGCTCAGAGCCAAATAGACAGAAGTCATTTCGAGTTGAAACTCGGTTTCGATCCCAAATTTAGTTGCGATGGTTTGCAGGTCTTCTGGCTGGAAGTGCTGTGTGGTTTTTGCGGCAATGTATGAGCTTGGGTGCTTGATCAGCCAGTGACTCCCACCAATGTTTTTTCGGACTGTTCGAATTACAGGGTCTTCTTCGTGGGCAGCTCTGTGGATGGTTTCTAGCCAAGCAAAAACTAGGGCTACATACACACCATCAGCACCGTCAAACATCATCTCCCTGAGCGCATGTTGTCGCAGAAAGTCGGAGAACTGACCGATTGGTTTGCGAAAAAGCCGAGGCTTTGGCTTTGACCAAAAGCCAAGAAACGAAACGTCAGAAGCTCTCAAAAAAGTAAAGGATGCGATCTGGCTCATACCGGCCCTCCGTGATTAGCCTTCCAACCTGCCAGCACCTGGGGCAGCAGTTTGTGCTCCTCCGGCTTGATCCTCGCGTGCAGTTTCTCAGCAGTGTCCCCGACCAAAACTGGCACCTTGGCTTGGGCTAGAATCTTGCCGCCATCGATCTCGGTATTGACCAAGTGCACCGTGGTGCCGGTCTCTGTTTCGCCTGCATCGAGGGCACGCTGGACGGCATTGCTGCCTTTGAACTTCGGCAGCAGTGAGGGGTGCACGTTGACGATGCGATCCGCGAAGGCGAAGATCGTGGGCTCTTTCAGGATGCGCATGAAACCCGTGAGCACGACGACCTCGACATCAGCGCGTTGCAGGTGCTCGCAGACTTCCTTTTGAGCCGAGTCAGCGAAGCGTTTCGGGTGTGGGCCTGGATCAACAATGAAGTGTGGCAAGCCTTCGCGCTTGGCGATGGCGATGATGCCGCTGTCCGCGACATCGCTGATCACACAGGCGACTTCGGCGTCCAATGCACCGGTCTTGATCGCGGACACGATCGCTTCAAAATTACTGCCTTCGCCCGAGCCGAGGACGCCGAGGCGGAGCTTCTTGGGGCCGCTTGTTTCGCCTGCCTTCACGCGCTGCAAGGTTTTGGTCGTGGAGCGTCCTGGCACCAGAGCTAGGATTTCAATCTTGGCCCCCACGGCATGCAGTGCGTTGCGTTCTTCGGGGTTCAGCGACTCGACGGTGTAGTCGCCACCCTTTGCATACACATGCGGCTGAATTTGCTCGATCAGCGTGGTTACGCGCGGTTCGTGGAAGACGCACACGGCATCGACGCCGCGCAACGCTTTCAAGATCTCGGCGCGGTCTTCTTCCGTATTCACCGGGCGCAACGGGCCTTTGAGTTCGCGCACCGAGGCGTCGGAGTTTAGGGCGATCACCAACGCATCGCCCAGAGCGCGGGCTTCGGCCAGGTAGCGCACGTGACCGGCGTGCAGCAGGTCGAAGCAGCCGTTGGTGAAGACGAGTTTTTTGCCCTCGGCACCCAGCTTGTCGCGCAAGGCACGCACCTCCTCGGGAGACGAGATTGCGCTGGGAGGTTCGGGGGTGGCCATGCTGCTTCATGGCGAAAGCGCGCCTCTGCGCAAGCACGTGCCGCTACTTTCCTGTTTACCCTTTCGCGCCTTGCCCCTATAAACCGACACATTATGCATGACCCACGAATCGACCAACTCGCCCGCACTCTTGTCCGTTACTCGACCCAGGTGAAGAAAGGTGACCGGGTGTGGATCGATTGCTTCGATGTGCCGGGCTACGTGGCGGTTGCCCTGATCCGTGCGGTGGTCGAGGCGAAGGGCTTGCCAATCGTGAAGCTGCACGATGCCACGGTCTCGCGCGAGTTGATCCGCCATGCTTCGCAGGAGCAATATGACATCCTGGCCAAGAACAACCTGGACCTGATGAAGGAGACGGATTGCTACATCGCGGTGCGCGGCAGTCTGAACATCACGGAGAACAGCGACGTGCCAGCCGACAAGATGAAGATGGTGCAGCAAATCCTGCGCCCCTTGCTCAACGAGCGCGTCAACAACACGCGCTGGTGCGTGCTGCGCTGGCCGTCCAGCAGCATGGCGCAGCAGGCAGGCATGAGCACGGAAGCCTTCGAGGATTTTTTCTTCAAGGTCTGCCTGCTCGACTATGCGGCGCTGGTGCCCGGCATGAATGCGCTGAAGAAGCTCATGGATAAGGCGGACAAGGTGCATCTGAAAGGCCCGGGCACCGATCTGCGCTTCAGCCTGAAGGGCTTGAAAGCGATCGCCTGCGGCGGCAAGCACAACATTCCGGATGGCGAGGTTTTCAGCGCGCCTGTGAAGGACAGCGTGGAAGGCGTCATCAGTTACAACGCCCCGACCATTTACCAGGGCATCGCCTTCGACTCGATGAAGCTGGAGTTCAGCAAGGGCAAGATCGTCAACGCTACCGCGAACAACACCAAGGCGATCAACAAGATCCTCGATAGCGACGAAGGTGCCCGCTACATCGGCGAATTCGCCATCGGCTTTAACCGCGAGATCAAGGAGCCCATGCGCGACATCCTGTTCGACGAGAAGATCGCGGGCAGCTTCCACTTCACGCCGGGCCAAGCCTACGAAGGCGTCGCCGACAATGGCAACCGGAGCCAGGTGCACTGGGACATGGTCAACATCCAGCGCCCCGACTACGGTGGCGGAGAAATCTGGTTCGACGGCAAGCTGATCCGCAAGGATGGCAAGTTCGTGCTGAAGGAACTGGAAACGCTGAACTGAAGAACTGGCCACGAAAGAGCACAAAGGCTGGCTTGAATATGAGCTCGGCTGTGGGCTAGGATTTCAGCCCTATGAACTACGGGAACATCTTTGAGCTTTGTGATGTCGTGCGGGAGACTGGCTTTTCTGCACGCAAGTTTCTGGGTGCGGGGCACTTGAAGAAGATTTACGAGAACTCACTGGCAAATAGGCTGCGCAAGCAAGGCCTCCATGCTGTTCAGCAACATCCGTTGAGTGTGTTCGATGAAGACGGCACCTTGCTCGGTGACTTTTACGCTGACCTCTTTGTGGAAGGCTGCTGGATCGCCGAACTCAAAGCCTGTCGTGCCGTAGCCCCTGAGCATGAGGCCCAGGTCCTCGGATATTTGCGCGCCGCCCGCATCAAAGACGGCATGTTGATGAACTTCGGTGGCCCCAAGTTCTGGGCCAAAAAATAAGTCATGTAGCTTTCCCCTTTGTGTTCTCCGTGCTCTTTCGTGGCCAACTCATCTGTGAACTGATTCGCTGCGGAACTGTCTGACACGCCGCTGGATGAATAACCACTCACGCGCATGTCTAACAATGACTCCAATAACCCCTGGATGAATGGCTTTGGCGTGCTGGCGGGGACGGCACTGGTCGCGATCACGGTGGTGGTGCTGATGGGCAGTGGTCGATTGGCGGTGGACGAGCCCTTCGTCGAAAGCGCGGCTCAACTGCGAGCCAAGGCCTTGGTTGGGGGAGCGGCTTTCACTGAGGCAACCTCGTCCTCACCTGTGACGGATCAGCCCAGCGCGGCTCTCGTGTTGGTGGCCAACGAAGATCCTCTCATGGCCAGCATTCGCAAGGTGCTGGAGACGGCTCACGCAGTGCCGAATGAGGCGCTGCTCACCTTCAAGACCAAGGCCGATCTGGCGCAGTTCCTTCGACTGGCGGGCGGCTTCGGCTTGAAGATCATCGGCACGGTCGATGGGCTGAATGCGGCGCGTGTGGGCTTTGAGACTGCGAGCAAGCTGCGTGACTACTTGGCCGCAGCCAAGGCCAATGCGCCCAGCTTGGAGGCCAATCAATGGATGACCGTGCCGCGCTTGCCCAAGGAGGATGCAGGCAATCAAGGTGGCTCCGTGCCGGTAGGGGACAACTTTTTAGCTGACATCAATGCGGTTGGAGATCGCACGGCTTGGGGCAAGGGCATCAAGGTCGCGGTGCTGGACACGGGCGTGAAGGATCATTCCACTTTTGGTTCGGGGCAGGTCACGCACATCGACCTCGTGAACGATGGCAAGCCGCTGCACTCGCACGGCACCAGCGTCGCGTCCTTGATTGCGGGTCAGGACGAGCGTGTGCCGGGAGTGGCCCCAGGTGCGGAGATTCTAGACATCCGCGTGGCGGATGGGAAGGGCTACAGTGTGTCCAGCGTGCTGGCGCAGGGCATCATAGAGGCCACGAACCGAGGGGCGCGTATCATCAATATCAGCATGGGCGGCTACGATGACAGCGCATTGCTGCGGCAAGCCGTGGCCTATGCGCAGCAGAAAGGTGCGTTCATCGTCGCCGCAGCGGGCAACGAGAGCTATGACCAGCTTGCGTATCCCGCCGCGATCGAGCAGGTCGTCAGCGTGGCCAGTGTGGATGGTCAGAACAAGCAGGCTTACTTTTCGAACTCCGGCAAGAACTTGGATTTTGCCGCGCCGGGAGTGGGCCTGAGCACCGCCTGGGAAACCAACATGGTGGCGACCGCCAGCGGCACCTCACAGAGCGCCGGTGTCGTCAGCGGCATCATGGCAGCGAACCTCAGTCTCGGTGTCCGCGCGCCCGATCTACTGCGCCAAATGCAGAGGGATGCGCGCACGACGGGTGCCCCGCCCAATCAAGTCGGCAGCGGTGTGGCGCGGGTGACGGGGAGAAGGTAGATCAGCTTTCAGCCTGATCCGCTGCATGCACCTCCAGCCCCATTAGCCGATACGCCGTTACGGTTTCAGGGAAGCCTTTGAGCGCTAGATTTTCCAGGCGTTCGGCGCTGGCGGTGATGCCAAGTTTTTCCATGGTGGTCTCGTCGATCAAGACTTCGCCGGATTCGGCTTGGCTGCACAGGCGGGATGCCAAATTCACGCGCTCGCCGAGCACGGTGTAGTCGAGGCGTTGCTCGCTGCCCATGCAGCCGGCGACGACCGTGCCAGTGGCGATACCGATGCCGACCTGGAAGCTCCACGGGCCAGTGGCATTCAACTCATCGCGGCGCAGGACCATGCGCAGGGCGCACTGGGAGGCGCGCATGGCGTCGTCACCAAAGGCGGAGGGCGCGCCGAAGAGCACCATGATCATGTCGCCGACGAACTTGTCCACCACGCCGCCATGCTGGTGCACGAGGGCGGTCATGGCGGTCATGTGTTCGTTGAGCAGGGCGATGATTTCCGGTGGCTGCATGGTGGCGGTCATGCGGGTGAAGCCGCGAATATCGCAAAAAAGCACGCTGACCTCGCGCATCTCGCCGCCGAGCGCGCCTTCCACATTGATCAACTGCTCGGCGACCATGCGGTCAGCGATCTGGGAGAGCAGGCGTTGATACTTGCGGTTTAGCTTCAGCCCATCGGCCATCTCATTGAAGGAGGTGGCGAGCTGGCCGATCTCGTCGTGGCTGCGCACGGCCACTTTGACGTCGTAGTTGCCCTGGCGCACCTGCTCGGTAGCGGCCACGAGTTCGTGCACGGGCTTGGTCAATCCCTTGCTGATGAAAAGAATTAGGAGCAAGGCAACCGCGAGTGCGAAGAGGCCAATGTTGATGATTTTCTGCTGCAACTCGCGCTCCTCGGCGATTTCCTTCTTCAAGGAGTAAATCGCGATCTGGCAGGCCGGAGGATAGGGTGAGCCAGGGTTGAGCACGCGGTAGAGCAGCTTGTGTGGCACGGTTTCGTTATTGAGCGTGAGATTGAGAGTCAGGTCGTTGAACTTGGCACCCACATCACCTGCGGCGAGCTTGTCGGTCACGGCCTGGGCGACGACATCTCGCACGTCTTGGTGGATGGTTTCGGAGTGCAGCTTGCCTTCCAGCCAGAAGCCGCTGGCGATGCCTTGGTCGAAATGGCCTTCCTTCTTGCCCGTGCGATCCGTTTGCCGGCTGAAGCTCTGCAATTGTCGCTCGCCCAGGTCAGAAGTGAGCACAGCCACGATGACGGCCCCTACAGGCTCATGCGTCTGGCTCATGACGGGGGTGACGATCAGCTCACGCAGGTGCTGTTTGCCGTCGAAGCCCTTGGCCATCGTGTAGCCAATCTCTTGCTTCTCATCCACCTCTGCAGCCAGGCGTTTCATGGAGGCGCGGAACAGCTCTCGTTGCTTGTCGTTGGGCCCATCGCGACGGCGCGCCAAGACCGAACGTGCTTCGTCGATGGAGACGATCTTACCATCGGGATCAAGCATGGTGATGACGTCGCCTTCGGCATCGACCACACCGACGGTAGGCCGGTCATTGGGGCGCAGTCCTGAGCCGTCCAGCTTACCCATAGTGCCGGGGCGAGTTGCGTTGCCACTAGGACGCAGGCTATCCTTGCTGGGGCGAAAGGGGGAAAGAACAGACCCGGTTAGTAAGGACAGGTCATAGAACTCCTTCAGCTCGTCCATCACCTCGGTGCGAATGCGGGTGCTATCGGTCTTTTCGATGGCCGCCGCCAGGGCATCGTTGTCCGCGAGCTTTCGGCATTGCTTGCGGATGTCATCCAGGCGCTGGAACTGGCGCTCGGTGAAGTAGCGGACCTCCGCCTTGAAATCCTCCTCGAAATTCCGCTGATACACCTGGCGAACATAGCCCTGGGTGACGACGGCGGTGCCCACGGTGCCCCCTGCCACGACGACCGACATGATAAGGATAAGTTTGGCGCGGAGAGGAAGGGTCATTGGTGGGGGGAAAGCTACCAGCTGGAACCCGCTGCGCTCAAGAAAGCTTCCCGAGATTTCGTCTTCTGGCGTGCAAAGCAAAAAAAGGTTGCCAAAATCGGCTGAGAGAGTTCATTCGCGCCCCCTCGCCCAGCTTTTTTACCCTGGGCACTCACCCTTTACCCGCACGGAGCTATGCATCCCACCATCGCCAAGATTTCCAAAGAGCAAATGAAGCAGGACTTCCCCGAGTTCGGTCCTGGCGATTCCGTGAAGGTTCATTGCCGAGTCATTGAAGGTGACAAAGAACGTATCCAGATCTTCGCTGGTATCGTGATCGCTGATGGCGGTCGTGGCCTGGGCCAAGCTTTCACTGTTCGCCGCATCTCTTACAACGAAGGTGTGGAGCGTGTGTTCCCCGTTCATAGTCCACGTATTGCTAAGGTCGAAGTCATCAAGCGCGGCAGTGTCCGTCGTGCCAAGCTGCACTACTTGCGCGGCCGCAAGGGCAAGGACGCTACCTTCGTCAAGGAAGCAGTCTAATCCATTTTCAAAATCAAGGCGGGCAGCAGTGCCCGCCTTTTTTGTCCTTGGGTGTCCCGTCATGACGGGCCCGGTTGTGTGACAATTGAAAGTCTGAGCGCGAGCGAAGCTATGCCCTCTCCCACAAGTTGGCGAGGGCAGGGCTTCGAGTGCGACCAGCGCTAACCAAAAAGCCAACCTGACTAAACCCGCTCCAACGGCACCACCGCATCGTCAAGCGCGGCGACTTGTTCGCCAAAAGCCACGCGGCGGTAGAAGCAATCGTTGGCCCCGGTATGGCAGCAGCCGGAGCCCTGCTGATCCACCTTGGCGATCAGCGCGTCTTGGTCGCAATCGGTGCGCAGTTCCACCACCCGCTGAATCTGGCCACTGGTCTTTCCCTTGTGCCAGAGCTCGCTGCGGCTGCGGCTCCAGTAGACCATCTCGCCCAGTTCCAGGGTCAGTTTCAGCGATTGCTCGTTCATGTAGGCCAGCATCAGTGGCTCATGGGTCTTCGCATCAATGGCTACGACGGGCAGCAGGCCATGCTCGTCGAACTTGGGGGCAAAGGTGAGTCCCTGTTCGATGCTGTGCTTGGAGTCGCGCGTGCCAAAGGTCATAGACTGCGCATGAAGAATCATTTGCGGCTCGTTGCAAGTAAGGAAGTCGAGAGAACGGCTTTCAGACTTCCATCTCCCAGCTTCTAACCCTCCCTCTGCCATGAAACGCTTCGCCCTAGCCTTGCTGCCAATGACATCCTTGTTCGCTGGCGAACTGACATGGAAGCCGCTCTCGTCTCTGCCGGACCAAGAAGGCTTCGCGGGCATGTATGCAGGTGTCAGCTATGGTGCCTTGCTCGCTGCAGGCGGCGCGAACTTTCCCGACAAGAAGCCCTGGGAAGGCGGCATCAAGGCCTGGTATGACACCGTATTTGCCCTTGAGATCCCGGATGGCGAATGGCGTGCCGTGGGCAAGCTACCGAGCACTCGTGGTTACGGAGTGAGCATTACTGCTGACGGCGGCCTGCTGTGCATCGGCGGCGCGAATAGTGAGCAGCATTTGATCGACTGTTTCGTGCTCAAGTGGGATGGCCGGACATTGCAAACGAAGCCGCTGCCAGCCCTGCCCAAGCCGATGGCCAATATGTGCGGTGCGCGGCTGGGGGATGTGATTTATATCGCGGGCGGCATCGAAACGCCGACCTCGACCGGGACGCTTGGTAGCTTTCTCGCATTAGATCTGAAAAACCTGGATCGTGGCTGGCAATCGCTGCCCACCTGGCCTGGCAGACCACGAATGCTAGCGACGGCAGCAGCGTGCGCTGGTGACTTTTTCCTTGTCGGCGGCACCGATCTTCATGCCGGACCGGACGGCAAACCGGTGCGCACTTACTTGTTGGACGCCTATCAATTCACCCCAGGCACTGGATGGAAAAAGATTGCGGACTTGCCGCAGCCCAGCCTCGCGGCTCCTTCACCAGCATTGGCAGATGAGCGAGGGTTCGTCGTGCTAGGCGGCGATGATGGCAAGCTGATCAACTTCGAGCCAAAGATAAAGCATCCGGGCTTTCCGCATGTCGCATTCGCTTATGAGGTCATGATCGACACGTGGACCCAAATCACAGACATGCCCGTGGCTAACGTGACGAACCCCGCAACGGATTGGCTTGGGACGACGGTCGTGGTGAGCGGCGAGGCGCGGCCTGGTGTGCGCTCGCCAGCGGTTTGGCAGGTGCAGCGCAAGAAGGCAGCCCCCTGATTTCGTTACCGGCAGATGCTTCGCCTTGTTGTCTTCGCTCTTTTGCTGCCTGCTACGGCGGGTGCCATCGACTTCGCCCGCGATGTGTATCCGGCGTTGCAACGCGCGTGCTTCGAGTGCCACGGGCCCGACCACCAGAAAGGTGAGCTGCGCCTGGACGTCAGCGTGGCTGTGAAGCACAAGGCTATCGTCGCAGGCAAGCCGCAAGAGAGCGATCTGATTCGTCGCGTGTCCCTGCCTCAAGAAGATAAGGAAGCGATGCCGCACCGTGGCGAGCGCCTCAGTGCGGGCGAGGTCGCGAACCTGAAAGCCTGGATCGCCGCCGGTGCCGTGTGGCCTGACCAGCTCCAGACCGCGAAGCATTGGAGCTACGTGAAGCCCGTGCGCCCAGCATTGCCTGCGGTGAAGGATCAAACTTGGGGCAAGCTGGCCATCGACCGCTTCATCCTGGCGAAGCTCCAAACGGAAGGCTTGCTGCCTGCGCCTGAAGCCTCGCCTGCAGTACTGATCCGACGTCTGTCGCTCGACCTCACTGGCTTGCCACCGAGTGCTGAGGAGGTCATCGCTTTTGAAAAGACCCGGAGCGATAAGGCTTACGAGTCAATGGTGGATCGCCTGCTCCGGTCGCAGGAGTTTGGTGTGCGCTGGGCGCGCCCTTGGTTGGACCTGGCGCGTTACGCGGACTCCCACGGGTTTCAGCGCGACGATCTGCGCAGCATCTGGGGCTATCGCGATTGGGTGGTGAATGCGCTGAATGCGGACCTGCCCTTCGACCAGTTTACCATTGAGCAAGTCGCAGGCGATTTGTTGCCCAACGCGACTCCGCAGCAAGTCATCGCAACCGGCTTTCATCGCTGCACACCGACGAATGTGGAAGCCGGCACCGAGCCGGAGGAGAGCCGCATCAACCAAGTCATCGACCGCGTGAACACCACGGGTGCAGTCTGGCTTGGGACCACGCTGGAGTGTGCGCAGTGCCACAATCACAAGTATGATCCGTTCTCGCAGCGCGACTACTACGGCCTGCTCGCCTACTTCAACAACACGGAGAAAGAGGCCGAGCGCACAAATCCAAAGGTGCCTGGCAGCATTCAATTCAAGGGCGTTCCCTTCGCGCTGGGCGCTAGCAATGACCCAGCTCTGGTGGCGAAGCTGCAACCCCGGCTGCAAGCTCTTCAGAGCAAGCTGGAGAATGCGGATGAATTGCCTGCTCGCGAAGTAGCGAAAATGCGCAAGCAGGCAGCGGTGATCGAGAAGCAGCTTGCTGCTGCGAAGACGCCCACCAGCGAGGTGATGCGCGAGTTGCCGGAGCCACGCATGACAGCGATCTTCAAGCGCGGTGTTTATACTGACCATGGCGATGCCGTCCTCGCAGGTTCACCGGCCATCATTGAAGCCAAGGCGTCGGGCACCAATCGGCTTGCCCTTGCACGATGGCTTGCCAGTAAGGATAACCCGCTGACGGCACGTGTAACGGTGAATCGCTGGTGGGCGGAGATCTTTGGCCAAGGCATCGTGACCACCGTGGAGGACTTCGGTATCAAAGGCGCGCTACCGACGCATCCCGAGCTACTCGACTGGCTAGCCGTCGAGTTCATGGAGCACGGCTGGAGCATGAAGCACATCCTCAAGCAGATCGTCATGAGCGCAACGTATCGGCAGGGAGCCCAGGGCAACCAACACAGTGCCATTCTCTACGCCAGTGGTCCTCGCTTTCGCATGGACGCGGAGATGATCCGTGACAATGCGCTTTCGATTGCCGGTCTGATCAACCTCAAACAAGGCGGCGAACCCATTCGCCCGCCGCAGCCCGATGGCTTGTGGCAAAAGGTGGGGGGGCAGCAATACAAGTATGAGGTCAGCCCCGGTGCCGAGCAGTATCGGCGCGGTTTGTATGTGGTGCTGAAGCGAGGCTCGCCGTATCCGAGCTTCACCACCTTCGATGCCGGCCCGCGCATGGCCTGCGTCGTGAAGCGCAGCCGCAGCAACACGCCGCTGCAAGCCCTGACGTTGCTGAATGATCCGGTCTATGTCGCGGCGGCGAAAGCGTTCGCTGAACGCATCATCCATGACAGTCCCGGCGCATCCATCATGGCACGTCTCGAGCACGGCTTCCGTGTTGCTTTGGCAAGAGCGCCCACAGCGCATGAGGTGGCTGTTTTGAGCCGATTGTGGGAGGCTCAGCGTGCCGCATCCAATGACGAGTCTGCTGCCTGGTATGCGGTGGCGACGGCGCTTCTGAATCTGGACGAGACCATCACCAAGGGCTGAGAGTATGAACACTGACTTCCTTCACGTATCACGCCGTCACCTGTTCAAACAGACTGGCTTTAGCTTGGGCACTGCGGCGTTGGGTTCGTTGCTGGCGCGCGAGTCGAAGGCCGCTCTGCAACCGCACTTCGCACCGAAGGCGAAGCATGTGATTTACCTGCACATGATCGGTGCGCCCTCGCAGCTGGACCTGTTCGACTATAAACCGATGCTGCAAAAACTGGATGGGCAACGGTGCCCAGACGAACTGCTCAAAGGCAAGCGGTTCGCTTTCATTGGTGGCGAGATGTCACTGGCGGGCAGCGAGTTCAAATTTAGCAAGTTTGGCCAGAGCGGTGCCGAGATGTCGGAGCTGCTGCCGCACCTGAGCACCGTGGCGGATGACATTTGCATCATCAAGTCGCTGCATACAAACGAGATCAATCATGCGCCCGCGCAGATGTTCCTGCACACGGGTTTCGGGCAGGGTGGAAGGCCGGGGATGGGCGCGTGGGTGACGTATGGCCTGGGCACCGAGAATGCCGACATGCCTGCGTATGTGGTGCTGCTCAGCGGACCACCTGGCGGGGCTGGCACGGCACTGTGGGGTACGGGCTTTTTGCCCAGTGTGCACCAGGGGGTGCAGTTCCACGGCAGTGGCGAGCCGGTGCTATTTCTGAACAATCCCAAAGGCCACAGCCGCGCGGACCGTCGTCGTGTGCTGGATGCGGTGCGCGAGCTGAACACGGCCCAGCTCAGCACTGTGCAAGATCCTGAAATTGCTACCCGCATCAGCCAATACGAGATGGCCTTTCGGATGCAGGCGAGCGTGCCAGAGCTGATGGACATCAAAGGCGAAAGCCAGGCGACGCTGGACTTGTATGGCGCGCAGTCGGGCAAGGCATCCTTTGCCAACAACTGCCTCCTTGCGCGGCGACTCGTGGAGCGCGGCGTGCGCTTTGTGCAGTTGTTCGATTCCGACTGGGACCACCATGGAGGCTTGAAGAATCGCATCACCGCCAAGGCGAAGGATGTCGATCAAGCGATGGCCGCCCTGGTGCGCGACCTCAAACAACGCGGCCTGCTGGATGAAACGCTGATCATCTGGGGCGGCGAGTTCGGCCGCACGCCGCTGCGTCAGGGGATCGACGGTAATGGTGGCAAGACCAGCCCTGGGCGTGACCACCACAAGGACGCCTACACGATGTGGATGGCGGGTGGTGGTGTGAAGCCCGGCGTGACTTATGGCAAGACGGACGAGCTAGGCTTCAATATCGCGGAGAACCCGGTTCACACGCATGATCTGAACGCGACGGTGCTGCATCTGCTCGGCCTGGATCATGAGCGGCTGACCTTCCGCTATCAGGGCCGCGATTATCGCTTAACGGATGTGCACGGTGAGCGGGTGCGTGGAGTGCTGGCGTAGCTTCACATCACGCGCAGTCGCGTCAGGTCTTGGGTATCGACTAACCCTACAGGCTTACCGTCGCCATCGACGACGACCAAGTCATCAATGCGTGCGTGCTCCAGGGTGGCCAGCACCTCGGCAGCGAGCTTGTTTGCGCTGATGTGGATGGGTTTCACCGTCATATAATCGCGAACGGGTGAGTCGCTGATGGCGGTGTCTTTTTGGAAGGCGCGGACGAAGTCTCCGTGCGTGAACACGCCGGTGAGTTTGCCATCATCGTCAATGACAACTGCTGCGCCAGCACGTGCTTTGGTCATGGTTTGCAGCGCGCTGCTGATGGTCGTGTCCGGGCTGATCAAAGCCAAGGCATCTCCTGTGCGCATGAGGTCGCTGACCTTGGTCAGCAGCACGCGCCCGAGCGAGCCGCCGGGGTGCAGCTTGGCGAAGTCCTCCTGCTGAAAACCACGCGCCTCTAGCAGCACCATGGCCAGCGCATCGCAGAGCACGAGCATGGTGGTCGTGCTGGACGTGGGCGCGAGGTTCAGGGGGCAAGCCTCGCGGCTCACGTTGGTATCGAGAGTGATGTCAGCATTGCGGGCCAGGGTGCTGTCGGCATTGCCGGTGATGGCGATGAGTGTGAGGCTCTGGCGGCGCAGGTGCGGGAGCAGGTTGAGCAGTTCGCTGGTTTCGCCGGAGTAGCTCAGCAGGATGGCCAAGTCGCCCTCGTCGATCATGCCGAGGTCGCCGTGCAGCGCGTCCTGCGCGTTCAGCAGCACGGTAGTCGCACCGGTGGAGTTCAGCGTCGCGGCTAGCTTGCGGCCGATGTTGCCGCTCTTGCCCACGCCGCAGATCACCAGCTTTCGCTTTTGTTGCAGTGTGCTGATGATGCGCTCGATAGCGGCGGAAAAGGCATCGCCGATGCGCGCGTGCAGGCGTTGCAGTTCCTCGATCTCGAGGTCGATCACGCGGCGGGCTTTTTCAGGATAATTCATGTGGCGGAAAACGGCAGGCTTCGGCACACTGAGCGCCCGCGCGTGGCGCTCACCCTACTCAACCCTGCTTTCCCGATCAATGCCGAACAACCCCGTGGTGGCCAGCTATGTGGCCGACTTTTTGAAGATCGACCAGCTGCATGTCTACCGCCAGCTCACGGGGTTGAACCAGGAGTTCGACATGCATGTGTTCACGCATCATCGCGAGAACGTGGCCTATTATCCTTATCTCGAGAAGTGGCTTCATGTGCTGCCCAAGCCGCGTCTCCGCTGGTGGCGGCGCTTCATTCACAAGCAGATCAAGCAAGAGCCCTGGCAGATGTTTGGCTGGGAGCTGCGCCGTTGGCTGCTTGCCCTGACACGGGTGGACGCACAGGTGCTGCACATTTACTTTGGGCACGTTGCACCGCAGTTCATCCCGCTGATGAAGGCCTGGCCGCATCCGGTGGTCGTTTCCTATCATGGCGCGGATGCAGGGGTGGACATGGACAAGCCGCGCTATCGAACGGCGATGCAGGAAGTGTTCCGTCTGGCGGCGCAGGTGCAGAGCCGCTCAATCGCCTTGTCTGAGGACTTGGTGAAGCTTGGCTGCCCGCCAGAGAAGATCGCGTTGCAGCGCACGGGCGTGCCGTTTGATAAATGGCAATTCAAGCCGCGCACCCCACCGGAAGATGGAGCCTGGCATCTGCTGCAGAGCTGTCGCTTCATCGAGAAAAAGGGCCTGGATCTGACTCTGCAAGCCTTCGCCGAGGTGGTGAAGCAGTATGCCAAGGCTCGGCTCACGCTGGCAGGCAGCGGGCCACTGCGCGAGGCCTTGCAGCATCAGGCCGAAGCGCTGGGCGTGGCCGGGAGCGTGACCTTTCCGGGGTTCCTGCATGAGGGTCGCCTCGCGCCGCTGGTGTATGATGCCCATCTCTGCCTGCACCCCAGCCGCACGGGCAAAGATGGCAACCGCGAGGGCGTGCCGAATGCGATGCTCGAGGCGATGGCCAGCGGCTTGCCAGTCGTCGCTACCAACCACGGCGGTATTCCAGAGGCGATTGCCAATGGAGTCAGCGGCTTGCTTGTGGAGGAGAATGACGCCCCCGCGCTAGCACAGGCGGTGCTGCGCTTGATCCAGGACGCCAGCCTGCGGTCTTCGATCGCCCAGGCGGGGCGTGAGGCGGTGGAGGAGAACTTCGCTCGCGAAAAGCAGGACGCTCGGCTGGCGGCCAGCTACAAAGAATTGATGGCAGCGGCGGCCAGTCGCCGATAAAAAGCTGCTGCACGTCCATGTTTCCCTCCTCCAGACCGCACTTGGCATTGATGGCTTGCTGCTTCGTGGCTGCCGTACTGCTCAGCTTTTTGCTGGTCATGGGTTGGCGCAGGCACTTGGATAGGGCGGATCGCAGCTTGACCGTGCTGAAGGCGGACGAGGCCTTGGGGCAGCGTCCTCAGCCGCCGATCGTGGTGCGAAAGCCGAAGGTGCTCACGCCACCGCCAGCGCCGCCTACCGAGGAGTCGCTCAAATTGTCCGATCTGGCGCGCTCGCAGGAGGCACCGCTTTTCCCAGAGCCCGTGCTCCTAAGCACTCCCATCAGTCCAGTGCGAGAGTTCGCCGCGCATGCCACTTTGCAGCGGTTCTTGCAGGCGGAGACCTGGTTGGAAAGGCTGCCGCTGGTGGTGGATTCGGATCGTGTGCGGTCGGCAATGCGCGATTTCTACGAAGTCCGCCGCCACCAGGACCCCCGCGCTGAAGGCCCTTCACGGCAGGCCATGTTCCGTATTAACAACACGGAGGTTTTACTGTATTCATTCGCCAGCGCACGGCCGGGAGCAGTGACGGACGTAGCGCTCACGGCGCGTGATGGTTCACCGTTCAAGGTGGATTGGGAGAGCTTCGTCGGGGCCAGCGAGATGAGTTGGCCCGACTTCAAGAAGCAGCGCACGACCGAGCCGCAGTTGTTCCGCGTTTTTGCGCAGGTCGATGATTACTACAACTATGAGTTCAGCGATGCGGCGAAGTCCATCTCCGTGCATCTCACGTCGCCCGACGGGCTCTACTTCATCTATGGTTTCTGCGCGCGCGACTCAGCGGTGGGACAGACGCTCACGGCGTTGCAATCGAGCGGCCCCTCGCGCATGGCGCTGACCTTGAGGCTGGCCTTCCCGCCGGAGGCTGAATCTGACCACTGCGTGAGCATCACGGGCGTGGTGGCAAATCGCTGGCTACTGGTGCCTTAGCGCAAAGAGCGCGTGAGGAAGGGGACCTCGGGTTCCAGGAGGCTGAGAGGGGAGATTTTTTCCGCCAGCCGGAAGCCTTCGACCTCGCGTCCGGCGAGGGTGAACAGGCAAGAGGCGACGGCGCGTGGGCCGGGTGCGAGGCGCGTAGCATCTGGCAAGTTTTCCAAGGCTTGGCGCATCAGGTCATCGCGCCCAAAGCGGTAGGCCGCGAGGGCGCGCAGCAGGGCAGGGGGCAGCGTGGCCGAGGGGGCAGCGCTCGCCTGGGCAGGCTGCTGAAAGCCGAGCACCTCCTCGCCAGCGGACTCCATTTCCAGGCCAGAGACCAGCCGCAGGTAGTTCAGCTGATCCAGGTAGCTTTGGCTATCGGGGCGCAGGGTGAGCAACTCATGTAGCGTGGTCATCATGCCCACCACGTCCTGGTCCAGGCGCTGGAGTTCCACGATTTTTTCCAGCAAGCGTAGGCGCTGGGCTGGGCGCGCGGTGGCCACGCTGCGGTAGCCCTCCACGGCCAAGTCATTGTGGTGATGCTGTTCCGCCACGCCCGCTACGCGCAGGACGATCGCGCTTTCGCCCCGCCCGGAGAGATCGTAGGCACGGCGAATGTGGTGGCGTGCATCGACTTGATTGGCCTTCAGTTGGGCATAGCACTGCGCCTGAATCAGGTGGGCGGTGGGTGCCGTGATTGGGGGCTTGCCCGTCTGCACCAGTTTCAGTAGGGGAGCCCACTGGCCTGCGGCGGACAGCGCATCGGCATACAGTAGGAAGAGGTCGGCATCTTTATGGACCGACTGCTGGGGGAGGATGCGCAAGATGCGGTCGTGCTCGCCCTCCAGACCCAGCCAGCGCAGGAACGCATACTTCTCGCTCGCTGGTCGGCCTGCATTGCGCGCTTCCTCGGCAGCGATGACGTGTTCTCGCTCCAGCGGATGCAGGCGCACATAAGTGCGCAGCATGGTGTAGCGCAGGTCGTCGTAGGTGCGCGGGTGCTTCTCCACGAGGGCCTTTAGCTCCTTGGCCTGTTGGGGGTCGAGCGTGCTGGTCTGGCAAAGGTGCACGATGGCTGTCAGGGCCGCCGCATCGTCAAGCCGCGCGATCTCCCAGATGACACTTCTGGCCTGGGAGAGGGCCGATTCAAAGGCCTGGCTCTCCTCCAGCATGGCAAGGTGCAGCCGAGATTCCGTGTCCTGTGGTGGGCGCTGCCAAGCCTGGCGCAGCACGCGGATCGCCTCCTCGGTCTGGCCCTGGGCACGCAAGACGCCTGCCTGCAACTCCATGCCCTTGCGGCTGTCCTTTTCAGTGACCGGCAGTTGATCGTAGAGGCGCTTGGCCGCGCTCGGATCGCCCAATCGCAGCAGGATCTCGCCCAGGCGGCGCTGGTCCCCTGGCGTGGCTTGGCCAGAGCTAATCAGCTTGCGCTGAAAGGTCAGCGCGGATGACGGGTCGTCGTAGCCACGCATGAACAGCTCTGCCGTCACGCGTAGCACCGCGGCCTGATCGGGCGAGCGCCGGATCGCGGCCTGGATCAGTTGCGCGGCGGCTTCCCAGCGCTGGTTTTCCATCAATGCGGTCGTTTCCTTGGCGGCCTGGTCCGCTCGCCACTTGTCATAGCGATTGAGAACGCGCCTGCCGTTGAGGACGAGCAAGAGGCTGCCCACGATCATCACGGCTGCCAGAATCGTCAGCGCATAGAGGCCGACGTTGCTCGTGCTCTCGGGTGCAGGTGCTGGGTCGGGAGACGCACTCATGGTCACGGGAAAATCAAGGAGCGAACTCCAGCACGCAACGGAAGCCCAGGTCGTAGCGCGTGAAGGTCTTGGCGTAGTGCTGGCGTGCGGAGGTCAGCAGCGCGTCGGGCGATGACATCAGCCATGATCCACCACGCACCACCCGTTCATTCGCCGCGCCGGGCCACTCGTCAGCGCACCACTCACTGACATTGCCGCCCAGGTCGTGAAGACCCGTCGCGCTGGGCACTAGCGACGCTACGGGCGCGGTGTAGCTATGGCTGTCTTGGAAGCCTGGGATATTGGGCGCGTCCAGGTTCACGGTCAGCGGCTTCGGCGGCCACTGACCCCAGGGGTAGGCGGTCTTGTCGCTCAAGTGCTTCGCAGCTGGGTCGGCTCCCGGTTCAGCCTTCAACCCGGCAGCGATGGACCACTCGCTGTCCTTTGGCAGACGGTAGCTTGCACCGGCCGGCAGCAGCTTGTTTTGCACGTCTTGCTCCGTCAGCCAGGCGGCAAAGGCCGTCGCATCCTCCCACGCGATGGAGACGGCTGGATGATTCGTCGTGCTGCTGAAGCGTGTGGGCTCGCCGGGCTTCTTGCCGGCGGCCTTACGCCAGGCATCCATGGCCGCGATGGTGACCTCCGTCTTGCCGACGAGCACGGGCAAGCCTTCCACTGGCAGGAATTCCATGCCCAGGGGATTCTTGAAGGGCACACCAGCCTTCGCCGGGCTCAGCGTGGCTGGGTCGATCAAGGTCGCGCTGCCTCCCGCTGCGGTCGCTTTGAGCAAGTCTTTCACCGCCTGCGAGTCGCCGCTCTTCTTCATCATCAGCTCGGCGCGCTTGTCTTCGGTGGCCTTGGTTTCGGCAGCGCTGACCGCGGCTAGGAGTTCAGCGGTGCGTTGCTTGTCCTCAAACACGCAGCGAAAGCCGACGGTCGGCGCGCGCATGTCCACCGGCACCTCGTAGCGATACGCCGAGACCAAGGCCTCACGGCGGAAGTAAGCCCACGAGCCACCACGCAGCGTGCCCACGGGGGTGGAGCGCAGCTCGCGATCCCAGGCCCACTCCCAGACATTCCCCACGACATCGTGCAAACCCTCCGCCGTGGGCTTAAAGCTGCCGACAGGGGCTGTGAATGGAAAGCCATCCTTGTAGCCCTCGATCTCCTTTTCTTGCAGGTTCGCCGCGCCCTCTGGCGGCGGCCATTGCGTGCCCCAGGGGAACTTGATCGTCTCTTGCAGGCGGTCCTCGGTGGACACGTTTTCCTTGCGGTCCGAGCCCAGTCCCGCCGCCGCATTCCACTCCGTGTTGGTCGGCAGACGGTAGCCTTGGTTGGCCTTGATCTTGCCCTGCGTGCGCTCGGTCTGGGTCAGCCAGTTGCAGAAGGCCAGCGCGTCTTGCAGGTTGATCCCGACCACGGGATGATCATCGCCCTGCCCAAAGTGAGGTTTGAAGGTCCACTCGTAGTCGCCGCTTTTGAGCATCGCTTGGTAATCCGACACACGGGTCTCGTTCACGGCAAAAAGCACCGTGGTGCCGGGCACCGGGGCGAACTTCATCCCAAGCGAATTGGCGAAGGCGGACGCAGTGCCCTGGGCGTGAAGCGGAGACACCACCAGCGTGGCGAGCAGAGGGCAGAGGAAAAGTCGTCGCATGGCATGAGTCGCGCCGCGTGGAGACACGCCGGATACGTGCCCCAGAGTGTGGTTTCCTGGCGGTGGTGTCAACCCAGCGCCCACCACCGCGCCGTCACGGCCTCGTTTTTCATCGTGCATCGTTGCGACGCGCGTGCATGATTGCCACCATGAAGCGGATTTTCACCCTGGGCCTCACCTTTGCACTGATGGTGCCACTGCATGCGCAAACCCCGCTGAAATCAAAGTCGGCGGATGATCCGTATGAGCAACTGCAACTGCTCACCACGGCCATGGAGATGATCCGAGAGAACTACGTGGATGAAGGCAAGGTGACGTATGAAGAGCTGATCTCTGGCGCGTTGGATGGCATGTTGCGCCGCCTCGATCCACATTGCGAATACATGGGGAAGCAGCTCTTCGATGACATGCAGCGCGAGCAGACCGATACCTCCGAAGGGGTCGGCATCACCATCGCCCTGCGCGACAACGTGCTGACCATCGTCACTGTCCGCGAAGACGGACCAGCCGCCAAAGCCGGGCTGCTCTCCGCTGACCAGTTGGTGCGTATCAATGACGTGCTGACCGATTCCGTGGGCGTGGCCGAGGCGATCAAGCTGCTCAAGGGCAAGGTCGGTGAGTCCGTCCGCCTCACCGTGCGCCGCCCAGGCACCAAGCAGTTTTTGGACTTCACCGTGATCCGCGAGCTGCTCCAAGAAAGCTCCGTGCATGACGCCATGCTGGTGCATGAGAAGCTCGCTGGGAATGCCAAGATCGGCTACGTGCGCGTGTCGGAGTTCACCCAACCCACCGCCAAGGACCTGAGCATCGCCCTCGACAAGCTAGAGGCGGAGGGGATGCAAGCTCTTGTGTTAGACATGCGCAACAACCCGGGCGGCTTGCTCGACAGCGCCGTCGCCGTGTGTGGCGAGTTCCTGCCCGAAGGCACCGTCGTCGTTACTCAAGAAGGCCGCAAAGCCAGCGAAGATAGCCCGCCCTACCGCACGCCGAAGCGCAACGGCAAACCCCCGCGCACGTATCCCGTCGCCGTGCTCGCTAACCATGGCAGCGCCAGTGCCGCCGAGATCGTTAGCGCCGTGCTGCAGGACTTGAAGCGTGCCATCGTCGTCGGCACCACCACCTTCGGAAAAGGTAGCGTGCAGACCATCCTGCCCATGAAAAACGGCAGCGCCATGCGTCTGACCACCGCCAAGTATTACACGCCCAGCCACCGCACCATCCACGAGCACGGAGTCACCCCGAACATCGTCTCCAACCTGACCACGGACGAAGAAATGAAGCTCACCCGCTGGCGCAGCACCCACGGCACTGGCGAGGCCGCTGCGCTGGAGCAAGCCAATCTGGACGACCACCAACTCGAACGCGCCGTCGATGCGCTGAAGGGCGTGCTGATCTTCAATGAATTTAACACTCCAGCCCAGGCAGCGCCGGTGCAGCCGAGGCCCATCCCGGCACCCGTCAAGCTGGACGCGTTGATGGCCCCGCCGAAGGTGCCGGGGGAGTGATAAAGCACCTTGGGGCGCGCGATTCGTCATTGGTCATTCGAGATTCGTCATTATCATCTCCGATGATCCTTGCCCTCGAAACCTCCTGTGATGAAACCGCTGCTGCCATCTGCACGCTG
>Ga0247834_1003307_pt1 | contig 22185 bp, 19 predicted proteins | sample LaCruzMarch2015__8_FD_187118 | JGI IMG/M metagenome (GOLD analysis project Ga0247834, IMG submission 187118) | Freshwater microbial communities from meromictic Lake La Cruz, Castile-La Mancha, Spain - LaCruzMarch2015_12m | ecosystem: Environmental > Aquatic > Freshwater > Lake | place: Spain...
CTTGGAGGAAACCGTTGCCGGTCATGTTGCGAGCGCCGTGATTTGGACCACCACGCCGTGGACGTTGCCGGCGAACCTCGCCATCGCCGTTCACCCCGCGCACCGCTACGTCGTGGCGGCAACGATCTTCAATGGGGAACCCGCGAATGTGATCATCGCCGAGGCGCTGCAGGCGGCGTTTACCGCCGCGACCGGCCTGGAAATCGTGCAGGTGCTCGCGACGGTGTCCGGGAGCGAACTCGTCGGCCTCTCGGCAAGACATCCGTTCCTCGATCGGACCGCGGGGCTTTACGCGGGAGATTTTGTGACATTGGATGCCGGTACCGGCTTGGTACACATTGCTCCGGGGCACGGGGAGGACGATTTTCTGCTCGGGAAGGCAAACGGGCTCGACCTCCTTTCTCCCGTGGATGACCTCGGGCGCTACACGGGCGAGGTGGGGGTTCCCGGGTTGGAGGGAAAGAACGTTTTCGCGGCAAACGAGGACATAATCGCTTTGCTGCAGGAACGCGGGGCGTTGATGGGACGGCAGGCCCACATCCATTCGTACCCGCATTGCTGGCGATCGAAAACTCCGGTGATTTTCCGCGCGGTGGAGCAGTTTTTCATTCGCATTGACGGAATCCGGGAAACCGCGCTTGCGGAAGTCGATCGCGTCTCGTGGCTGCCGCATTGGGGCAGGAACCGGATCCGCGGAACCGTGGAATCGCGCCCGGATTGGTGCATCTCCCGTCAGAGGGCCTGGGGCGTGCCTCTCCCCGTCTTTTATAGCCCCGAGGGCGTCCCGATCCTTGACCCCGCCGTCATCGCCCGGGTGGCCGAACTGGTGGCGGAGAAGGGAACGAACGTCTGGTTTGAAATGCCAGACGCCGACCTCGCGGCCGCCGTCGGATTGCCGGAGGGGGTCACCCACCGCAATGACACACTCGATGTTTGGATCGACTCCGGGGTGAGCCACGAAGCGGTGTGCCGGACCCACCCGGCCTTGCGTTTCCCGGCGGATTTGTACCTCGAGGCGACCGACCAGCATCGCGGCTGGTTCCAAAGTTCCCTCATCACCTCGGTCGCGCTCAATGGCGTGGCACCTTACGACCGCGTGTTGACCCACGGTTTCGTGGTGGACCTCGATGGGAAAAAAATTTCGAAGTCGGCGCAGGGCGGATATTCCAAGCCCACGGATGCGGATCATTTCGTAAAGAAGCATGGTGCGGATCTCGTCCGGCTCTGGGTGGCGAGTGTGGACTTCACGGACGACGTCCCGTTTTCCGAAGAGATCTTCACGCGGCTTGGCGATGTGTACCGCCGGGTTCGCAATACCCTGCGGATCCTCCTGGCCAACTTGCACGACTACGACGCGTCCCGTCCGGTGTTGCCCGAGGACTACACGCTGATTGATCGTTGGACGCTCTCGCGGTTGGCCGAACTCAATCATGGGTGTCGTGACGCATACGAACGACTGGAGTTCACCCGCGTTTATCATGCGCTCGTGCAATTCTGCTCCGCGGATTTGAGCAGCATCTACATCGACATCACGAAGGATCGTCTTTACTGCGATGAATCCGGGTCTGGTCGTCGGCGTGCGACGCAGGCGGTGATGCGGCGTTGTTTCGAGGACCTGACCCGCTTGCTGGCGCCCATTTTGGCCTTCACCGCCGAGGAGGCGTGGGGGGTTTTTGATCCCGCGTCGTCGGTCCATATGCAGGAATTTCCCGCGGTCTGCGATGCGGTTCCGGAGGTGATTGGGGAGGTGGAGTGTCTGCTTCGTTTGCGGGGGTGCATCGCGCAGGAAATGGATGTCGCAAAGAAGACGGAGCTTTTGGGCAACTCCCTTGAGGCGAAAGTGAAGCTGATCGTCTCGGAGCCGGAAGACCTGCAGGTGCTTTCACGCTACGCAGCGGAGCTGGAGGAATTTTTCATCCTCAGCGAATTGGAGGTGGTCCCAGGAGATCATTTCGCCGTTGAGATTTCGCGGACCACACGGGTGAAGTGTGAACGTTGCTGGCGCCACCGTGCGGATGTGGGTGAGCACGCCGAACATCCGACCCTGTGCGGCCGGTGTACGAGCGCGGTGGCTGCCGCCGGAGTCGCATGAGGTCCAAGGCTGCAGCGGTGGGGTTCGTGCTCGCCATAGCGCTTCCGGTCTGGATTCTCGATCAAATCACGAAGTTTGTCGTGATCGCCAACTTGGGAGTTCACGATGCGATCACCGTGATCCCCGGATTTTTTGACCTCGTTCATGTGCACAACACCGGGGCGGCGTTTGGCATGATGCGAAATAACAACACGTTTTTCATTGGCCTGTCCGCGGTGGCCACGATCGTCCTGCTGGTGCTCACCGCGAGGCGAGCATTCCCCGATGCCATGACGCGGACGGCGGCGGGCTTATTGTTGGGGGGCGTGTGGGGCAATCTCACGGACCGATTGATTCATGGTCACGTCGTGGATTTCCTGCATTTTTACCACAAAGCCTGGGCGTGGCCGGCGTTCAACCTCGCGGACAGCTGCATCTGCGTGGCGGCGGGTTTGTTCATTTTGAAATCGTTCTTCGAGGACCCTCCGCCACGTCCGGCGCCGTAGTGTGCTGACATTCAAAGAGCGGCTGTATCGAAGAGCTGCCATGCGGTCTGAATTCCTCAGTGACGGCATTGTCCCATCCACTCTGCGATTTTTTAACCGCAGATTTTGACCGATGCTCGCAGATTGGCTCTTCGCTGAATTGAGTGGGTAAAAGCAGCAAGATGAGGAGCTTCAGAGTCGCAGCCTTTGCTGGCGCTGATTGTTGAGCTCCTTGCGGCGATCGGCATTCTGCGCACCACCGGTGTGCGATTCGTTAGCCCAGCCCAACGGGCTGGGTGGGAAACCAAAGGGGACTCCGGCCTGAAGGGACGGGATGGGTGGGGGCGTGGCGTGCGGCCCTGCGGTTGCCCTGTCGCGGACTTTCAGCCCGCAGCTTCCGCCACTGCAACAAACCCAGCCCTTACGAGCTGGGCTAAGGAATGCCGGGCCGTCGGCCCTGGAGCGGCGCGATTCGATCAGAGCCTTGGGAAACTTCCCTTCAAAAGCCTGTCTGAGCAAGCCTTCGGGGCGCAGGGGCCCCTGCAATCAAGCCTGTTCCTGCCCACTCAGAACGTCGAGGAGCCCGCAGATTTTATGAAAAAGGACCCACAAACCTACACCGTGCTCGGTACTGCGATGGAAGTGCATCGCGAACTTGGTCCGGGCTTCTTGGAGGCCATGCTCTTCCAACAGCCCGAGTTGAGAAAGTCGGGTTAGAAACCGCTTGCGCCCGTGCAACGTCGGCGTTCAACTCCCCCGCATGGACTCTCTCTATCCGAAAAGCCCGTATATCCAAGTGGGCGGAATTGTGTACTTCGCCAGGATGCTCGACAAAATCCGTCTCCAGGCGATCGGCAAACTTTCCGAGGATTACATTCCGAACTTGGGCAAGGCCTTCGACCTCCGCTGCTGCAAGTTGCTGGGAGTGGAGTATGACGACGTCGTCGAGCAGGTGCACGAGGGGTCCTCGGATGAGGAAGTTTTGGAGTGGTGCTTCGAACAGGCCGGTGCGCCGGATGAGGAACGCATCGAGGTTTGGAACGGCTTTATGGTGAAGCGCGGATGGAAGGATGAGGCAACTGAAACCTTGAAGCGCCGACTTTACGAACGGGGATGCGAGAACCGCACGGACATCGAAACGATGTTCGATTTCCTCGACCTGGACGAAGACCGCGATCCCGCCCTCAGAGCTTGACCTCAACCATTTTCATTCCCATGAATCCAACCGAACGCATACCACAAATCGACGAAGCTCTTGAATGGCGCTACGCCACGAAATCCTTCGATGCGGAACGCCAGATTGACCCGGCGACCTGGGATTTCCTGGAGAGATCCTTGGTTCTCACCCCGTCTTCCTACGGTCTCCAACCTTGGAAGTTCTTCATTGTCGGAGATCCGGCAATCCGCGCCAAGTTCCGGGAAAACGGCTGGGGACAGTCGCAATTTACCGATGCCTCGCATGTCATCGTCTTCGCTATTGTCACCGATCTTCCGCAGTCCCATGTGGACAAGTATGCGGAGCGGATTGCGGAGGTTCGCGGCGTCCCGGTCGAGTCGCTTAGCCCTCTGATGAAGATGATCGAGAGCGACGTGATCAAGGGCCCGCGTCGCGCCATCGTCAACGAATGGGCCGCACGACAGGCCTATATTGCACTCGGTCAGTTCATGGGTCTTGCGGCGGTCCTCGGAATTGATACATGCCCAATCGAGGGCTTCGATCCCGCCGCGTTCGACGAGATTCTTGGGCTCAAGGCCCGCGGCCTGGCGTCTGTGGTCTGCTGCGCGGCGGGTTATCGCTCGCCGTCAGACAAGTATGCAGACTACGCGAAGGTCCGTTTTGCCCCGGAAGACGTGATCGAACACATCTAACGAAGGTGACAGGGGCAGCCTGGCCCTGTTCCGGGGGGGGAGTGACGACGGAGTAACTCCGTTAACCCTAAAAACGGGAATGGAACCACAGATTTACAGGATCTACACAGATAAAGCATTGGACTGGAGGAACTTCGCTTTGGGAAGTCGACGAGGATGTGTTCACCAAATAGGAGGCAGGCGTTATTTGTGTAATATCCTCACACTGAGTAACCTAACTTCGAAAAACAGTTCTTATTTTCCCATTTAGGTTAACAGTTAACCCTCTCGGGTAACTTCGCCCTATTGACGGAGGAACTGGTCCGCTGCGGCGAGCGCGGCGGGAATTCCTTCCACGTTCCTTCCTGCGCCCCGGGCGATGTCGGGTCGGCCTCCTCCTTTGCCGCCGACGGGATCGGCCATGCGTTTGACGATTTCGCCCGCGGGAAACTTGGCGGTCCACTCTGCGGATGCGTGCGCGACGAGCGAGACCTGACCTTCCGCCCCCGCGGCGAGAGCGGCCACTCCCTGGAAGCCCCGTGTCTTCAGGACATTTGCGATCTCCTGCAGCAGATCGCCGCTTGCATCATCGATCGATGCAATCACGCGTGTTGGACTGGAACCCTCGGCCCGGCGCAGCAGACCATCCGCTTCGGACTCCGCCCGCATCCGGAGCGCCTTCTGCCGCTCGCGAAGGAGCGCTTTTTCCGCGTCTTTGAGCTTCGCCTCCAGCTCCGCCAACCGATCGCGCTGCGCATCACGGTTTGACTCCAATACTTCGAGCGCCGCGAGTCCGGCTACGGCTTCGATCCGCCGAACGCCTGCGGCAATCGCACCCTCACTCACGATATGGAAGACGCCGAGTTGACCAGTTGCCCGGACGTGCGTGCCGCCGCACAACTCCATGGAGTAGCCGTTGAGCAGACCCGGCCCGCCGCCGATCTGGACGACGCGCACGGTGTCACCATACTTGTCTCCGAAGAACTGCATGATGTCCGCCCGCCCCCGCACCGACTCGTGCGATTGCTCGGTCCAGGAAACGGAGTCATTTTCGACGATCCGCTCATTGACGAGTCGTTCCATGTCGCGCAGCTGGGCCGGCGTGACCGGCGAGCTGTTGAAGTCAAAGGTCAGCTTCTCCGCGCCGACGAATGAGCCTTTTTGCGAAGCCTCCACGCTCACCACCTCGTGCAGTGCCCAGTGAAGCAAGTGGGTGACCGTATGGTGGCGTTCCACGGCACGACGGAGGTCGGCGTCGACTTTCACCCGGACGCGGGAGCCGACCGCAGGGGCTTCGGCGGCTCCTTGGGGGTCGAGGAAGTGCAGCCAGGTTGCGCCGGTTTTCTGCGTGGAAACGATGCTCCATGTCTGGCCGTCCCCATGGATTTCTCCGGCGTCGCCGGTCTGTCCGCCCATTTCGGCGTAGCAAACGCTGCGGTCGAGGATGACCGCGGTTCGGTTCTTGAGCGTGATCACCTCGGCGACCGTGGCGTCTGCCTCGGCTTCGTCGTATCCCACAAACTGTGTGGGTTCGGCGTTCTCAAGTTCGGAAAGTTCAACGATCTGACGCTTCTGGGCGCGGCGCGCGCGGTCGCGCTGCTCCTCCATTCGCGTCTCGAATCCGGCGACATCGACGGTGAGGCCCCGTTCGCGCGCCATCAATTCCGTCAAATCCAGGGGGAATCCCTGTTCATCGTATAACCGGAAAGCGAGGTTCGCAGGAATGGATCCTCCCGGGGGAAGTTTGGCGGCTTCGGTCTCAAATAGATCGATGCCCCGGTCCAGGGTCCGGTTAAATGCTTCCTCCTCGCGGTGCAGGACGTCTTCGATATGCGTCTGGCGGCGCCGCAACTCCGGGAAAATGCCACCCATCTTCTCGACCAACACATCCACGAGCTTGTGAAAAAACGGCTCGTGCATGCCGAGCATCCGACCGTATCGGACTGCCCGCCTCAGGATCCGGCGCAACACATAGCTGCGGTCCGTGTTTCCAGGTGAAATGCCGTCTGCGATGGCGAAGCTGAGCGTGCGGATGTGGTCACTGATGACCCGGAACGCAACGTCGATATCCTCTTGTTCACTGTGACCGCTCGGTCCGCTTGGCAGCGTACTCCGGTACTTGTGCCCACTCATGCGCTCCAACGCGTCGAAGAGGGGTCGGAACAAATCCGTCTCGTAGTTGGATATGCGGGCGTTTGCGAAGTCTGTGAAGTTCTTCGTCCCCTGAATAATGGACGTGACCCGTTCGAAACCCATGCCGGTGTCGACATGGCGCGCGGGGAGGGGACTGAACGATCCGTCCGCATTGGCATTGTACTGGATGAACACCAAGTTCCAGATTTCGATGCAGTCTGAGGAACCCATGTTGACGAGCCTCCCGGCGGTGCCACCATCCGGCGTGAGATCGATGTGGAGTTCGGAGCAGGGACCGCAGGGGCCGGTCTCGCCCATCATCCAAAAATTGTCCTTTTTGTTGCCTCGGACGATGTGAACGGCGGGGTCCAATCCGGCCGCCGTAAAAATTGCCGCCCAATGATCGTACGCTTCCTGGTCGAACTCGGACGGATCCCCCTCTCCGGGAGCGTACACCGTTGCGTAAACACGATTCTTCGGGAAACCCCACACATTCACCACGAGTTCCCACGCCCACGCGATGGCTTCTGCCTTGAAGTAGTCGCCGAACGACCAGTTCCCGAGCATCTCGAAAAACGTGTGGTGGTAGGTGTCGATCCCGACGTCGTCCAAATCATTATGTTTCCCGCCCGCACGGATGCATTTCTGGGTGTCGGCAGCACGGGTGTCGGACCCGGGGATGGCCCCGCCGATGCGGGAGACGTCGGCCTTGCGTTCCCCAAGGAAAATCGGAACGAACTGATTCATTCCCGCATTCGTGAACAGCAGGTTCGGCGAATCCGGAAGGAGACTCGAAGACGGGACAATGCTGTGCTGGCGGGATTTGAAAAACTCGAGGAACGAGTGACGGATTTCTTCGGAGGTCATGGATGGGCGGAAGGGGATGGAGAGGATGGATCGACGTTTGGCTGCGCCGGAGGGATCGGAGGACTTGGAGCCCAAGCGGCGGGGTCGGCACTCAAATCCGATAGCACATCGCCTGTTAGCACGAGGACTTCGGGATCATCGTTTCGCCGCGCGACGGTTTTCCCGTCCGGGGAACGGCCGAACGCCAACCGGAGGATTGGCTTTTCGCCCGCATCCTCCTCGGCCGAGTTTTCAGAGAGCCAGGCACTGAAAGTAAGGGTCACCGCCGCCGGGTCCAGCCCAACCTCGGCGAAAGTTTCCCCGGAAGCATCGCGAAATCCGTCGATCCTGGTCTCGGTGATCGCTTTCACAAGGTGTGCAACGGCGTCCGCAGACACTGGCGTTTTGTCCGGATCCGTGATCCAACCCTCCCCGTCCCGACGGATGAGGAGTTTGCTGCCGTCGCGTTCGACGACGAAGCGGTCGACGGTATCCAGATTGAGCGTTGCGAAGGTTCGGTCCCTGAGTGTCTCCGGAGTCATGGCGGTGAATGCTTCGAAGGAGGCTCTTGGGATTTCGACCACCATGTCCCTCGCCGTGGTTTGGAGGTAGATGGAGTCCGGCGCGTCTGGAACGGCTCCGCCGAAGCGAAATCGGATCTCCCGTTCAGGATGCGAGCGGCGGGAGATCGTCACTTCCTCCCGGCCTTCCTCGATCCCGTACGCGGAAAGGTTCGCCGAATCAGGTGCCACGAATTTGGTGATCTTGGATCCAAGAATCGTCCGCAGGAAGCTTTCTGCAGCGGCCGGATCGACGGCCGCGCGAAGCGGTTTGGTCATTTCCCAGCCATTCCCCTTCCGGCGGAGTTCCATTTCGCCCTCGGCGCGTCGAATGGTGAAGCGTTCGATGTCGTCGAGGGGAACCGATGAAAGTGTTAGCGAGCGGTAGGTATCGACCGGAGTGAATGCGATGTCCTCGAGATCATCTCGCACCAGGTACACGTCGTCGCCCTCACCCGTTCGAACGTAGACCTGATCCGCACCGGCGGCTTCCTTCCCGAAGAAGATCCGCTTCTCGCCGTCCGTTTCGGTTTGCACTGCGATCACGCGGCGGGCATTGCGCAGCCCGAAATCCTTCAGTTCGAGCTTCCCGCTCTTGAACTCGCCTGAGGGGATGTGGTCCAGACTCCGGAGATCGACCAGGGCCCCGAGGAGTTTGCCCACCGCATCCGTGGAAGCCTCGTCTTTGAGCGGTTTGGTCAGCCGCCAACCGTCCTCCCGTCGCTCGAGCTCCACGGTCTGGTCCCCGTCCTTCATGGAAACTTTCCGGACATCTCCCGCATCCCAATCCGCGAAGAAGCCTGCGGCGAGGGACCGATCGCGGGTGCTCTTCAGCCGGGGCTCTACGAACACAAGAAAAGCGACGGTGGCTCCCGCGAGCAAGACGAGCGCGATGGTGAGAAAACGGTTCATCGTGACTCCTACGCTCGCCGTCTCAACCACACGAACACCCCGAGGATCGCCGCGATCCCGGGCAAAACGACCATCGTGTAAATCATGATCCGACCCAGCTGCTCCTCCGTCAGGTTGAGCTGAAACTGTTTGACTGATTTCGGTGCGACGCCCGCGACACTGCCGCGATCGAGCATCCAGTTCATTGCCGACAGAAAGAAATCGAGGCTGGTCTCGCTGAGCGCGGGGTCGGTGAGGAACGTACTGTTTCCGACGACCACCAATTTGGACCCGCCGAGTTCCACGCGGTCATCCTTTACCCCTCCTCGTTCGGCCGACGCGGCGATGACAAGCGGCGGTCCGGCGTCGGTTCCGGCATCGAATTCCATTCCCGTGTTCCCGTCGGTCTTTGCGTATTTGGTTTCCCCCCAATAGCCTTCTGCGGCCTCAGCGAGTGGGCGGAGCACGATTTGTTTGACCGACGCCACCGCGTTCTCGAGCTGGAGGGATTGCGTTGCGCCGGTGAAGAGTCCGTTGAAATCCTCGATGCGCTTCGTGATTTGGCTGCCGGGGATGAATCGGGTGGTCACGTCGCGGAGAATCCCCGTGGCAAAGCCCAGACTCACCGTCCGAAGCACGCGGTTGTCGAGCGGACGGATGCCGTTTTCCACAAGAAATGCCTGGATGAGCGGCGTGTCCATTCCCGGCTCCAACGCCACGTAGACGGCTCCGTTTTTTTCCCAGAATGCCTTGATGATTTCCATCTCTCTCTGCGCGGGATCTGATTGCGGGCTGATGATGACTAATGCGCCGGCATCTTCAGGCACGGCATCGAGAGCGGCGAGGTTGAGAGGTTCCGCGGTGAGCCCCTGGCGGATGATGTAGTCGCGCAGGATGCTTAAAGGTGGTGTGGGAGCGAACGTTGGTTCCCCGTGGCCCTGCAAAAAATAAATCTTCCGGGTCTCCGGCTTGATCAGTTCGAGGAATGCGGTCGTCAGGACCTGTTCCCCTTTGAACTCCTTCACTTGCGGAGTGTCTCCCATGAGCACGTTTTCCTGCCAAACGGCCATCTGGGAAACGGGCAGGAACTTGGACCGCCCGTCGTAGTCGACGATAACGACGTTCTCGTTGGCTCCAAACTTGTACTGATTCTGCAGGTCCCGGGCCCGGGCGAAGTTCCGCGTCGGGTTTACAAATTCCACGGTTAAGTTTTTCTTCGCGGAAAACTGCAGCTCGCGCAACAGCGCGTTGACATCGGGATACAGGGCCGAGTCGGGCGTCAGAGAGGTCGGCGAGAAATACACAATGATCGTCGCCGGTTTCTCCAACTGTTTCATCACGCGCTTCGTCTGGTCCGAGAGACTGAATTTCTGCGATCGGGAAAAATCGCCGCGCACGTAGTAGTGGAACCCTAGGTAATTGACCCCGAGCACGACGATCGCCATGGCGACGATCTGGATGACGACATGCGTGCCGATCCGGAATCTGGAAATGCGTGAAGTGTTCTTGGCCATCGCGGGTCAGGAAGCCCATTTCCGGCGTTGAAACGCCTGGAAGGTGAGGAACAGGGTAAAGAACGTCATGCTCAGGTAAAAAACGACCGGTCGGGTGTCGAAGATCCCCTGCGAGAACTCCATCATGTGTTCGAGCGCCGAAAGATAGCTGGTGAGTTCCCGGAGGAATGGGCTCACGTTGAGGATGAAAATCGTCAGCAGGCCCATGAAAAACATGAGCGTGATCAGCACAAAGGAGATGATCGCGGCCACGATTTGGTTGTTGGTCAGCGCCGACGCGAGGCAGCCAACCGAGAGGTAAAACATGCCCAGAAGCAGCAACATCGCATAGCCTCCGAGATACGACCCCGCCGCATCTCCGGCGGTTTGGGCGGTCTGCCATTGGAAGATGACAAAGTACAAAAGGCTGGGCAGCCAGAGGATGACATAGAAAAGCAAAGCCCCGCAGTACTTGGAAAGCACCACCTCGAGATCGCGAACGGGCGCCGTCATCAGTGGTTCGATTGTGCCCATTTTGTACTCCTCCGAGAACAGCCGCATCGTCAGGAGCGGGAACACAAGGACAAACGGAAACCAGAAGAACACGGTGTTAAAAAACGCTTCGACCACCGTGGCTTCGGAGGGCATCCGGTTAAGGACGGACACCCCTGCGTAGAAATTGAACCCGGTGATCACCAGGAAGAAGACGAGGACGGTGTAGGCGATCGGAGATCGGAAGTACGAGCTGATCTCGCGGGCGAGGAGGGTAAGGAATCGGGACATGCCAGGGATAAGTTGCCGCTATCGGGACGCCGAGGGGTGGCGTTGATCGTCGGAATGGGTGACCTCCGCAAAGACATCTTCGAGGGTGACGCGGCGTTGGGCGAGCTCCCGGACCGGCCAATTCAGGCGCGATGCCAATTGAAAAATGTCCTCCCGAGGGTCGCTGCCGCTCTCGATCTTGATCGTGAAAACCTCCCAGTCATCCTCTCGGGTCGATGTCACGTCCCGCACCCCGGCCAGTGCCATCAGGGCCTTCGATGCGGCGGCTGCGTCCTGGACCTTTGCCTCGAGACGCACCTCGTTGCCCCGCTTCATCCGGTCGCGCAGATTCATCGGCGTGTCGGATGCCTCAATCCGACCCTGATTGATGATGATCACGCGGCTACACGTCATTTCCACCTCCGAGAGAATGTGGGTCGACAGCAGAATCGTATGGTGGCGGCCGAGATTCCGAATCAACTCGCGGACCTGTCGGATCTGATTCGGATCAAGACCGATGGTCGGTTCGTCGAGAATGAGGAGATCCGGTTCATGCACGAGAGCATCCGCAAGGCCTACCCGTTGACGATAGCCCTTGGAGAGAGAACCGATGAGTTTTCGGCCGACATCTTCGAGTCCGCACAGCGCTTTGACGTCCTCGATCCGCTCGCGGCGGCGGCGCCCTCGCACCCCCTTGAGAGCCGCGCGGTAGGCGAGGTATTCCGAGACGCGCATGTCGGCATACAGCGGGACATTTTCCGGCATGTATCCGATCCGTTCCCTGGCCTTGGTGGATTCGCGGAAGACATCAAAGCCGGCGATCGTTGCCGTGCCCGAGGTGGGCGGGAGGAAACACGAGAGGATGCGCATCGTGGTGCTTTTCCCGGCGCCGTTGGGACCGAGAAAACCCACGATTTCGCCTTTGCCGACCTCGAAACTGATCCCGTGGAGCGCTTGGACGCCGGCGTACCGCTTGGTCAGACTTTCAACCTTGATCATGCAACAACGAACACTGTGGGTAGATAACGGGGCGGTCGACGATTGACAAGGACGAGTGTGGAGGCGGGGGCTTCAGAACCCGAGGGCCGGGCACGTCTCCGTCATCGACCCACAAACTGCACGGCGATCCGTAACGTGCGCGGCCTCGGGCGGGCTTCGATGACGAGTCGGATCTCTTTTTCCAGCGCGGAATCGCGGGGCCTTTCGTAGCGTGCGATCATCGTACGCGCGGCGGATTGCATTTCGCGCCAACGGTCGCTATCGACCTCCGCCGCGTGGGCAATATGCCGCAGGACGCTCAGCCATTCCAGGAAGACGCGTTCGAGGTCGCCGGATTCGATCTCCGCTGCGGAACCCCGGGAGGCGGGGGTGTGGGCCAGGTGGGCGCGCAATTGCTCGGACGCCCCTTCGCCATAGCCGGGGCACACGCCGAGGTGGAGATATCCGGGAATCTCCACGTGCCCAAATGCGGAGCGGGCACTGGCGGAGAGGCGCTCGCTCTTGCCCGTTAGGGACTCCTGAAACCGTGGGCCGGCGCGCAGGTTTGCGAGGTCGAAGAGGAGTTCCTCGATGGGATAACCGGGTTCCTCTAGGGCCGCAGCGACCATCAGCCCTTCCGCCCCGGGAAACCGACCCACGATGCATCCGCGCACCGTGGGTTTCCCCTCCGCGTCCACCAACCCGAGTTGTCGCCAAAGCTGGGCCGCAGAATCTCGCGCTGGGGTCACGCGAGTGCCATCCGCGCGTTGATATCCCTCGTCAAGATTCAACGCCACCCGCCGACGGGGTGGGTCGATCAGGAAGTTTCCGTCGCTTTCTCTCCAGGCGGAAACCGTTTCCCTGGAAAACTCGCAACGCATCTGCAGGTTCCCGCCCGCCCGAACGAGATCGTGGAACGTGCCAAGTCCGCCCTTTTCGATCAAAAGCGGGACGAGCGTGGATTCGACCTCCCCGCTCGAGAACGTGTCGCCTTTCCTCAAACGAAGGCGCTTTTGCAACCATGGCGCCGCGTGCAGGCGATCGTCCGCAGCGAGTCGCCCAAGCGTGAGTGCCTTGCCGTACATGAAGCCTTGATCGGTCGGGATGCGGCACAGCAACCCCTCGCCCAGTGCCCCGACCACGGTGGGTACGCGGAGCGCAGGCCGCCAACGATCCTTGTGCAGCGCGAAGCAGCGATCGAGGCGGACCGACTCCTCGCGCAGCCCGCTCGCGGATTTCCACTGCAAGGAATAATCGAGGAACTCTTCCCGCGTTGGTCCGAAGCGGCGGGTTTCCCCACTCCCGCCCTCCGGATGGTCCTCTTCGATGCCCAACAGCGGCGGTTGCCGGCTGAAAAAGCGTGAGCACACGTCGATCGCCGCCTCGAGCGGATTGCGGTCGGTGACATCCGCGTGTTCCATCACGCGGAGGAGCGTCGGCCAATCGACCGTGTTGAGGCGGCGGAGTCGCTTCGGCCAGGCATCCGCCAGGCGCGGTCCGCGATCGGTCCGGAGTGCCACGCCCTTGGTGTCCAGTCCCCGCCGACCTGCGCGGCCGAACATTTGCAGGAGTTCGTCCGGTTGGAGTTCCCTTTCGAACGCGCCTTCCATGTATTTGGAGCCGGCGATCAGGACGGAACGCACCGAGAAGTTGATTCCGGCGGCGAGTCCGGTGGTGGCCACGATGACGCGGAGGTGTCCGGCTCGTGCGAGCGGTTCCACCAGCGCGGCGCGAGCGAGGTAGGGAAGCCCGCTGTGGTGAAATGCGACGCGATGGGAGAGGACGCGGGCGAGGGCGTCGCCTCCGATCTCGGCGGCGCGAAGGCCGGAGAGCATCGCGTTGTCGATGGGCAACGCATCGGCGATCTGCCGCGCGATCTTCTCGGCCTCGCGTCGTCGAGGGATGAAGATCAACAGAGGCGAAAGGTCTGCCATGGCCACCGAAACCGCAAGGCGCTGCCAGAAACCCACAACCCCCGCAGGCGGCCGGGGGAGCGATTCCACAGGAACTTCCTCGAGCGGCACCGGCCGTTCCCGCACGGAAATGAGCTCCGCCCGCCGACCATTGCGACGGAGCCACTCGACCACGTCGCCGGGATTCTGAACGCTGCCGCTCAGAAGCAGAAGCTGCGTCTGCGGAGGAGCCGTTGCGATCGCCAGTTCGTAGTTCAGCCCGCGCGTGGAATCCGCGATCAACTGGTATTCATCTATTACCAGTAACGCCGGGCCTTCCCCCCGGAGGAAGCGCTCCCGCTGAGTTTCCAACGTCGCCACGAGGATCGGCGCGTTCGTGTTTTCCGAAACATCCCCGGTGGCGATCCCGACGTTCCACCCCCGCGCATTCCACTGGGCACGCTTGTCGTTTGCGAGGGCGCGCGTCGGCACGGTGTAAACAGCTTGTCCGTGCCGGAGCCCTTGTCGGGACTCCACCAGCATCTCAAAAATGCGCGTCTTCCCGGCGCCGGTGGGAGCGTCGACGACCAGATCAAATCCCTCCCGGAGCAGTCGAACGGCATCCTGTTGCCAAAGGTCCGGAAGATCCAAAGGCAAACGAAGCGATTCCACACCTTCAAGTTAGCAAGGATTGTCCGGGAGAAAACAGGGATCGTGCGCCTCCATCACGGTTTCCCTTGATGGAGGAACGGTTCGATCAACGGACCTTCGTCGGAAAAAGTTACCCGCACCGCTCCGGACTCCCGGATGTCGATTCCCCGCATACCCTGGTCGGAAGCATCTCCTTTCGGAGACGATCGGAAAATTCGGACTGTTTCGAGTGGGTCCACGCGGGATTCCACGAGCGTTTCTTTTCCAACGCGCAGCCGCGTTCCGGGTCCGGAAACTTCCACGGTCCAACCGGCGGAACCCTCTACGAATTCGGCACGGTAAAGGTTGTCCGAAACAATCGCGCTTCCGGGGGCGAGGGGACGGATCGCGACGGAGTTGGATTCGCTCAGGGTAACGAAACGATCCTGCAGGCTCCACGGGATTGCGATCTCGTCCGGCGTAAATCTTTCCAAGAACGCGGTTGGTTCGCCCGAGGCAACCCCACGAGAATCCGTGAGAATCAACCCCTTCACTTGCCGGATTCCGCGAGCGTGGAGCATCGGACGCAGGACCCGCTCCGTCGTGCCTGCGCTTCCGCACTGGATGACCCAGGTGCCCGATGGAACCTGCAGGACCGCGCAGGAGCCGGATCCGACATCCAGAATGGTCAATTGGGGAGCCTCCGGAAGCGCGGCCGGGATGGAGGAGAACGGCAGCCGGGCAATGGCCGCAATCGAAAAGATCAGCATCCGCGCGAGGGCCCAATTCGCATGGTTGTAAATCTCGGCAATCGCCGGTGCCACCGTGCCGAACAGCAAGGATGTCAGGGAAAGGCACAGCATCGCGAAAGACAGCGGCACCGCCACAAGGTTCGCAGGAATGGACGTCAGCGGGAGTAGGTGGAAGACCCCCAGTGCATGCGGAATGGACGCGACCCACGCCACCGTCGAGACTGCAACAGCGGAGATGAACCGAACGCGCATGCCCTCGAAGGCTGCAAGCGGTACGGACCAGAGTTTCCGGGGCAGGAACGGATCCGGACGGCCGATTTTTAGTAGTACCGACTCCACGGTTGACGAGCCGAGAAGGATCGCCCCCGCGACGAGGAACGACATTTGAAATCCCAGGTTGAACAGGAGGTTTGTGTCGCTTCCGAGCAGCAAAAGGAAGGCGGCCGCGAGTCCGTTCACGGCCTGCCCCGTGCGGTCGATACATCGACCGGCGAGCAAGAGTGATGTCATCACCGCGGCTCGCACAGACGCGGGCTGCCATCCGGTGACCAGCGTGTAAAGGAACACGCCCGCAATGCTCACGATGGCGGCGGGTCGCCGACCCAGGGATTGGAGCACGGCGGAAAGAACGAGGGCGACCATCCCCACGTGCAGTCCGCTCACCGAGAACAGATGGTACGTACCCGTCTCCCGAAAGGCATCGGTCAGGCTTTCGGCGTCCTCCGTCACCCCAAGGGTAACGCCCTTGATCAGGCCCAGAACGGACGGATCGTCCGCGATCCCTTTCCCCAGTGTGTGCTCACACCAATTTCGGAGTCTGAGAGCGAACGCGAACACCGGATCGCCTCTGTCTTTCTCAACGCGCTCGATCCGATGGGACCGGAGTTGCGAAAAGATTCCCCGCCTGGCCAGCCACGCGTTGGCATCGAATGCGCCCGGGTTGCGGGCCGCCGGGATGGGGCCTGCGGTCCCTGCCGCGCGGATTTGATCCCCGAAGCAGACATCGCGTTGGTGCGTGACGACGGTCCAATCCATATGAGCCGGCCACAGTTCTCCGTTCGCTGTTTGAACCCGGTCAAGCCGCATCACAAACTGGGATCCGCGCGCATTCTCCCGTGGTTCCGTCACGACGACGCCCTCCGCCCGCACAAATTGGGCCTTCGCGAAATGGCGTTGCGCCCAGAGGCGACCCGGATGCTCCCGCGTGTTCCATTGATGCACCAACGCAAAGGCGCACAATGGAAGCACTAGTGCTGGAAAGGGGTGGGGTCGCCACCAAAGCCACGCGGCTGCCAGTGAGATTGCGGTCAGCGCGATGGGCAGCGGAAGTGCCCAGCGTTCCCCCAGGAGAACCCCGCACGCTGCGGCCATCGCGATGGGCAACAGCGTCGCGGTGGGGAGGCACGGAAGACGCTTCACCCCGGGAGATGCCGGGGGGAGTTTGAAAGGTCAGCGGAAATCGCCCTCTCGGTCGGCAAAAAACGCCGGACAATGCCAAGAGTTAATGCGTAAATCAGTCATGACGACGAAGTTTACGTACTGGAGAGCTGACGATGGAAAGTATCTCGGCTACCTGAATGCATTTCCCGACCACTGGACACAGGGAGAATCCATTGAGGATTTGAAGGAGCATCTCCGGGACTTGCACGAGACTTTCACGGGCGAAGACATACCGGGAATCAAGAGGGAGGAAGAATTAGAATTAGCGTGAAGCGGCGCGACCTGATTTCAGCTGTAGTAGCTGCTGGTGCTGAACTGATCCGACACGGGAGCAAGCACGACATTTATCCCAATCCGAAGAATGGAGCGACGCAACCGATTCCGCGCCACCGGGAAATAAACGAAATGTTAGCGAAAAAGATCCTGAGAGATCTTTCGAAAGATCCCGGATAGTTGAACTGTCGGAAGGATGCTTTGGACGCCCGACGCTACTGCATCCCTGCGCCTGTGGATCGTTTGGCGAGGTTTCGCTTCTTTGGCGCCGAGACATCCGTGCGGTGCTGCACCTTTTCCACGGTCCCCTTTTTGAAGTACTGTTTGCGGAGATCCTGCAGGAGAGCGTCCCGGCGGTCGTAGAGACGCTTCGGTTCGCGCGGTTCTGTGCGTGTGAGCGCATACGCCGTGATGAGCGGCAGGGAAATGGTCGAATCCAGATAGCAAACCACGCAGTCCGGCAGGCGATCTGGGTCAATCTTCCCCCAACTCACGGCCTCGCCAGGCGTCGCGCCGCTGAGGCCGCCGGTATCCGGGCGGGCGTCCGTACATTGCAAAAAGTAGTCGTGTCCGCGCTCGTCGATTCCCATCACTTCCTGAATCTGCGGCTCCGTCTGAAGCATGAAGTTCTTCGGCGAACCGCCCCCGAGGATGAACACGCTGGATGTGCCCCCGCCGCGCTTCGCCCCGTAAACGATGGACGCGGTTTGATTGACGTCGCGATTGACGTCGAACGCCAGTTTGGAGTCACGCAGGGACATGGCGGCGACGTTCATCCCAATCGAACTGTCCCCCGGGGAACTCGTAAAAATGGGCACTCCGAGCTGATACGCCGCGCTGAGCACGCTGGTTTCCGTGATCCCGAGCTTCTGCTCGCGCTCGTAGACGTATTTCCCGAGGAGATAGTGAAATTCGTCCGTCCCCATTGTGTACTGAAACTCCGGTCCCTGAATCACCGTGCGCACGAAGGCGTCGGTATCCAGCAGGACGTCGTAGTCGAAGAGCACATCGTAAATGCGAATGATGCCCTCATTGCGCAGGTCGATGTCGTCGAGGAACGGCGAGCCCGCGAAAAGTTCCATCCCGAGGCCGTAGTGCAGATCGTGGTACAGATTCGCGCCGGTCGAGATGATCCAGTCGACAAAACCCGCCTTCATGAGCGGGATGATCGCAGATTTCCCCAATCCGGCAGGGGTCAGGGCGCCGGTGAGCGACATGCCGACCGTACCGGTTCCGGCGACCATCTTGTTGGTGAACAAACGGCAGGCCTCCGCGAGGCGACCCCCGTTGTACGCCTTGAAAGTCGTGTCGATCAGATCCGCGACCGATAAATCCTTGCGGATCGATTCGGGTAACAGGCGGGGAAACTTCTTTTTCAGGGAAGACATGACAGTGCGGCCGATGGGAAAGGAGCCGGGGTCTCCCGACCCCGATCTTGGGCTTAGTTGAACGAGAAAGGCGAGTAGAGCGACTCTTCGTAACCCGAATCATACCAGTCATCGATGACCGGTTCGTTATACGCGAACGGGGCCTCGTCCTGATACTGCGGCGTGTTGAAGTAGGCGTCCTTCTGCATTTTGGAAATCGAGTCCTTCTGTTTCTGCGAAGGGGATCCGTAGAATCCCTCGGTTTCCGTCAGGTAATTCAGCAATTGCGGGGAGGCCCCGGCGGACTGGAGCGCCTGTAGTTGGGCGTAACTGAAAGTGTAAATCTTCCGCGTGCTCCGCAGGTAGCCCACCGTGATGTTCGCGGGCACTTTCTTCACGACCAGCTCCGTGATGTCGTTGTAGTCGAGCACCTGGCCGTTCGAAACCTTGTTGTAAACCGCGTAGCTCACTCCGCGTTGCTGCATGGTGGTCGTGATTTGCGGATCCACCTGGGGCCCGGTTGCACAGCCGACGAGGAAGCCGCAGAGGGCGAGGGAGGCAAGGAGGAGCTTTCGCATGGCGGAGAATTAAGCGGACCCGTGTCCCGGCTGCAACCTCGAACGTGCGACGTTTCCGCCGATTTCCTTGCACCCGCCCCGGGCGCGTTTACTGTTTCGTCTTGATGAAGATCGCGAGTTTGGGAGCCGGGAAGATGGCGTCTGCCCTGCTGCGGGCGTTTGTCCGCTCCGGTGTGTGCGCGGGCGCGGACTTGCGGATCGCGAGCAAAACGCCTGCATCCCGCCTCGCTCTTGCCGACGAACTCGGCGCGACCGCGTGCGAATCGGCTCCCGAGGCGGTCGCGGGCTCCGACCTCGTGCTTGTGGCGGTCCGGCCCCCGGACGTCCTCCCTCTCCTCGCGGAGGTTGGCGGGGGACTGGGAGAAAAGCTCGTCGTCTCGATTGCGACGGGCATCCCCCTTGCGGCATTCGAATCCGCCGCGCCGCAGGCGCGCGTTTTTCGGGCAATGCCCAACACCCCGGTGGAGGTGGGAGCCGGAACCACAGCGATCGTTGCTGGAACGCGGATCCGACCCGGCGACGCGGAGATTGTGCGGTCGCTTTTTTCCAGTACGGGTGAAGTGGTGGACGTCCTCGAGTCCCAAATGCACGCCGTGACGGCGCTCAGCGGGAGCGGACCGGCGTATTTCTTCCTATTTATTGAGGCGCTGGCGGATGCCGGGGTTGCCATGGGACTCTCACGCGACGTGGCGCAAAGGCTCGCGGTCTCCACGGCCCGGGGCTCGGCCGAACTCGCATTTCAGACGGGGAGACACCCAACGCTTCTTCGCGAAAAGGTCACGAGTCCCGGCGGCACTACTGCCGCGGCCCTGGCCGTATTCGAATCCGGTGCCCTTCGCGGGCTCGTTCAGGAAGCCCTGCGCGCGGCAGCGAATCGGTCCGAAGCACTGTCGAAATCGTGAAACGCCGTTCCCGTTTCGCTGCTGTCGCTGTCGTGGCGCTGGCGTGCGCCCGCTTTGCGAACGCGGCCAGTCCCTCGCCGAGTCCAACGCCAGCCACCCCCGCGGCCGCCGCGCCCAGCGCGGTGCCCACTCCCTCCGTTCCCGACGCCAGTTACATTCCCAATGAAGCGCGCGTTTTTGCTGCCCAGGGAAACAAGGCCTTCGAAGCCGGAAAGTACGAGGAGGCCAAAGCCGCGTATCAGGCGGTCCTCAAGCTGGTACCCGAGAATCTAGTCGGTCTGGTGAATCTTGGAACGGTGTACTATCGGATGCAGGATTACGCGGCCGCGGAAAAGACACTGCGCCAGGCGGTGAGGGTCCGACTCGAAACCGCACCCGCTTGGATGACTCTCGGTCTGGTGTATCTGGACCAACAAAAACTCGACGACGCCCTCGCGGCGTTCGGCCAGAGCGTGGCGATCGATCCCCGCAATGCCCGGGCTCACAACTACCTCGGGGTGACCGTCGGACGAAAGGGGTGGAACGATGCGGCAGAATCTGAACTCCGTCGCGCTCTCGAGATTGACCCCGGCTATTCCGAAGCGCATTTCAACCTTGCCGTGTTTTACCTAGAAAGAAAACCGCCCGCGATTGAGCTCGCGCGTCGGCATTATAAGAGGGCTACCGAGCTCGGTGCGGAGCGGGATCCCTTGTTGGAAAAGGAGATCGCCGCCGCACAGTCCGCCGCGACCCCTGCGCCATGAGAGCGACGCGCGTGATTCTCTTTCTGCTTGGGCTTTCGACCGGAGCCACGGCGCAGCAGGTGTCGCCGGTGATCAAGGCGGCCTCCGCGATCTTGGTGGACGCTCGGACCGGGGAGGTCCTCTTTGAAAAGAATGCGGACGCGCCCCGCGCGGTGGCCAGTACGCAAAAGTTGCTCACCGCCCTGCTCATCGCGGAGCGTGGCGATCTGGACAGCCCGATGCAGATCGAGCCGGTCGATACGCAATGCGATCCGACGATGCTCTACCTCAAGCCCGGGGACAGTTACCTGCGCAGGGATCTTCTAAACGCGTTGATGGTGAAGAGCGCAAACGACGTCGCGAGGGCGCTTGCGCGAGACAATGCCGGAAGCGTCGAGGAATTCGTTGAGAAGATGAACCGACGCGCCTTCGTGCTCGGTGCGGAGAAATCGAATTTCGTCAATCCGAACGGATTGCCCGCAGAGGGTCAGTTCTCCTGCGCGAGGGACATGGCAAAGATCGCCCTCGCCGCGTACGAGATCCCGGAGATCCGTTCCGCCGCCATGACGAAATTGCTGGAGTTCCACTACGCCGACGGGCGGACCGTTCCGCTTCAAAACACGAACCGGGTGATGCGCGAGAACGATTTTTGCAATGGGATGAAAACGGGGTACACGAACCTCGCGGGGCATTGTCTGGTCTCCAGCGGCATGGCGAACGACCGTGAGGTCATTGCCGTCGTTCTTGGCAGCAGCAAGCCTCGGGTGTGGACGGAGTCGGCGAATTTGCTGCGTTTTGGTCTGGGTCTCCCGATCCGTCCGGAGCCCACCCCGGCGCCCAAGAAGCCGCCCAAGAAAAGCACGAAAACCAAACGGAGTACCGGTTAGTGTGGCGGCTCGATGGTTGGATTATTTGACAGAAAAAGTACGCTTCTTCCTTACTCTGTGTAACATTTTGCGATGATTCTTACCGCAGTACTGACCCCTGATCCTGACGGTGGTTACGTGGCCTATAATCCTGAAACGGGAACTACCACCCAAGGCGACTCCGTTGCTGATGCCGTTTCCAACTTGAAGGAAGCCACAGAGCTGTACCTGGAGGAATTTCCATTTGACGCTCCTGCTCCTTCGCTGATGACGACTTTTGAAGTCGCTCATGCCTAAGATCCCCAGGATTAGCAGTCGGGAGTGTGTTGCCGCCCTGCGACGGATCGGATTCGTGCTCGCACGTCAGAAAGGGAGTCATATCGTGCTACGGCGTGGATCGTCTGGCTGCGTTGTGCCGAACCACAAGGAAATCAGAGTTGGGACCTTATCCGGGATACTAAAGCAGGCTGGTGTCTCTTTGGAGGAGTTCCTCAAAAATCTATGAGCCATAGATCGGAACTCCTCGCAACGAGTCTCGTCCGAGCCGCACCTTCGCCTCACGGAGTTTCGAGATAGCCTCTAGCAACCGGTAGACATGGATTAGATCGGATGACACTTCACTAATGGCCCGTTCCTACGTTATCGAAGGCCCGTCCGGAGCTCGACCAAACATCGCGTACGAGGCGGAACTGAACC
>Ga0247834_1003309_pt1 | contig 22184 bp, 22 predicted proteins | sample LaCruzMarch2015__8_FD_187118 | JGI IMG/M metagenome (GOLD analysis project Ga0247834, IMG submission 187118) | Freshwater microbial communities from meromictic Lake La Cruz, Castile-La Mancha, Spain - LaCruzMarch2015_12m | ecosystem: Environmental > Aquatic > Freshwater > Lake | place: Spain...
TGTCGCAACCCAACCCTACCGGCGATTCCCGATGACAACCCAGCGCAAGGGCCGGCGCGCGCTGACTCTCGCGGTCCGCGCGCCGCCCCTCGCTAAACTCCTACACCACGTCCTGGGACACGACCTGGCCTCATGCATCAGCTTGTTGTCGAACCACCAGAGTTCGCATTCCTGCATCGTTACCTCCTCGTCGCCTGCACGCAGCCATGACCCGGCAGTCGACGCGATCACCAGATGCGAGCGGTGGCGGACCCGGTCGTACTCGCAACGATCAATGTGAGGCTAAACGCAGCGCCCTGCGGGCAACCTCACCAGCTTGGCGCGGCCAAGGTCCGCGCCCTGCCGGGCGGCGAACGCCTTCAGAAAACGGCGGGCGTGAACGAAGGGCTTCGACGTGGACGTCCACCGGGATTCATGGACGTCACGGCGCTTTCGATCGCCGATGGCCGCTTTTCGCGTCGCCGCGCAAAGGACTCGTCGCCGATCAAAAACTCCAATGCCGCGGCCAGTAGCGCGGTCAGGCCGCCCAACAATCAACATCGGTACTTTGGCCCCTCGGCGCAACGGCGTCTGCCTTGCGACCCCCAATCTGGGGATGATCCGCGGTCGGAAAATGCTGCCAGACCCCACGCTCGAGCCCCCTCGGATCGGAGATGACCTTGTTTCCAAGCGAACGCAGCTCGCCAGTTGCTGGCTTTGGTACTGACTTTGGTGCTGGAGCTTGGCGGCCACGGTGTTCGAGCATCAAGGGCGGGGGTCGTTATCGCCTCATCTCGAGCTTCAGCACTTCGGCGATCGACTGCCAGGGGACATATTTGTAGTTCTGGTTCTCAACTGGCAGCACGTTGCGGCCATCTTGCGCAATCATCGCGCCAAACTCGAATCCCGGGCCAAGATTGCGGCTGGAGACTTCAAGACCATCCGTCTCGGAAATTCCGTCGATGCCGCGGATCGGATCAGCCGCAACGGTAAAGGAGCCAAGATACTCCTGCGCTCCTTCGCGACGGTAGACTGCATAGGTATCGTTGCCCTGGCTGGACACGACAAGATAGCCGCGCCCATTGCCCAGATCGTAGAGGCCGACGCCTTCGAGATCATCCTTGATTGCCGGATTGTCGGTTACCTTCTGAACCGATCTCATCTCTTCGCCCCCGTCGGGCCCTGCTTTGAGGCTCCAGATGCCGACATCTTCCTCGTCGACAAAAAGCTGGCCGGTTGCATCATCTGCAACGCAGCCTTCGGTCTGGCTTTCAAAGGCGAATTCGCGAACGAAGCTGATGCGGACACGGCCGTTCCCGGCGTCGACGAGCTCCCACTGCCGCATGCGCGTGTCGTCGCCGTTCACGAAGACAAACGTCTTTCCAGCCTGATCACGATACATGCAGAGGCCATACGGGTCCTCAAGCTGGGTCGGTTGGGGACCGTCAGCGACGTTGACCAGCTGGCGCGATGCCGTATCGAGACGATAGATTCCGATCGTCCTGTCGGTCCGGTTGCTGGCTGTGACCAGAACAATGCTCTTGCCGCCAAGCTGGAAGCCTTCGCGCAGGTCGACATTGTTCATCTTGCCATCGCGCAGGTCCTGAACCACCTTGCCCTGCATGTCGTAGACGAAGAGGCCGCCCTTCTTGTCCGTCGCGACCACGAGACCCTGAGCGGGAGTTGCAGGGTTCGCCCAGATTGCCGGATCGTCCGCCGCGTCTCCGAAGCTCGGAACTGCGACAGTCTCAACCGTGGGGGTGACCGTTGGAACAGATGGCTGGCCGACTGTGCGTGGATCGCCTGATGCACCGGCAGAAATCTTGAGACCCGCCGCGATATCCGCAAATGAAAGCACCTTGAAGTTTGAGCTATCCTCATCGGTGACGAGCAACTGTCCATTCGGGAAACCCTGCATGGCATGGCTCATGCCATAGAGCGGCCCAGGTTCATCGATCGACTCACCGCCTGCTGTCGCGGAGACCGTGACGGACCCGATGTATGCATCGTTCCTGTTGCGATCGTAGACGTTCAGTCGACCTGCCGATGCATCTGATGCGATGAGCCAGCGAGCCGCATCACCCCCGTCATGCAGAGCAAGCCCGCCGACTTCTTCCTTGATCTTGCCGAAGCGTGAGCCGTCCACGAGATCGGGCGCGGCGAAAGCTTCGGGATTGGCGTTGAAGCGCCAGACTCCAACGGTTTCCTCGGAGACGTACACCTTCGCGGAGATGTCATCGACGACACACTGTTTGATCGTCGACATCACACTCAACCGTCGCACCTGACGCGCGTCCAGACGGCCCGATGCATTCGTGTAAATGAGCTGCTGGTCGATCTCACCGCCGTCGCCAACAACAAACGCATAGAGAGCGCCGTCAAGATTGCTGCTGAAGAGGCAGACATTCTCGGCAGCAAACCCCAGCGGCACGGCACGCGCACCGACTTCAGTGAGCTCTTTGCCTTTGAGCTGGAACAGCCGCAACGCGTTCTGGGTGATATCAACAGCCGCGACGATCGTGGCGGAGGATCCGCCCATATTGTAGCCATAGGCGATATCGACACCTACCACCTCTCCTGCGGGTGCTGACCCGACCCGCGCGCCGGTTTCGTCGTAGACCTCAAACCCGCCAAGCGCCGTGGCTCCGATAATCCTCAGTACGCCGCCTTCAAGGACAATTGCGCCGGCCGATACCGTTCCGCTTGCACTTTCAGCGGTCTGCACCTTTGCGACGACAGGGGTCACAGCTTGCACCACAACCCGCTCCGTTGCCGGGTTGCATGCTGCGATCATCATTGGTGCGATCAAGGCGGCCTTGCGCATGGCTGCCACTGCTCTGGAAGTCCGGTTCATGTGCAGCTCTGTTGCATTGCCTGCTGTCTTCTCTGTCTGCGGCTAGCCGACGACGACGCATCTTATCCACCATCGGGATGGCTGTCAGACACGTACGCAACAGCTTTATGACAAGCATGAAAAAGCTGCCTGGCCGTCACAGACCACAGCCTGGGCCCGTGGCCTGGGGCGCTCGGACGGATGCCGATCGCAATGCGCGGCAGCCGCTGCGTACGGCGCGGCTTGCCGCCTCAGATCTCCCGGAAGAGGCTGTAGCGACACGCGCTACGACGCGCCCGTTTCCGGCAACCGGCTCAGATTGATGCGCCGGCGATCAGCCGTCGATCCGCTCGACGATGATGGCGGGCGCCATGCCGCCTGCGGCGCACATGGTAACCAGGCCGTAGCGGCCGCCGGTGCGCTCGAGCTCATCGAGTATCGTGCCGATCAGGATCGCGCCTGTTGCACCGATCGGGTGGCCCAGCGCTATGGCGCCGCCATTCACATTGACCTTGGCGCGGTCGATGCCGAGGTCGCGGATGAATTTCTCCGGCACGATGGCGAAGGCCTCGTTGATCTCCCAGAGATCGATGTCGTCCCTGGTGAGGCCCGCCTTTTCGAGGACCTTCTTCGCGGCCGGCACAGGCGCATTCAGCATCAGCGTGGGATCATCGCCAACGTTGGCCATGGCAACGACACGACCGCGCGGCTTGAGCCCATGCTTAGCGGCATAGTCGCGGGACGCGAGCAGCACGGCTGCCGCACCATCGACCACGCCTGAAGAGTTTCCGGCATGGTGCATGTGTTCAATCTTGAGGTCGGGATAGCGTCGGTTGATCTGCTTACGGAAGGTCGCACCCGTCTCATTGTAGGGCATGTCGGCCAGAGCCTGGAAGGCGGGCTTAAGCTTGGCGAGGCCATCGGCGGTCGTTTCCGGACGGGGGTATTCATCGTGCGCGAGCACGACCCTGCCCTCTGCATCCTTCACGGGGATGATCGACTTGTTGAACCTGCATTCGGCGATGGCCTGCGCTGCGCGCCTCTGGCTCTCGAGCGCGAAAGCGTCGAGGTCGGCGCGGGACACGCCCTCCATGCTCGCAATGGCGTCGCCGCACACGCCCTGGTGCGATTGCGGATGCTGCAGGTCGAGGCTTGCATTGTGTGCGCCCATCAGGCCAGGCGGGAAGCCGGCTGCCGCCTCGTCGGCCGCCATCGTCGCGGTCAGGCTCATCATTTCCGTACCGCCGGCGATGACGAGATCTTCCATGCCGCTCATGATCTGCGCCGCGGCGAGATTCACGGCTGTGATGCCGCCGCCACAGAACCGGTCAAGCGTCATGCCGCTGGCCTTCACGTCGAAGCCAGCATCGAGCGCGGCCATGCGTCCGAGATCGCCGCCCTGCTTGCCCTTCTGCGATGAGGTCGACCAGATCACGTCGTCGATGTCTGCAGTGTTGAGGTTGTTTCGCTGCGCAATCGCCGCCAGCACGGTCGCCGCCAGACGCTGCGGGTGCAGCGGCGCCAGCGCTCCCTTGCCAGCCTTGCCCAGGCCGCGCGGCGTTCGAACGGCATCGATGATGAGGGCTTCAGTCATGGTAACTCCTGCTGCATGTTCATGGCCGCCGTCGAGATTGGACACGCCGGTGCGCTTTTGCCAACCGGCAGGCAGCCAGCTGAAAAAGACATGCTGTCGCTTGTCGCAACGTAAACTGGCGCAAGGCGCATGGATTTCCTACGCTCGCGGCCGGCGCGCGGATTGGCGCAGAGCAACGACGGAGACTGGGACCCGATGACGGCAAACTCGGCGCGCGCCACTCCGGTCATCGCAGCGGTCGGAGAGCTTATCGACAGGCCAAAACGCCTGGCGGAAGCGCGCGAGCCGGTCGATCTCATGGTCGAGGCGCTGAAGGCATGCGAGAGGGATGCTGGCGTGCGCCTGCTCGACGGGGTCGGCTTGCTGAGCCTGATCGGACTTGTCAGCTGGCCCTACAAGGATCCGGTGCAGCTGCTTGCGCAGAAGCTGGGCATTGCCCCGGCCGAGGCCGTCAACGCGAGCATGGGCGGCGAGACGCCGGTGCGACTGCTGCACGAGGCGGCAAAGCGGATCGCGATGGGTGAAGACCTGGTTGCTGCAATCGTTGGGGGCGAATCCAGCCATGCGCGCGGCCAGGCGGAGAAGTCGGGCGTGGCGCCGCCATGGACGCCGGCTGCAGCAAAGGACGAGACTGTGCGCTTTCCGTCGAGCCGGTTCGCGATGAGTCCCATCGCAAAGCAGCTCGGTGTGATGAACCCTGCGCAGGTCTATCCCTTCTATGAAGTCGCAGCGCAGGCCGCCTGGGGGCAGACCCCAGCCGAGGGGATGCGGGAATCTGCCGAACTCTGGGCGCGGTATGCCGCCGTTGCGGCGAGCAATCCGTATGCGTGGATGCGCTCAGCGCCCGATGCGGACGCGATCGGAACAATCGGCGCCGACAACAGGCCGATCAATTGGCCCTACCCCAAGCTGATGGTGGCGAACCCGGCTGTGAACCAGTCTGCAGCGGTGATCGTGATGAGCCTTGCGCGGGCGCGGGAGATGGGAATTGCGGAGGATAAGCTGGTCCACATCTGGGGTGGCGCAAACGCCATCGAGCCGGAGGACTATCTCCATCGCGACCGCTACGACCATTCGACGGCGCAATCGGCGGTGCTCGACAAGTCTGTCGTGATTGCCGGTGGAGACGCGCAGCGCATTCGTCATCTTGAGCTTTACAGCTGCTTTCCTGTGGTTCCGAAGATGGCGCTCAGGACGCTGGGGCTTGATCCGGCGCTGCATCCGCCGACCGTCGCTGGCGGGCTGACCTTCTTCGGGGGACCTTTGAACAATTACATGAGCCACGCCATCGCCGCGATGGTTCGGGCATTACGCGCCGATGCGGGCGAGCTTGGCCTGCTCTACGGACAGGGGGGCTATGTCAACAAGCATCACACGCTGGTGCTGAGTACGGCGCCGGCGCCCGCGCCGATGGCGACAGACTATTCCGTCCAGGGCGTCGCAGATGCTGCGCGAGGGCCAACGCCGCCCTTGCGCGAGGGATATACCGGTGAAGCGGTGATCGAGACCTATACAGTCCGATATGCGCGGGATGGCTCGCCGGTCGACGCAATCATCATCGCCCTCACGCCGGATGGCGGCCGCGTGATGGCGAGCGCACCTGCGAGCGACACGGGAACGATCGGCCTTCTCGTGTCCATGCAAAGGACGGCCGTTGGCGTTCGCGGCGCGATCGTAACCGACGCCGCCGGTTCGCCGGTCTGGACGCCCGCCTGAGTCACAACCTGACCCAACCTCCACGATACAACTTCGCCGCGCTGTCGACGACGCTGCTGGCGGCGCTCACGACGACGCAGATTGGGGGCATCGCGGCCAATCGGGTGCGTGGGCTCACACCTGACCAGTTGGACAATCCGTCTATCGCTCAATTCGGCGGGCTGACGCCGACACAGGTTGCTGGCCTGACAACCACATAATGTCGCCTTCATGGTGGTTGCGCAGCACCTCGCTGACGTGGTCAGCCGCATTGCGTTCGCGACTCAGCAGCCATGCGGCGCCGGCGCCGCCCAGTCCGGCAAGAATGGTGCTTGCGCGTACAACGCCACCAGCGGTGCTCGTCATGGAATTGATCGGGCGCTGACGCACGAGGGTCTACTGGATCACACGGCTGCAAGGCCTCAATCCTGCGCGATCCATCGGGAAAAAGGGTTAACTGTTGCTGCAGGCAAGTTAACATACGGCGCGTTGCACCTGTCGTGTTATTCGACCGGCATGATCGACGCTACAACCGACGGCCGCTCGAGCCAGGCCCTCTATTTCGTCGGGATCGCGCTCAGCGTGCCGACGCTGATCAGCCTGATACACCGGCAGTGGGCGCTGCCTGTCGCGCCCGATATCTCGCAATTCATTGCACTCTACCGCGCCCTGGCCGATGGCATCGCCGCGGTGATCCACGCCCCCCTGCGCAGCTTCACTGTACCTCCACCGCCGCTGATCGATCTCCACATCCTGTCATTCGCAGGAATGGGGATGATGACGCGCGCGCTGGAAGCTCCGGGCGAAAAGAAGGACACATGGCATGGGGCAGTCTGGGGCGTGACATCGTTCGCGTTCGGATATCTTCTCGTCGGCGTGTTCGTGATCGGGGCCTGCCTGGCTGCGTTCATCGCAAGCCCGGTCAAGGCGTTCCGGAGCGATCGATGGATCAAGACAACACCGATACTCGAAGGTCCGCAGGGCCGTCTGCGCCGTGAGCGCGCATATCGTCTGGAACGCGATCTTGCGCGCATCACAGCCATCACGCTCACGCTCGTGGGATCATATTTCACGGTGAATGCGCTGCTCATCGGACGTTGATTCAAGGTAACACTGCCGCTTCGCGGCCGGCCCGACATGCTGCGCCGCCAGAATACGCTTGCCACGCCGCAGCGCAGCCCCATGTCGACAGTGACTTACCACACCGACCGCTGCTCTCATTCGGCGGACGATAACGACCGAGGAGAGATCAACCGATATGACACGCCTTGCCCCCGCCCTGCTGGCCATGTCTGCGCTTGCCGGATGTCCGACTGCTCCGGTGGCGACCGCCCAGCCGCCAATGCCGATGCCCCCAGCGATACCCGCCATGAGCGCGATCCAGCCAGAGACAACGATCACGCTGATGGGCCGCGGCTCGATCGAGCAGCTGCCTGATGTCGCCGTGATCAACGTCGGCTTGCAGGTCGAAGCCAGGACAGCGGCCGAGGCGATGGCGCAGCAAGCGACGAACATGAATGGCGTGTTCGCAGCAGTGAAAACCGCCGGCATCGCCGATCGGGACATGCAGACCGGTAACATGTCGCTCCACCCGGTCTACGCGTATCCGAACAATGCACGTCCGCGTCTCACCGGCTATCGGGCATCGAACGCGATTACCATCAAGGTCCGAAGGCTCGATACACCGGGACAGACGCTTGACGCCGTCGTCAAGGGCGGCGGCAATACGATCAATGGCATATCGTTCTCGATCGACGAGGCAGACAGGCTCCACCACGCGGCGCGCGTCGAAGCCATCAAGGATGCCGCGGAGAAGGCTGCACTCTATGCAAATGCCCTCGGTTGCACGGTGAAGCGGATTGTCACCACCAGCGAGCAGGCGTTCTACCTGCAGCCGCCGATGCCCGTGATGATGCGAATACAGGACATGGCTGCTGAAGCGACGCCGATCGCCTCCGGCGAGGTGTCGCTTGTGCAGACCGTCAATGTGGTGTTCGAGCTGACGAAGTAGGCTGTCTCCTGGCCGGAACGCAAACGCCGCCCGTATACAGCGGGCGGCGTTTTGCGTCCTGGGCGGGAGGCCTCGAGGATTTCGATCAGGCGATGCCGGTCACGATTTCGTTGCGGCCATTCAGGCGCACGACGCTTGGCGCCCATTGCCTGGCTTCGACCTCGTCCATCTGGGCGAACGCGGCAATGATCACGCGGTCCCCAGTCTGGACGTAGCGGGCAGCGGCGCCGTTGGTGATGTTCCAGATATCGATCCGCTCGTGCGGCAGGATGGTGGCCGCTTCCAGCAGATCGACGTCGATCGAGCACGAGCCTTCACGGTGGAGGTCGCACGCGGTGACGGCCGCGCGATGCAGCTTGCCCTTCATCATGGTCAGCAACATGAGATCCTCCATCCGCCCGCACCTCGCCCCCCAGACAGATCGGGGAATCGGACCTGGTCGTCGCGCGTTTCGTTTGCGGTTTGGGAAAATCCCGGGCCGGAAGCGGTGCGCTGCCTTCAACTGGCTCGCTTCGGGACTTGGCCCACGCGCCAGCTTGGTTAAGGTGCGAACGGCCCAGACAGGGTCCGGCTTCGTTCGCAATGCGCAACCGGTACATACGGTCGCCGAGGAGACCTGAACATGGCCCATGAGTTCCGCTACGTCCGGTCCGGCGATCAGTCCATTCGCGTAGCTGTGATCGGCTCAGGCCCTCTTGTGCTTATGGTGCATGGCTGGCCGGAGAGCTGGTATTCCTGGCGCCACCAGATGGGACCGATCGCGGACGCCGGATATACCGCCGCAGCCATAGACGTGCGCGGCTATGGCGGCTCGTCCAGGCCGCATGCGGTCGAAGCCTATGACATGCAATCCATGATCGCGGACAATCAGGCAGTAGCCGATGCGCTGGGCGGCGGGAAAGCGATCCTGGTGGGACATGACTGGGGCGCGCCGATCGTGTGGAACACAGCATGGGCTGATCCCGAGCGCTTCACCGCCGTCTGCGGCATGTCGATCCCGCACATGGGCCACGGCTCTGCACCGATGATCGATGTCGCGCGGAAGATGTTCACGGAGAACGGGCTTTTCTTCTACATGGTGTATTTCCAGGACGAAGGCGTTGCTGAGGCCGAGTTGGAGGCCGATGTAGGCGATACGATCCGCCGGATCTATTTCGCATGGTCGGGGGACGCGCCTGAGGGCGGCTGGCCGATCGGCAAGAAGCACGGCGAGCCATTCCTGCCGGGGATGAACAATCCCGAAAAATTCCCTGCCTGGCTGAAGGATGGGGACATCGACTACCTGGTGAAGGAATTCGAGGGATCGGGCTTTCGGGGGCCACTGAACCGCTATCGCAACTTCCATCGCGACTTCGCCGTATCGTCGCGCCGCGCGGGCGTGAAAATCTCCCAGCCTGCCCTGTTCATGGCGGGCGACAGGGACATGGGCATCCGCATGTTCGGCCGGGACATCGAACCGCGCATGCGCGCTCACTTCGACGATCTGCGCGGTTTCCACGTGATCCCCGGCGCGGGCCACTGGAACCAGCAGGAGAAACCAGCCGAGACCAACCGTCTGCTGCTGGACTGGCTGACGTCACTGTGACAGCCACGACGCCCGGGTCAGCGCCAGTTACTAACGAGAGGTATATCCAGGCCGCAGAAATTGCGCTGCCGGTGCGGATTGGAGCTTAACCCTGATTTGCTACCCATCGGGATCGTCCGAGGGGCAACACAGCGATGTCCAGTCAAAACACACAGCCAACCTTGCTGATTGCGGATTCCGACCAGCATTCACGTAACCTGCTGGCTGAGGTTCTGCGAGCGGCGGGTTACTTCATGATCGACACCGTGCGCAACGGCAATGAACTGCTCGCACGCACCTGCGACACTCATCCGCGCATAGTAATTACGGCATCGCGCATTCCTGGCCTGTCCGGCCTGCAATACACGCGCATGATCCGGGCCGGCTACAAGCAGGTGTCGCGCCAGACCTCCATCATCGTCATGACGGATACGCCGACCAAGGCGTTTCTCGACGCAGCGCAGCAGAGCGGCGCTGATGAAATGCTGGTTCGTCCGTTTTCGTCGCAAGCTGTCCTGCTTCGCGTGAAGTCGGTGCTTGAGCGTCCCCGCGAATTCGTCGATTGCGCAGTCTATGTTGGTCCCTGCCGACGCCGGCGGATGGTCGAGCAGTATGTCGGCCCGATGCGCCGCTTCATCGACCCCATCGGTACTGAAGGAGCGGCTTCGCCCTGGGAGCATGAGGAAAACCGGGTCGCCGTGCGCTCTTGCGTGAAAAAGATCAGCGAGCTTTCGAGCGGGCTCACGGCGATGGACCGCAGCAAGCTGCGTGAAATCTTCTTTGCTGTTAAGGAAACCCAGCTGAAAGCCGACGAGGTCAGGGACGAGATGATGGGCGAGGCCGCGCGTTCGCTTGGCCGCTATGTCATGGCGATCGGGGCAAACGGCACGGCGGATCCTGAGGTGCTGACAACTCACATCGACGCCATGCATACGCTGGGTATGCTGACCGGCGAACATCACCTTGAACGCGAGAATCTGATCGCAGGCCTGAAGAAGGTCGTCGACAAGCGGCTTGGCCGCACGCAGGCCGCATGACAGGCCAACTGGACTGAATGAGGTGGATCGTTGATCTCATTCAGAACGCAGGCCGACTTGCATAGCATGCTCGGGTTGAGCTGACCTGAAGGGTGTCTGTCGCGGACCTCGAAGCGCAAAATCTTCCGGCAATTCCGGCATAGCCTCGTGACTGTCGTTGATCAGGGCCGGATGCGATCAGTGCGATGTACTCGCAAACCAGTGGCTTATCGACCTGCCGCCCCTTCAAGGCGGCATAAGGCGGAGACGGCCGAAAGAAGCCTGGCTGCAGGTCACCATACGACCCGATCAGGAAACATGCCGCCTTGCCAGGCAGTTCCGTCGCTGAGCAATACACCTGTCCCTCAAGCGCCCTCGATATCCAGCCTGATGATCAACGGCAGGCCGCCAGACGAATCTGAGCGGCCTGGGCTCGCCCGCGCAAGCCATTCTCGTCCAGGCCAAGGACTGAGGACGCGACCTCCGGGTCGCTCTCGCGCAGTCTCAGCGTGATCGCCCCACCGAGACCGAGCCAGCGGACCGTCACAGCAGTGGGTATGCCAAGCCGGCGGCGTTTTCCGACTGATATTGCTAGGGAAAACCCAAAAAGCGCGCGAGAGGACCCGATGAAAACGCAAGCTCGGCAAAGGCGACATTCGACCCGGATGCAGACGACCAGGTATCGACGGGGATCCGGCTGGGCAGCTTGTTTGGTTAAGCTACCGCACCTGAAAGAGGCACGCGTCCGTTCTCTGGCACCCGGGTCAATGAACGCCTGGAAAGTGGCAGGTTCCGCACCATCCCCAAGCTTGGAGCATCCGCGCCATTGACGCACGCCCCCGCCCAAGGGCAGATGGCACCAACGACAGCGCCCGCCGGGAGGCGCGTGCTGCCGGCAAGGTCGATCGATCCCCGCGGGAGAGAGCTGCACCCCATTCTTCCTGGTTGAGGAGTGGCGCAGCCGCCGAAGGCGCAACCGCCCCGGAAACGCTCAGGCAAAAGGGCCGCGGGAGTGACGACAACGCTGGAAAGCGCGGATTTAGTTCCGCCGCCGACGGAGTAAGCGCTTCAAAGGAGGCGTGAATCTCTCAGGCACATCCGACAGCGGGGGCGCAATCGCGGAAACGCGGTTCTGCGCAGCTGTTGGAGTGGTAATGACGGACGTCTCGAACACCCCCCTGAAAACGACCCCGCTGCACGGGCTGCATGTGCGGCTCGGCGCGCGCATGGCGGAGTTCGGCGGCTATGACATGCCGATCCAGTATGCCGACGGCATCATGGCCGAACACACCTGGACGCGGAGCCATGCCGGGCTGTTCGACGTCTCGCATATGGGCCCCAGTTTCCTCTCCCTGCCCCAGCTGGGCGGCGGAGATGAAGCGCACAGGAAAGTTGCCGCCATCGTTGAACGGCTTGTCCCTTCCGACATCTCGGGCCTCGCCCCCGGTAAGGTGCAGCTTACCGTCCTGCTGGATGCAAATGGTGGGATCATCGACGACCTGATGATCGGCCGCCCGCTCCGCGCTGATCAGCAGGGCATGCTCTATATCGTGGTGAACGCCGGGACGAAAGAGAATGACTTCGCGTTGATCGCAGAGGCGGCAGGCATGGAGGCCGAGCTTCATCGTGCTGACGAACGCGCACTTGTCGCCATTCAGGGACCAGAGGCCGAAGCTGTGATCGCCGGGATCCTGCCCGAAGCTGTGCCGCTCACCTTCATGACGTTCCGCGAGATCAGGAATACCGCCTTCGGCAACCTCATCGCCACGCGCTGCGGCTATACTGGCGAAGATGGATTCGAGATCCTTCTTCCCGCCGAGCACGGCGAAGCCTTCGCCAACCGCCTGCTCGAAGATCCTCGCGTCAAATCCATCGGCCTCGGCGCCCGTGACTCGCTTCGACTTGAAGGTGGGATGTGCCTCTATGGCCATGACATCGACATCTCGAAAACGCCCGTTGCCGCCTCCCTGTCATGGATGATCTCGAAGGCGCGGCGTGAACGCGGCGACTTTCCTGGCGCCGGCCGTATCCTGCGCGAACTGAAACAAGGCGTACCGTCCAAACGCGTCGGCATCAGGCCCCTGGGCCGCGCGCCAGCGCGCGAAGGCGCGGAAATCCAGAACACGGATGGCGAGACCATCGGCGTCATCACATCAGGTGGCTTCGGCCCGACAGTGAACGGGCCGGTGGCCCAGGGCTATGTCGACGCGACCTATGCGAAGGCTGGCACACCGCTGAAACTGATCGTGCGCGGCAAGGCGCTGGAGGCGGAAGTCGCGACGCTGCCATTCGTGCCTGCCAAATACAAACGCTAGAGGGGATTTGAGATGACCACGTACTACACCAGCGAACACGAATGGATCAGTGTCGACGGCGACGTCGGCACAGTGGGCATCACGAAATTCGCAGCCCAGAAGCTCGGCGATGTCGTGTTTGTCGAACTTCCGGATGTCGGCAGGTCGGTGAAGAAGCAAGCCGACATGGCCGTGGTCGAGTCGGTGAAAGCTGCCTCTGACGTCTATGCGCCTGTCACCGGCGAAGTCACTGCAGCCAACGCCGCCATTGTGGACGAGCCCGCCAAAGTCAATGAGGATCCGGAAGGCGGCGGCTGGTTCGTGAAGATCAAGCTTGCCGACAAGGACCAGCTCACCGGCCTCATGGACAAGGCAGCCTACGAAGCCTTCTGCGCCAGCCAGTGAACACATAATGCACGCGCCCGCCCACTTCCGCATCGAAGACTCTGACGAGCTAGTCGCCTTCATCGAGGCGCGCCACTTTGCGACCCTTGTCGTGACCGGCGAAGCTGGCCCGCTGGCAGCGCACATACCGATGCTCCTGACCCGCGATGCGGCTGGCGCGCCCTTCGCGCTCGAGGGCCATGTGGCGCGCAACAATCCACTGGTAATGGCCGCTGAGCGCGGCGCGCCAGCACTGGCCATATTTGCGGGCCCGGATGCCTACGTGACGCCGTCGCTGTACGTCTCGAAGCGCGAGCATGGAAAGGTCGTGCCGACCTGGAATTACATGGCTGTGCACGTGACTGGTCCGATCGAGACTTTCGATGATCAACTGGCACTGCACGATCAGGTCAGCCGGATCACCGACAAGATGGAACAGCCGACGGCTGCTCCATGGAAAGTCAAGGATGCGCCGGATGACTACATTGCCAAGATGCTGAACGCCATCATCGGCGTACGCGTCACGATTGCGACCATCGAAGGTATTGCCAAGCTTTCACAGAACCGGCCTGAAGGCGACCGCGCTGGCGTTCTTGACGGCTTCACTCATTCCCACGATCACGCCGCGCGGCAACTCGCGGCAGAGATGACGAAGAAGGTATTGTGATGCGTTACCTCCCCCTCACCGCAGACGACCGCGCGGACATGCTGAAGGCCATCGGCGCAAAATCGGTGGACGATTTCTATAGCGACGTTCCCGCAGCAGCGCGCCTCAAGGCCCCCGTTCCAAACCTGCCCAACCATCAGGGCGAGCTGGAGGTCGAGCGGCATATGACGAGGCTGTCCAGGAAGAACCGTGCTGCCAGCGACGGTCCTTTCTTTGTCGGCTGCGGCGCATACAAGCACCACATTCCCGCAAGCGTGGATCACATCATCCAGCGATCGGAATTCCTCACGACCTACACACCCTACCAGCCAGAGATTGCGCAGGGTACGCTGCAGGCGATGTTCGAATTCCAGACGCAGGTTGCGGCGCTGACCGGCATGGAGGTCGCCAACGCCTCGATGTATGACGGCTCCACCGCCTGCGCCGAGGCTGCGGTGATGGCCTGCCGCGTCACGAAGCGGAATACCGTCATCATGTCAGGCGGCCTGCACCCGCATTATGCTGAAACCACACGTACGCTCTGCGAAGCTGCTGGCATCAAGGTGATCCAGCTTGATCCCGCCATCGATGGCGAACTGGACCTGGCGAAGGCAGTGACAGATGAAACCGCCTGCGTCATAGGCCAGTCGCCCAATGTGTTCGGCACTTTGACTGACCTGTCACCCGTCGCAGACGCCGCCCATGGCAAGGGCGCGTTGCTGGTAACCGTGTTCACCGAGGTGGTGTCGCTCGGTCTTGTGAAGACGCCCGGCGAAATGGGGGCCGATATCGCAGTTGGCGAAGGGCAGTCGATCGGCGTACCGCTGGGCTTCGGCGGGCCATATGTAGGCCTGTTCACCTGCAGATCGAAATTCATGCGTCAGATGCCGGGCCGCCTGTGCGGCGAAACGGTGGATGCTGATGGCAAGCGCGGCTTCGTGCTGACGCTGTCGACGCGGGAGCAGCACATCCGCCGCGACAAGGCGACGTCCAACATCTGCACGAACAGCGGCCTCTGCATGCTGGCTTTTACCGCGCACATGACACTGCTCGGCGACAAGGGGCTGACGCAGCTCGCCACGCTGAACCACGAGGCGGCCTGCGACCTTGCAGATGCGCTGGCGACGGTGAAGGGCGTGAAGGTGCTGACGCCGCGCTACTTCAACGAGATCGCCTTCTCGACGGCGAAGCCTGCCGACGAAGTGCTGGCTGCTCTGGAAAAAAACGACGTGATCGGCGGCGTCCGTGCCTCGCGGCTTTTCCCGGGAGCGGGAATGGACAATGTGATTATCGCGGCGGCGACCGAGTGTGTGACCGCTGAAGACATCAAGGCTTATGCCGCCGCTCTGGCGAAGGTGCTCTAATGACCATGAACTCAACCGGCCGCCCCACCTCCATCACCGCTGTCGACGGCGACCACACGGCGCACACCGTGTCCGGCTCGAGGGGCCTGCTGCAGGCTGAGGGCCTGATCTTCGAGATCGGCTCTAACGACAAGACGGGCGTTGATCTCGCCAAACCGAAAGGCGCAAAGTCGCGCCTCGGCGACGTAACGCGGCGTATGCCCACGGGTCTGCCCGGTCTGACCGAGCCGGAAGCTGTGCGCCACTATGTGCGCCTGTCACAACGCAACTATGCCATCGACCTTGGCCTCTTTCCGCTCGGCTCGTGCACGATGAAGCACAATCCGCGCCTCAACGAGAAAATGGCGCGCCTGCCTGGTTTCGCCGACGTTCACCCAATGCAGCCGCAAGCCACCGTGCAGGGCGCACTTGAAGTGATCGAGGAGCTGGCCGACTGGCTCTGCAAGCTTACCAACATGCCAGCTGTCGCGATGAGCCCGAAGGCGGGCGCCCACGGCGAGCTCGCCGGCATGCTGGCCATCCGCGCCGCTCTGATCGCTCGTGGCGAAGGCGAGATACGCAAGCGCGTACTGGTGCCTGTCTCGGCACACGGGACAAACCCCGCCACAGCCGTCCAATGCGGTTTCATCATCGACGAAATCAACGCCGCGCCCGATGGCCGTGTCGATCTTGAAGACCTGAAGTCCAAGCTGGTCGACTCAGCTGACATTGCCGGCATCATGCTGACCAACCCGAACACGTGCGGGCTGTTCGAGCGGGATATCAAGACGATCGCGGACCTGATCCACGCTGCAGGTGGATACTTCTATTGCGACGGCGCAAACTTCAACGCCATCGTCGGTCGGGTTCGCCCTGGCGATCTTGGCGTCGACGCGATGCATATCAACCTGCACAAGACATTCTCCACGCCCCATGGCGGCGGCGGGCCGGGATCTGGTCCGACAGTTCTCTCGGAGGCCCTCGCGCCGTATGCGCCCGTGCCGTTCATCGTGAAGACCGCTGAAGGCCTGCGCTTCGTTGAGCACCACTCGGAAGCGCCGGACTCGTTCGGGCGCATGTGCGCCTTCCATGGTCAGATGGGCATGTTCACGCGCGCGCTCGCCTACATTCTCAGCCACGGCGCTGATGGCCTGCGCCAGGTGGCGGAGGATGCCGTGCTGAACGCCAACTACATACTGGCGCGCCTCAAGCCGCTGATGTCGCCGGCGTTCGAAGGCTACTGCATGCACGAGGCGCTGTTCTCGGACGGGTTCCTGCAGGACACGGGTGTCGAGACGATCGACATCGCCAAGGGCCTCATCGACGAGGGCTATCACCCGATGACGATGTATTTCCCGCTTGTCGTCCACGGCGCCATGCTGATCGAACCGACCGAGACGGAATCAAAGGCCGAACTCGATCGCTTCTGTGACGCGCTTGCATCCATCGCCCGCCGCGCGGTGCAAAAGGATCCGTCGCTTAAGTCAGCGCCGCACCTTGCCCCTGCCCGCCGCCTCGACGAGACGCGCGCCGCCCGTAGCCCGCGCCTCAAATGGACGCCGGAAACGCAGTCGCTTAAGGCGGCCGAATAGGCCAGGCTGGCGAGGTCAGCGTTCGTACGTTCGGATCGACATCGGCCAGCGTGGCTTCACTGCGCTGGCCCTTCTCCCACTGCGTCATGTGCGGCAGGTAACGCTCCGTCAAAGCGACGGGAAACCGCAGCGGTACGCGGCGCGCCTGGACATGCGTCGGTCCGCTGTGCGACGACCCCGCCCGCCACATGTTGTCCTGCCCGCACGCGAGCAGGCTGCGGGTAAGGGGTGAGCCGGTCTCGCCGCAAAAATGCGATTGACGCCGGAACGCCTCAAGCACACAGCCCACGACAGCTCCTAGGGCGTCACGACCACGCGCCCGATGATCTTGCCGGCGCGCAGATCGTTGAGCGCGGCATTGACCTGGTCCAATGGCCGCGTCGCAACGGGCACGTCCGGAGCGCCCTTTCGGTTCACGAGGTCCAGCAGCTCCGCGATCTCGTTGAGACTGCCGACATAGCTGCCCTGGATGGTCAGCGCCTTCATCGGAAAGAAGGGGGTGGGCACCACGACGTCGCCGCCATAAAGGCCCACCACGATGATCTTGCCGCCCTTGATTGCCGTCTCGACGCCGAGCTTGACGGTTGCACCGGCGCCGACGAAATCGATCACAGCCCAGGCTCCGCCGCCCGTCGCCGCGCGCACCTGATCGGCCACATCACTTGCCCCGCCGTCGATCACCTGCGTCGCACCTGCCTTGAGTGCGGCCTCGCGCTTTGCGGGATCGATGTCGACAACGATGGCGGACCTGCCACCCATCTTCCTGTGCAGGGCCAGCGCCATCAGGCCGACACCGCCGGCGCCGATCATCACGACCGGCTCATCGGCCAGTGTGTCGGCTACCTTCTTCAACGCCCCGTAGGCGGTAACGCCCGAGCAGGCCAGAGGTGCTGCGCGTTCCGGCGACAGGCCGCCAATGTCGAACAGGTAGCGTGGATGCGGTACAATAAGATGCGTCGCGAATCCGCCGCCGCGATGGATGCCCACGCTGCAAGGTTTCACGCAGAGGTTTTCCTCGCCACGCCGACAGACAACGCACTCCCCGCACCCCATCCAGGGATGCACCAGACGTACCTCGCCGACCTTGACACCTTTTGCATCAGGGCCGACGGCGAGAACCTCACCGACATTTTCGTGGCCCATCGTCAGCGGCAATTTTACCCCGCGATCCTGCAGCCTAAGCTTCTGCCCGCCGCCGATATCGTAGTAGCCGTCCCATATGTGCAGGTCGGAGTGGCACACACCAGCAGCGATCACGCGGAGTACGATTTCCGAGCCCACAGGCGCAGGTGTCGCGCGCTCCGTGCGCTGCAATGGCGCGCCACATTCGCAGACATCGTAGCTGTGCATGCCGTTCTCCCTCGGCCAGCACTTCCTGCGCGGGCCGCCGGCAGATTATCCCTCATGGAGGCGATCGCAAGCGACCACCTTCCTGCAGTCGTCAGGCGTGATCCAGCTTGGCCAGCGCGTGCTCGATCTGCTTCGACGACGCATCGCGGAGGTCCTTGCCGACCTCGACTTTCAGCGCAGATTTCACGCGAGCGGAGTAGTCGCTGCGGATAGAGCCGAGAAAGCGTGGTGAGGCGAACAAGATGACGCCAGGCTGATCCTTGCCGTGCTCATGGCGGCCGATCAACTCGTCGAGCCAGGTCGCAAGGCGGGTCGCGAACTGACGTTCGCCCTGCTCATGATAGTCGGGCCCTGCGACAGAGACCTTGCCGCTGGCGGGAGCGGCGTAGTGTTCGCCAACATCCGGATCGATCGCGCGCGTGAACGTCTTGCTGTCTGCATTGTGAATCTCGACGATTTCCAGGCTTGCCGCGCCCTCACGGCTGGCATTGCGATAGACGACTGCGCCGCCGCCATCGGCTGCGACGACCAGGGTTCCGTATTCGACAATCATTGAGACACCTTCCGGCTGCGAGGATGCCCCGCATGAGAGCAACATATGTGTCCAGATGATATAAATGCGGAAACTTCGCCTTGAGTTACGTCAAGCGTGGGCCCCCGCTGTCGACTTTGTCCGCGTCCATTCAGAGGGTCTTGCGCGCGAGCTGGGCGACGCGACCGACGAGTGTCGGGATGCGATGCGGGCCGTGCATCCGCTTTACGCCCGACACGGCCTCGCTCAGGGTGACCCCGGCCGCTGTCACCCAGAGCGGGTTCGTGCTGTCGCCGCGCGCGACCTGTTCCACCCATTGCTCGGCGCCTGCAAAGCGTGACGTGGCGAGGCCGACAACGGCGGTCCGTCCGCGCAGGGCTTCAAACAGGTGCGCGCCGAGACCCTTGCGGCCATCTGTGTCGAGCCAGACATACCCCTCGATCACCAACATGCGCGGCCGTTCCGGCAGCATGGCCAGCACGGACATGATCAGCGGAAATTCGCGCCGATGGAACTCGCCAGGCGTATGTGGCTCGGCACGGCCTGCGCGATGCGTGAATTCCGCAATCGGAACGGTCGACGTCCAGTCGCCCGCCGTAAGGCAGGCGGCCACCGAGGCTTCCCCCGCATACGCGGCATCAAGGATGGCGATCACGGGGTGGTTTTCTGCAGCTGGGCCCTCGCCGCGGGCGCAGCAAACCGGATCATGACCTTATACTCCCACCGGTTCCGGCCCCGCTCCCCACCAGCATGCCCGAGCCGCCGATCGCCGCAAGGCCGGTCTGCAGCTAAGGAGCCCGCAACTAGCGTGTCACCACCGCGTCCGCCTCGACCTCCACCAGCCAGCCCGGATTGATCAGCGCGCTGGTCCCGAGAAAGGATGTTGCAGGTTCGATTTCCTTGAAGACCTCGCCGTGCGCCTCACCGGCTTCCTTCCACCGGGTCATGTCGGTCAGGAAAACCCGCGTGCGGACAACATGTTTGATGTCCGCGCCCGCCTGCACCAGGGCGCCCTCGATGATTTCGAGGCAGCGCCGGGTCTGTGCCTTCACATCGCCCGGCGCAGACACGCCGCCATCAGGCGCGATCGGGGCGCAGCCCGAAACGAACACCATGTCGCCCACGCGCACGGCACGCGAGAAGCCAAGCCCCAGCGTCGATCCGCTGGGGACTTTCATCACATCTCCGGACATGATCAGGCCCGCTCGATTGCCATGGCGATACCCTCGCCGCCGCCGATGCAGAGCGCAGCCATGCCGCGTTTCTTGCCCTTCTGCTCCAGCGCATTGATCAGCGTCACAAGCACGCGGGCGCCGGACGCGCCGATCGGATGGCCAAGCGCGCAGGCGCCGCCATTCACATTGACCTTGTCATGTGTGATGCCGAGTTCCTTCATCGCGATCATTGGCACGACGGCGAAAGCTTCGTTGATCTCCCAGAGATCGACGTCGGACGCCTGCCAGCCAGCTTTCTCCAGCGCCTTCTTCATCGCCGGTACAGGGGCCGTCGTGAAATAAGCCGGCTCATGGCTATGCGCGCCGCTCGCCACGATCGTCGCCAGCGGCTTGAGCCCGCGCTTCTTGGCTTCGGACGCGCGCATGAGGACGAGCGCCGCGGCCCCATCCGAAATGCCGGAGGCGTTAGCCGCCGTCACCGTGCCGTCCTTCGAAAAGGCGGGGCGCAGCGTCGGAATCTTTTCCGGCATCGCCTGACGCGGAAGCTCATCCGTATCGATCGTGACGTCGCCCTTCTTGCCTTTCACAGTGACCGGCGTGATCTCGCGCTTGAAGCGGCCTTCCTTCGTGGCGCTCTGAGCGCGGCTCAGTGTCTCGAGCGCGTAGGCGTCCTGCTGTTCGCGCGTGAACTGGTACTCCTTGGCGATCATGTCGGCGTAATTGCCCATCGCGCCGCCGCCGTATGCGTCCTCAAGGCCATCCGTCGCCATATGGTCGCGGAGGCTGGCTGCGCCGTATTTGTGGCCTTTGCGCAGATCGACGAGGTGCGGCGCATTCGTCATGCTCTCCATGCCGCCCGCCACGACCACTGTGGCTTCACCGGCCAGCAGCGCGTTGCGACCCATCACGGCGGCTTGCATGCCGGAGCCGCACATCTTGTTGACGGTGGTTGCTTCGGCCCCCTTTGGCAGGCCCGACTTGATGCCCGCCTGGCGCGCCGGCGCCTGGCCCTGTCCGGCCGGCAGGCAGTTGCCCATATAGACCAGCTCGACGTCTTCGCCCTTGATGCCGGCCTCAGCGACCGCGCCCTTGATGGCCAGCGCACCCAGCTCATTTGCCGAGAAGCCGGCCAGCTCGCCCAGCATCGCGCCCATCGGTGTGCGCGACATGCCGACAATGACCACGGGATCCGATGCGCTCATGGGGCAAATCCTTCCTGATGCTATGTGCGCCGCACAATCTTCCTCCGCCCCCGCCGCGTCAAGCTACCGTCACGGAGGCTTTGCGATACGTCAGCGGAACGACGCCCGCCCCTGGGCGTTCAGGCTCTGCAGCCGTCTTTCCCGGAGCACCAAATGACAAGCGTATCGATCCGTCACAATGCCTGGGTCATGGTCGGAGACGGTGAAAAGGCCCTCTTTTTCCGCAATGAAGGCGACGAGACCTACCCTAACCTCCAGATCATCGAGGTGCTGGAACAGGACAACCCGCGCACAAGCGAACAGGGCGCGGATCGTCCCGGCCGGTCACACGCTTCGACAGGCAAGCATCGCAGCGCGATGGAGGAGACCAACTGGCACAAGCTGGAGAAGCACCGTTTCGCCGGGCAGATCGCGGACGTGCTCTACACCGCCGCAAACCGTGGCGAATACGCCCAACTCGTGATCGTTGCCCCGCCGATGATCATGGGCGACCTGCGCAAGGCCCTGCACAGGGAGGTGTCCGAAAGGGTCGTCGCGGAAATCTCGAAAGACCTAACCAACATGCCGCCGCTGGAAATCGAGCGGAACATTGTCGGAAAACCCGGGAAGCAACTCAACTGATGTCGCGCGAGCAACCCCAATACGAAAACATGCAACCGACCGCCCTGGAGATCGGCGGCGGCGTCGATATGCCCTGAACTTCGCAGGAGCTGGACACGGACGACGTCAACGATGTCGTTTTCGACACGAGGACCGGCGTCGCAGACCGTCGCGAGCAGTTGACGGGCCTGCTGGCCGGAACACGCACCCGCCGGGCGAGCGACGATAAGGGCGATATTCCGCAGATTGCGGATTCCGCTGTGAAGGCGCCCACCATTCCGGGGAATAGGCGCCCGGGTATTCCGACAAATTGACGCCCACCCATTCCGATTAATTGGCGCCCACCCTGATTTGAGGGGTGAGGAGGCCAAAAC
>Ga0247834_1003315_pt1 | contig 22144 bp, 24 predicted proteins | sample LaCruzMarch2015__8_FD_187118 | JGI IMG/M metagenome (GOLD analysis project Ga0247834, IMG submission 187118) | Freshwater microbial communities from meromictic Lake La Cruz, Castile-La Mancha, Spain - LaCruzMarch2015_12m | ecosystem: Environmental > Aquatic > Freshwater > Lake | place: Spain...
TCGCCCCCCTACTAACCCGGCCGGTAACAGCCCACGGATCAAATTCCATTTACGGGCGTTTAAATCGGTCGGGTAACGTTTAGGGCGTTTTCGTTTGGACATGGCAAAAAAATTTGCCATTTGCCAGTTTTTTGCCCGTTCAGGCTACTTTTAAAACACGCACTAAAGTTTCGGAGTTCGTTTTTACCACCATAACCGTTACTCATCGTTGATTTCCAAGGCTTCAAGCCTTAGCGTCCTGGCATCAAGTTGCAGGACTTGCACAAACAAGCACTCTATGTGTACGTCAATGGCATCCATCACCATGGTAACTGCATCACCCAATATTGCTTTCAAGCCATCCAAAGCCCCACAAACCACTGCACGAAAAACTTGCCACAGCTTCGCCGCAAAGTTAATGTCCGTGCTGTTGCTGCATAGTGTTTGTCGCGCCTGCGCAATAGGGTCCAAGCCTTGTGTCTGTTTGGCGATCACCAATAAACAAAACCGGATTGCCGCTAAATGGATAGGGGCGATATAGGCTGCATAGTGATTGCTTTGCTCTTTCAGGAAACCCAGGTGCTGCTTCGCTTCTTTAAAATAAACCTCAATTGCCCAGCGCAAAGAATAGAGCTCAAGAATATCGGCCGGCGATAAATTCGTATCGGTGGTCAGAAATACTGCCCAATCATGATTGCCCGCAGGCGCTTGCGCATCGCCGGCTAAACCTCGAACGAATAACAAACGGACCTTAACCCATTCCTCAGAATCATTTTTTTCCGCCAGGTTAAGCTCGGCATCGACAGTTTTGGCTTGATATTTTTGCCCGTGAACCGCTTGCCATGCTTTGCGCACACAGTGTTTGTAAAGCGCCCGGACATCCAACTCCCAGCTCACCGCCTCACCACGAACAAACCCGCCAAGCCGGTATTTCATGGTGTTTTTCTTCATCCGAAGCACCGGGACCAAACAAGTTTCCTAGGTTAAGCGTATCATCGCCTTGGTGCCAAACCAGGCGTCAGCCAATAGATAGTCTGCCATGATGCCAGCATTCAAGGCGCGCTTAACCATGGCGTTGGCCATCCCAGGCTTTGTGCATTGCCGGGCGGTCCGGTAGCGTTTTGCGGCAACACTGCGGCCATCCTCAAACGGCTCATGCAGTCCGATAGCTTTGGTTTGGCTAATAAACAATTCACTGTCCAACGGTACAAAACCTTCATCGCAACTCAAGCCCAAGGTCAGCACTTGCTGTCCCATCATATGCCGTCCGCTGGTATGATCGAAATGGCTCGATATGCCCGGCATCTTCTTGCCAAAACGCTGCCTTACAGAATCATCGACCACATAGGCTTTTTTGCCGGATGCCTTAAACGTCTGAACCGTCTTGTGAACAACCTGTTCATGAAACTTACGCCAATTCAAGTCTTCCCGGTTCATCGTATCATAGAGAACATCCTTGCCCATGGCGTCTTTCAAGCAGTCCCTCGCAAACATGCCAATGGATTCTTTCGTCAGCCACAACCAGAACATTAAGCCAAAAATGACGTCACTCATCGACGTACCAGACCGCTTATTAAAGCCGGCTCGGGTTAGAATAGTTTTCATACCGATTTCGCGCCATAAACTGGCAAAGACGTTATCGATTAATACACCGTTTGCCTTCAGGAGATCAATGGTTAATGCTGGTAGTTCTATGATTTTTGCGGCACGATTCATCTAAGCGTCCTATTTGAGTTTGATTTGGTCTTCAACTAACCATAATTATACCCTTTTAGGACGCTATTTTCATTTACTATCAATGGCTTGCTTGTTTATTTCAACTCCGAAACTTTAGTGATTTATTTTCACTGAATAGTTACGGTTTCACTATGTGTTACATGTTATTGTTAAGCACAATGGCAAAGGACGACCTGACTATTCATAACAACGAACTAGTTCAATTCTCATCTGAACTTCCTAGTATTCCCGAAGCAATGTATCTTGGTTTCAAAAATAAGTGGTACATCGGCTCTATATATGGATGTGGTTGTGGATTTAGGCACGGTAACATTGGTTTGGGTTTCAGTGAACCAGAGGATTGGTATCCAGAAGAGGATTCTGACCTAAACGCTACACACCAAGTAATAGCAGTAATTCGGGAACTGGTCGAAAAAGGTGAGCGAGTTGATTGTGTTGACGCATGGGCACATGGACAAACAGAGGCTGAACCCTTATTGGGCGATATCGAAACCAATCTGGCAGCAGTAAAAAATACATCGTTTCGTTTTTTTGAAAACCATCGAATTAGATTTTACAATCAAGCCTAAAGTTGGGCTGATTGTGTATTTTACTTATTTAGCTTCATCAGACTTCGCTCGCCCTTGTCGAATAACCCGTAATTCAGCTTCAACGGAATCAGCCGGATAATTGCTGTGTATACCAAAAAATCGCGCCATTGCCATTTCTTGAGATTTTGGACAGACAGGATAAGCTATTCCGAGTAGCTGCCCTTCATCGGTAATTTCAACCTTTTCTCCACGTTTAAGCGAGTCAATCAGGATTTTAGGTTCACGTTGTAATTGCATGGTGATTAAATACATTGAATGTTTTCCCCTTAAATAAAAGAGACACTATGGCATAAGTTACCGTTTTTTAATGCCATTAAAACCAACACCCTTAAAGGCGAGCAAATGGGCTTAACATACGCAGACTTAACATTAACCAATCTATTCACCAAACAAAGCCTGGTTGCAAAAGCCCTAGTGGACACCGGAGCGACTTTTATGTGCGTCACCGAAGCCATTGCCGTGCAACTGGGCTTTGACACCACCGAAGTGAGCCGCCATTTAGTGACCTTGGCAGACGGAAGGCAAATCAGGGTTCCGCGTATCGCCCCCATAGAAATCGGCTTTGCCAACCGCTCATATGTCACCGAAGCTTTGGTTCTTGGTGATGAGCCACTGATGGGTGTATTGCCATTGGAGGCGATGGATTTGTTGGTCGATCCTCTGCGCCAGCAATTAGTGGTCAATCCTGAACACCCCAATTTCCCTGTCGCTTTGGCGAAATAATCACCCAATCATGTTTCGACTCAGCCAATACATGCGCGAACTTATCGCGCCCACGCCCTTAAAACCCACACGCAAACCTGCTGCGCCTGTGGTGATTTGGAACTTGATCCGTCGCTGCAACCTTACCTGCAAACATTGCTACACCACCTCCGCCGATGTGGATTTTCCGGGCGAATTGACCACGCAGGAAATTTACACGGTGATGGATGACCTGAAAGCCTTTAAAGTCCCTGTGCTGATTTTGTCCGGCGGCGAACCCTTGCTGCATCCTGATATTTTTAACATTTCCCGCCGCGCCAAAGACATGGGCTTTTATGTGGCCTTATCGAGCAACGGCACAAAAATATCCCAAGACAATATCCAGCAAATTGCCGAGCTTAATTACCAATACATCGGCGTCAGTTTGGATGGCATTAAAGGCACGCATGATGATTTCCGGCGCGTTAAAGGCTCGTTTGACGAAGCCATGCGTGGTATCCATTTGTGTTTGGATAAAGGCATTAAAGTCGGTATCCGCTTTACGCTGACCGAAGACAATTACCACGATTTTCCGGCTTTATTGCAATTGATGGATGACCATGACATCGACAAATTTTATTTGTCGCATTTGAATTACGGCGGACGCGGCAACCGTAACCGCAAAGACGACGCGCATTTTGACCGTACCCGCACGGCGATGGATTTGCTGTTCGAGACTTGTTACGACTGGCTCAGTACAGGCAAGGACAGGGAGTTTGTCACCGGCAACAACGATGCCGATGCCGTGTATTTTTTGCATTGGGTGCGCCGCCGTTTTCCCGGACAAGCCGATCATATCCAAGCCAAACTGGCGCAATGGGGCGGCAATTCATCGGGCGTGAATGTCGCCAATATCGACAATCTGGGCAATGTCCATCCTGATACCTTCTGGTGGCACTATAACTTAGGCAATGTGAAGCAACGCCCGTTTTCTGAGATTTGGCAGGATGTGTCTGATCCGGTAATGGCGGGGCTGAAGCAAACCCCTAGGCCGTTAGAAGGCCGTTGTGCAACCTGCCATTATCAAGCGATTTGCAACGGCAACACGCGGGTTCGGGCGATGCAGATTACGGGCAATGTCTGGGCTGAAGATCCGGGCTGTTATTTGACCGATGCCGAAATCAGCTCCGCAATTGTTTGAAATACCTGAGAATTACGCCAATAATCACCAAGGGAACAACCAAAGCAGTTGGTTCCCATAAGCCCATCGTCAGTAAGACAATTTGGTTGCCTAGTAAAACCACCATATACACAAACGCCGCCCATCGACGCAAAAACCATAAACCAATAATGCACACCAGGCTGGTTAACGCCGCCGCGCCAAAATACCATAGATAAAACGCCCCTAATTGTTTGATCACAGGCGACAGCAAGACATTGAGCATTTGGATGGCATTTATCAAGCCGATAATGCAAATGGCAGAGACGGCAAGTGGTTTGGCTGGGTTGAAGCGGGATTCGGTCATGGTTATCTCCTTCGTGGTTTTTAGCGGGATTTTTGCTAAAAATGACCTTGCTGGCAAGCAATCTGTTTTTGGTCATAGGAACTTTGGGCTGAATTCTTAGCTCAGGCTTTGCGGAAATGAACTATTCACACAATTCCGACTAATTCTCCTTTATGCCTTTATTTTACTGATGTTACGCACCGACCACGAACTATCAACAACTTACAGTGATTTTTTGTTTCGTAAGTCATTGATTCTTCGTTTGCCTGCGTAACATCAGTTATTTAAAACCAAAAATGCAGCCCTGCCACCCAGCGCACGGCTTCGGTGCTGGTGTTGGCAATGCTGTTCACATCATGGGAAGTTGACCATTCCAGCCCAATGTACGGCGCAAATTCGCGGCGGATTTCATAACGTAGCCGTAAGCCGCTTTCAAAATCCGATAGCCCGTCACTGACGCCACGGCTCAAATCACGTTGGCTATAAATATTGGCTTCGATGCGTGGTTGTAATATCAAACGTTGCGTGATGAGTAGATCGTATTCACCCTCAAAGCGGAAGGCGATACGGCCTTGTTCGCCGACGTATGCGGTGGCTTCGATATACAGCCAAAAGGGAGCTAGGCCTTGCACACCAATGGCAAACCAGCCACGGTCACTTCCTTGCCCCGTGTCGTAGCGGACACCCAGTTGGGTATCCCAATACGCGGTCAACGCGTGGCCCCAGAGTAGTTCGTTACGTGCTTCGGTGAATTGGCCCTTGTCGATATTGCCCTCCGCCCTGAATACGACCCGGTCGTAGGTTTTGCCATACCACGCTTGCCAGTCGTAGGTCAGTAAGCTTTGCGTATCCGTCCCCAAGCCTTCCAGTCGGTCAACCAACACGGCGGCTAAGTTATGCTCTTCTTTGTGGCTGTGGACAATGGCTGGGTCAAAACCATAACCGTCAGAATAAGCGTTAGGATCACGGGCATTTTTGGATGTTGGGTTGGCAGCGTTGTGTGCGGCATGGTCGTGCTGATGGATTGGCGTTTCGGGTGTAAACGAGGAGGATGGGACGAGGCTATCTTGTGACCCAGGAGCCATGTTGCCGTGTAACATTTTGCTGTGATCCATGCCTTCCATAGGATCCGGTCCGGCTTGAACTTGCGTAAAGGGAGCCGTTAGGCAAACCAGCAATAAAGATTTGGCAATAATCCTGAAATCCTCATTTCGGCATATCTTTCTGCAAAAGCTAAGTGATAAATTGTCATTTTCAGTTTCTGAGTCAGGGATATGACAATCAATAACTTCCCTGAAAATGTTATCCGTTTGCTGTCTCATACCGGAAGCTATCATTGGCCAAAATCTCAGGCAATCCCTTCCACAACGACGGGGTTCCATGAAATATGTCGATATTTTCCTCACGCCACCACCACAACCCGGAACATGCCGCCGTGCATGTGATAAAACAAATGGCAATGCCAAGGCCAGTAGCCTTTGGCATCGGCGGTGACACGGAAAGCGATGCGTTGTGCGGGCTGCACAACCACGACGTGCTTGCGAACTTGTACTTGGCCTTCGGCGTTTTCCAAATCGCTCCACATGCCGTGCAAGTGCATGGGATGGGTCATCATGGTGTCGTTGACGAAAATCACCCGAAGCCGTTCGCCGTAGCGGAAATGTATCGGCGTGGATTCGCTAAATTCGACGCCGTCTATCGACCAGCTGTAGCGTTCCATATTTCCGGTCAGATGCAATTCAATCTCGCGTTCTGGCGGGCGGTTATCGGTGATGACACCGCTAAGGCTGTGCAAATCGGCGTATGTCAAAACGCGTCGCCCATTATTCCTTAAGCCAATGCCCGGATCATCAAGGTTGGTGCGCGGATTGTCAACACGCATATCGACACTTGCACCATACTCGGTTTTGGCGTGGTGCGCGATAGCTTTGCCGTGGCCCATCATATCCAACATCGTTAATGGTTCGGGTTTGTCCAATGCGGGAATTTCGGCTTTAAGGCCGATGCGGGTTGCCAGTGCGGCGCAGACGAAGCCGCTTCTGTCCATCGATTGGGCGAAAATGGTGTAGACGTCGTGTTCGGGGGTGACGATGACATCAAACGTTTCTGCCAAGCCGATACGAAATTCATCGACGGTGACGGGTTCAACCGCTTGTCCGTCGGCGTGGACAATAGTCATTTTTAAGCCAGGAATACGCACATCAAAAAACGTCTGGGCGGCGGAGTTGATAAACCGCAAACGCACCTGTTCCCCAGCTTTGAACAGGCCAGTCCAATGATCCGTTGCCGTTTTGCCGTTGAGCAGATAAGTGTAGGTGTAAGCGGAAATATCAGCCAAATCGGTCATCGACATACGCATTTCGTTCCACATTTTGCGTTGCTCAAATGCTTTTGCCAGACCTTGGTTAGCAACATCACGGAAAAAATCCAGCGCGGTTGGCTGATTGAAGTTGTAATAATCACTTTGCTTTTTGAGTTTAGCAAACACGGCCAACGGATTTTCATCAGTCCAGTCAGACAATTGGATGATGTAATCACGCTCCGCCTGGAGGGTTTCCTGGGCTGGCGCAATGATTATTGAACCGTACATGCCCGTTTGCTCCTGCATACCCGAATGTGAATGATACCAATACGTGCCGGATTGTTGCACTTTAAAGCGGTAAGTAAAGCCGGTTCCAGGTGCGATGCCGTTAAAACTGATGCCCGGTGCGCCGTCCATGTCGTAAGGCAAAATCAATCCATGCCAATGGATAGAGGTGGTTTCTTTGAGCTGGTTGACGACGGTGAGGGTGACGGTGTCGCCTTCGCGCCAATGCAAAGTCGGGGCGGGGATGGAGCCGTTGATTGTGGTGGCTGTCCGTGTTGCGCCAGTAAAATTGACCGGGGTTTCGGCGATGGTTAATGTGAATTCTGTGCCGCTGAGAATTTGGATGGGTTGGGCGGATGCGGTTTTACACCATGCCGGAAGCCATGAAGCGACTCCAGTTGCAATGAGTCCTTCAAGAAAACGTCGGCGTGATAAAAGGGGCATCAAAGTTCCGCAAAGATAGTGGTCATGTGTTTATTGCCGCGTTTGTAGCCAAACCGTTCATTGGCAAAGTGCCTTCCGGCCGCATGCAAGCAAGAAATTTGTGACAGCTCCAGTAGTTCCCAGTCATAGCTAAGTGTAGGAGTATCGAATACGCTAGGCTTGAGATTAATGTGTAGCACTTGAGTTTGGAAGCACCACAGGACATTGCTTCCCGTAATTGACACACCAACGGCATGCGGCTCCACAATGCGGACAAGGTTGTGGCATATCAGCGACAGCTCTTCACGGTCATGTATCGCTTTAATGATAGTTTCTAACATCAACGATCCGATGGATAGGTTTGGTGGGGCCAACTGCTGAATCTAGAGTCATCAGGATTTTTAAAAATTACCCAAGAGTAAAAACCTAGTCCTCGGTCATTTTTGAACTATCGGGTAAAGATTATGCGTATGTTTCCCTTAGTTGAAAAATAGGGGCTGGTAGCAATTAATAAATCCATATCTACCCCCCCTTTTTAAAGGGGATAGATAAGCGAGCTAAGCGTTATTAACCTGACAAAACGATGCTGGCTAAATATTTAATTCATGGCAAAAAATAACTTCCATAAAAATTCCATCGTTACGGTTGACAACCGTTGGAGGTATGTTGATCGTTTGCTGTAAGATAACGGAAATTATTAATGGCCAAATCCTTAGCTGTATATTGGGTGGATTTAGAAATTATATGAAGCCTTATTGCTGGGGGTAACCTTGTTGCTGTGGATAGCTTTGCTGTTGCGGGTAGCCTTGTTGCTGTTGTGGCGCACCTTGCTGCCCTGCTCCAGCATTATTATTAGCAATGATTGCCAATTCTACCCGGCGGTTTTGTGCCCGGTTGGCTTCATTGGTGTTAGGAAATTTCGGCATTTTTTCGCCCATACCTTCGGTCGCCAAACGGGCGTAGTTAACCCCGTGCTGGGACAAATAACCGGAAACGCTGGCGGCACGTTGCTCAGAAAGTTTTTGATTGTAATTATCGGCACCGCTATCGTCGGTGTGTCCAGTGATTTTGATTGAAGAATCAGGGTAGTGGTTTAGTACTTTGGCAACAGAGTCTAATGCGGTTTGTGCCTGTGGAGTCAAATTGGCGGAGTCAAAACCAAACGTAATGCTGCTGGGCATGGTCAGGTTGAGCGTATTCTCGGCGGTTCTTTGCACTTCTATGCCAGTACCTTGCAGAGACTTTTGCATCTCTTGTTCCTGATGATCCATATACGCACCTACAGCCGCACCGACAACACCGCCTGCCAATGCACCCCAGCCGGCGTTTTTCAGTTTATTGCCGCCAAACAATGCACCGGCTCCCGCACCCGCCAATGCCCCAATGCCGCCGCCTTTTGCGGCGTTACCCATTTTTGATTGGCCTGTGTAGGGATCGGTTACGCAAGCAGTTAAAAGGATGGAGCTTAAGCAAATTACGATAATTTTTTTCATAATATTTTTTGTAGTAGAAGTTGGTAGAGGTTTAAAGCTTATAGCATCAGTAGTATTCTACTTGATAGGCATAAGATGTTGTCATTTGCGACAGTAAATATAAGTAATCATGCTTAATCAACACTGAATCGCAGCAAAGATAAAATTTACGCTGACTTTTCCAAGTCTTCAATCCAGTCACGCCATACCGACATCAGCACAGCCATCAGGGTAGGCCCTAAAAACAGGCCGAGCAAGCCTATTGCTTCCATGCCGCCAAAAATACCCAGCAATGTCCAGAGAAACGGCAATTTTACGGCGTTGCCAATTAACACGGGGCGGACATAATTATCCGCGATTAACGTCAGCACCATGCCGTAAGTGAACAAGACCAAAGCGGCGGTATAATGGCCTTCAGCTGCCAATACCAGTGAGCAAGCCCCAAATATCAATTTGGCGGCAAAGGGAATCATGGCAAAAATGCCTGTCAACGCGCCTAAAATCGCCGGATGCCCCATGCCTGCGAAATGATAACCCACCCCCATCAACAAACCTTTGACAATGCCGATCAACATCATGCCGTTGACCGTACCACGCACTGCGGCTGCGGCATGACGAAGATACCGTTCGCCAATGATGCCAAAGATACGCCGGCTACTGGCCAACACTTGACGGCTTAAAGTGTCGCCGTGCTGATAAACAAACAATAACACCAGCAAAATTATCAGGAAACTGACCAAACGTTGCATTAAAAGACCTGCGAAAGTTTTGGTGTACCCCAAGGCACCGCTGGTGCTTAGCCAATGAAACGTGCTGTTGGCGGCTTCTTTGCTGCCTAATGACTGCAACCAGAATTCTTTTGCAGATGCACCAACCATAGGCAAATTGGCTAGCCATTTGGGTGGCGGAATGCCGGTTTTCTGCGTTTCCATTAGCCATTGTCCCAGCGATTCGGCTTCGGCAAACAACTTCACCAAGCCATAACTTAAAGGAACTAGGATAATTGCGCCGATAAGCAAAGTCAGTGCCACAGCTCCCCAAGTGACTTTACCATGTAGCTCTTTGCTAACTAGCAATCGTTGATAAATCGGCCAAGTGCTAATTGCCAAAACCACCGCCCAAGCCAATAAGGGCAAAAAGCCCTGGACAAACCAAGCTCCTAACAAAATGAGGATGGCGGCAGCGATAAAACGCGCCCGTAGTTGCAATGGATCGGTCATGGCTGGTTACTGGTTGTTAAAATAATCGGATATTCTAACACCGAAAACACTGGTAAAACACACTGTCTACTAAAAGTGGCGACTAAGGTTTTCATGTTACACCTTACAGGTTTTAAAAACCTGTAAGGTGTAAATAGGGCGGATAATCCCAAATTAACGTTTTTCTAGCAAAACGACTAGCAACAAATACTCACCCAGCAAGGCTGAAGATAATAACCACCCGGGCCAAACTAAATATGCCTGCAAAAAATCCCGGGCAAAATACAAACCAAGGCCTAACAGGATATAGCCTAAGATGCGTATGATAGGATAAGCGACCGGGTAAAACCAACGCCCCAGCAGATAGGATACCGCCGACATGCTGGCATAACAGGCCAGCGTCGCCCATGCCGAACCTTCATAGCCATACAGCGGAATCCACCAGATATTCAAACCTATTGTCAACACCGCCCCAAACAACGACACCCACGCGCCAATTAAAGTGCGGTCAGTGAGCTTGTACCAAACCGACAGATTGACATAAATCCCCAAAAACAGGTTTGCCAGCAACAGAATCGGCACGACATTTAAGCCAGTTCGGAACTCACTGCCCAGAAAGTATTGGAAAAAATCCAGATACAGCGTCACCAGCAAAAAGATGGAAACACAAAAAATCACAAAAAATTTCAGCACTTTTGCGTAAATATCGCGGGCGTCGTTTTTGTCGGCATAAGCGAAAAAGAACGGTTCGGCTGCGTAGCGGAAGGCTTGGATAAACAGCGACATCAACATGGACAGCTTGTAACAGGCACTGTAAATGCCCAACATTTTCATATTGGTAGAAAAATCATAAGGCAACAAATATTTCAACAACACCCGATCTATCATTTCATTGACGATACCGGCAAAACCAATCACCACCATCGGCAGGGAATACCGCAACATGCGCCCGAATAAAAGGCGGTCAAAGCCCCAGACAATGCCGGCCAACTGCGGTATCAACAACAAAAACTTACAGCCGCTGGCCAACAAATTGGCGATAAACACATAACCTAAGCCAATGGCCGGATGGTAAACAAGGGTCAACCACGGCGGCGGGTTATCGGCATAGGCTTTTGGGCAATAAACGATAAAAAACAAAGTCAACAAAACGGTCACCAATATTTCCGTCAGTTTGATGCCGGCAAAACGGAACGCCTTGTTTTCTGCCCGAAGACGCGCAAACGGCAACGAGGCAATAGCGTCCAATGTCAAAATAATCCCGAACCACAACACATACTCTGGATGCTGGGGATAATTGAGGGCTGCCGATAAAGAAATATGGTTTAAGTAAATCGCGGTAAAAAAAAGCAGGTTCAGCAGCAATACAAAAATCAGCGCGGTGGAATAGGCAATATCATGTGTGACCTGCCCTTGCTCACGAAACCGAAAATAACCGGTTTCAAAACCACATAACAACAATACAGAAAAAAAGCCTGAATACGCATAAAACTCTGAAATCACCCCATATTCTTTAGCTGGAAACGCATAGGTGACCAGCGGGACTAAGAGATAATTAAGAAAACGGGCAAAAATACTGCTGAGTCCGTAAATAGCCGTTTGCGAGGCCAGTTTTTTGAGGATGCCCATATTTGTATTTGGGATTTTGACCACTAAAAATGATGGATTATATAAGAGATGGGCGTTTTACATTTTTTTTCGGACAATTTTTTAAGTGGATGCCGGCCCATTAATTGTTTCACAAGGAATAGACATAACTTAAGGTCACCAATTAAAGCATTTCAGGAATTTGTAACCTGAAAGGCTTACTGTTTGATTTGTAACATAATGTAGAAGTTGATACGTTAACATTCCTAAGACTTCGGCAAATTGATAATTGCTGACTTTCCTTAAGGCTGACTCAAAACCCGCGTTGGTGTTTGTTTCAGAGCCGTTATGAGCAATTACCTGCCATTTTATGATGTTCTGGTGAATAAACACTTATGCGCTTCTGTCCAATTTACGGTAGCTGATGGCTTCGCTTAAGTGGGATATTTGGATGTGCGGGGAATTGGCGAGGTCGGCGATGGTGCGGGCGAGTTTTAAAATACGGTGGTAGGCGCGGTTGGATAAGCCGAATTTGTCCATCGCCTGCTCCAGTAATTGATGTCCGGCTTCAGGTAATTCGCAAACGATTTTGACTTCTTTCGCACTTAAAGCTGAATTGGCTTTGCCGGAACGTGCCAAAGCCAAATTGCGTGCCGCCACTACCCTCGCCCGAATTACCGTACTGCTTTCTTCGCCCGCTGCCGAGCCTTTACGCAAGACTTCATGCGGAACACGCGGCACTTCCAAGTGCATGTCGATACGGTCTAGCAAAGGGCCGGAAATGCGGGCGCGATAACGGGCGACTTGCTCAGACGAGCAATGACAGCGGCCTGACGCATCACCCAAATAGCCACAGGGACAAGGGTTCATCGCCGCAACCAATTGGAAACGCGCGGGAAAATCGGCTTGGCGGTTGGCGCGGGAGATGGTGATATGGCCAGTTTCCAAAGGTTCGCGTAAAACTTCCAAGACTTTACGGTCAAACTCCGGCAGTTCATCCAAAAATAAGGTGCCATTATGCGCCAAGGAAATTTCCCCAGGTTTCGGATTGCTGCCGCCGCCAACCAAAGCCGCCGCCGATGCGGTGTGATGCGGTGAGCGGAACGGCGGTTTGAGCCAATTATTGACATTAAAACCTTGGTCGCTAATGGAGGCAATCGCAGCGGTTTCTTGCGCCTGTTGTTCGGTCAGCAACGGCAAAATAGTCGGCAAACGCGAGGCGATCATGGATTTGCCCGTACCTGGCGGACCCAGCATTAAAATGTTATGTGAGCCAGCGGCGGCAATTTCAAATGCGCGTTTAACGTGATATTGTCCATGCACATCGGCAAAATCCAATTCATGCAAGGTCGGTTCGGATTCGGTTTGTTGGCATTGCATGTCGATTTGCGTCTGCCCGCTCAAATGTGCGCAGATTTGCAATAAATGTTCGGCGGGGATAATCTCCAAGCCTTTCACTAAGGCCGCTTCAGCCGTGTTTTCCTTAGGTACGATCAGTTTCCGCCCTTGCTTACGGGCTTGCAAGGCAACGGGCAACACGCCGATGACGGGCCGCAATTCCCCGCCTAACGATAATTCCCCGATACATTCATAATCTGCTAGCCGCGCTGTCGGAATTTGCCCCGAAGCCGCTAAAATCCCTAGCGCGATAGCTAAGTCAAAACGTCCGCCTTCTTTGGGTAAATCCGCCGGTGCCAGATTGATGGTGATGCGCTGCATCGGAAAATCAAACTGCGAATTTAGCAATGCCCCGCGCACCCTGTCCTTGCTTTCCTTCACCGCCGTTTCGGGCAAACCAACTATCGATAAAGCAGGCAAACCATTGGAGACATGCACTTCGACAGTGACCAGCGGCGCGTCAATACCGGAACGGCCTCGGCTGTAGATGACGGCTAGGGATGACATGGTGAGAGGGTAAGGCAAACAATCATATTAGATTAAGCGTGAGATTCTGTGTCGGTTTTTACAATATCTTTTATATATTCATTCAATGACTTACCAATGTCACTGGCACGTTTTGCCGCTTTTTCGTGAAGTTCTTGACCAATTCTGACATTAAATGAACCCTTAAATGGTTTTTTAGGCTCTATGCCCGTGGCTTTGCAAGTTTCCAGATAACTGTCCACCGCCAATCTAAATTCATTTTCCAACTCGCTTACAGTGTCAGCTTCGTAATTGACCAAGTCGCCGATAAATTCAATTTTGCCGTGGAGGCAGTGGTCTTCAACGCTGACTTTCACGCTACCTTGATAACCTTTGTAATTGAAATGTGTCATTTTAAAAAACCTTTAGCTTTCAATTCGTTGATGATGTCTTTCTTGGCGTAAGCCTTGATGGTGTTTTGGGGATGGGGACGGTATTATTCGGTATGATTGAGGCAAATTTGAAACAACAGGGCAATATCATTTGGGATTCCGACATTATGATTGCAAAGGCAGCATCAAAAGAGAATTACAACATATACAACAATAGGCAACAAAAATGTCCGCAATTATAATAGCTGTCGATGGGAATATATTAGCAACAGTTTCTACCGACGAAAACAGCATCGTGTCGGTAAGGGTAAGTGGAACAAAAATTGACGAAATATTTGCCACTCTTGAAGTTAATGGTGGCATTTATTCCGAAGCAGGGTGTTCAACCTTTCTTATCTGGGTAAACGATTATCCACTAACTCCACTGCAGAAAATCGAGGTTTCCTTTTTGGATTCTGCACAAACCAGTCATCAAGGTAAGAGCATAGAAGAGCTTTTCCATAACGCGCCTAAAGCTGAGTTTCATAGCAATCAGCCTATCCATGAAATCATTGAAGAGCGTCGTTTTTGTCCTCGCTTTCGTGATAATTTCATGTTCAATGTTCGTTCGTCATACGGTACAGAATACTCTGGGACGACCTCTTTGTCCGATCATGGTTTTGGGTTTTCTGTACTGTGGAACTGGCGGCGACCAGAACGCATTTCTGCCTCATTGTACACATACTCATTTGATGATTTGGCTGAGAATCGACTACCCATAAACCAATTCCATGAGTATCTTAAAATTGGTAATTCTATAAGCATTGGTTTTGTGGCCTAGTACTGTAAGCATATTTTTGGGGTTAATTTTATTGTACTTACAAAACGTTACATCTTCTCCCGCAATTTCAAAAACCGCTGATAACGCGTTAGTGCAATCTCACCTTGTTCAGCCGCCGCCCTGACCGCACAGCCTTTGTCCGAAACATGGCTGCAATCATTAAATCGGCATTCATCCAATAACAGTTGGAATTCGCGGTAGCCATGAGCCAGTTGATTATGGTTCATATCGGCAAGGCCAAAAATCGCCACGCCTGGGCTGTCAATCAAATCACCGCCGTCAGGCAAATGGTACAAAGTCGCGGCAGTGGTAGTGTGCCGTCCGTGTTTGGTGGTGGCGGAAATGGTGTTGGTTTTGAGTTCCTTATCGGGAATCAGCGCGTTGGTTAACGATGATTTGCCGACACCGGATTGTCCGGTAAAAATGCTGGTTTGCTGGTTAAGGGCTTGTTTCAAACCGTCCAAACCATTCGCCGTATTGGCACTGACGCGATATAAAGGATAGCCCAGTGCTTGATAAATGCTAAGTTCCTGTTCTATTTCTGGCGAAGGTGGCAAATCGGTTTTGTTCAGCACCAAGGCCGCACTGAAATCGTGGTTTTCGCAAATCGCCAGATATTGATCCAGCAACAAAAAATCACAAAAGGGTTCGGTGGCGAAGACGACAAACACGGTGTCGATATTGGCGGCGACGGGTCGGGCTTTGTCGCCTCGACTGGGACGCAGTAGCACCGAGCGGCGGGGGAGAATTTCTTCGATGCGGCCTTGTAACAAGCCAGCTTCTGATAACAGCACTTGATCACCCACTGCGACGGTGTCTACTTTCCGTCGCGTTTGGCAGAGCCAAATAACGCCGTTGACTTCAACGGCGATACCTTGACCTAAATGCGCGATGACCAGACCTTGGAGCAAGTCCGCAGCCATCAGGCTTTGGCGGTCAGGTGAGCAATGCGGATGGCCGCTGGTGGATGGCTGTAGTGGAAAGCAGAATATAGGGGGTCAGGTGTCAAAGTGCTGGCGTTTTCTTCGTACAATTTCACCAAACCGCTAATCATTTTGCTGGCTTGGGAATTTTGTGCGGCGAAATCATCGGCTTCAAACTCAAACTGGCGTTGGACAAACGCGGTGATTGGCTGCATAAAAAAGGTGAAGGTAGATGATACCAGCATGAACAACATTAAGGCAGCGGCGTTGGATTTTTGTTCAATACTCACGCCCAAACCCGTGTAAAACCAATCTTGGTCGATTAACCAACCTAACACGGCAAAACCAATCAGGCTCATGATGGAACTAGCGATCAGCATTTTAATGACGTGTTTGCGTTTGAAATGTCCCAGTTCATGTGCCAATACCGCTTCCAATTCTTCTTCGTCTAAGGAATTGACCAAATTGTCATAAAACACGATGCGTTTGTTATTGCCCAAGCCAGTGAAATAGGCGTTGCCATGTCCGGAACGTTTCGAACCATCCATGATGAAAATACCTTGGCTGTTGAATTCGCAACGCGCCAACAGATTTTGGATACGGTTTTTTAAAGACCCATCTTCCATCGGCGTGAATTTATTGAACAGTGGAGCGATCAGGGTAGGGAACAACCAACTCATCAATAAAGAAAAAACCATCAAAATCGCCCATGACCACAGCCACCAAGACGAACCGATGCTATCCATCACCCACAAAATCAAAGCTAACAATGGCAAGCCAATCACCGCACCTAAAGCCAATTGCATGGTTTGGTCTTTAATAAATTGCTGGATAGTGCTTTTATTAAAACCAAAGCGTTCTTCAATGACAAAGGTTTGGTACAAGCTGGTTGGTATTTCTACCAGCGTCATGATCAAAAATACGCTTGCCGTTGCCAGCAAACCAGCCAAGAAAGGTGAATCGACCATTTGTGACCAGCACGAAAAAGCCAAATTAATACCACCACCTAAAGTCAGCAATAACAAAACCACCACGCCGACAATTCGGTCAACATCGCCTAGCTTACCTTTTGCCAAGGTGTAATCGGCGGCTTTTTGGTGGGCTTCTAAGGAAACGCTGGCGCGGAAAGCTTCTGGCACTTCGCCGCGATGCTCGGCGACATGGCTGGCTTGGCGTTTTGCCAGCCAAAATTCAATGCCAAACGATAAGGTTAAGGCGAATAAAAAAAACAGTGTGAAGGTATTCATACAGGCAAACAAGTCAGGTTGGAGGGTTAGACGTTCAGTTTACCCAATGCTACACTAAGCGCAATAGCAAACACAACGGAATCGACATGGCGCAGGACTCACAAAACCTTATCTGGATTGACTTGGAAATGACCGGACTCAATCCTGAGACCGACCTCATCATTGAAATGGCGACCATAGTCACCGATAAAGAACTTAATATCTTGGCGCAAGGGCCTGTGATTGCCATACACCAATCTGACGAAGCCTTGGCAGCAATGGATGATTGGAATCAAAAACATCACGGAGAATCCGGTTTGGTTGAACGGGTCAAAGCATCCGTTATTCATGATGCTGAAGCGGAAGCAATGACACTTGAGTTTCTTAAGCCATGGGTTTCCGCAGGGGTGTCGCCAATGTGCGGTAACACCATAGGCCAAGACCGGCGTTTTTTAGTCCGTTATATGCCTAAACTGGAAGCGTTTTTTCATTACCGCAGCATTGATGTGTCCACCTTGAAAGAACTGGCGGCGCGTTGGGCGCCTGAGATCAAGCAAGGATTCAATAAGGATTCCAAACATCAGGCCTTGGCCGACATCATTGAATCAATTGAAGAATTGCGCTATTACCGTACGCACTTATTTAAATTCTAGCCATGAACCAACTGTTTGCCATCGCGCTAGGCGGGTCTTTCGGGGCCTTGTTACGGTTTTTAGTTTCGACTGGTGTATACCACTGGCTTGGGCGAGGCTTCCCTTTTGGCACTTTGGTAGTCAATATCTTAGGTTCGTTTTTATTAGGATTATTGACCGAAGCCTTAGTGCTAAACCGTATGGCCTTCGCCTTGGATTACCGCGCCGCGATATTGGTTGGCTTCATCGGTGCGTTCACCACCTTTTCCACTTTTTCGCTGGAAACCGTTTACCTACTACAACAAAGCCATTTCGTAAAAGCGGCGATGAATATCTCGATCAGTGTGGCAGCGTGCTTGTTAGCGATTTGGTTGGGCTTGTTATGTGGTAAGGCGTTGACAGGTAAGGCGGTCATTTGGGCCGACGGGATGTTTCCATACGGCATAATTAGTGTCAACGCTTTGGGGGCGTTGTTAATTAGCCTGGTCGCCAGTCTGTTATTACCCAAAATCCCCATGACAATTGAACATCAGTTGACGCTGTTGGTGGTTATTGTTGGTGCGTACCTAAGCTTTTCGGGTTTATACGTTTTGCTGTATTTGCTGGAACACGGCTATACCCACACTGGACATACGCGGGTTTTTCTGATGGGATTTATCGGTAATACTGGCGTTTGTGTGCTGGTGATGTGCTTGGGTTGGTGGGTAGTAAATCGGCTTGATGCGTTGTTGCTCTTGGCTAGATGAAAATGTGTACTTAGAGGAGTAAAAAAACATGTTTTTTACCCCGGTATATTAAATCTTATGTTTGGTATTCTTTTGTCTATTTTGTCTCTGACAAAATCTGTTGATAAATCTGGCGCGTTTAGCCGCTTGATCCGTAATGGCCTAATGAAATTGCAATGGAAAAACTATGATTACTTCATTTAAAACAGAGCAATTAGGTGTCGGTTTTGACTTTGATATAAATTTGGAAGCCGATAAACAGATTTATTGTTTTATTGGTAAGAACGGGATTGGTAAGACGCAGTTATTGGAGGCTATGGCTAAGTCGTTGATTTATTGCCATTCGATTTTTAAAAGCCCCGATCAGAATTTAAAGTTTTCAGGCTTATGCAGGGAGAAAGTCGTTTACGATAAATTTAATGCTCATACAATAAAACTTCCAACAGACATCGTGCTTAACAGCATTAAAATTAAGGATAAATTTCTCGATCACCACGGTTTTATAAGTTTCCAATATCTTCTTTCTAATCGTCGGGACGCGGATTTTGTATATGATAAACCAATTGTTTTTGTCGGTGCCAAAAACCGTGGCTTTACAAAAAATATTGATAGTAACAACATTAAAATCCTATCTGATCGCCAAAATCGTTTTGCCGAAAGCTTTGGGCGAACACTAAGCTATATTGATGGCGATGGTTTAGAGCACCAAGAAATTGCAGATTGGTTCGCGTCCAGATTAATAATTAATCCGAATTTTGTGGTAACTAACCAAGATAAAACACAAGAAGCCGTTACAGTTTTAAAGCTTATTGACAAACTGGAACCAGATATAAAGTTAGTTAAAAAAAATGAAAATGGCGATATTTCCTTAAAGATTACATTTTCTGAAGGCGAGCTATATATCAATATGATTCCACTTGATAAGCTGTCCACTGGCTATATTTCCATTATAAAAATCTTTCAAGAAATCATTGCTGGCTACAGCGGCTGGACAAACGAAACCAATTTAAATGAAGTGGAAGGTATTGTTTTTATAGACGAAATAGAGCCACACCTGCATATCAGTTGGCAAACTAAAATTATTGGCATTTTGCGAGAATTTTTTCCTAAAACTACATTTTATATTTCCACTCATTCGCCTTTGGTTTTGGCTGGTTTAAAAAGTGAGGAAGGTTACGAACTGATCCGTGAAGGTGATGTGGTCAAGGCTAAAACCATCCATCATATCGAAAACTATTTTTTAAATGATATTGTGACCGAGTTTTTTGGGGTCGATTTGAATATTGACAAAATTGCCCATGTCGATAAAGAAAAACAGAAAAAAGCGAAGAAGTTGTTGTTGAACCTTATCAATTCGTTACCGGAAGAGAGGCAATGAATTATTTTATCGACACCAATTTGATTATTGACGCGTTTGATAAGAAAAAAACCGAAGCTATCAGTAAGCTGGCACCGATTTTAGAAGATGAAGACAGCGAGATTTTTGTCAATCGTTTGGTGTATTTGGAAGCTTTGCGGACAGTGAAGTTATCGCATCGTAAGGACTTTGACGCATTGAAGGAGATATTTGATGGCTTTACGTTTTTGGATATTAATCCTTATATTTATGAGCAGGCAATTGACCTATCAAGATATTGTCAATCTAAAGGCGTAACCCTGAAAGGCCGTTGTGCGGCCATAGACTTTTTGCATTTCGCCACCGCAAAATATTATGACCTTGAACTTTTGGCAATTGATGGTGACATGGAAAAATTGGCCAGAATTTATCCAGATTGGCTTAAAGAATCGGCCTGACGTTTATAAGCGAAAACCGAATTCATTTTTAACATTTTTATATTAAGGTATCTATGCTAGACCCCCGTTTATTCAGAACCGAACTTGATTTTGTCACAACGCAATTGCAACGCCGGAATTTTGCGTTTGATGCCAGTGCGTATGAGGCATTGGAAAGCCAGCGCAAGGCTATTCAAGTCAAAACCCAAGAGCTGCAAAATGAGCGAAACAATCGTTCGAAAGCAATAGGTCAAGCGAAAGCGAAAGGTGAAGATGTCCAGCCTTTGCTGGATCAAGTGCAACATTTAGGTGATGAGCTAAAATCGGCTGAAAACGCCTTGGCAGACATCCAAAGAGCGATGACGGCGTTGTTGGAAGGTATTCCCAACATTCTTGATGAGGCCGTGCCTGATGGCAAAGATGAAGAATCGAATTTGGAAATTAGCCGTTGGGGTGAACAACCGAATTTTGCTTTCACGCCAAAAGACCATGTGGATTTGGGTGCTAGCAAAGGCATGGAGTTTGAACTGGGCGTAAAAATTGCGGGTAGCCGTTTTGTCGTTTTGAATGGGCCGCTGGCGCGTTTACAACGGGCGATTATCCAATTGATGTTGGACACTCATACGGCTGAGCATGGTTATTCTGAAACTTATGTGCCGTTTTTGGTCAATGCTGACAGTTTGTATGGGACTGGTCAATTGCCAAAATTCGCCGCTGATTTGTTCAAAGCCAGTGATGATCCGGCTTTGTATTTGATCCCGACTGCCGAAGTGCCTGTTACCAATATTGTCCGTGACACGATTATCGAAGCGAAAGAATTGCCCTTGAAATTTGTTTGCCACAGCCCGTGTTTTCGTAGTGAAGCGGGTGCTTATGGACGTGATGTGCGCGGTATGATTCGCCAGCATCAGTTTGAAAAAGTCGAAATCGTGCAAATCGTCAAACCCGAAGAATCTGCTAAGGCGCATGAAGAATTGACTGCCCATGCCGAAGTGATTCTACAAAAACTCAATTTACCTTACCGCAAAATGTTGCTGTGTGCGGGCGATACGGGTTTTTCATCCAGTAAAACTTACGATTTGGAAGTGTGGCTGCCAGGACAAGGCGCGTACCGGGAAATTTCTTCTTGCAGCAATTTCAAAGACTTCCAAGCCCGCCGTCTGCAAGCCCGCTGGCGTAATCCGGAAACGGGTAAACCAGAATTGGTGCATACTTTAAATGGTTCCGGTTTGGCGGCTGGACGGACTTTAATTGCCGTGATGGAAAATTACCAAGATGACCAAGGCCGCATCCATATTCCACCAGCCTTGTTACCTTATATGGGTGGTTTGACGGTTATCGGCTAAGGCAAGTCGCAAAAATAAACCGTCACAGATTCGCAACACAACTGATTAATCCACTAAAAAAATGTCCACGAAAGCCAACAGTAGGCGCATTAGGCGAGACGAAAAGCACGAAAAATGCCACAACACGATGCTTTTGATTGTTTTTTCGTGCCTTTCGTGATTTTCGAGGACTATGTTTTTTCTTGTTCCAGAAAGATTATTTCTTGCGAGTTGCCTAAGATGCTACCCATTCCAGTGACATCACCGGATTTTTTTAATAATAACAAAGGCGTAGAGTGATGAAGAACATAATGAAAGGTTTGCTGTTGATTTCTGTATTGTCCGTCAGTATAGCCTGGGCTGAAGAAGCGGTGCAGGAGGACTTACTGCAAGCGGCGGCTATCCAAGGTGATGCCAAAGCCCAAGCCAAATTAGGTGCGTTGTATTTGCTGGGCAATGGTGTCGAAAAAGACGAACCAAAGGCCGCCGAATGGCTATTACAGGCTGCCAATCAAGGGCATGTTGAGGCGCAGGTGATTGTCGCAGCCCTGTATGACCGTGGCATAGGTGTAAAAAACGGTAGTCCTGCAATTGTCATGATTTATGAAAAGTCAAGCCTTGAAGAATTATAGTGGTGGACAAAAAGCCAGATGGCGCCGATATGGTTATCCAGCTTTTTGGAAAATGCCAGCGATTGCCTGACCA
>Ga0247834_1003349_pt1 | contig 21997 bp, 23 predicted proteins | sample LaCruzMarch2015__8_FD_187118 | JGI IMG/M metagenome (GOLD analysis project Ga0247834, IMG submission 187118) | Freshwater microbial communities from meromictic Lake La Cruz, Castile-La Mancha, Spain - LaCruzMarch2015_12m | ecosystem: Environmental > Aquatic > Freshwater > Lake | place: Spain...
CCATATATTTGTGCCACCATTTCCAGATCCAGCAGCTCCACTAGTAGTTCCTCCTCCACCAGTATAAGTTATTAATGATCCAAAACCGCCACCTCCACAACTACTTGTTCCTAATCCTGCACTTGGACTCGCTACTAGGTCTGAACTTAATGAAAAAACAGAATTTCGATTTACTTGACCATAATTTCCATAATTTGTGCCATAAGTTCTACTTTCAAAAACATATTGTCTATTGCTTCCACTTTGACCATATCTAAAATAACTTGTTGCTTTTCCTCCGTTTCCACCATTATAATAAGTTCCACCAGCGCCTCCTCCAGCAGCATAAGCAATGTTTCCATTATCAGTGCTACTAGTTGATATTCTAGCTGGGCCACCATATTCTGTATGTCCGTTCCCTGAATATGTAGCAGCAAAATATTGATCATCTGTTAATTCGACGCTATTTCGGGTGCCTAAATCATTTGCACCATTACCTCCAGCTATTGCAAAATTTAGAGTATCAAAGTAAAAAGAATTAGCTTTAAGGTAAAAAAGAGGTGAATAATAACTTACTCCTGATGATTTTGTGCTACTCCAATATGCTGATGGTATATATTTTATTCCTCCACCACCTCCTCCTCCACCACCACCAAAACCACCACCTCCACCACCGCCAATTAAAAGAAATTCTATATTTTTTGATCCTACAATATTAAGAGTGGTTTGGATGGAGGATATTAATCTATAATTATATCCTCCATATGTATAAGATGATCCGCCACTAAAAGTCATTGAACTAAAATAAACTTTTCCATAAGCATTATTTAAGCCTATTGCTCCACTTGATGCTCCTAACAAGCTTCTGACATTTGCATCATTTAAGCTTATTGCTCCAGCAGCTTGTTCTAATTCTACTCTGATATTATCTATACTAATTAATCCACTACTTTGTAAAGCCATATATAATTATTACACACTTATATTAATAAAATTTTTTATTAAAAACAACACAATCTTCAAATACTACTGTTATAGTTTTGTAATTAGCATCAATAACAAATAATCCTAATCTAATATCTCCTCTTGTGTATATCTCTTTTATTTTTGAATCTATTATATTGTATACTAACTCATGAACTGCTGGATTCTTTTGTTCCTCATATTTAACATTTGTGATATCATTGCCTCCTAATGGAACAGGAATTTTAACATTCTCAACTAATTTTCTAGAAATATCATGCAATTTCATAGCGTAACTTTCGTCTAAATTAAGATCTGGATCTCGCCGAAATCTATAAAATATTGATCTGTGATTTAATTTATTTTCATAAATCTCAAATTCTCCTCTTACTGATCCAACTCCACCTTGTATTAAAGTCTTTAAAAGAGCTTCTATTTTTTTAGATTCAGAGGTTAGCATTATATAATAATAACATTTAAATTAGAAAAAATCTAAATTATTTAATATATTATATTAAATGACGATACTAGAAGCGGTTAATAAACTATTAGAGCATTTCGTTAAAAAAGATTCTTTTAGTCTTGATGTAGATTATGCAAATTTAATGAATATTTCTGAAAGTCCTGATGAGGATAAGATTTGTTTTATTTTAGCCTTAGAAGATTTGGAAAAAAATGATTTTATTAAATCTCATCAAATCGGAAAAAAGAAAACATATATTTTAAAAAAACCTATTATCTCTTATGAACAAAATTTAGTCTTGGCTGGATTTACTTGCAATATGATAGCTAAAATTATAAACGATTTTTGTGATAAAATAAAAGATAAAAGAGATTATTGTGATGCAAGATCTGTAAATGAAAAAGATATAAGGAATCTTATATTTATAGCTTCTTTAAATTCTAACATACAAGATAAAAGCAAACAAGATCTTGACTAATCAGTAAAATTATACTATAATTTCCTGAATGCATAATAAAATTATTGGAGTTTCTGGTTGCGCTCGAACTGGAAAAGATACATTTTTTAATATATTGAAAAAATATATACCAGAAGTAGAGCAAGTTGCACTAGCTTTTGAACTTAAAAAAGATTTAGATGAATTTACTAAATCAAAAATAGGTATTTCTGTATTCACAGATGATACAAAAGAGAAATCTCTAATTAGAGGCATTATGGTAGAATATGGAAAAATCAAAAGAATTCAAACAGAAGGAAAATACTGGACTTGTCTTGCTCAAAAAAAGATTAATCAAATTTTAAGATCTGATAAAATACCAGTTATTACTGATGTAAGATATGATATTTATCCTAAAGATGAATTCCACTGGCTAAAAGAAGAAAATGATGGCGTTTTGGTTCATATCACAAGAATGTTTGGTTCAGATGAAATTCCACCAGCTAATGAAGAAGAATCTATTAATAATGAAAAATTAAGAAGCAAAGCTGACTATTCTATAACTTGGAATACTGTTGAGCCAAGCAGTGAAGCATGTAATGATGAAAATTTAAATGAAATTGTGAAAGGTTTTATAAAATATTATGATAAATTTAGAAAATAAACCAGACGACTACTTAATAATACAAGTTCAAAAGAACAACTGTGAAAAAAGTTTAGGACTTCTTGTATCTAGACATTCTCCATTATGTTATAAAATATATAAGAAATATACTCCATCTTTTAATGTCAAGAATATAGATTTAAACGAGGTATATCAACAAAAGGATTATGTAATATATAAAACTGCCATGTCTTTTAAACCTAGCAAAAATGTTAAATTCTCTACTTGGTTAGGCAATCAAATAAGATATCAGTGTTTAAATACGATTAATAAAAAGGAAGATATTGTATATTTAGAGCAAAAAGATTTACAATATCTAATCGACAAGAATGCTGATCAAACTAATGATAAATTAAATGAGTTAAAGGATTATATTGTTACTTTATTAGATCAACTAAAAGATCATAGAATATCTAAAATTTTCAATATGAGATATTTTGAAGATGCATCAAATCAAACTTGGACTAAAATTAGCAAGAAAATGAATATGAGTACTCAAAATGCTATTAATCTTCATAATAAAGGTGTTCAAATTTTAAAAAATAAGTTGACAAGTAAGGATTTGTTTGATAAAATATAAAAATAAGGAGATACTAAAAAAACAACATGAGTGAAACAAATAATAAAACTGATTGGTCAAAACTAGAGCTTGGTGCTCTTTGGAAAAGGAAGAGTCCAACGCAAACATATCTAAGTGGATATATTAAAGTTGATGAATTAGGTACTCAAAAAGAAGTTAAAGTAGTTGTCTTTTCTAATAAAAACAAAAAAGATAATGAAAAAGCTCCAGATTTCAGAGTATATTTATCTGAACAAAAGAATACTGCTGAAAATAAAGCAACTGCAACGACTAAAAGTGCGCCAGTAGCAAGCCCTAAGAAAGCATCAGTTGTAATTGCTAAGTCTGAAGACGAAGATATTCTGTGAGTAAAGAAATTGCATTACATTTACCTGTCAATGCAGTAAGTTTTGGGCAGGTTTCAGTTGGTATTCTTAGAGAATTCTATAGAAGAAAACTGGAACCTTGCCTATTTCTTATAGGCAATCAATCGGATTTAAGCGTTTATAATGCAAATACTGATTTCAATAAATGGCTTGAAGGTTGCGTATCTAAATCTTTAAAAGATCATAAAAGATCAAATCCTGTATTTAAATTATGGCATCTAAATGGCTCTTTGGAGTCTTATAGCGATAAACAAATTTTACTAACATTTTACGAATTAGATTCTCCGACACCAGAAGAAATTAATATATTAAAAAATAATCATAAAATTCTAGTTTCATCTGAATATTCAAAAAGAGTATTTGAAGACAATGGTATTACTAATGTAGATTATCTTCCTTTAGCATTTGATTCTGATAGTTTTCATATTAAAAAGAATTCTACTGTTTTAAAAGACAGGATAACTTTTAATGTTGTAGGAAAACTTGAAAGAAGAAAACATCATGCAAAGGTCATTAAGTCTTGGGCAATGAAATACGGCAATAATAAAGATTATTATTTGAATTGTTCGATATTCAATCATTTTATTAAAGCAGAAGATCATCCAAAATTACTTTCTAGTATTCTAGAAGGAAATAAATATTTTAATATTAATTTTCTAGGTTTTATGCCTACTAATGCTATATATAATGATTACCTTAATAGTGGAGATATTGTTGTTGGTATGAGTGGCGCAGAAGGTTGGGGATTACCAGAATTTAATAGTATATGTCTTGGTAAGCATGGAATAATTTTAAATGCTCATGCTCACAAGGGTTGGGCAAATGAAGAAAATGCAACACTAGTTAATCCTACTGGTAAAGTCGAAGCCTACGATGGTATGTTCTTTAAAAAAGGAATGCAATATAATCAAGGTAATATTTTTGATTTTAATCATAATGAATTCTTATCTGCTTGTGATACAGCTATTCAAAAAGTCAAAAATAACAGAGTTAATGAAGCTGGTATAAAATTGCAAAATAAATTCACCTACGAAAAAATGGTAGATTCAATTCTATCTTATGTATAATGCCAGAATATTTATATCAACATCCCGACTCTGAAAAAGTCATTAGTATTATTCAAAGTATTCATGATAAACATGAGTATATTGATTCTAATGGAATAAAATGGAATCGTATATATACTGTTCCTCAAATGGGAATTGATACCAAGATGGATGCTTCTATGGATTCTAAAAAATTTGCTGAAATGACTGGCAGTAAAAAGGGTACTATGGGTGATCTATTTGATCAAAGCAAAGAATTATCTGAGGCTCGTAAAAAAATACATGGTGGAAAAGATCCAGTAAAGCAAAAATATTGGACTGAATGGAGTAAGAAACGAAAAGGAAAGAAACATCCTGAGATGTTCAAAGACTAATTAAAAATTGTTTAAATTAAATTAAACAAAATTCAATTCAAGCTCTAAAGGATTCACTGGTTGGCCTCTATCAAATCTTTTGATAAAGTTTGTTCCTTTAGATGGCATATTAGCTACATAAGATTTTTTATTTTTAAACGAAATCTTAACATGGTCTGCTAATACAGATACTGAATCTAGATTTTTGATGCTAGATTTCAATGATCTTGCTATAGCACAGTCTTGAGGGTCAGCTAATGTGCCTTCTTTTATGTTTTTATTTGTTATCTTGATGTGTTTTTTCATTTTTAGTTTCTCGTATTGCATACTCATAATTATCACTATCTTCAGTAACCCATTTTGGGCTATTCTCAGAAGTATATATATGAGAATTTATTTTTCTTTGCAACAATGACTCATTTGGTTTTGTTGCGAAGCTTGGATCGAATACTTTTATTCTATTATTAGGTTGTATTGCGAAATTGCCATTGTCTAGTTTTATAACATGTCCAGCTTTATGCTGATCTGGTTTTTGACTAAATCCAAAATTTAATTCATTGTAATCACTATGAGCCCAATCAAGAGTAAATAAATAGCGACCCATATACTCTTGACCAGTTCTTCCAGTATATTTTATTACTTTATTTTCTAATAAATAAAAAGTTGTTACAGATATATGATAACTAAAACTATCCCAAAGTTCTAGTTCAGTAAGCTCCATATCTGGTGCATCTTCTTTTGAACAGAAAGCACTAATAGGAGCATGCCACCATATTCCACCATCTTCCATAAGAAAATTAAAAAGAGGAACTTGACTCGGTAAACTTGTAACGCCAAAAATTAAACATTTATATTTTTTATCAAAACTGTCTTCTTGATTTCTTAGGTAGTTACCTCGAACAAAGCATTCGATTGGAGGTATATTTGTATTAAGAAATGCCATCGTTAATTTATTTACACATTAATTGGTAATCTGTGTAAATTATAGAGCAAGTATAATGTCTAAAAAGCATAAACAAAAAGAAGATAAATCGGTTCCTGTTCCTCAAAGAGATAAAATTGAAGGCTTCTTAACTATTCGCGAATTACAATGGACAGAGAACCAAAAGAAATTTATACAATTATTACAAGATAAAAATACTAAAATGGTACTTTGCAAGGGGCCAGCAGGAACAGCTAAAAGTCTATTAAGCGTATATGCAGCTTTAAATGCTATTAATACTAAGAAAATAGGTGAAATATTCTATGTTCGTAATCCAGTTGAAAGCTCATCTCATAATTTAGGATTCTTAAAAGGAGATCTTCATAGTAAATTAGATCCTTATCTTCAACCATTGATGGATAAACTACATGAATTATTACCAAAGAACCAAGTAGAAATGCTCTTGAAGCAAGAGAGGGTAAAAGGACTACCAGTTGGATTTTTAAGGGGTCTAAGCATTAATGCTAGTTATATTATATGTGACGAAGCTCAAAATTTAAGTATTCATGATTTTCTATTAATTACTACTAGAATGGGTAAATTTAGTAAATTAATATTAATTGGAGATATTCGTCAATCTGATATTAAGAATAGTGGATTTGAAGCGACTTATAATTTGTTCGATAACAAGAAAAGCGTAGATAAGGGCATACATACTTTTAAGTTTGGCACAGAAGATATTATGAGAAATGATATTCTAGCTTATATTATTGAAAAGTTTGAAGAGTTATCTGAATCAAAACCTCATACACGCAAATAAAATTAAGTAGAAAAAAATATATTTAGATTGTATAATTTAAAATATGCCAAAAATATATTGTAGTTCATGTGGTAATCCAATACAGTATGCAGATGTTAAACCAAATTTCTGCACGAAATGTGGATATAATTTAGGAAGTGGAAAGCCAGTACAGAATCAAGTAAAGGTTGAACCAGAAATAGAAATTATTCAAAAGCCTAGTATTTCTAGTCTTAACTGGGATATTGAAGTTAGTAAGCCGAAGGGTCAAAAATTAAAAGATTTAGCTAAAGGTGAGAAAAGTCCTGCCTTTCAAAGAGATGCTGATGAATCAAGTTTATCAAAAGAAGAATTTTTAAAAGAATTTCAAAAAGAAGCTGGAACTCTTCGCAGAGGTAGTCAAGCTCCAGATGATGATAGCGCTGATTATTCTGAAGATGATGATTCGTGAAAAAGCCAACATTTGAAAATAAATTTCAAGAAATAAATGTTGAGATATACAAAAGAAAACACAAGTGGAATCTAACTTCACTTGCTTGGATGGATTTCGATGATGTTGCTCAAATATTAAGAATACATATTCATAAAAAATGGAAGATGTATGATCCAGATCAGCCTTTGGCTCCATGGATTAATAGAATCGTTAGTAATCAAATTAAGAATTTAATCAGAAACAATTATGGAAATTACTCTCGCCCTTGTTTAAAGTGTGCAGCAGCTGAAGATGAAGATCATTGTAATATTTATGGTAAACAATGTAATTCTTGCCCATTGTATGCTGCTTGGGAAAAGAATAAAAAAAATGCACATGATACAAAATTGCCTTTAGCTTTAGAAAATCATACAAAAGAAGTACATGAAATGGAAGATGGTAAAATTGATATAGAAAAAAGCGCTAGTAATATACATAAAAAGATGCAACAAGTTCTTAAACCTACAGAATGGAAGGTATATCAATTACTTTATATAGACCATAAAGATGAGGATGAAGTTGCAGCAAGTATGGGATACAAGACTAATGAAAAAAATCGTGCTCCAGGTTACAAACAAGTACAAAATATTAAAAAATCTATTATTGTAAAAGTAAGAAAATATCTTTATAGTGACGATGTAGATATATTATGATCAATTTAGAATTAACAGATGAGCAGAAAAAGAAAATCTTGGAAGAATGGAATTCTAGGCCATCTAATCCACCGTCTTTAGCTGAATTAACAAAATTAATATTTGGAGAGGGTTTTGATGGGAGAAGTCAAGAGGGTAAGGCTATTAAGAATTATTTAGCATCTAGACAAATTATACCTAAGAAAAGTCATGAATATGAACCTAAAGGATTAATAGAGTTAACAGAAGATCAAAAAGAATATATTAGCAATAATTGCTCAACAATGACTTCTGTTGAAATTGCTAAAACGATATTTAAAAATAATGAATTAACTAATTTAAATCAAGAAACTCGAAGTGTCGGTGAGTATATAAAAACATTAGATACTAAAGTAGTTTATAGTAATCCAAATAATATTCCAGAAGGAGATTACAAGCCACCAACAACTTTTACTAGATGTTTATCTAGAATAAATAAATATGTCCATGAAGGTATTGATGAAACAAAGTTAACTGGAAAACAAAAAAGAGATATCCAAGCTATCATTGGATACTTGCATACTTATAGATTTTTACATCAAATCAATACATATCAAGATGAAAAAGAAAGAGAGCTTTTTGAGAGTAGTTTTGTAAGATATACTTATGATAAAAATGACTTAACTCAAGAAGAAGTTGATCAATATATCGTGCTCGCTACAGAAGTTGTAATCTCTTCTAATATACAAGAAACTATTCAAGCATTGCAAATGCAAATGGATGGAAATGTAGAGGCTGGAGAAAAGATTTCAATGTCTCTTGTAGAAGCTATTAGTACTTCTAGAAATGAATATAATCAATCTGTAAGCAGACAGCAAAAACTACTTCAAGATTTAAAAGTTAAGAGAAGTGATCGACTTAGCAAACAAGTCAAAGAAAATGCATCTATATTAAATCTTGTTGAATTATGGAAAGAAGAAGAGAGTCGTAAAGAAATGATAAGATTAGCTGAAATGAGAAAAGAATTATTATCAAAAGAAGTTGAAAGATTAAGCACTATTGATGAAATTAAAGCTAGAATTTTAGGCTTATCAAAAGATGAAGTCTTGAATGGATGAAATGCAAGTCCAATGCAAAATTTGTAATGAATTATTTGCTGCAGATAAATTCTTACATCTGCATTTAAAAGCTCATAAAATAAATACAGCCACTTACTATCAAAAGTATTTTCCTAGATATGATTTACATTCTGGAGAAATGATTAACTTTAAAAATAAAGATCAATATTTTATTGACGACTTTAATAATAAAAACAATTTAAAAGCATACGTTAAGAATTTAGATCAAAGCAAGTTGCAATCATTTCTTACTGGTTTATTAAGTAAAAGGAAAGAGCATAAAAGTCTTGTATATGCTCCCACTCAAGTCGAATTAAGGTCTTTAATAATGCCTTCTATTGTTACATTTGATAAGTATAAATTAGACTATTATGGTATATGCGAATCTATAGGTCTTAAGAAAAAATTTGAATCTTATAACGGAGAGCAGTTTAATTTTGAAGAGTCTGAAGATTATCAAATAATGGTTGATACTAGAGAACAGAATCCTCTTAGATTTAAATATCAACAACAAGTGGCTAAACTAGATTTTGGAGATTATACTTTAAATGATTTGCAAAAGTGTTGTTTTACAGCTGTTGAAAGAAAAAATTTATCAGACTTTATTGGGACAATGAGTGCTGGCTATGATCGATTTAATAATGAAATAGAACGAGCAAAGAATGCTAATTATTATCTAGTAGTACTAATCGAAGAGTCAATAAATGATGCACTTTCTTTTAATTATTTGCCTCATATTTCAAAAAAAATTAAAGCTACTCCAGAATTTATATTTCATAGAGTTAGAGAGCTATGCCAAAAATATGATAATATTCAATTTGTTTTTGCTGATGGTAGAAAAAGAACCTCAGAATTATTAATTAAAATTTTAACTGGTAATTGTATACATAAGAAATATGATTTGCAATTACTTGTTGATAAAGGTATAATATAATATGTGGTATTGCAACGATAAATATAAAAAAGATTTAGTTGATTTTAATAAAGAATTATTAAAAATTGAAGGCACAATGCTGGATAAAGAGGCTAAGATAAGTTTAGCTAAATTTTTAAGAGCAAATCTAGGTTTGACTACTGAATTAATTAGTGGAATTAAACTTGCTCCATACCAAGAAGTAACTTTAAAAGGATTTTTTAATCGTAATTTTAATATGTGTGTTTGGGGTCGTGGCTGTTCTAAATCATTTATTGCTAGTGTTTATATTTTTCTACAATGTATATTTGAACCTAATTCTAAAATTTTAATAGCTGGGCCAACATTTAGAACTGCTAGAAATATTTTTACTAATCTAGAAAAATTAGTAAATAGTAAAGAAGCTCAATTGCTTCAACAAGCTTTTGGAGTCAAAAGCAAAAGAAATGATTTGTTTGAATGGGAGATTAATGGTGGGAATATTGTAGCTATTCCTCTTAATGGTGAAAAGGTTCGAGGCTTTCGCGCTAATGTTCTTGTTCTTGATGAGTTTTTACTTATACCAGAAGAAATTATTAAAAATGTTCTTATGCCGTTCTTGGTTGCTCCTCAAAATATGAAAGAGCGTATTCAAATCAGAGAAATAGAAGACAAGCTTATCGCTGAAGGTTTGATGAAAGAAGATGAAAGAATGATATTTCCAAATAAATCAAAAATGATCGCGTTGTCTTCTGCTAGTTATACATTTGAAAATCTTTATAAAACCTATCAAGAATGGGTTGCCAATATTTATTCTGATGAAGCAGTCAGAGATGCTACATATTTTGTAAGTCAAATGGGTTACGAATCTTTACCAGAAGAAATGGTTGATAAAACTATTATTGAAGAAGCTCAAGCTGGTGGATTGAGTCATAGCGGTTTCTTACGAGAGTATTGCGCTCAGTTTACAGATGGAAGTGATAGCTATTTTTCAGCGAAGAAGATGCATGAATGTACAATTAAAGATGGTGAAAATCCGACCTCTAAAATTTATGGAGATAAAGATAAAAAATATATATTAGCAATTGATCCAAGCTTTAGCAATAGCCCAAGTTCAGATTATTTCGCTATGAGCGTCTTAGAAATTGATGATGAAAAGAAAGATTGTATCATCGTTCATTCTTATGCTGTAGCTGGTGGAGATCTTAAAGATCATATCTTGTATTTTCATTATTTATTAAATAATTTTAATGTAGAAATGATTATAATTGATAATGCTGGATATCAATTTATTGACTCTGCAAATGAAAATGAATTATTTAGAAAATCTGGAATTAATCTTAAATTCTTTGATGTGAATTCTGACGCTGAAGGAGTAGAGTACGATTTAATGTTAAGAGATGCAAAAAGACAATATAATAAAGAAACAAAAAGAATTTGCTTCAAACAAGTATTTACTACTGAATTTATCCGTAAAGGAAATGAATATCTTCAAGCAAGTATAGATCATAAAAAGATATGGTTTGCTAGTCGTATATCTGCAAATGGAGATTCTTTTGGAAGAGTTACTGGAAGTAATATCAATATAGAGAGTACAGGGTTTAATAATTTAATTGATTTTATTGAAAATCAAGACGATATGATTTATGCAACAAAGAAAGAATGCAGTTTAATTGAAGTAAAAAGTACTAGCCGTGGTTTTCAATCATTTGACTTGCCACAACATCTAAAAAGGAATACTAGTGCTAATAGAGCAAGAAAAGATAGATATACTGCCCTTATGCTTGGTAATTGGGCAAGTAAGATATACTATGATATGAATAAAATTGAGAATAAAATGGAAAATGATACATTTACGCCTATAATGTTAAAATAGGTGTAATATTTAAAAATAAACAAAAATGGCTAAAAAACTCCAAAAAGACGAAAAATTAACAAACTATACAACTGGTGAGCCTTTGATGGCTGTAGCAGGAATGAAAGAAATTAAAGCTTCTGATAAACTTAGAAGAAATAGATCTGCTACTATAGAAAGAACAGATAAATACGCTAATATTACTAATGGACTAATACCATTTAATAGATCTTCTACTAGCGTTTATAGTTCGTCTAATATGGACGTTAGAGATGCTGTTATTTTATGCCAAAAAGCTTATTATAATTTTGCAATATTTAGAAACACAGTAGACTTAATGACTGAATTTAGTTCTAGTAAGATTTATTTTAAAGGTGGAAGTCAAAAGAGCAGAGATTTTTTTGAAGCATTATTTAATAAAATTAATCTTTGGAGTTTTCAAGATAAGTTTTTTAGAGAATACTATCGTTCTGGAAATGTATTCATGTATAGATTTGATACAAGCATCAAAGAAGATGATTTAATTAAAATAACTCAAACATTTGGTATTAGTAAAGCTGCTTCTGTCACTTTGCCAGCTAGATATATAATTATTAATCCTGCTGATATTCAAATCGGTGGTAATATTAGTTTTGTGACTAATAAATTTTATAAAGTATTAAGCGACTATGAATTAGAAAGACTTCGTAGCCCAAGAACAGAAGAAGATAAAGAAGTATACGAATCCCTTCCTCAAGAAACTAAAGATAATATTCAAAAGAAAGCTAATGTAGCAATCATGCCATTAGACTCTCATCGTTTAGTAGCTGTATTTTATAAGAAGCAAGATTACGAGCCATTTTCTGTTCCAATGGGATTTCCAGTTCTTGAGGATATTAATGCTAAAGCTGAAATGCGTAAAATGGATATGGCAATCGCTAGAACAATGCAACAAGCAATTCTTCTAATAACAATGGGAACAGATCCAGATAAGGGCGGTATTAATCAAAAGAATCTTGAAGCGATGCAAGCTTTATTCCAAAATGAAAGCGTTGGAAGAGTTCTTATTGCAGATTATACAACAAAAGCTGAATTTGTTGTTCCTCCAATTGCTGATCTTCTTGATCCTAAGAAGTATGAAGTAATAGATAGAGATATTCAAATTGGTTTAAATAATATTCTTATTGGAAGTGAAAAATTTGCAAATACAAGTATTAAAGTGCAAGTGTTTATTGAAAGATTAAAGCAAGCAAGAGAAGCTTTTATTAATGAGTTTCTAACTCCAGAAATTATTAGAATGAGTAAAAGTCTTGGATTTAAAAATTATCCAACTCCATATTTTGAAGATATTGATTTGAAAGATGATATACAATATTCTAGAGTTTATAATAGACTCATGGAGCTTGGAATATTAACTCCAGAAGAAGGTCTTAAAGCTATTGAAAGTGGTAGATTGCCAGATGCAGAATCTTCAATTGAAAGTCAAAAGAAATATAAAGAACTAAGAGATCAAGGATATTATGTTCCTGTTATTGGTGGAAATCAACAAGCTGGTGGTAGGCCAACTGGTAGTACTGGAACACCTCAAGCAACAAAGAATGTAAGTCCTATTGGTACTGGTAAACAATCTAAAGCAGAATTTAGTGCTAAAAAAGTTGGAGAAAATTTTGTTCTTGCATCTAAACTAGAAGATCATGTATCAGATTTAATTAAAGAAAAATTTAAGATTAAAAAATTAAATAAACAACAGAAGACTATCGTGAATGATATTTCTAAAATGATTGTATCTAATGAAGATTCTACAAAATGGATTGAAAGTGCTGCTAGTTACGTTGAAAATCCAATTGACAAAAATAAAGATAACGTGAGTGAAGTTTTAGAAATTGCAGAAAATCATCAAGTAGACTCTTATATCGCTAGTATATTAAGAAATAGTAAAGTTTAATATTCTAAAACTACTCCATCAAAAGAATATATATGTAATATTGAATATTGGGCATTTGAATCAATTTCTATAACATTTGTTTGATTAGGGGAAAGTTGAGTGTTATATATTTCATAACCATTTAAATTAAATTTAGTATCTGATAATAATATGCCAAAATAATTTGATTCAGAAAATAAAAAAGATGTATTTGATTCTATAATATCTAAATTCCAATTCTTAAGATCTGTTAAAGATTTAAATTTTAAAATATATAATTCTTGATTGCAAACTATTTGTATTTTGTGGCTATTCTCATTAAGATCTTTATGATTTATTAAATTTTTAATTTGATTAGAGCTGGAGCTAGATAAAATATTATTTTCTATGTCAAGAACATTTATTGTATAATCTGTTGAGTTTTTATTTAAAATGCAAAAAAATTGATCTTTTCTAATTTTATCTATAGTATATTCATAAGTATCTTTTATGGTCGAACCAGAAAGAAAGAATTTTTTTTGTCTTTGTCCAAAGCTAAAGCCTATATTTTTTTGTATTAAATTATACATTATATTGAATATCTTTGTTTTTTATCTATATCTACCCATTCTTTTTTATTTTCATCCCATTGTATCAAATTTGGATCTTTATCTGGCATTTCCTTTGGAGGCATCCATCTACCATAAAATTTATTTAATTTCCAAGATGGATATAATGGATTTTTAAATTTAGCAAATGAATTTTCTGAACGAATATAGTAAAGTCCAATTTCCGCAAATAATCCTCTAAAATTCATATTAAAAGAAGTTTGTATTATATTCTCTTTTTTAAGATTTGGATTTAACGAAAGAATATAATTTATTCCATTGATTTCTTTTTCTACATTATCTAATGGATCTAAAAGAATAGTATTATCTATATTTATAATATCTATAACTTGATCATTATCATCTAAAATAGCGAAGTTTGCCATAGATTATTTTTTTAATTTATTTACTTCAGATGATAGTTCTTTAACAGCTTCTATTAATAAAGGTATTAATTTTTCGTAATAAACTGTTTTATAGTTTTGTCCTGTTTTGGAAATTGTTTCGCCTGTTGAATCAGTTGCACAATCGATTGGCGCTAAAGTAACGATTTCTGGTAATATTTTTTCTACTTCTTGAGCACTAACTCCAACTTGTACTGAATCGTTATTATAACCAAGTTCTTTTGCTTTAGAGTTTTCTTTGTAATAATAGCCATTTAAAGAGTTAACTTTTTCTAATGCATTTGATATTTTGCCTATAAAATTTTTAAGACGTTCATCTGAGTAAAATGCTGTTACGTTATTAGTTGCTCTAATTTCACCAGCTGTGCCACTTGCTGCTGTGCCAACACCAAGAGAATTCACTTGATAATTGTTAGCAGTATTTAAAGCGTTTGCTGTGGAAGCTGTAGTAGCTGAGGTAGCTGTTGCTGAATTCCCAGTGCATGAACTAGATGTTGCTGCATTTCCAGTGCATGAACCAGATGATCCACTAACATTTCCAGTTACATTTCCAGTTACATTTCCAGTTACATTTCCAGTTACATTTCCAGTTAATGCAGCAGTGATAGTTCCAGCAGTAAAATTTCCACTACCATCTCTAGCTACAATAGCGCTAACTGTATTAGCACTTGTTGCGTTAGATGTTACCGTAAATGTAGCTGCTCCAGCAGGAGTATAAGTTGTACTACCAGATAACCCTAAGCCAGACGTATTTAAAGTTAGCGTTGAGTAAGTTCTCCAAATTGGCGTAGTATTTCCTTGGCTAGTTAAAACTTGACCAGAACTTCCGTAAGCTGTTCCAGTTGCTCCAAAACTAATTCCTCCTGAGCTAGTAATTCTTAAGTGTTCTGTTGCTCCAGTATAAAATGAAACAATTCCGCCTGTTCCAGTAAGTTGACCAAGTTGTAAAGTAGAATTATTAGATGTGCTAAAGATACGGCCAACGTCTGCTGAAGAAACATCAATGACAAGTCCAGTCGAAGCATTTCCTGTATTTAATAATCTAAGCTCTCCACCTTCTTCACCATTTGCGCGAAGTTGAAGAGTTCCATCAATATCTAATTTATAAGATGGTAAAATGTTCCCAATCCCAACATCTCCACTTGAAGTAATCGTTAATCTAGTAGTTAATACATCGCTTGGTCTTGTGCTAAAAAGGAGACTTCCATTACTTATAGAAGATATTGTTGTTGATTCTAAACTATCTGATTTTAAAATTTTTGACATATTGTGATATATGTATTACACTTGAAATATTTTTAAAGTTTAATGCATATTTAAAAAAAGTTTTTTTAATACTCGTTCTCTAACTCATTTTCTACCCAATTTAAATTTAATTCATCCCAATAATAATGAAATTCATTAGAGCCTGATGGTCTAGGTATTGGGGCGATCCATTTACATGTAGATTCATCTAAGATCCAAGAAGAAAAATGTTTTTGGGGTATAAAAGCATCTCTTTCATGATCATATAAAAAACCCATAGAAGCAGGATTTTTTCTAAAATCACCAGATATTGTTGTTTGTACGTATTTACCACTAACAAGGCCAGAACAAAAAATCTTTCCAATCTCTTCTGAATGATTCCCATCTAATCCAATCGAATTAGATTCATGAACAACGCTTATATGCTCAACAATATTATCTGAATTTAATTTAGCGAAATATAACATAATATTATTATATCAATATGAAATTAAAATATCAAAATTAAAATCCACTTGTGGGAGTCAGATATCTAATAATTACTACACCATTTCCGCCTTTTCCTCCGAAAGGGTAAGCAGCGGAGGCATTTTGTGCACCCCCACCACCGCCGCCACCACCTAATCCATCAGTACCAGGACTACCTACACCGCCCCGTCCACCAGCACCTCCTCCTCCAGCCCCACCATTGACTGCAACGGCTTGACGGTTACCTCCTCCGCCACCACCGCCATAAGTCTGCGAAGTACCACTAATACTATCTGTATAGCCACTACCACCTATTGAATCGCTAGTGCCAGTTATATTATTTCCAAAGCCTGGTTGACCAGCGCCACCTCCTCCACCTCCCTGTACTTGGTTAGAACCCGCATTTCCTGCTCCAAAACCTCCACGATGACCTCCAGTATTAGATGGATATGTATTTTGAGTACCAGCAGGATTTACTGTGCCAGCTTCGTTACCAGAGCTACCAGCAAGTGGTTCGCCTCCTTTAGATCTTGCTGCTGCAGCTCCGCCTCCCGCAGAGCCGCCACCAGCACCACCACCACAACCACCATCTTCACCATTAGCGGAACAATTTGCTGTACCTGCAGTCGACGAAGTCATTGCCTCCTGTCCCCAAGCTTTACAATTAGCTTCAGTGCCAGCTGCAAAGCCTCCACCGCCTCCTGCAATAGAAGTATATGTTGTACCTCCAATTGTTAAGGTTGAATTACTGCCATTAGCTCCTTTATTTGTTCTAGTTACTCCGCCCAGTCCACCAGACCCAACAACAACAGCATTAGAACCTGAACAAGATACACTACTTTTTTTATAAACTCCTCCTCCGCCACCTCCTCCTCCTCTATCTCCTCCTCCACCTCCACCTCCAGAAACAATCAAAAAGTCCACATTTATAGATCCATAATTCACTACAAAAGAATCACTAGATGCAAATGTATGAATGGTATAAAGTCCACTAGTCGTTTTAGTTCCACCAGTAGCAAATACAAAACTTTTACCAGATCCATCGCTCATTTTAATTTGAGAACCTGCAGTAGTTTTCTGAAATAAAGTTCTTAAATTTGTATTATTCATATTTCTACTAGTATTTGACGATGCAGCAAGTTCGGTATTAACTTGACTTATACTAATCGAATTTCCAGCGCTAGGTAATGCCATATTTAATCTTATATTGTATTATAATTATATTATAAATATTTATTCATTTTCAAGTTTAGAGATTCTATATGAAAGCTCTTTAATAGCTTGTAATAATATACTAGTCAACAGCTCATATCTAACCGCATATACTTTTTTTAATCCAGTGCCTTTATCAAGTGGAGCAGTTTCGTAAATTAATTCTGGATATTCTTCTATTAATTCTTGAGCTATTACTCCTACCATTTTTTGATTTGGTCTTGCTTTATAATTAAAATTGTAGCCATTTATATTTTTTAACTTACTTAATACATTTTTAAGTGGAGAAATATTTTCTTTTAATCTTTTATCTGATAATCCATAAAAAGCAGTAATATCATTTAGTGCTCTAATTTCACCAGCTGTACCACTTGCTGCTGTGCCAACACCAAGAGAATTCACTTGATAATTGTTAGCCGTAGCCAAAGCATTCGCTGTTGTTGCTGTTGTTGCATTTCCACTTAGAGCTCCACTAAATGTTGTAGCAGTTAAAACTCCTGTACCACTTAATGTAGCAATATTGGTTGTTCCTGCATACCATTTAAATTGGTGGGTATTCTGTGGTACACTAGACCATAAAGTATAGCTTTCAATTCCAAAAGCAAAATCTGTGGTAGAAGCACTTAAATCAGGATATAAAACTATTCTTGTACCAACGCTTCTTGTTGTAAATGTTGGAGCATTAACTCCAGATGTATTAAAATCAATTCTATTTCCAGTAGCACCATTTAAATAAATCTGTCCACCACCCTCTGCTGTATTATTTGCTTTTGTAGTAACATATTGTCCAGTAGTACTAATAACTCCTTGGCTTGTAATGCGGAGGCGTTCGAATAAAGTTCCATCTAATGTTGTAAAAAATCTTAATCCAGCATCTTGAGTTGATGCAGTAGTATTCCAACTACTCTCTCCATCAGCAGTAATTTTTGCCATTGAGACAAGAGTTCCACCAGATGATGTTCTTGATGAAAAATTGATGCCAGCACCATAACCATTAGGAGCACCCTCAAGTTCAAGTTGAGTAGTACTTACAGTGCTTGTTCCACTATACAAATGAAGTTTATTCTCTATTGTCGCAGGACTTCCAATAGAAACATTTCCAGAATTATCAATATATAATCCAATTGTCCAAGTTATTGTATCACCTCCGCTAACACTAGTAGGAGCAACATAAAAAGCAAATGTTCCTGCGCTACTAGTAAATCGATTAGCCCCTACACCAGCAGCAGTGTATTTATGCACTCCGACTGCACCATCATAATAAGAATTTAAATATTGTTGAAAATTTCCTGAACCATCATTCATTACTAATCTGGCTAAACTAATAGAATTTAAAGTAATTTCAGCACCCAATGCGACAGATGGTGTAGTAGGATAAGTATTAGTGCCCGAACCAATAGTCAATTTTGATATCGCAGCACTAGGAGAGCTAACTCCTATCCCAAAGTTATCATTTAATATGAATGAATTTTGACCCATACCTTATTCCTTACCTTATATTACACATATTAATAGCTATAAAAGTATCTTCCTACACATAAAAAAATGAAAACAAAAAATGTTAATAAAAATACTTTTTTTACTTTTAAAAATAGTAATAATGCTGTAATATAAAGTTTAGTCTCAAGATATGAACAAAAATATTTTAGTAAAGAAACGCAATGGAACATCTGAAAAATTTGATATAGAAAAAATCAATAAAGTAATCAAGTGGGCAATTGATGGGTTATCTGGCGTAAGTCTCACAGATATTGAAATTAATGCTAAAATCAATATGCACGAAGGAGTTTCTACTGAAGAAATTCATAAGCTTATTATTGAAAGTGCAGCAAATTTAATTAGTATTGAAAATCCAAACTATCAATATGTAGCAAGTAGATTACTCAACTACCAATTGCGTAAAGATGTATGGAAAGGTAAGCATGCACCACGACTAATAGAATTTATACAAAATGCTATAAAAAATAAAATTTATGATCCAGTTATTTTAGAAAAGTATACTGAAGATGAAATTAATAAAATGGGCGAATTTATTGATCATGAAAGAGATTTTGTTTTTACTTATGCTGGAATTAAACAGCTTTGCGATAAATATTTAATTAAAAATAGAACAAATGGAGTAATATATGAAACTCCTCAATTTGCTTACTTATTAATATCTGCTTATGCTTTTATCAATTACCCAATAGAAACAAGAGTAAATTATGTTAGAAAATTTTATGACGCTATTAGTAAGCATAAAATTAATCTCCCAACACCAGTAATGGCTGGAGTAAGAACTAGTAGTAGAAATTATGCTAGTTGTTGTTTAATTGGAGTAGATGATACAAGAGAAAGTATTACAGCTAGTGCTACTGCTGTTAGTATGGCTACTGCTAATAGATGTGGCATTGGAATTGATGTAAGTAAAATTAGAGCTATTGGTTCTCCTATTAAAAATGGAGAAGTTGTTCATACTGGTTTGATTCCATTCTTAAAAATTTATGAGAGTAGCGTTAAAGCTTGGCAACAAAATGGATTAAGAGGTGGTAGTGCAACTTGTAATATTCAATGGTGGCATTATGAGATCGAAGATATTATAGTATTGAAAAATAATGCTGGCACAGATGATAACAGAGTTCGTAAACTTGATTATACTGTTGGTATGAGTAAACTATTTTATGATAGAGTATTAAAAGACGAAGATATTACTCTATTTAATAATTCAGAAGTTCCAGAACTTTATGAAGCATGGGGAACTAAAGATTTCGACAAAGTATACAAAGAATGTGAATCTAAAAGATTAAAGATAAAAAAGAAAGTATCTGCTCGCAAATTATTTTCTCTTATAGTTAAAGAAAGAGTTGAGACTGGTCGTATTTATATTCTCAACGTAGATCACGCTAATGAACATGGAGCTTGGTCAGATAAAGTAACCATGAGTAATCTTTGCACTGAGGTAATTCATCCTACTATTCCTTTAAATGATTATAATGATAAAGATGGTGAAATTGGAATGTGTATTCTTTCAGCAGTAAATATGTTAGAAATTAAAAATTGGCAAGATCTTGAAAAGACCTGCGATCTTATCGTAAGATTTCTAGAAGAAATCATTGATCTTCAAGACTATTTTAATATTGCTGCTGAGAATTTTGCTAAAAAGCGTAGAAGTCTTGGTATTGGAATTACTAATCTAGCCGCTTTCCTTGCTAAGAATGAATTGAAATATTCAAATGATAAAGCATTATCAGTTATTGATGAATGGATGGAACATTTCCAATACTATCTGTTAAGTAGTAGCTTGCAGTTAGCTAAAGAAAAAGGCAGATGCGAAAAGTTTGATCATACAAAATATTTTAAAGGTATATTACCAATTGATACATATAAAGATAAAGTAGATGAAATTTGCAAAAGAAAATTATCACTTGATTGGGAAAAGCTAAGAAAAGATATCAAAGAATTTGGATTAAGACACTCTACATTATCTTCTTGCATGCCTTGTGAAAGTAGTTCTGTTATTCAATCTTCAACAAATGGAGTTGAACCAATTCGTAGTCTTATTACTTATAAAACAAGTAAAATGGGTAAACTTCCAGTTATGGTTCCAGGAATTGGCAAGTACGATGAAAATTATGAACTAGCTTATGAATTAAAAGATAATACTGGATTGCTCAAAATTAATGCAGTTATTCAGAAATATATTGACATGGCCATATCAACTAATGTATACTACAATTATAGTCATTATGAGAATAATATATTACCAGATGCAAAAGTCATGAAAGAAATAATTTATGCATATAGTCTTGGCTTAATTAGTCTTTATTATTTAAATAGTAACGACGGAGATAAAGAACAATCTATGACTCAAAAAGAAGATGATTGTGCTAGCGGAGCGTGTAAATTATAACCATATGAAAACTGTTTTAAATTTAAAAAACGTAGACTATACTAAACAACCTTTGTTTCTTGGAGAAGATCTTAATCTTCAAAGATATGATCGTTTTAAATATCCAATATTTTTTGAATTGTTTAAGAAGCAAAATGAAAATTTCTGGTGGCCTCATGAAATTGCTCTTGGTAAAGATAGAAGTGACTATCAGAACTTAACTGATACTGAAAAATTTGTATTTGATAGTAATTTAAGATTTCAAACTCTTGGTGATAGCATGCTTTCTCGTAGTATCCATTCTCTTAAAGATTATGTAAGCAATCCAGAACTTGAAATTTGCATGAATACTTGGGCTCAATTTGAAGGCATTCATAGTTATAGCTATTCTTATCTTCTTAATAATGTCTACCCAGACCCAACTAAATTCTTTGATAGCATAATGGAAGATAAAGAAATTACCAGTCGCGCTGAACTTATTAGAAATAACTTTGATAAAATTCTTGGTGATGACGAAAAGAAAGACCCCAAACAAAAGATCTTTGATGCTATTCTTTCTATTAATGTTATGGAAGGACTTGTGTTTTATGTTTCTTTTGCTTGTTCCTTTTATTTTGGATATCGTGGCAAGATGGAAGGTAATTCTAAAATTATCAAATTTATTCAAAGAGATGAAGCTTTACATTTTGCTACATCTCAAAATCTGTTAAAGATACTTCGTGATGAAGATGAAGAAGGTTTCACATCTATTGTAAAGAAAAATGAAGACAAGATCTATGCCTTCTATGAACA
>Ga0247834_1003350_pt1 | contig 21981 bp, 22 predicted proteins | sample LaCruzMarch2015__8_FD_187118 | JGI IMG/M metagenome (GOLD analysis project Ga0247834, IMG submission 187118) | Freshwater microbial communities from meromictic Lake La Cruz, Castile-La Mancha, Spain - LaCruzMarch2015_12m | ecosystem: Environmental > Aquatic > Freshwater > Lake | place: Spain...
CGGCTCGAAAACCGCCAAAACGGACTGACTGCGGACCTGAAACAGCACGATCAACTGTTATCGGCGGAAATCAGCCCTGCGGCGGGAAAAACACGTCCTCAGAAAGGGTTTTTCCGCAAACTCCTAACACGACAATGGGCGCCTTGATCCACTGCCGATGCTCAGCGTGCCGACCGACGCTCCGCTTGACTGAGACAACCCCTCGACCCTGGCGACACCTTGAGCGACGCCACACCCTGGCTGATGCTGCAACGCACCGTTCGCTTCGGTGACACCGACGCCGCCGGGGTGATGCACTTTCACCAGTTGCTGCGCTGGTGCCATGAGGCCTATGAGGAAAGCCTGGAGCTGTTCGGAATTCCTGCCACCGTGTTGTTCCCCACGCCCAACGGCAGTGTGGCTGTGGCGCTGCCGATCATCCACTGCAGCGCAGATTTCCTGAGGCCCCTGGTCTGCGGTGACATCCTGTCTGTGCGGTTGTCGCCCCTGCGTCTCGACCCGGGGCGTTTCGAGGTGAGCTACGCCTTCCAGCGCGGCACCGGCAACAGTCAGGAGGTGGCCCGGGGCCTCACCCGCCACCTGGCGATCGACACCGGCAGCCGTCGCCGCTGCCCGCTGCCGGCCCCGATCGAGCGCTGGCTACAGCAGTCCGGATTGCCGGCGGTGGTTGGCGCGTCCGCTGGCCAGGCCTGAGGTCTGCTTCGGTTCAGTCGCCCAGGTTGTTGCGGTGATCGAGCCGATCCAGCCAGGTCCTCCAGCGGCCCAGCTCCCATTTGCCCAGGGCATTGCGCTCCAGCTCCGGGCAGGGGATCCAGCGCAGCGGCCGCTGGGCCGGGGGCAGCCGGCGGGCGGCTTTCACCAGCAGTTGGAGCGGCGGCTCGGCGATGCCGTCGGCTCGGTAGAGGGCCACCAGCCGCTGACCCCACTCCGCATCGGCCACAGGCAGCAGCAGCAGCTCGCTCAAATGGAGCCCAGCGCGGCTGAGCCATGGCCTGAGCTGTTGCACCACCTGGTCAGGGAACACCGTTTCGCCACCGCTTTGGATCGCGCCATCCAGCCGGCCCAGCACCTGCAGCCCAGCCGGATTAAGGCGGCCGGCGTCGCCGCTGCGCCACCAGCCGTCCGGGCCGCCCAGCGGTTGCAGCCCGGAACCGTCGTCGCTCAGCCAGACCGGGCTGAGGCGGGTTGAGCGCACCTCAATGGCGCCGGCGGCATCAAGGCGAAGCTCCACATCGGCCAGGACATGGCCGCAACCCTGCCGGCCGGCGAGGAACGCCGGCGGGGGCAGGGCCGCCACCATCGCCGCGGTTTCCGTGGCTCCGTAGCAGGGGGAGAGTCGGATTCCCTCCACCCTGGCGGCTGCCGCCAGGGCTGGGGCCAGGCCAGAGCCTCCCACCCAGATCACCGCGAAGCCCCGCAGCCACGCCACGCCGGCTGGATCGGCCATCAGGCGTTGGAGCTGGGTGGGCACCAGCGAGAGCAGGGCCCGCCGATCCGGCGGCAGGATCACCCGGGCCGCCAGGGCACCGGGTTGACGCATCAGCTCCGCCGAGAGCCCGTGCAGCGGCACGCCCCAGAGGCGGCTGCGCACCAGGGGCAGCAGCCCGCTGACATGGTGCAGCGGCAAGGGGTTCACCAGCACCGTCCCGGCAGGATCGATCCCGACGGCGCGCAGCCAGGCCCCGGTCGCTTCGGCCGACTGGCGCAGGTGCTCCAGGGGCTGGAGGCACCAGCGCCGCCCGCCGCCGCTGCCGCCGCTGCCGATCAGCACGGCGGGGCCCCAATGGCGCAAGGGTTCCATGTCCACGGGCAGGGCTTTCGCCAGGGCGTCGCGTTCCTCGGGCCTTGCCAGGGCCACCACGGCCCCCTCGCCCCAGAGCCGCTCCAGTTCGACGGCCTGCTCCGCGGCTGTCATGCCGCCTCCCACGCAATCTCGGGATTCAAGCTGCTCAACGGGGCTTCGGGCGTCCAGCCTGGGGCCAGGCCCGGGCCGCGGGGGTGGGGCCTTGGGCCTGCAGCGCCGCCAGGTGGTGGAGCCAGCGGCGGCCGATGCCGGTTTCGAAGGCCGTGCTGAGCATCAGCCGTGGTGTGCCGGCCTGGAGCAGGGCCAGCAGCGGCCGTGGATCGCCCTCCAGGGCCGGCCGCCGCACCTGCCAGCCGGGCCAGCTCCGGCGCAGGGCGGGGGATTGGCGCAGGGATTCATCGAGCGCCACTGGCAGCCGTGCCGCCACCGCCTCCAAGCCGGCCTGATCCTCGGGAGCAAGCGGCTGCTCCAGCCACCCCAGGCGCGACTCGTCCGCTAGCCGATCGGCCCAGGCGGTGGCGGTGGCCCGGCTCCAGCCACCGTTGGCATCGAGCCGGAGGCGGGCCTGGGTTGGGAGCAGAAGCAGCACCTCCTCCAGCACCCTGCGCTCGAGGGCGTCGTCGAGGGAGGCCACCTTCCACTTGGCGGTGAATGGGTTGACGCTGAACGGCCCTGCGCTGGCCAGGGCCGCCTCCATCGCCATGATCGCGGTTGGTCCCGGTGGCAGCAACACCGCCGAGGACGGTGCTGGCAGCCAGCCGCCGGCACGGGCGCCCACCAGGCCATCAGCCTCCCCCAGCGCCATGCCGAGCGCGAAACCCAGCTCCGGCGGCAAGGCCGGCAGCATCGCCTCCAGCGCCTGCCGAGGCAGGGTGCTGCCGAGGGACTCGATCGCTGCGGCCAGTTCCCCCAGCCGCCCCTGCTCCAGGGCGGCCCGGAGCGGTAACGGCGCCGCCTCCCCCCAGCCGAGGGCACCCTCCCATTCCAGCCGCAGCAGCCAGCCGCGCTTTTCAGAGATGGTGCCATGGGCGGTGACGAGCAGCCGCGCCAGTGGCAGCCGGAAGGGCCGCCAGGCCAGCCTCACCAGCGGCTCAGCCATGGCCCCACCGCCAGCCCGCAGGCCAGGCCCAATCCGTTGAGGGCCTGGAACTTCAGGGCCAGGAACTTGCTGCCGGTGATCCGCTCGGGATCGTGGTGATGGTCGCGGAGCAGCTGGATCAAGGCGCGGGCCGGCGGCAGGCCAACCGCCCCCAGCAGGGCGGTGAGCGGCCAGCGGCCCAGCAGCACCGGCGCCCACTGGAAGGCAACGGTGAGCGCCACGAACCAGGGCACCAAGGCCGCCGCCCCTGCCGTGCCCAGCCGCACCACCGGCGAGCGCTTGCCATGGGCTTCGTCTTCTTCCACCTGGTGGAAATGGGAGCAGAACAACACCAGGCTGGTGGCGACCGCCGGGCCGCTGCCCAGCAGCAGCGCCGCCCGCCAGGGGATCCCCCCGGCCTGCCCGGCGCCGGCCGGCGCCAGCGCCAGCAGGGCGGCGGCGGTGGCCAGGGGGCCGAAGGCCAGCCAGCAGAGCGGTTCCCCCAGCCCCCGGTAGCCCAGCCGCAGCGGCGGACCCTGGTAGGCGTAGCCGATGCCGCAGCAGGCCAGTACCAGGGCCAGCACCGCCGGGCTGCTACGGGCCGCCACCAAGCTGATCAGGGCCAAGCCCGACAGCAGACAGCCGTTGGCCAGCAGCGCCACCCGGTCGCGGCGGCCGGTGAGGTTCACCACCGAGTGGGGCTTGCCGTCGCGGTCGACACCAGTATCGGCATCGAAGACATCATTGGCGAGGTTTTCCCAGGCCAGCAACAACACAGCCGCCACCAGGAAACCAACCAGCTGGTCCCAGCGCGGTGGCTGCCCCTGCCCGATCCACCAGCCGGCCGCCAGCAGCACCGGCATCACCGCCACTGAGTACATCGGCCACTTGATCGCCGCCCTCCAAAGCTGCCGCTGGGCCGGAGCCAGGGTGGCGTAACGGCTTGCGACGACCTGGGGGTCGGACATGGGCAGAGCGGGCGGTGACATGGGGAGGCCCCATACATTTGAGCAGCCTTCGCCTCCGGCCCAAGCCTCCGGCATGGTTTCCCCCTCCTTCAGCGAGCTTCTGGCCGCCGCCGCCCAGGCCGAGCGGCAGCTGGAGGAGGAGGGCGTGCTCAGCCTGGCCTTGCCCCTGGGTGATCCCGCTGCGCAGCAACAGCTCGACCCCCTGACCCTGCTGCCCCGGCTCGGTGCTGGTCAGCGCTTCCGCTTTCTCTGGGATGGGGCGCCGGGTCTGTGCCTGGCAGCCACTGGCGCCACCAACAGCCTGGAGCTGAGCGGGCCGCGCCGCTTCGAGCTGGCCCAGCGCTTCAGCGCCGTGAGCCTCAGCCGCCTGGTGTCGGAGCCCCAGGGCTGCCCGCCCCTGGGGAGGCCCCGCATCCTGCTGGCCTTCTCCTTTTTCGACAGCCCTCTGCAGGAGGGCACGGGCGTGCCGGGGGTGCAGGCGGTGCTGCCCCGCTGGCAGCTGAGTCGCCAGGGGCGCCACTGCTGGCTGCGGCTGCAGCGCACCCTCGGGGGGGCGTTCACGGCCCGGGCGGTGGCGGAGGAGTTGTGGGAGCAGGCCCGGGCCCTCGAGCAACCCGACGCCAGCTCCGGGATCGAGCCGGCCCGGCAGCGAGGTCCGAGCATCGCCAGCCGCTCCCGCTGGGAACCTGGCTACCGCCAGGCCGTGCAACGGGCGCTGGAGCTGATCGAAGGCGGTTCCCTGCGCAAGCTGGTGCTGGCCGTCAGGCAGCAGCTGCAGCTGGACCGGGCCCTCGACCCGCTCGACCTGCTCGGCCATCTGCGGGTGCACCAGCCGGGCAGCTGCCGGTTCCTCTGGCAGCAACGGGCCGGCGAGGCCCTGATCGGCGCCTCGCCGGAGCGGTTGCTGGCGGTGCGCCAGGGCCAGCTGCGCAGCGATGCCCTGGCCGGCACTGCCCCGCTCGGGGAGCCTGCCGAGGGGCTCACCGCCTCGGTGAAAGACCGCCATGAACACGCGCTGGTGGTCGAAACAATCGCCCGGGTGCTGGCCGAGGCCGGGTTGGCGCCGCGCCGTCCCCGCCATCCGCGCCTGGCTCGGCACGGCCAGCTGGTGCACCTCCACACCCCGATCACGGCGGCCCTGGGGGGGCAGCACCCTCTCGCCCTGGCGGCGGCGCTCCATCCCACCCCCGCAGTGGCGGGGTTGCCACGCCGCGAGGCGATGGCCTGGCTGCGCAGCCTGGAGGTGTTCGAGCGGGGCCATTACGCCGCCCCGATCGGCTGGATCGACAGCGCCGGTGACGCCGAGTTGCGGGTGGCGATCCGCAGCGGCCGCCTCAAGGGCGACCAGCTGGAGCTCACCGCCGGCGCCGGCCTGGTGCGGGGCTCCCATCCGGAGCGGGAGTTGCAGGAGGTGGCCCTGAAGCTGGGGGTGCTGCAACAGCAGCTCAACCTGCCGCTCAGCCCCTCAGCAAACGCTCCATGGTGAGGTCGGCCAGGGGAATGCCCCCCAGCCGCTCGATCTCCCGAACGCCGGTGGGGCTGGTCACGTTGATCTCGCTGAGGCGGCCATCGATCACATCGATGCCCACGAAGAACAGGCCGGCCTCCTGAAGGGCGGGGGCCAGCTCGGCACAGATCACCCGCTCGACGGCCGTTAGCTCGCTGGCTTCCGGCGCGCCGCCCACGGCCAGGTTGCTTCGGAATTCTCCAGGAGCTGGCTTTCGGTTCACCGCGCCGAGCGGTTCGCCATCCACCAGCAGGATGCGCTTGTCGCCTGCGATGACGGCCGGCAGGAACGCCTGCACCATCACCGGCAGCTGCTGCTGGTTGGTGACCAGTTCCAGCAGGGCCCGCAACCCCGGCGCGGCGGCATCGGTGCGCACCACCCCCTGGCCGGCGCGACCGCCCAGGGGCTTGAGCACCACGGCGCCGTGCAGGGCCGTGAAGGTGGCCAGTTGCTCCACGTTGCTGGCCACCAGGGTGGGCGCCATCAGGTGGCTGAAGCGGAGGGAACCCAGCTTTTCGTTCCAGGCCAGCAGCGAGGCCGGCTTGTTGAGCACCCGCACCCCCTGGCGCTCGGCCAGCTCCAGCAGCAAGGTGGCATAGAGAAAGGCCTCATCCACGGGCGGGTCCTTGCGCATCCACACCCGCGGGAAGTGCTTCAGGGGCAGCAGATGCGACTCACCCAGCTCCAGCCACGGCTCGGGCACCCGCCAACCGGACGGTGTGGGCTGGATGTCGGCGAGGGTGACAGGCTGGGCGCGCACCAAGGCGACAGGCCCTCTCTCCGGGGCAGACGACGACTGGCCCGCGACGGAGAGATCGGCCGGGGTGGCCACCCACACCTGTTGACCGGCCCGCTGGGCGGCCTGCATCAGGGCCACGCTGGAATCCTTGGCCGGCCGCAGCCGCTGGATCGGATCCACGATGAAGAGCTGGGACTCGAGGGCCTCGGCGGAGCCAACCGCCACCGTCAGGCTCCCTGCAGCAGGGCGTCGAGCCGGCCGGCGCGCTCCAGGCCGTGGAGCTCATCGCAACCGCCGATGGCCAGATTGTCGACAAAAATCTGGGGAACGCTGGTGCGGCCCCCCGCCCGCTCGCTCATCGCGGCACGCGCCGCATTGTCGCCATCGATGGCGTACTCCTCGTAGCTCACCCCCTTGCGGTCGAGCAGGGCCTTGGCGCGGATGCAGAAGGGGCAGAAACGCCAGGTATAGATCTCGACCTTCGCCGCGGTGTTGGCTGCCATCCCGCCGGTGCCTTGCAATCCATTCATCCTAGAAGCGGCCCGGCAACGGGCCCACTGGTAGCGTCGATCCCACTGATTCCGCCCCACCGGTGCTCGATCTCACCGACTTCAAACGCGACCTCTCCGAGCTCACCGACCGCCTGGGCCATGCCCAGGACTGTCTTTGACGTACCGGCCCTGAACGCCCGCCAGCAGGACCTGGAACAGCTGGCCTCCCAGAGCGGCTTCTGGGACAACCAGCAATGCGCGCAGAAACAGATGCGCCAGCTTGATGAGGTGAAGGCCCAGCTGGAACAACTGGGGGGCTGGCGGCAGGCGATTGAGGATGGCCAGGCCACCCTGGAGCTCTACGGCCTCGACCCCGACGAAGACCTGCTGGCCGAAGCCAACGACGGCCTGCAGAAGCTCAAGGCCGCCCTCGACCGCTGGGAGCTGGAACGGCTTCTGAGCGGCATCTACGACAAGGAGGGTGCCGTGATCTCGATCAACGCCGGCGCCGGCGGCACCGACGCCCAGGACTGGGCTCTGATGCTGATGCGAATGTATACCCGCTGGGCCGAGGACCACGGCATGAAGGTGTCCGTGGATGAACTCTCGGAAGGGGAGGAGGCGGGCATCAAGAGCTGCACGATCGAGATCGACGGCCGCTACGCCTACGGCTACCTGCGCAACGAGAAGGGCACCCACCGGCTGGTGCGCATCTCGCCGTTCAACGCCAACGACAAGCGCCAGACCAGCTTCGCCGGCGTCGAGGTGATGCCCAAGCTCGACGAAGACGTCAAGCTCGACATCCCCGACAAGGACCTGGAGATCACCACGTCCCGCTCCGGCGGCGCCGGCGGCCAGAACGTCAACAAGGTGGAAACGGCAGTGCGCATCCTGCACGTGCCCACCGGCCTGGCGGTTCGCTGCACCCAGGAGCGCTCCCAGCTCCAGAACAAGGAGAAGGCGATGGCGCTGCTGATGGCCAAGCTGATGGTGATCGCCCAGGAGCAGCGGGCCTCCGAGATCGCTGACATCCGCGGCGACATGGTGGAGGCCGCCTGGGGCAACCAGATCCGCAATTACGTGTTCCACCCTTACCAGATGGTGAAGGATCTGCGCACGGCCGTGGAAACCACCGACGTGCAGGGGGTGATGGACGGCGACCTCGACCCGTTCATCCAGGCCCTGCTGCGCCAGGGTGTGGAGATCGCCGCCGATGGGGCCGCCTGAGCCCTGACCACTCCCTGATGACTGACAGCAGCAGCCCCATTGATCAAGGCAGCGCCACGGCCACTGAGCCTGCGGCCAGCCCGCCGCCCAGCTTCACGAAGCTGGCGATGCGCAACATGGTGCGCAAGGGCCGCCAGAGCCTGGTTCACTTTGGCCTCACCGCCGTGGGTTTCAGCGTGGTGCTCTTTGTGCTGGCCTGGTTCGGCCGACCGAGCCTGCCCCAATGAGCGCGCCGGTTCTCGATCTGTCCTTCACGGTGGAAGGGAGCCTGCACCCCTCCCTGCTGGGCGAAGCGGCGGCCTATGGCGATCCCCTCGCCGGGGTGGCTCTCTGGGAGGCGATTCTCAGCCGTTGGTTGATGGAGGTGGCCTCCGAGATGCCGGCCTCCCTGCGGGCGCCGTCCTACAGCCTGGGTCTCAATCTCTGCGGCGATGCCGAGATCGCCGTGTTGAATGCCGATTGGCGGCAGATTGAGGGGCCCACCGACGTGTTGGCCTTCGCCGCTGGTGACGACGGCATCGATGGGGCTCCGCCGATGCCGAGGCCCCATCCGGACGCCGACGGGCCGGGGGATGGTGATGAGGGAGAACCCCTGGAGCTGGGCGACATCGTGATCTCGTTGGAGACGGCCGCGCGTCAGGCCGCGGCGGCGGGCCTGGGCCTGGAGCGGGAGCTCACCTGGCTGGCCAGCCATGGCCTGCTTCACCTGCTGGGCTGGGATCACCCGACGGAGGCCCGCCTGGAGGCGATGCTGGCCCGCCAGGAGCAGCTGCTGACCTGTGCGCACTGACGGACAATCAGGGCAGGACCGGAAACCGGCGGTAATCTCGGACGCAGGCTCGAAAGCAAGTCCGAATGACATCGCTTTCCCCGTCCAATCCCGTCCCCTTGGCCAACGACATCCGCCCCCGGGGGCGTCGCGGCGGTTCCTGGCGCGTGGCCGGCGACCTTCCCCTCAGCCTTCGCTATGCGGCCCAGGGCCTGGCTCACGGCTTTCTCACCCAACGCAATTTCCGCATCCATGCTGTCGTGGGTGTGCTCGTGTTCAGCCTGGGGATATGGCTGCGTCTGAGCCCCGACCGCCTGGCGGTGCTGGTTCTCACCGTTGCCGCCGTGCTGGTGTTGGAGCTGATCAACACGGCGATCGAGTCGGTGGTGGATCTGGCCATCGGCCGCCGCTTCCACCCCTTGGCACGCATCGCCAAGGACTGCGCGGCGGCGGCGGTGCTGGTGGCCGCCCTCGCCTCGTTGGCGATTGCCCTTCTCCTGCTTCTGCCGCCGCTGCTGGTGGCGCTGGGCCTTTGATGGGCAGGCCCACGCCCTGATCGATGCTGCTTGTTCTCGACAACTACGACAGCTTCACCTTCAACCTGGTGCAATACCTGGGTGAACTGGCGGCTGAGCATCCGCTGGCGGCTGAGCTGCGGGTGATCCGCAACGACGAGCTCAGCCTCGATCAGATCCGCGACCTTGCTCCCGCCGCCATCCTGATTTCGCCGGGGCCCGGCGATCCCGACCAGGCCGGGGTCTGCCTGGAGGTGCTGCGGGAGCTGGGCCCGGCGGTGCCGATCCTGGGCGTTTGCCTCGGCCATCAGTGCCTGGCCCAGGTGTTTGGCGGCCGGGTGGTGCGGGCGGCAGAGCTGATGCATGGCAAGACCTCGCCGGTGCTGCATGGCGGTGAAGGGGTCTTCGCCGGGCTGCCCAGTCCCCTCACCGCCACCCGCTACCACAGCCTGATCGCCGAGAGGGAGAGCCTGCCTGCCTGCCTGGAGATCACCGCCTGGCTTGCCGACGGCACGATCATGGGCCTGCGTCACCGCCACCACCCCCTCCTGCAGGGGGTGCAGTTCCATCCCGAAAGCGTGCTCACCGAAGGCGGCCATCACCTGCTGGCCAATTTTCTCGACCAGGCGGAGCGCTGCTAGGTTCGCGCCAATCCAGGCGCCGGCAGGGCGCAACCGCGCCCATGGCCCACGACGCCAAGCCTTCGGCACCCTCCAGACCCCTTGCGAAGGTCGCCGCGGTGGGCACCATCGCCGCCTTGATCACCGGCCTGGGGCTGGCCAGTCCGGGCGCCGGCCAGGCCAGCGGTGGCGTCACGATCACCAGCTACGGCCACGGGGCGCTGCTGATCCAGGGCGGTGGGGCCACGGTGCTGCTGAATCCGTTCAAGGCGGTGGCCTGTGCCGCCGGGCTGGCAGAGCCTCGGGTGAAGGCCGATGTGGTGTTGGCCAGCAGTCGTCTGCCCGATGAGGGGGCGGCGGTGGCCAATGGCCGCCTGCTGGTCACACCGGGGTCCTACCGGGTGGCCGGGTTGAGCCTGGAGGGCGTGTCCGTTCCCCACGACCGCTTTGGCGGCCGTCGCTTCGGCCAGGCCACGGCGTGGCGCTGGAAGCAAGGCGGCCTTGAGTTCGCCCACCTCGGCGGCACGGCAGCCAGCCTGCGGCCGGAAGATCGGGTGCTGTTCGGCCGGCCCGACGTGCTGGTGATCGGCGTGGGTGGCGGCTCCAAGGTGTACACCGGAGCCGAGGCTGCTGCGGTGGTGAAGGAGCTTCAGCCGCGCCGGGTGATCCCGGTGCAATACGTGAGCGGCAAGGCTCCGGCCCAGTGTGACCAGGGCAGCGTCCAACCGTTCCTCGATGCGATGGCAGGCACTCCGGTGCAGCGTCCCGGCCGCACGCTCAGCCTGGGCGCCCCGTTGAGTGATGCCACCTCGATCCAGGTGCTGCGGTGATCCGCAACCGCTGGTCGGAAGCTGACGCCGCTGCCGCCATCGCCCACTACGGCGCCCAGGGCATCGGCGAAGACCTGGCCCTGCGCACCTACTCGGCCCGCCTGCTCGGCGCCGACCCGGAGTTGGTGCTGCACGGTGGCGGCAACACCTCGGTGAAAACCACCGTCACCGGCCTGCTGGGCGAGACGATCCCGGTGCTGTGCGTGAAGGGCTCCGGCTGGGACCTGGCCACGATCGAGCCGCCGGGCCACCCGGCGGTGCGGCTTGAACCCCTGCGCGCCCTGCGGGCCCTGGCCGCCCTCAGCGACGAGGACATGGTTGCGGCCCAGCGCCAGAACCTGATCGATCCGGTCGCCCCCAACCCGTCGGTGGAGGCGCTGCTGCATGCCTTTTTGCCCCACACCTTCGTCGACCACACCCACGCGATCGCCCTGCTGGCCCTGGCCGACCAGCCCGATGGGGCGGCGGTCTGCCGCGAGGTGTATGGCGATCGGGTGGTGCTGGTGCCCTACGTGATGCCCGGCTTCGCTCTGGCGCTGGCGGCGGCGGCGGCCTACGAGGAGGCTGAGGCCCGTGCCCGTGCCGCCGGCGTGGAGCTCGAAGGCATGGTGCTGCTGCAGCACGGCCTGTTCTCCTTCGGCGCCACGGCGAGGCAGAGCTACGGACGGATGATTGCGCTGGTGCGGCAGGCCGAGGAACGCATTCACCAGGCGCACAGCGCCAAACCCCAGAGCCAACCAGCGCCGGTGCCGGAGCCCGCCGATGGGGCGGCGGTGTTGCTGCCGGTGCTGCGCGGTGCACTGGGCCGGGCCGCCGAGGCGGAAGGGGCCCCGGCCCGCTGGTTGCTGGCGCTGCGCGGCACCCCCTTGGCGCTCTCGGTGGTGAACGATCCCCGCCTGGCCGACTGGGCCCGCCGCGGCGTCGCCACACCGGATCATGTGATCCGCACCAAGGCGTTCCCGCTGGTGCTGCCCGCCGATCCAGGAGCTGCCCAGATCGAGCAGGCCCTGGCCGCCTACATCGAGCGCGACAAGGACTGTTTCAGCCGTCAGAACGCCCGCGCCGGCGGCGTCAAAAAGCCACTCGATCCGCTGCCACGCATGGTGGCGATCCCGGGTCTGGGCCTGGTCGGCATCGGCAAATCCGCCGCCGATGCGGCGGTGGTGGCGGATGTGGCCGAGGCCTGGGCCCAGACCCTGCTGGCCGCGGAAGCCGTGGGCCGCTTCGCGCCGGTGAACGAGGCCGACACCTTTGACATGGAGTACTGGAGCCTGGAGCAGGCCAAGCTCGGCAAGGGCAGCGAGAAGCCCCTGGCCCGCCAGGTGGTGCTGGTCACCGGTGGGGCGGGGGCGATCGGTGCCGCCACCGCCCGCGCCTTCGCCGCCCAGGGGGCCGTGGTGGTGGTGCTGGATCTCGATCCGGTTGCGGCCGTCGCCACCGCCGAAGCGATCGCAGCTGGCGGTGGCGACGGCGCCCTGGGGATTGGCTGTGACCTGACCGATCCCAGCGCGGTGCGGCAGGCCTTCGCGGCGGCGTGCGCCCACTTCGGCGGCCTCGACATCGTGGTGAGCAATGCCGGCGCCGCCTGGACCGGCGCCATCGCCGATCTGCCCGACGCCGACCTGCGGGCCAGCTTCGAGCTCAACCTCTTCGCCCACCAGGCCGTGGCCCAGGCGGCGGTGGCCGCGTTCCGCGCCCAGGGCTTCGGTGGCCAGCTGCTGTTCAACGTGAGCAAGCAGGCCCTCAACCCCGGCCCCGGCTTCGGCGCCTACGGCATCGCCAAGGCTGCCTTGCTGGCCCTGATGCGCCAGTACGCCCTCGAGGGGGGCTGCGAGGGCATCCGCGCCAATGGGATCAATGCCGATCGCATCCGCTCCGGCCTGCTTGACGACGCCATGATCCGGCAACGTTCCGCGGCCCGTGGCGTCAGTGAGGCCACCTACATGGGCGGCAACCTGCTGGGTCAGGAAGTGCGCGCGGCCGATGTGGCCGACGCCTTCGTGGCCCTGGCCCGGATGGAGCGCACCACTGGCGCGTTGCTGACGGTGGATGGGGGGAATGTGGCGGCGATGGTGCGATAGGGGCGTTGACCGGCAGGCCAAAACTGACCAAAACGAAACGGGGGCCGTGGGACCAACCTCCACAGCGCCCCAGGCAGCCTCGACCCAGGCGGCTGTTCGGATCGAGGGCCCTTTGACTCTGATGACTTTGACTCTGGTGATTTTACCTCCGACATCGATCTCCTGATCACCGCCGAAGAGGCCTGGCTGTCCTCCCACAACAGCTTCGAGCGGCTCGACTCCCAGGGCGCGCGGTGCCGGCGGCAAGGACTGGATGACCCATGGGATCGGGCATGCTCAACGGGAGGGGCGACTGCCGCAGGGTTCTCCCTGCAGTCGACTGAACGTCCCCCGCTTCGGAGGACAACCCGGTAGCAAACCAGAACGGGGTGATTAGTCCTCCTCCAGCAGGGAGGCGTGGAGCACATCCATGGCGGTCTGCACGATCGAGGTTTCCAGCTCTTCCAGCTTGAACGCGTACGCCAGGCTGGAGAGGATGTTGCGTTCGTCGGGCTCCAGCGGCCCATCCGATCGCATGATTTCGGTGGCCACTGCGTAGGCGGTGTGGCATTGCCGCGGACTGAGTGCCGTGGCCGCTTCCAGCATCAGGTGCTGGGGCCCCTGGGCGCGCAGATCGGCGAGAACGGAGTCCATCAATTGCACCATCTCAGTATCACTGAGCTTGGAGAAAGGAGGCCTGTAATCCAGGGCATGGCGCAGGGCACGTGATCCAGCGGGCGTGAGCACTCCGTCCCAGGAGACGGCGGCAAGCGCCACGGCGATGAACGCCCGGGTTGGATCCATGGGCGACGGCGGAGTCGCTGGAACCCCGGTGGGAGGAAGCGTGGAGGCCATGGCGCCAAGGGGGAAGCAGAGGATCGGGTAGACCGTGAGGCCCGGGGGAAGAAGGGCCACTGAGCGCCATTGAGGGCCATTGATACTTCTAGAGTCCTCTTAGGCACAGAGCAGTAACGAACGAGACGTTCTGCCGTCCGCAAGCTGACACCCATGGGCATCGCCAGGTCTTGGGCTGTTGCAGGTTCCGCCGCTTAAGGTTGGCCCCGCTGATTCTTGGTTTCCAATCGTGGGGTTCGGTTCTTTCGATCGAATCCCCACGCCTTCGGCCCCCGGCAGCGCTCTGCCTCGAGGCGCGGCCATCTTCCCTTCGCCGAACGAAATGACCTGGTCTGGCTGGAGCAGTTGCCGATCGCAGTGGCGGTGATTCACTGCGAGCAGGTGTCGCTTGAATCCAACGATTGTCTGTGCAAGGAAGATCGATTTCCAATGAATGAAGCCGGTGATCGGATTTGAACCGACGACCTACTGATTACGAATCAGTTGCTCTACCCCTGAGCTACACCGGCATCCCTTGGAAACTAGCATCGAGCCTTGCTGTGCCCGTACCGATGCCTCCCTCCTCTCCCAGGCCCCTTGACCCTGAGCTGAGGGCCCGGTTGCTGGAGGAGGCCCGCACCCCCTGGCGCGGGCTGCGGCGGGCGGCGTGGTTGGCCTTCACCGCCTCCGCCTTGATCGGACTGGCCACCATGGCGATGCGGCTGGCGGCGGGGGGTGAACTGGCCTCAGGGGATCTGCTCATCCAGAGCGGTGCCCTGCTGCTCTTCGGTCTGCTGCTCTGGCGGGATCATTGAGGGATCGTCCCCCGCCCCATGGCGGTCTGCAGGGGCTTGAGGAAGAACGAGCGGATCGGGCAACAGCAGCGGCAGCCCCAGCGAGAGTCGCTCGCTGCCAGGACCATCAGCTCCGAAACCCCGTTCGGCAGCTGCCACGACAAACGCTTCGGGGCGGCTCAGCAGCCAGATGGACTGCCAGAGCTGCTCCCACTGCCACAGGCACAGCGCCAGCAGGGGCACCGTGATCAGAAGACCCGCGAGCCGTGAGCTCCCTCCGAGCGGCGAGAGGGCAGTGGCCAGCCCGGCGTAGTCGTCCATCAGCCAGACGATCGGGAGCAGAAGAAGGGCGCCCGCCCCGCCCGCCAGCTTCACCGCCAGCGGGGATTGCAGGACGTTCAGGCGGCGTTGCAGCTCCCGGCGGCCCCGCCCCGGGATCTGCACCAGCAGCAGGGACCAAACATCGGGTGGACGGCGCCAGAAGAAGACGGCGGGCAGCAGGCCACCGAGGGCCCAGCAGAGCAGCCGCTCCAGTCCGGGGAGCCGACCAGGATCCGCTCCCGCCAGCAGCAGGAAGGCCAGCAGCAGTTCGGCCGGAAGCGCCGCCAGCCCCAGCAGCTGCACCCAGAGCAGAGGCTCGCCGCGGGGGTTCACGGCGCTCTCAGGTGGTGCTGAGGGTGCGCCGCTGGGTGACCAGCTTGTAGGCCTCGACGCGATCCCTGTCCTGCCAGTTGGCAAAGCGATCGCAGCCGATTCCGCACTCGAAGCCGGTGGCCACCTCCTTGACGTCGTCCTTGTTGCGGCGCAGGGAGTCGAGGTCGCCCTCGAAGACCACCTGCTTGGCGCGATGCACCCGCACCTTGCAGTTGCGCTGCAGCTTGCCACTGGTGACGTAACAGCCGGCCACGGCCGTTTTGCCAATGCTGAACACCGCGCGCACCTCGGCTTCGCCCAGGGTTTCCTCCACCAGCTCCGGCTCCAGCAAGCCCTCCATGGCCAGCTGGATGTCTTCGAGCAGCTTGTAGATCACGTCGTAGTCCCGCACGTCGACGCCGGTGGCATCGGCGGCCTTCTTCGCCCCCGAGGCCATCGAGGTGTTGAAGCCCACGATCACCGCCCCGGAGGCGGCCGCCAGATCCACGTCGGTTTCGGTGATCTCGCCGGGCGCCGAAAGCAGCACCCGCACCTGCACCTCGCCCTGGGGCAGCTGTTCGAGCGAGCCGAGGATCGCCTCCACGCTGCCCTGGACATCGGCCTTGAGGATCAAGTTGAGCTCCTTGAGCTCGCCCTCGCTGGCCTGGCCAGACATCGAGGCCAGGGACACCCGCCTTGAGGCCATCTGCTGGGCCAGTCGGGTGGAGCGGGCATCGTTGGCTCGATCACCCACCACCGCGCGGGCGGCTTTTTCGTCGGCATAGACCTCGAATTCGTCGCCGGCGGTGGGCACTTCGCTGAAGCCAAGCGCTTCGACGGCCGAGGAGGGGCCGGCCGTCTTCACCCGTTTGCCGGTGTCATCGACCATCGCCCGCACCTTGCCGAGCACGGGGCCGGCGGCCAGCACATCCCCGGCCCGCAGTGTGCCGTTCTGGATCAGCAGCGTGGCCACCGGACCCTTCGCCTTGTCGAGGTGGGCCTCGATCACGGTGCCTTTGGCCATCCGGGCTGGATTGGCCTGGAGGTCCTCGACCTCCGAGACCAGCAGGATCATCTCCAGCAGCTTGTCGATATTCTCCCGCTTGATGGCGCTCACCGGCACCATCACCGTGTCGCCGCCCCAGTCTTCGGCGACAAGCTGCTGGTTGGAGAGTTCCTGCTTCACCCGATCGGGCTGGGCCCCCTCCTTGTCGATCTTGTTGATCGCCACCACGATCGGCACCTGGGCGGCGCGGGCGTGGCTGATCGCCTCCAGGGTCTGGGGCCGGACGCCATCATCGGCGGCCACCACCAGCACGGCCACGTCGGTGACCTTGGTGCCCCGGGCCCGCATGGCGGTGAACGCCTCGTGGCCGGGGGTGTCGAGGAAGGTGATCGTGCGGAGTTCGCCGCCGTGGGGAATGTCCACCTGGTAGGCGCCGATGTGCTGGGTGATGCCTCCGGCTTCCCCTGCCGCCACCCGGGTTTTGCGGATGGCGTCGAGCAAGCTTGTCTTGCCGTGGTCGACGTGGCCCATCACCGTAACCACCGGAGGGCGGCGGATCAGGTGCGCCCTGTCGCTCTCCTCGATCATCTCGACCGTCTTCTTGGCGGCCTCCTGGACGTCGTCCTCAAGTACGGGAACGCCGAATTCATCGGAGACCGTTTCGATCGTGGAGAGGTCGAGGGTCTGGGTGACAGTGGCGATGATCCCCTTGAAGAACAGGGATTTGATGATTTCCGAACTCTCGACGGCCAGCAGGTCGGCCAGCTCCTGCACCGTGAGGTTGCCTTCCGGCACGATCAGCATTTCCGGCCGGGTGGCCTTGGCATCGCGGGCGGCGCGCAGCTCCATGGCGCGGCGGCGCTGGCGCTGGCGGGTGGTTTCCTTCTTGCGCTTGCGCATCGCCACCACCGGCTTGGCGCCGGGGGCCGCCTGCCGGGTGCGCGGCTTGACCGGACGGGCCAGGCTGGCCTGGAGGATCAGGGCCTCCTGTTCGCCGGCATAGCCGCTGGTTTCGGCGGTGAGCGCATCATCGTTGTCGCCGATGATGTGAACCTTCTGGCGCTGCTTCTGGGGCGATTTGCTCCGCAGGGCCTCGAGTTTGGCGGTGTCGTCCCATTCCGGCCGACGGGCCCGGGTGGCCGGCTGCGGTGTGCGGAAACCAGGGCGCTTGGGGGCTGAAGGGGGCGTGGCCGCGGGTCGTGGACCATCGGGAGCCGTGCCGATTCCAGCGTCGGGGCGCCTGGGGGGCGCCGCCGGTGAGCGGCTTGAAGGGTTCTGGAGCTGCATCAGCTCGCCCGGGGCCACGGGCTTGCGCATGCCCTGGGGCATTCCCCCCACCCGCACCGGTGCGCCGACTCCTGCTCGGATCGGGGCGGCGGGACCGGCGGCATCGCGACGGATCGGCTTGCCGACCAGTTCGAGCGGGCTGCGCATCTGAATCTGCCGAACCCCTGGCGCGGCGGGGCGCTGGGGTGCGCTGCCGGGCCGCTGGCCCAGGGACGGACGGCCCGAGGGGGGCGCTGGACGGCTGCTGGTTCCGCCCGGTTGGCCGGATTGGGGGCGTCCCACCAGCTGGGGCTGGCCGTCGTTGCCGGCCGCGGCACCCACGCTGCGGATGGGGGAGCCCGGCCGGAGGGGCGGCGCGGGACGGGGCGGGGGCGTGCTGCCGCGGGGCACCGGGCGGGGACTGGTGGCGGGGCGCGGGCTGGGGGTGACGGGGGCTTCAGGCTTGCGGGTCGGCGCCGCTGCCGAAGCCTTGATCACCACCGGCTGGGCAGGAGCTGGCCGGGGTGTGGACGCGACCGGCGCGGGCCCGGGCTTGCTGGGTGCAGCATAGACCGGTGCCGCAACCGGTCTAGGTGGCACAGTGGGGCGTGCCGGGGCCGGAGCGGGCTTGGTCGGGGCGGGCTTGGTCGGGGCGGTGGTGGCTGTCTTGACGACCACCGGTGGGGCCGGCTTGACCACAACAGGCTTGACGACCACTGGCTTGACCACCACGGGCGGCGAGGGCAGCGGCTTGGCGGCGATCTGAGCGGCCTGGGGTTTGGCGAGCGGAGGGGCTGGAGCTGTCACTGCCGGTGCTGTTGCCGGTGTGGCTGGCGGGGCGGGTGCGGCGGCTTTCTGGAGGGAGAGGATCGCTTTGGCGGGCTCCGTCATGATCGGGGGGCCAGGCCGGGCAGGGGCTGTTGACCTGGTTCCCCGGCTTCCATTGGGACGGATCAGGTCGCGGATGCGGCTGGCCTCGTCGTCGCTGATCGAGCTGCTGTGGCTCTTGGCGGCAATCGACAGCTTTTCGGCGGCATCAAGCACGTCCCTGTTGTCCAGCCCAAGGTCCCGGGACAGCTCGTAAATTCTGACTTTGCCGCTGCTGGTCATTCAGGTCTCCGATCGGTCGGGGCAACGGGTGCCGCCGAGCCCCACGCGCGGTGCGGCCACTGTTCATCTTGCCTCAGAGGCTGCGGCGCTTGCTCCGTCCAGCCGCCGCTCAAGGGCGAGATAGATGGAAGCCGCAACCTCACAGCGCAGGGCCCGCTGCAGCCGCTTCTGGCGTTTGGCGTCGTCGAGGCAGGACCTGGTGGGGCAGAGGTAAGCCGAGCGACCCATGCCCTGATCCAGCACCACATCCTTTCCCTGTTTGCGAATCACCCTCCAGAGCAGGCGGCGATCCAGCAGCTGACGACAGCTGACGCAGCGCCGCAGGGTGGGAGCGGCGTTCACCGGAGCTCATCGTCGGCGGCCGGAGCCGGCGCATCGGCCGGTTCGTCTTCCCCATCGCAGGCGCCCTCGTCATAGCCCTCCTCCAGCCCATCCTCCGGCAGGGGGTAGAGCTCCCGCAGGCGGGCATCTTCCTCGGCCCTGATCGCCTGCTCAGCTTCCAGACGGGCCTCGGCCTGGGCCTGTTCCCGTTCGTCCTCCTGGCGCAAGCCGATCAGTTCAGCCGCCTTGGCGTCCTCGGCGACCTGGTCGTACTCGAGCGAGTTCTTGATGTCGAGCTTCCAGCCGGTGAGCCGGGCCGCCAGCCTCACGTTCTGGCCTTCGCGGCCGATCGCCAGGCTCAACTGATCGGGCGGCACCAGCACATGGGCGTGATGCCCCTCCGGGTCCACCAGCCGCACCATCTCCACCCGGGCGGGACTGAGAGAGTTGGCGATGTACTGGCCAGGGTCCGGCGACCAGCGAATCACGTCGATCTTCTCTCCCCGCAGCTCGTTGACCACCTGCTGAATGCGGGAGCCCCGGGCGCCGATGCAGGCCCCCACCGGGTCGACTTCCCGCTCAACGCTGTCCACCGCCACCTTGGTGCGGGGTCCCACGGATCGGGAAGGCGGGTTGGCTTCCCGCGCCACCGCCACGATCCGCACCGAACCCTCCTGGATCTCCGGCACCTCGTTTTCAAACAGGTAAACCACCAGGCCCGCATTGGCCCGCGACACGAACAGCTGGGGACCGCGGCGCGCCACTTCGGACACCTCCTTGAGGAACACCTTGAAGGTGGCGTTGGCGCGGTAGTTGTCGTTGGGGAGCTGGTCGCGGCGGGGCAGTTCCGCCTCCACCTCCGGCCTGCCCAGGCCCGAGCTCACCGCCATGATCACGCTCTGGCGCTCGAAGCGGATCACCCTGGAAGTGAGCACCGGATCCTCCAGATCGGCGAACTCCTCCTGGATCATGCGGCGCTGCTGATCGCGCAGTTTCTGGGCCAGCACCTGTTTGGTGGTGGAGGCGGCCATGCGGCCGAAGTCGTCTTTCTCCGGGGTGACATCCAGCACCACCGTGTCACCGATCTGGGCGTCTTCAGCCACCTGCTGCACCTCGGCTAGGGCGATCTGGTGGTCGTCGCTTTCCACCTCCTCGACAATGATCTTGCTGGCCAGCACCCGGTAGCCCTCTTCCTCAAGATCAAGGCCGACATCAAAATTGCTGAAGTAATCCTCTTCGAACGGGTCTTCGCTGATGCCCAGATAGAGGGTGCGGCGGTAGCGCTCGTAGCCCTTGAGCAGGGCTTCCCGCAGGGCCGCCTCCACGACCTGGGTGGGCAGCTTCTTTTCATCGCTGATGTCCTCGATCAGGTTCTGCAGACCAGGAAGAAGAACGAGGGCCATCGGGTCAAGGGAAGGGTGAGGGGTGGGAGGTGGGCCAGGGCTGGGATGTTCAGCCCTGGGGGGTGATCAGGCGCACGCTCAGCACGGCCGCCCGGGGGATCCGGCTGGTGCGGCCGTGCAGGTTGAGGCCAATGGACTGCTCGTCCCGCTCCAGCAGGAGGCCTTCGCGGGAGATCGCGTTGCCCTCGTCGTCCTGGAAGCGCACCTCCACGGGAAAACCGCGGAAACTGCGGAAGTCGCGGTCATCGAGGAGTTCCTCGCCGATGCCCGGGCTGCTGATCTCCAGAACATAGGCCTCGGGAAGCAGTGCACTGCTGTCGAGGGCGTCGCTGATCACGCCGCTGAAGCTGGCGCATTCGTCGAGGTTGACGTCAACGCCATCGGCCCGGCGAACCTGAATCAGCAGGCTGGGCGGAACGCGGTTGCTCTGAATCTGGAGGCCCACCACTGTCAGTTGGGCGGCAGCGGCCTGTTGGGCGGCCAGTTGCCTCAGGTCATCGATCAGGGGGTTGGTCAACGGGCGGGAGGTGGAGCGGTTCGAGAAGCCCGTCCGGCTCCTGCAGAGAACTGCCCCGACCAGCCCTGAAAGAGGGAAGAACGGGTGATGCCCGCCGGGCACCCCATGAGCTTAGGCGATGCGTCCTGGCGATCAGGTCGGCACCTCCTCCTCCAGTCGGGCCTTCGGCTCAGGGAGAGGGTGGGGAGCCGCCGCCGAAGGCCCCCAGGCTGGGGGGCTCGCCGTAGAAGTCCTCCGGCAAGCCCTGCCCCCGCAGCGTCGCGTCCTGGTTGAGGCAGCGCTGCGGTTCCCTGACGAACTGACAGACCCGCGCCCAGAGCTTGGCGCGGGTGCCGGGACCACCCTGGCTGAAGATCACCTGGTCCTGGCCCCCTGCCATCCCGCGGATCTCGACCTGACAGAGATCGCACCGCTTGAGGGTTCCGGGCGGGATCGAAGCCATGGACGTGGCAGCGTTGAGGCTGGCAACTTAGGCTCTACACCGGGGCCATGGTCCCCACTGTTGCGAGCCCTTCAAGTGCCACCCGATGGCGGCCAGCGCGAACGGTCCTTCCCCAAGCCTGCAGATTCTCCAGCTGAGTGATCCCCACCTCCTCGCAGACAAGGCAGGTGATTACAGAGATGTCGTTCCCTTCGAGCATCTCCGCCACGGGTTGGCGGAGGCCCTGGCCCAGCTGGACCGGCGGCCGGATCTGCTCCTGGTCAGCGGCGATCTCTGCCAGGACGAAAGCCTGGGAGGCTATGGCCATCTGCGCGACCTGCTGGCCCCGACAGGCCTTCCCCTGGCGCTGCTTCCCGGCAATCACGACGATCCCGCCCTGTTGCGGCAGGTTCTCGGGCCGGTGGCCCGCCTGGCGCCGGGCGCCCTGTCCCTCGGCCCCTGGCGGTTGATCCTGCTCTCCAGCCATCATCCCGGCAGTCCGGCCGGTGCGCTGCATCTCCACCAGCTCGATTGGCTCCGCCAGCAACTGGCGGATCGGGATGGCCCCACCTGGGTGGTCCTCCACCACCCACCCCAGCCGATTGGCATCCCCAGCCTCGATGCGATCGCGCTTCAGCATCCTGAGCCTTTGCTGGAGCTGCTGGCTGGCAGTCCGGCCGTCAAGGGGGTGCTCTTCGGCCATGTTCACCAGCACTGGCAGGGGGCACTGGCCAGCCGTCCGGAGGTGCCGCTGTTCGCCTGCCCCTCCACCCTGTGCGCCTTCCCTGCGTCACAGCCGTGCCCCTTGGGCCGGCCGCAGGATCCAGGCGGGCGCTGGCTGGAGCTTCGGCCGGATCACTCCTGGAGCCAGCGGTTGCTGCGCTGGTCGCCGCCGCCTGCAGGGGAGGGAGCCTGAGCCCTGGACCCTTGTCTGGATTCCCCCCTAGGAGCCTGTTGCGCGTAGATCGCGACCTGATCTCTCCACGGACGCCCATGAATCTGCCCAGATCCTTGTGACTGCAATGGATCTGGACTGGAGAATGGGGCATGCCCAAGTCCTTCCGCCCC
>Ga0247834_1003352_pt1 | contig 21969 bp, 14 predicted proteins | sample LaCruzMarch2015__8_FD_187118 | JGI IMG/M metagenome (GOLD analysis project Ga0247834, IMG submission 187118) | Freshwater microbial communities from meromictic Lake La Cruz, Castile-La Mancha, Spain - LaCruzMarch2015_12m | ecosystem: Environmental > Aquatic > Freshwater > Lake | place: Spain...
TCGCGCTGGAGGCGGACGAACCGCAGCGCGTCGCCCAGGCCACGAAGCGCCTCGGCTTGAACCACATCGTCATCACCGCCGTGGCGCGCGATGATGTGCAGGACGGCGGTGCAGAGCACTTCGCGCAGACCATCGAGGCCGTGCGTGCCGAGGTGCCCGGCATCACCATTGAAATCCTCGTGCCCGATTTTAACGGCAAGGATGATGCGTTGGAAGTAGTGATGAAGGCACGACCACACATCTTCAATCACAACCTGGAAACCGTGGAGCGCCTGACGCCGCTGGTGCGCAGTCGAGCGCAGTACCACCGCAGCCTGCATTTGCTAAAACGCGCCAAAGCGATGGCTACAGAAATGGGCACCAAGTGCGCCACCAAAAGCGGCCTCATGCTCGGCCTGGGGGAGACGGAGATGGAGCTTTTCCAGGCGATGGATGACCTCCTGGAGCATGACGTGACCGTGCTCACGCTCGGCCAGTACCTGCGCCCCTCGCCACAGCACCTGCCGGTGATCGAGTACATTCACCCGGACACCTTTGCGAACTACAAGGACATCGCCCGGAAGAAAGGCTTTCGTCATGTGGCCAGCGCGCCTCTGGTGCGCAGCTCGTATCACGCGGCGGACTTCAAGCCGGAGTTGGATGTGCAGTAAGGCTCTCCGCATTGTATTGTAGTCCCGGCTTCAGCCGGTTCCCCGAAAATCCCCCCATGACCGCACCCGACTCCTCCGCTCCCCTGGGTGTTTTTGACTCCGGCGTCGGCGGCCTGACGGTGGTGCGAGCGCTGCGTGAGCTGCTGCCGAATGAGTCCATCATCTACCTCGGCGACACGGCGCGCGTGCCGTACGGATCGAAGTCGCCGGACACGATCCGGCGCTTCTCGGTGGAGGACACACAGTTCCTCGTCGCGCATGGGGTGAAGGCCGTGGTCGTGGCCTGCAACACGGCCACCGCGCACGCGCTCCCGGTCCTGCAGGCGACCTTTCGCGTGCCGGTCATCGGCGTGCTGGAGCCGGGCGTGGAGGCGACCCTGGCGGACCCCGGCTGCGAGCGTGTGGGCATCATCGGCACGGCGGGCACCATCCGCAGCAGCGCCTACCAGTACGCGCTGGCGATGCGGAAGCCGGACCTCCATATCCAAGCCATCGCCACGCCCCTGCTGGTGCCGTTTGTCGAGGAAGGCTGGACCGACCACCCGGCGCTGAAGTCCGTACTGCGGGAATATTTGAAGCCGCTACTGGACAAAGGCATGGACACGCTGGTACTCGGCTGCACGCACTACCCGCTGCTGGTCCCGGTGCTGAAAAGAATGCTCGGCCAGAAAGTCCGCCTAGTGGACAGCGCCAGCACCTGCGCCGCCCATGCCAAGGCGATGCTGGAGGAAAAAAAGCTCCTGCGCACCGCCAAGGCCAAGCCCGTGCTGGAAATCTACCTGACCGACCTCTCCGACCAGGCCGAGGCGCTGGCAAAACGCTTCCTCGGTGCCGAGTTCGGCAAAGTGAAGAAGGCGACGGTTTGAAGTTCGGAGTGCGGAGTGCGGAATTCGGAGTTGTGAGGCGCGCCGTCATTCAGCATTCTTGACCGCATGTCCCAGCCCCAGCCCAAACCGATTGATCCCGCCGAAGTGCCCGCGCTCGCGCTGGCGACGATGAAGGCGGCAAAGTTCCCCATGCTGGCCACGATGGACGATGACCAGCCGCGCGTGCGGCCCGTGTCGCCGGTGCGCACGGACGGGTTTGTCATCTATGTCGCCAATCTGCGCCGCTACGGCAAAACGGCAGAGCTAGCGGCAAACCCCAAGGCGGAGTTGTGCTACACCGACGATGAGCACAACCAGGTGCGCCTCACCGCCACAGCGGAGATCGTGACCGACAAGCTGCTGCTAGCAGAGATATGGAACAGCAACCCGCTCCTGCGTGCCTACCTGCGCACGCCGGACAATCCCGAACTCATCATCTACAAGTTCGCGCCAAACCGTGTGCGATACATGCGCGAGTGGGCGCTCGAATACTTCGAGGTGGCGGTTTAGAATTTCACCGTCGCTCCTAGCACAAGGCCGATGCCGGGTTCGTTCGAGCCGGAGCCATGCTGGCGGTAATCGTCGTCGAGTAGGTTCTCGATGGCGGCATTCAGGCTCAGGTTCTTCGTGACCTGCCAGCCGCCGCGCAGGGTCAGCAGGGCAAAGCCGGGCGTGCCGCCGGGAGGGATGCGTTCGGTGTCACGACGGTCGGCGCTGTTGAGCTTGTCGGCGCGCGAGTGGGCCAGGCAGACGAGTTCCGTCCACACTTTGCGGTCCGTGCGCTGCCAGCGTAGGCCCGCGCGACCCATCACGGGCACCACGCGGGTTAGCGGCTCGCGCGCCAGGAGCGTGGTGCTGTTGGGGTGCTGATCCACCTCCCCCTCGGTCCAGGTGAGGTGGCCGAAGATGGACCAGTTGGGGTTGAAACGATAGTCCCCTGCAAACTCGATGCCCTGCACGAAGCCCTCGCCGCCGTTGGACTTGATGACCACGCGGTTGGCACCGCTGAGCAGACCGGTGGGCTGGCGAATGATCATTTCGCTGATGTGGTTGTAAAAGTAGGCCAGACTGGCACTCCAGTTCTCGGTGTCGGCTTTGAGTCCGATCTCGAAGTTCACGAACTGCTCCGGCTCCAAATTGGTGGTGGGAATCTCCAGCTCGCCAGTGCGGGCGATGTCGAGACGAGACAGGTCGCTGAGATTCGGCGCACGGAAGCCCTGGGAGACACCTGTGTAGAACTTGAAGCGATCCTTCTCATCCAGGTCCACGACGACGCGCCCGCTGGCGGAGAAGTTGGTCCATTGATCCTGATACGAGCCGGTGCGGGCAGCGGGGAAGGCGGGCGGGATGGCGGGAATCTGGAAGCGCCCCACTTCGGCGGAGGCATAGGTGTAGCGGCCGCCGATAAAAAGATGCACGCGCTGGCCGATGTCTATTTGGTCCTGGAGATAGATACCCAGCAGGTCGTAGCTGGAATCATCCCCCACCGGTCCCTGCACCGCATGGGAGACAAAGGTGCCGTTGAGGCGATAGCGCTGGCTGCCGGTGCTGACGGTATCGTGGTAATAGTCCACACCATAAGTTAGGCGACCGATGGGGCTGTTGCTTTCGAGCTGGAGATCGAAGCCCAGGGTGTTCAGCTCCACTTGGCTGAAGTCCATGCGGTTGTCAGCCACGCGGCGGATGCGGTGCTCGTATTCATCAGCGGTCTGGAAGGAGACGGTGAGGCTGGCCGCATCAATGAAACTGCCGATATCCTGCCCCGCCAGCCGCAGGTAGGAAAGCGTGCGCGCCTGGTCCAGTGAGCGGCGGATGTCTGTGCCCACTGTGCTGCCCTGCCAGGAGCGGCCAAAGCGCGTCGCATGTGTGCGCCAGGCGTCGTCCTGCTTGAGCTGCTGATGCACGGCCGTCAGGGTCGAATTGGCGTCCAGCGCCACATCCAGGCGCAGATCATAGGCCCACTCGTTGTAGCCAGTGTAGGGCAGGCTGCCGAGTTCGGCAGCGTGGGTGTCGTCGAACTGCTTCATGCTCGCGCCTAGGTGCAGCCCCCAGCGGCCGCCCTCGCCAAAGTTGAACTCCAGATGCTCCTGCGTGCTGCTTTCCCCACCAAAGGCAAAGCGAAAGTCCCCCTGACCGTGGAAGAAGAAACCGGCGGCCTCGTCGCGGAAGCCGGAATCCCTCGTGAACAGGTTCAGCGCGCCGCCGATGGAGTCGCTGCCATAAAGCACGGACCCCTGGCCGGGCACTAGCTCGATGCGGTCAATCGCATACTGGTCAATGGTGCCCCAGTATTGGTTAGGCCCCTCGCGGAAGGTGGAGTTGTTGAAGCGCACACCGTCAATGAGCGCCAGGTTGCGGAAGCCAGTGAAACCGCGGATGAAGGGGGATGCCTGCGCGTTGGAGGTCTTTTGTACCATCACGCCGGGCAGCTCGCGCAGCGCCTCCGGCAGCGTGCGTGTCTGGCGTTCCGCCAGCGTCTCCGCATCGAGCTGGCGCACCTGGGCGGGCACCTTCAGCGGATCGGCGCTGCTGCGGGTCGCGGTGATGACCAGGACGGGCAGTTCTGTCGGCGGTGTGTCTTTCTTTTCGACTTCAACAGGCGCAGGATCATCAGCCAGGGATAAAAGCGGCAACAGCAGGGTGGTGGCGAGAATTCGGGAGTGCATAGGTGTTGGGCGGGCGCTAGCAGGGCCATGCACCGCCGCAGATGTCATCTACCGCGTGAGAGGCAGATGCATTCCGGCCAGAATTTATCCCGCATCACAGGCCGGGGGATAGCGGGCGCTCATTACTTCCGCCTTGAGATCATCCGCCGCCTCGCCCACTCATTCGCGCATGTCGAATCAAGCCGCCGGACTTTTGAAGCACTACCTGGAACAGCGCCAGATCGCCGGGCAGACACATATCGGTCTGCGTCCGGGGATGATCGAGCGGCTGAACCACCGGCGGCAGGCCGTGACCCAGCGCGCGCAGCAGGTGCGGCAGATGGTGGCCCAGGAGCCGCCAGCGGAAAGAAAGGCTGCACCAGCACCCCCTGCCATCTCTTTCGACAAGCCTGCCGCGCAGCCGAAAGCCGCAGTCGAGATCATCGAGGTGCCCGGTGCGACCAAGGCGGAGAAGCTGGCCGCGCTGGCAAAGATCGCCGAGTCCTCGCCCGAGGCGCGCGCGCTGGGCACGCTGCGGGAGACGATGGTCTTCGCAGTGGGCACGCCGGATGCCGAGATCATGTTCATCGGCGAAGCACCGGGATCTGAGGAAGAAAGGCAGCGAGAGCCATTTGTCGGCCCTGCGGGGCAGAAGCTCACTGGCATCATCAAGGCGATGGGCTTGGACCGCAGTCAGGTGTATATCAGCAACATCTGCAAGTTCCGCCCCGCGATGGAGGACCAGGGTTTCTCGAACCGTCCGCCGACGCTGGTGGAGATGAAAACCTGCCTGCCCTATGTCTTTACCGAGATCGCCATCATCCAGCCCAAGGTGATCGTGGCGCTGGGCAAGACCTCCTGCGAGGGGCTGGGTATCCAGGGGCCGGTCACCAAGCTGCGCGGCAGTTTTTACCAGGTGCAGGGCATCCCCACGATGGTCACCTTTCACCCCAGCTACATCCTGCGGGAGGAGAAGCTGGCCGGTGGCGGTCTGGTGGCGAAGCGGCAGGTGTGGGAGGACATGCTCCAGGTCATGGAAAAGATCGGCATGCCCATCTCTGCGAAGCAGCGTGCTTTCTTCAAAAAATAGCCGCCGGATTGCCCTGGCGGTCCGGTTGCGCTCGGCGAAGGCACGCGCTAGATACGCGGCCCCTCCATGTCCGCCCCCACCAACCGCATTGACTCGCATTTCGCCAAACTCCGCACTGATGGCAATCGCGCCTTTGTCGCCTACATCTGCGCGGGTGATCCCACGCTTGAGGCCACGATTGACATCGTGCTCGGCCTGGAGCGCGCCGGGGTGGACATCGTGGAGCTGGGCGTGCCATTCTCCGACCCACTGGCAGATGGCGTGGTGAACCAACTGGCCGCCGAGCGTGCCCTGAAGGCAGGAGCCACAGTGCCAAAGATGCTGGAGATGATCTGCACTCTGCGCACGAGGTCGCAGATACCGCTCGTCCTGTTCACCTATCTGAACCCCGTGTACGCCTACGGCTACGAGCGCTTCCACCAGGACGCCGCAGCCGCCGGGGCAGACGGTGTGCTGGTGCTGGACCTGCCGCCGGATGAGGTGGCGCAAAATGCCGAGTTGAAGCCCACGCCAGAGCTGCGCCACATCCAGCTCATCGCCCCCACCTCGCCGCCGGAGCGCATCGCCAGCATCGCCAGGAGCGCGGAGGGCTTTGTCTATTATGTGTCCCGTCTCGGCGTCACCGGTGCCCAGGTGGAGATCGCCAGTGGCATCGCCGAGCAGGTCGCGATCATCCGGGCGGCAACACAGGTGCCGGTGTGCGTCGGCTTTGGCGTCTCCAATCCCGAACAAGCCGCCACCGTTGCCAGCATGGCAGACGGCGTGGTGGTCGGCAGCGCCATCGTCAGGCTGATCGAGATGAACGGCTCCGCGCCTGATCTGGCGCAGCAGGTCGAGGCATTTGTAAAGCCGCTTGTCGCTGCGGTGAAGATCCTGGCGTAATTCTGCACTACGAACTCCGAACTGAAATGACCCTGAACTTCTGGAAAATGAACGGCGCAGGCAATGACTTCGTCATGCTCGACAATCGCGACCTGTCCCTCTCCCTCACCACTGCACAGATCGCGCGGCTGTGCGACCGGCATCGTGGCATCGGCGCCGACGGCCTGCTGTGCGTGGAGCCTGCGACCAGTGGCGGCGACTTCAAGATGCGCTACTACAACGCCGATGGTGGCGAGGCCGAGATGTGCGGCAATGGGGCGCGCTGCTTTGGCCGCTTCGTCAACCGTCTGCATGACGGCAAGCTCACACATGTCCGTTTTGAAACCCTGGCCGGGATGATCTCCGCCGAGTTCGAGGGCGACCAGGTGCGCATCAACATGAGCGCGCCGCACAGTCTCAAGCTGGCTCAGAACCTGCCCGTGGGGGATGAGACCCTGACTGTCCATAGCGTGAACACCGGCGTGCCTCACGCCGTGGTCTTCGTGGACGATCTGGAGAACGTTCCCGTCCGCCCCTGGGGAGCAGCACTGCGCTATCACGAGGCATTCAAGCCCAGAGGCACCAACGCCAACTTCGTGGCGATCATCGCCCCCGGCAGCATCGCCATCCGCACCTACGAGCGCGGTGTGGAGGATGAAACACTGGCCTGCGGCACCGGCATGGTAGCCTGCGCATTGATCTATCATGAACTGACCGGCGCGCCCAGCCCCATCTCCGTGCTCGTCAAAGGCGGCGACACTCTCCTAGTCGGCTTCGATGCGAACGAGACCCTGCCAGATGAATACACCGACGTGACCCTCTTTGGCCCAGCGGATTTTGTCTTCGCGGGTAACGTTGGCATTTAACACCACCACGCGTAAAGAACCGGTCTAATTGAGCGGGTCACACTTCAAGAAGTCGCGGTCGTTGACTCCAGCAGCGCCTTCACCCACAAGGACATCTCTTTACACAACTGCCTTGCTTCGTTTCCTCTCAGGCTGGCTTGTTTCAGGCAATCCATAATGCGGCATCGGTCCATCAGCAGACCGCCCGCCCGGTTCAGTTTTGCTGCCTTTGCAGTGCATGGCCGGTCAGACACCATGAACACCCGGACAATGTTTGAACTGGAGATGGCAAAGGGATCGGCCAGAAACTCCTCCACAAAGGCTGTCGGATCCAGTCGGCGCGCATACCGTCCAGCGCGTTTTTGGCGAGTGTGGGACGGAGTGGCATTAAGTCAATGTTCCTTCTGTCTGTAGGCAAGACAGCACCCATCGAACCCATCATGCTTGAATTCGCTCATCTTCCCCCAGCAGCGCAATCGTTCCTGATGTCCAGACGGAGTGCGAATCAAAGGGACGGTGGCTGCTTTGCAGGTGAAACACACGGCGCTTCGGTTTCGGGATCACCAGCACCTCATTATATGTGGTCGGTTTGGGGAAGTAACCGCCACGTCTTCCGGAAAAGAATTCCACCAGAGACCAGGTCTTGTATTCCTGGCCGTTGGCAACACGACTGATGTGCTCCAGCCCTTTGAAGGATGGCAGAAATTCAATCCCTTTCTCCCTGAGTTCCGGGGGCAGAAAGCACACCACGCAGCGCGGCTTGGTCTCGCCGAGCGTCTTGTGTTTGCCGGTCAGACTTGAAAGCATATGAAAGCTTCCAGCCTTCTGGTGGGGCGACAGCACTTCGTGAAGGGCGATGGCGGCGGAAACGGCGCTTACCTCAAAGCGTTCCTTGACGAGACGAAGCAGATCAGCGGATGGAACCGTTTCACCGCCGAGTTCCTGCATCAGGACATCGCGCGGCATCAGCAGATGACTGGCGGCGTGATTGCACAAAATTTCCTCAAGTTCACCACACGGTGGGGCCAGCCGGACGGCGGGCAGCTTTTCAAAGCTGTAGAGCATGGCATGACCCAGTTCATGCGCATAGGTGAAACGTGCCCGGCCATAGCGAGGACTCAGACGGCGGTCCGAGCCTTCTGGCAGTACGATTCGCCCCCTGGCAAGATCGAGCCAACCGCCTGTGGTCACCTCCTTGTTGGCTTCTGGGCGCGGGTCGATGCCCAGCCTGGCAGCGACGCGAGCGAGGCTGATCGGCCCCTTGTTGTTGTCGGTTTCGTGCAGCAACTGCCGACAGTGGTTTTCCACAGCTTCCTGCCACGAACTGCCGCCCCACCTCTGGCACAGCCAGTCCACAAAGGGCTGGTCGGCCTCTGCGATCAGCCCGGAACGGCTCGCTCTGGGCTTATTGGGTGTGTCAGGCGAATCCACATTGCTAAATCGCCTTGGTGAGCTCTTCCGTCAATACGCCTTCTGCAAGACTTCGGTCACGTTTCACCGCCTCAAGCAATGCCTGAAATGAAAGGCCCTTGAGAATTTTTGCCGCCGCCGAAGCATACTCCCCTGGTTCTTTGCTCGCATTCAGAATGGCCTTCTTGAGTAATTCGTGGTGCTGGCTGCAAATGCAACACCCCAATTTTTGCAATTCGGAGTCGGTCCAACCTTTGAGCAAAAGATTGCTTCTTAGGGTCTGCAAAATGGAGTCCAAAGTCATTTCTGCGACCTTTTCCATCAACACATCCTTCGTAGCCGCTTTGAGTTCTTCTATCATCAAACCCATCTGCTGATTTTCCATTGCGTTGCGCTGGTCCTCCAATATCCTCACGAGTCTATTGCTCCGATGCTCGCTCATTTCTGCCAAACGGTAAAGCCAGGGTTCAATTTGATTGTGTTCGAGGCGAATAGGGGTGATCCGTCTCTCCTCCAGCATCTTCTCCGTGTTAATGAGGTCTGCTCCGGTTGGATCAACGACTGCATAGCCAACAATCCCAGTGGTCCCGGAGAGAGCTACCTTGTCTATATAATCGGACACATCACTGTCACGATGGCCACATCCTAGAAATAGACAGGGTCCGCGTTGAAGAAGGTTGTTCAGACACTGGACCCCAGCAGGCTCTGCTGGGCCGTTCTTGAACTTGGCATAGTCCTCACGACTCAAAACAATATTGTCGGTATTGTGCAGATCGCCGTGAAGTTTGAGCAACAGTTTTGGCGAACCCTCGTCGTTGATAATGCGAGAAGCGTCGGGATCAAGATATGTCTTGGAAACAAAGCTCGCATCGGTCACAGTTTGTTCCAGTAAGAGATCAAAATTGGTAGTGACGATGGAGCGCCAATTCAATGCTGTCAGACAATGATGCGACGGTTTTGGTTTCAGATCAAGGTTGCGAAACACAGTCTTGATCGTCACGCCAAAGCCACCGAGACCAAGCTTGTTCCTCATTATATTTGCTGCATCAAGAAGATGATTCTTCTTCAGCGTGCTTTTAAACAATATCCTATCTTCCTCGAGCCTAGGGTCGTGTTTCACTCCTTCTTTGAACAACAATTTTAGAAATTCCGCCCAGCCTTTACCTCCCGCATGAATTGTCATGCCTGCACCTACAAACGCGAAAGCCCTTCCGCTGTTGAGAGAAGAGACAAGATGCGGTGGAGGATCTGCCGGCTGTTTAAAGTTCATGCCAAATATATTCACGCTATCGCACAGCTTTTAGATAAGACGCTACAACTGATCCAGAGCCTCATTCAAAGCAGCTTTTACTGAGGTTTCCATTTCTCTGGCGGCCAAGTTTCCAATCCGTTTTTTGAAGTTTTCACGGTAGGTTTTCAGAATCGCAGTTTTTAACTTCTCCCGATCCTGCTCGTTTTTCTCGCTGCAAACGAAGCCTTTCAATTTTGCCATCTCGGTCGGCATATCCCGGTTGGCATGATCTAAAACCTTCATCACAGCCAAGCAAACTTGATGAATGGCTTCTTCATTGAAATTCACCTTGCCATGAAACTCAACGGCATCTGAGTTCAAAACCGCTGCTAGAAAGATGCTTACAACAGGCAAATTGTTTCCATGCGAGCCGGACTGATCGGTTTCGTTAAATGAAAGATGAAACTCAACCGTAGATGGGGATGAGGCCAAACCGGTCATATCCACATGCAACTCCTGACCTCGGATTTTTGTGATGAAAATCGAGTAACTTACTAGACCAAGGGCTTGATTTGCCGGACCAGGGGCATGCGGCGCACTATCGTCGTTCCAACTCAAATGCAGGACATCGAAGATTTCATGCATCGCATAGAGCCAGATGCCGAGGGGATGAAGTTCGGCCTGTTCATCTGCCAGGGTCCTAAAAAATTGCTGCTCCGGCAGGAATGTGTTTCCAGCTAGGCATTCGACAAGCAGGCGATTTAGAATGTGCCATTTCGCCATGTGAACCTTCCAGTCCTCCTGTTGATACACCCAGCGAAACAGCCGGGAGTATTCTTTGTCCGGGGTGACAACATGAGTCCTCTGGTTGATCGTGATCTCAATGGCGTCGGTGGAACCATCAACCGGATACTTGGCCCAGTCAGGATTTGAAACCAGCTTGTTCAGCATTGGCAACAATTGTTCATCATCTATTCTGCTTCGCAGCGTCACCTCGCTGACGCAGAATGAATCCCGCAGCCAGCGGATCAGATCAGGCGGATCAGGAGAAAGAAGACTCTCTTTCAAGCCGGCCGTGATGTGCGAGGGCGTGAGAAACGGCTTTCCTGACTCCAGTATATTTTCAGTTTGAAACAGCAGGCTGTCCAAGACGCAGAGCAGCATTTCAGTCTCATAGTCCTGCAAAGTTTCGGGTTTCACCTCGGATCCGGCGCTTTCAAGATGAGATGAAAGTTGGATCAGTGCGGCATTCCTGGCATGTGACCGCCAGCCAGATTGAAGCTCCCGTTCAGAGGCGGCCAAGAGTCGCTTTTTCACATTCTCAAGCTGAGACTTGAATGGTTCAGCGGGAGTCCATGATCTGACTTTATGCAGGTTCTCCTGTAGGTCCCAGACTCCAGCAGATGCCCTCGGCGGCGCTGGTTTAACGAGCAGGGCGGCAGAGATGGCGGAGCAGCATAACAGCCACAAATCCTCGGAGAATCTCATGCGTGAGATTTTTTCATCGCTGTTTTGGCGTAACTTTGCAGCAAACTCAGGCATCTGGGCAGAAAGCTTTGCCCACAGCAGGTCCATGATGCATCGGTCACGCTTTCCAGCGTCCTGTCGCAAAAGCTGGCGGCCAAGCTCGAACAGCAGTGAAACGTCCAGTGGGCCGAATGTCCGGGCCGATTCAAAACCGCGATTCGTCAGCTCAGGTGCCTTAGGATGCAACAAGGGATGAACCGGCTGGTGATTCCAAGCACTCACCAGACCATCAACACCCTTTGCGGCAGCTCTGCGGAGGATCAAGGGCAACTGACTTTCGTTCTGGTCCTTGCTATCGACAACGGCCTCAAGCAGCTTCGCAAAACTGAATGCCAGATTTCCGAACCCCCCCCCATAATGGGGGTGCGGTTGAGAGGGGAGTCTTTCAGGGGACACAAAATTGGGGACATGGCGATACTCGCCGTAGGGCGACTCTTGATTCCGAGTAAGTCGAGAACCATCCGACGTAGAAATGGTCTGGTGAAGGTCTGCGAATCTAATTCGGTTGCTCATGGCGCTACGTTGATGAAGCACACCCAAATATCAAGTTCTGAAAATCCTCGAGATCATGGTCCTCTGCCAAAGTATCCCACTGTTCGGAGGATTCCACGCGAGCCCAGGTATCAAGCCACGGAACCCGCACCACACCGCTGCATTGACGAAACAGCATGTCCTCTATCGCCTTCAAATCCCTCCCAGCCAGCGTGCCGGCCCCGTTGTTGTTCGACCAGTGCTTGCAGTGATCGAAAATTTCGTTCCTCCCTCCAAAAAGATTGTCGTCCAGCTTGCGGCACCGGTTGATGACCAAATACCTCTTGGCGGCGGCATGGCTCGCCACGTTCTCGCGCTGAGGATAATTTAGATGATCCAAGGTGGAGATCAGCGAGGTCTTGGTGGCGTCGGAAACCATCAACAAAACATCCATCTTTGGAGAGCTGGCGGCCGCAGCCGTAAAATCGGTGAATCCGGCGGATGTATCCACAACAACATGGTCAAAACGTTCCAGCAGGCTCCCCAATAGCCTGTCCACAATCAACGTGTCGTGTTCTTTTCCCGAAAGCTCCCCGCTCAGCCGCCATTTTTTGAATAGGAGATATCGACTCTCATTCTCGTCCGGTGGCTTGGTCATCGCCCCGGCGGCGTTGCTGTGGTGGATGCCCGGAGAGGGAATCAGATAGTGGATGTCTTCATCTTCGTCCTTGACGCACCAGGCATCAATTTCTTGACCGACGTTCCACTCGTCCGGGTTGCGCTCCAAAGTCGATGGTTTGGAAAGCCACTCATAAAAGGAATGGATGATGCGAAGCAGCGGATTTGGAACCATGCGGGGTATGCCAAATTTTTCCAAGGCCCTCGCCCTGAGTTCCTCTCGCAGCCGGTCGTTCAGCAGGAAGAAAGTCGGACTGGTGAAGTCCAGTTCCAGCAGGCAAACCCCTTTCTTGCCAGTGGTTTTCTTTCGTTCCCTCACGGCACGCGCCAGAACCGTGGCGGTAAGGTGAGCAATGGTGGATTTGCCCACTCCGCCTCTTGGTGAGGCAACGACAAACACCCTGGCGTTTTCGTGAGGCTCGAGGTTGTCTTGCAGCAGCCGTCCTTGAGTTACATCGTCGAAATAATTGATAACCCAATCCAATCGATAGTGCAGTTTTTCGGGGCATTCGTCTGCGTAGCGTTTTGGGAGGTGCTTCCGTATGGTTTCAATGAACGCTGGATTTCCGGCCTGCTCGGCGGTCGTCTGGGATCGTTCCCAAGCGAAGCGAATCAAATGACGCGGAGGCACATCGTGTGATCGATGATCGAGGCAGGCTCTAAGAAATTCAGCAGCAACCGCAGCCATGTATGGATTCTGGGGCGGAGCCTCAACCAGCGTGTTGAGCACTGCTTTCGACCAATTGATATTTAGACTGCGGGCGAGGTGCCGGGGAGAGGATGACGTGAGATTGCTTTGCAAGACCCGCATGAGGAGACCCGCATAGTGCTTGATGTCGTTTAGCGCAGCCACGCCTTCGTCGGTGGATGGGTTGAACCTTTCCATGCCGCTGCCCGTAAAAATGGCCAGAAGGTGCAAGCGCCGACTGAATGTATTGGGCAGAAAAAGGAAACCAAAGTGATCCAACAAGTTTGCTTCAGGAGGGGTCAGGACCCCAAGCCTGGGCACATAGGACCGAAGCTTTGTTTCCCTGTCATCCCCGGTCAGTCTTGCCGAGAAGGCGAACAAGGACTTGGTTCCATTGGGCTGCTCTTTCTCCGTGTCGCGATCTCTCCGTAACGCACCAGTCAAGGCATGGCCTGCTGTTGGCTTCCCAGCGCTCGTTGCATGTCGAATCGCCCAATCAAACAGCCATTCCTTGTCGTTCAGTTCTGGCAGTTTCGCGTCAGTTTCATCCATCCTGGTGCCAAGACGAAATTTCTGAAGCACATAACTTTGAGCCATGTCCAAGAGCAAATTTCGTTGGTCTCCGACAGCTCCCGCCGCTCGGGCCAGCAGCTCACTAATCCCCATTGCAGGAACCACGATGCGACTGCGATTGTCAACGAACGCGAACGCCATCGCATTTTCGTCTCCCACCAGTTCATTGAGTCGGTCTCGCGTCCAGCCAAATGCCGCCTTGATGTCATCCTCAAACAGGATGGTGTCGATATGTTCAGAGTCCATGCGCTGCTTCGGCTTTAGTCATTCCAGGAGGGGGGAGGGGCGCGGATGCTGCCACATGCGCCGCCTTTGGCAACCTTTCTCTTTCGACCGAGGGACGGCACAGGTGTTACGCGGAATGGAGTCCAGGAGTTGAGGCAGCCATCTCTGTCTGCCTGTCCGTTCCAGCAGCGTGTGCTCTGCGGCGCGAAGCGTCCCGGGGTAAGCAAGCTCAATGCGCTGTGGCCTGTCGAAAGCGGTTTCGCCGCCCCGCTGAGGCTCTGCCACCGCACTCCAGGACGCTGCCGCGACATGCGTGGCGTTACTCAATCCAGAGAACAAAATTGCTCTTCACCCGACCGAGCTTCGGGTCATCGTGCGTCAATACATGGGCGAAGATATCGATGGCCTTGCTGTGCTCCTTCACGGTGGCTGCCACCTCTGCGGAACTGCTGTTGACCAAGATTTTTTCACCGCTCTTGAGAGTGGCGATGAGTATGTGGGCATTCACGGAGATTTCGGCGACGCTTCCTGGGGGCGGCAGGCCGTTGGGCATTTCCTCCCATTTGCCAGCAGCCAGCGCGAGATCGAAGCGGCGCAGGGTGCCATCCTCGGTAAGGATGTAAAAGGTGCCGCTCTCTGGTCCGCTGCCGCTGTTGCCCCAAACGCGCTTGATATTCGTGGGCAGCGGTGAGCAATCAACGGGCACCACTTCACCGACGGCCTCAGCGTCTCTGAACTGACGGTTGGGGGTATTCCAGGCATGGGCCTTGCCGTCTTGGGTCACAGCGAGCAAGCATGTTCTGGTCACAGCTATCTCCGCGACGCCCGCAAGATCGCGGGTGAGCTTGGCCGCCTGATTGGGCTGGATGGCGGGGCGACCCTTTTGCTTCTTCATATCTCTCATGCGCAGGGTGCCGTCTTCACGGAGAGCGAGCCAGACGCCGCCTGTGGCAATGACGGCATCGCGCAACGGACCGCCGCCCCAGTCGGCGGCTTCCACGGTTTCATAGCCGAGGTGATTGGACTTCAGGGTGATTTGTTTCTCGCCAAAGGCGATGATGTGCGGGCCGCACATGCGCAGTTTGGTGACCTTGTGTTTCAGGTCAGGGGTCTCGCCAGTAAAGCCGAAGGGCAAGTTGGTGACGAGGCTACCGTTGGCGCGCAGGGCATACCAATACCCTTCTTTGCCGAGCACCTGAATGAAGTCGTCATACTTCGCGGCGGCGCTAATGTCGATGGGCTGGCTCTTTTGTTCACCCCAGGCATGAAGACGCCCAGCCTTTGTTTGCGTTCCGGGCCTGGGGCTAGCGATGGCACCTGGAATGGCAGCCTCGCCTTTCGCGACTCTTGCCAGAGTGTCTTTCACCAGCACCGCACCTGGGATGTCACCCGCCTTGGTGCGCTCGGCCTGGTAGGCGGTGAGTTTTTTTTGATAGGCCTCTCGTGCGGGCTTGGTCCGGGCGTCGCGGTCGGCGGCCAGTTTGGCGAGGGATTTGCGGTAGGTGTCGTGCAGGGGTTTCAAGACGGCGGGGGTGCTGTCGTCGTCGAGTTCGGGCATGGAGGGGGCTTCTCTCATGCGCTTGGCCTCGGCCTGGAGGGTGAGCACGTCGTCTAGCTGTGCCTTCTGCTGGGCCTGCGCGGCGGCACGGTCGATAGCGGCGGTGAACTGGGTATTGAGAGTGCTGAGCGCGGCCTTGAAGGCGAGGCCTCCCAGCTTGTCGAACTCGGCCTGGTATTCGGCAGCGAGGGTTTCGAGCTGGAGTTCGACGGCGGTCTTCGGCGCGGCTTCCGGTGCGGGGTCGAGGGATTGCCATTCGGGTTGGTTGAAAGTGGCTTCCTTGCCGTAGAAGGAAACCTGCCCGCTTTGTGTATCAGGAACGCTGGCGGCCGCCACCTGAAGATTGTTGACGAAGAAGCCCAAAGTCTGGCCAACAGCCACGAAGGCAAACTCTGCGGTTTCCGAGGGTGTTCTAAATCCGAATCCAACAAGTCTCTCGCTGCGCTCTTGATCTGCCTCTCGCCAAATACGCCGCAAAGTGCCCCCCGAAGTGCCGAACTCAACCTGGACCGATGCGCCGCCTGAACTGCGCAGCCGCATGTTGAGTCCCTTTCCAAGTTCAGATACCGGAATCTTCACGCGAACCGCCCCATCCGTGAAGCGAACGTCTGCGGGTGCCAAATTGTTCACCGGCTTAAAGGTGATAGCACCATTCTTCAAATAAGCCGCTGGGAACACCGGCCTCCACTTCGATGGATCAGGCAGCTTTGCGAGCTGAGGAATGGGCTTGGTGGCATCGGGATCGAGGGACTGCCATTCGATCTCGCGGAGGGTGGCGCTGCCTTGCCGGGCGAAGACGCCGATGGCTCCGGCGGCGGGTGGATACGGTAGCTGCACACCTCCGATGTAGCTGCCATCCAGGGTGACACCGAGGATGCTGCCGACGACGGTGGCTTCCAATCGGTGCTCGCCATCGGTGAGGCTGGGCACGGGGATGTCCGCCAGCTTTTCATGCGCGGAGCCGGGCTTGCCGTTTTTCTGGGTGATGCGGATGACCTTGGCTGAACGCTCAATGCTGGCGATCACGGTGTCATCGGCCCCTCCGCGAACGATAAGCGCGGGGCTGTCGCTGCCGGGGCCAACGAGAGCGATGGCACGCACGGCGGCATCGGTGGACTTCGTGGTGCTGCGAGTGGCGGCGCTCTTCCCGGTGAAGCGGCCTTCTTTCCATTCCCAGTCTGGGGCAATCGCTGTCTTCTGTTCATCGGCAGCCCAGAGTGGAAGCCAACGGGCTGCATCAGGTTCTTTCGCCGGTTTGAGTTCGAGGGCCTTCGATGCGGCGATGGGCGCATCAAGCACTCGGTAGTGCAGGCTTTCGAGAATGCCTTCATCGGCGAATAGGCCGATCTTGCCGGTTTTGTGCGTGGCATCGGTGGCCTTGGCGACTTCCTTGCCCTGGATGAGGGCACTGAGCTGATTGCCGACGGCGCGGAACTCGACGGTGGTGCGTTGGTTGAGCAAGGGATGCTCGTAGTGGGAGAGAGTTTTTGGCGCGTAGCCGCTGCCAACGAAGGAATTGATGTCGCCCGCAGGTTTGCGCCCTCCCAGGGTGTTGAGGGCATAGCCGTTGCCAGCCTCTTTGGCGCGAAGGTAGAGCCGCTGGTTCTGTCCCCCCGCTTGGCTGCGGAAGACCGCTCGAACGGCGATGTCGCCGCTGAAGGTGACATCGCTCCAGATGAAGCCGTCATGTAGTGCCACCGCCCCATCCGGCAGGCGCTCAAAGGTGCCTTTGCCTTCGACCTTGGCGGTGCGCAGGTCGATCGCGGTCCAGCCCGTGTTGTCCGGCACAAAGGCACTGACCGTTGATAAGGCTGTAGGTGGCGGATTGTTCTTCGCAGACGGCGGCGTGGTCTTGGTGGTGGCCGATGACTTCTTGTCTGCCTCTGGGATTGTCGTTTCGGGAGACGGCTTCGTCTGCACCGTAAGCACGGGCTTTGCTTCGGTCGCCGACGCAGGTGCCGGCGGCGTAGGCACTGGGTTCAGCAGCCATGAGCTAGCTATGCCAAGCACCACGAGACTGGCAGCGATGCCGATGTAGAGTGGAGTGGAGTCTTCGATTTTTCTTGGGCGGCTGGCGGTGTTTTGGCATCGGGTGGTGGAGCCGTGGCCGGTTCAGGTGTTTGAGCGGCTTGAGCAGCAGCAGCGTGCTGCTGAAACTCCCAGGCGAGCGTTTGCTGGAAGCTGATGATCGCGTGGGCAAACTCACGCGCCGTATGATAGCGCAGTTCAGGCTGAGGCGACATGGCTTTGACGATGATGGTATCCAGCCGTGCATCGGTGCCGATGATGGCACTGGGCGGCTGCCAGGCTCCGCGCGGCAGCTTGCCCGTGAGCATCTGGTAAAGGGTGACTCCGAGGGCGTAGATGTCAGCCCGGTGATCGACAGATGCATTCAGCTCAAACTGCTCCGGCGCGGCGTAGTCGGGCGTGCCGAGGCCGAGACCTGCCTGGGTCATGAGGCTGTGCTCATTCGGGACAGCGCGCTTGGCGAGGCCGAAGTCAGCCACCTTCACACGCCACTGGCGGGTGAGGAGGATGTTCGCGGGCTTGATGTCCCTGTGGTAGATGCCAAGCTCGTGTGCAGTGGCCACCGCATCGCAGATTTGCGGAATCAGCCACAGGGCTAGATCGGGTGTCATCTGCTTTGCTTTGAGCACCTGATGCAGATCTGAGCCATCCACCAACTCCATCACAAAGTAGAGAAACCGACCGCCGACGGTGCCGAAATCATAAACACTGACGATGCCAGGGTGATTCATGGCCGCCATGCTTTGGGCCTCTCTGCGAAAGCGATCCGCAAAATCATATTCGACGCCGACAGAGAGCGGCAGGATCTTGATGGCGACTGGCCGATCCAGGCTGATCTGTATGCCACGATACACAGCCCCCATGCCTCCTTGCCCCAAAAAACCTTCGATCAGGTATGAGTCCTTCGGCAGCAGGCCCTGCAGTTCCTCTGGACTAGGCATGGCCGAACTGAGGTCTGACAGTGTGGGCGTCGGTTTGGAAACCGGCTTGAACTGTGTGGGAGCTGCGAGATCGGGGGAATGATTCATAGGCCGAGCTGGGTTCTGCGTTTAGCGAGTGAAGTTAAGCATCTTTTGCCTCAGGCAACCTATGTTTGGCAAGCATTTGGAGCCATTAAGGCTAGATACCTGCATGTGTCATCTGTCCGACCAAGGGTTTGATTTTAAGTCACTTCATCTCCTTCAGCAGCTTCTGGGAGAGTTCGCGGGCCAGCGGCTGATTGAACTTCGGGTCGCTGGCGGCTTGCAGGTCGGCGCGGGCGTTGTCGGTATCGTCGAGGGCGAGGTGGGCGCGGGCGCGGTTGTAGAGGATGTAGGCGTCGTCGGGGGCCAGGGGTTGGGCGGCGTTGAAGGCTTCGAGGGCGTCATCGGCGCGGCCAAGCTGGAGCAGCGAGTCGCCACGGCGGTTGTGGGCTTTGGAAAGAAGCTCGTCGCGCTGGGGATGCGTGGGCGGCAGGCACTCGGGCAGGGCGGCGATGATGAGATCGCAGGTTTGCAGGGTGGCTTTGGCTTCGCTGTCGCTGAGGTCGAGCTTTTTGAGAGCTTCTTTGACGTGATCGAGCAGGATCGTCAGTGGCACGGCGGCATCGTTGGTGAGGCCATCGGTTTCGGCGCGGGCTCGGAGGGCGGCGATGGCTTCCGTCGCTTGGTTGGCGGTGGCGAGTCGTTTGATCTCGGCAAACGTCGGTGCGGGCACGGGCTCGGCTTTGACCGGAGTGGCCATGGGCACTGGGGCAGTCGCTGGCGGTGGGGAATCGGTGCCGGCGAGGTAGATGTCATCGCCGACGAGACGGGAGTATTCGGCGGGGATCTGCTGGCCGCTGGAGCGGTCGAGCACGGCAGCGCGGGTGCGTTTGAAGACCTGCTCGATGGTGAGTCCTGGGGTGCGCAGGTGGCGAAGCAGTTCCTCGGTGTAGAGGCCGTTGGTGCCATCGCCATCCAGCGCAGTTTGGCCGGCATCGGTGGCGAAGGCGATGAGTGATCCAGCGGGCGGTTTCATCTCGGCGAGGCCACCGGGAGTGCCCGCGGCATCGCGCGTGCGGCCTGTGCGAGCGAGAGCGGTGGTGCGGCAGGCATCGAGGATGATGAGATTGCACTGAGCACCGCCGGATTTCAGATCGGCGACGGCTTGCTCGATGTTAAAGAGTCGTGTTTCAGCCATGAGGCGCAGCGTCACATCGTCCGCAACATCGGGTTGGTAGCCGGACTTGATGGGAAGTAGGTAATTTGACCCCGCGACGCTGATGCCATGACCAGCGAAGTAGAAAAGCGCGACCTCCTTGCCCGTGAGCGTGGCGCGGAAGGTGAGCAGGGCCTTCAGGAGCTGATCGCGGGTCACATTTTCCTTCAGCTCGACGGTGAAGCCGAGACCCTTCAGCGCGGCAGCCACGGCGCGGGCATCATTGACAGTGTTCCGCAGAGGGCCGGCAGCGGGTTCATACTTGGCATTACCAATGATGAGCGCGGTGCGCGGGGTCTCGGCGGGCAGGCCGGGGCTGGCGAGCAGCAGAAAGAGGAAGGCGATGAGCAGTCGTTGCATGGGGAAAGGGAAGTGGTTGCGTGCCGGGCGGAGAAGGCAAAAGAATGGCGGCACAAAATGATGTCGTCCAGCCAAGCTCTCCGCCACCTCACGCTCTCCGGCATGGTCCTGCTGCTGGCGGCCTGCACTAGCACGAAGCCCTCGGGCAAGGGTGTCGAAGCCGTGCTGGTGCCGGGAGATCCCAGTGCGCCCTCCCAGCTCACACCGACGGAGGCCCTGAGCATCGCGCAAAGCTACGCCAAGCATGCTTGGCGACCTTTTGCACGCAACATCCTGCACGGCGCGGACAAAGCAGGCGTTCTGGTCAACACCCCCGATGCCGGGTTTAACGATGAAAAGCAACGCGCAGGCTGGTGGCTGCCGGGAGAGATGAATCAGGGCGTGCCTTACAAATGGGGTGGCTTCGATGATCTGGCGGCCTTTGATCAAGGAGTGGCCGCAGGTCATGCGGCGGGCGATGTGTCCTCCGCCGCGAAACGTGTGGCCGACAATGCTGGCGTGAGTGCCGACGCGGCGGGTGTCGATTGCTCGGGCTTCATCTCCCGCTGTCTGAAGCTGCCGACCGTCCATGACACCACCCAGCTTCCCGCCGTTTGCACGCCCATCGCCGCCGCCGATCTGCGCCCCGGCGATCTGCTGAACATTCCGCGCGGTCATGTGGTGCTGTGTGCTGGTTGGGCACGCCCAGACAAGTCATGGATCTATTTTTACGAGACCGGTGGCCCACCTGACTACTGGCGGCCCGGGCTGAAAGAAGCCCCGCTCGCCGAGATGCTGGAGCTTGGCTACCAGCCGCTGCGCTATCGCGGCATGGCTCGTGAGCCCGGCGTGTCTGGGAAAGAGGTGCTGACGCGCAGCCTGCGGGCGAAGTCGGCGGTGGTGACAAATCCGGTGATCGGCGAGCCGTGATTCCACAGCAGGTCGCCAGTAAGCATTCCCTTGGGGAACGGGATCAGGGTGTAACTCGACAAATGATGATTTATCAGGATTTGCAAACTGTTCCCAGTTCCAGGGCGCAAGTCGAGGATTTACTTCTTCATGGGAGGCATCAGTACTGTATCAATGATGTGGATAATACCGTTGCTGGCAGCAAGGTCATTCTTGGTGGCCAATGCGGCACCGACGATGATTTTGTTCACGTCAATAACGATGGGCAACTCATTGCCGTTCACAGTTTTGACGCTGGAGGTTTTCATATCGGCAGCAATGACCCTGCCTGGGATGACGTGGTAGGTCAGGATGGCGGCGAGTTTCCCTTTGTTCTCAGGCCGCATCAGATCATCAAGGGTGTCCTTGGGTATCTTAGCGAAGGCCTCGTCTGTGGGGGCGAAGAGGGTGAACGGGCCTGCACCGCTCAGGGTGTCAAGCAGATCGGCGGCTTTCAGGGCGGAGATAAGGGTCTTGAATTGCGGTGATTCTGAGGCAACTCCAATGATAGTCTTTTCTTCTGCGGCGGAGGCATTGCCGAGAAAAGTGAATACCACAGCGCAGGTGGTGGCGAAGATGAATGTGATTTTTTTCATAGGGTCGTTTTTTGGTGTGTGTGTGTCGGGGCATGATGCGCCCTTGCATTGAGGTGAACGCGGTGGCTGTGGCTGTGGGTGCCGGACTAACTATTTATATTCTAGGCGTTCAGGCATCCGCCGGATGCTAGCAAGCGTTTGCGCGCGGCATCCAGGTCTATTCCGGCTCAGGAGCTTGCGGACTTGATCTTCACTGAGAACGAAAAAAGAAAAAAGATGCCGAAAAAAAGATGACGGGCGTTCTAGGCATGTAAATTCTTGTAGATCGTTGATCTTCAACATTCAATTCATGGATTCAATGTCACGGTTTTGGCGCGCCGCTGCGCTGATTCACCACTAGTTTCCAGATTTTGCCTGTATCGGCCACAGGGCCTCCGTCGCTTTCGAAGGCATTTTGTGCCCAGTGGCTTGGAGAGTAGCAAGCTCCTTGCTGTGCGCTCCTCGCACTCGAAGGCTAGACCAGTTCTCGAAAAGAATGTCTAAAAAGGCGCTGTACTTTTTAGAATCTTGGTAATCAATAGAAAGCGTGGGCCGTCCGCGCACAGAACTGAACTTTGAAAAC
>Ga0247834_1003353_pt1 | contig 21964 bp, 38 predicted proteins | sample LaCruzMarch2015__8_FD_187118 | JGI IMG/M metagenome (GOLD analysis project Ga0247834, IMG submission 187118) | Freshwater microbial communities from meromictic Lake La Cruz, Castile-La Mancha, Spain - LaCruzMarch2015_12m | ecosystem: Environmental > Aquatic > Freshwater > Lake | place: Spain...
CAACTGTTGCAGACACCATTCAGTATCCATGGTGTGATCTATGCTGATGGCACTGGGATTCACTTGTTCACAGAATCTCTTCACTTGTAGAGGTGTGAGCCCTTTGGGAAAACATATGATGGGCACAGAGGGATGTCGCATTCTCAGTGCTGTGACAATCTGCAGATTGGGTTCCACACAGTGTCGCATCACATCTTCATCTGTTTTCAGTGTGCCTGCATGACTGTCAAATATCTGTATCACATCACAACCTGCCAAGATTTGATTGCTGAGATGCTCCACGGTCTGCACAATCAATCGCTGAGTGATGTCTTCCCGTTCTCTGTCTGTGATGCCTTCCACATTGAACATGTAGTGCTGCAAGGTGTGTGGAGCACCAGCAAAGCCTATGAGACTTTGGTGTGCTGCCAATCGCTCTCTGGTTACTCGTATGCTGCGATATACAGGTAAGAGTTTTTTATGAAACTCTGCAGGATCATAATCAAAAAATTCATCCACATCAAATTCACTCATCTCTGGACCGTGCTGTGCTATGAATTCCAAGGCCTGCCCCATGGCCCATGGTATCAACAAGATGTCTGAGAATATGATGGCAGCATCCAAGTTGTATCTGCGCATGGGCTGTAGAGTGATCTCCACCACCGACTCCACGTCCAACACCTTGTCCATGAATGCCACATTATTGAGAAATCTATATTCAGGCAAGTATCTGCCAGCCTGTCGCATGAACCACACTGGTTTTGGTTGTGTGACTTGTCCCTGTAATGTCTGTGTTAATCTGCTCATCACCATTCTGCTTGGGGAGGCAGACTCATCAGTATGGCCTCCACGTTGCCGCCAGTATTTAAACCAAACTGTGTGCCTCTGTCGTACATTAGGTTGAACTCCACATACCTGCCACGTTTGCGATTCTGAATGTGTTTGTCCTTGTGAGTGTATTTCTTGTGTTGATTCAATTTGATCATGTCCAAACTGAGGCGTTGAAATGCTTCACCCACTTGTTGTATGAACACAAAGTCACCTATGTAGGCATTGGGATGACTCAACTGCAGATGATCAAAGAATATGCCGCCTGCACCTCTCACTTCACCTCGATGTCGAATATAGAAGTATTCATCACACTGTTTTTGATATTCAGCATGACTTTTGTGATTGTTCTCACAAGTTTCTTTCAATATGTGGTGCCACAGTTCAATGGATGTTTTATTGGGATGACTGGGAGTTTGATCCATGCCACCTCCCCACCAACTCGCAGTGGTCTCCAAATATCTAGTATTAAAGTGCATGGCAGGCACATGAGGATTACAGGGATGAGCCACCACACTGATACCTGTGGCGAAGAATCTACCATCTTTGCCAGCACCCAGCACTTGATTGCGATAACGTTCATCAATCACTCCTCGCACAGTGCTCACATTCACACCCACCTTGTCAAATATTGCACCATCACGCAACAGCATCATGACACCTCCACCATTGTGGGCTCGAGGTCCACGCTGCCATTCAGTGCGTTTGAATCTAGCTTGGGGTTCTAATCGTTGATAACTGTTGACCAAATCATCTCTCAATGTTTCAAACCATTCACGATTGAGCTTCTGAAGATTGTCCATGTGTGTATTATAACAGGATTGTTGCTGTTGTCAACTGCGATGCAGAGCTCTCAATTGATTTTTGGGCACTCCCACGTCTCTACGATCACAATAGTCTCGGATCACACACGTGTCACACTTGGGACTGCGTGATTTACACACCATTTTGGCATGAGTGATCAAATACATGTGAGCTCCGTATTTGTATTGATCCGGAGTGGTGGCATTCACTGTGATGGATGCTTTGCCTTCATCTAAATTATCCACCCAACCCAATCTCCACAACAATCTAAACACATGAGTGTCCACTGCTATGTGTGGTTGACCCCAAACAAAACGCATAATGATGTCGGAACTCTTGCGTCCCACTCCAGGCAGTGTCATCAATTCTTCCTGAGTCTGTGGCACTCGGCCGTTGAATTTTTCCAACAGCATGTGACTGGTGGCCAGGATGTTTTTGCTTTTGGCATTGAACAGTCCTGCTGGTCTGATGGCTTCTATGATTTGTTGTTGTGTCAATTGTATCATGTCCTCAGGAGTGCGGGCCAATGCGAACAGTTGTCTGCAGGCCACTGCTGTTCTAGCATCTTGTGATTGAGCACTCAACATCACTCCTATGAGACTGGTGTAGGCTTGGGAGTGTATCTTGGCTTTGGGCTTCTGATTGGAATATCTAGTGTAGACACTGCTGAGTCGCAGATAGATAGCATCTATGGCTGTGGCAGTCTTCATAGGGGTGTGTGTTTACTTGTAGATTTTATATGCGATGTACACAGTGATCAATAGGTTCACCAATATCATCAGTTCTATGGTTTGCATTGTGGTTTTTGTTTTTGTTTATTTTACTTTGTTTAATTTGTGCCAAGTCTTATCTAAAAAATAATACCATACACCATTCACCAAAGGTTCTATGATGGCGTCTATTCCTGCCAACCACCAAGTGGCACCTGTGATCAATCTATTGCACACCATGGCAATCACTATGTGCCCCATGGTGTAAATGGCAGCACGGCCCAAACTGGTGCCTGCTATGTTTTCTAGTGCTTTGACAATGCCTTTGCTAAATTCAGTCATTTTTTTTTGCCTTTGTATGATCTTTGTCAGGAGTCCATGACCAGTCTCTATGAGTACTGATCTTTTCTCTGTTTTCAAAACTCTCCTCATGCACTTGGGGAGGTTGAGATGTCACATGAGTCTTCTGTTTGGTTTCAAAAGATTTATTGCTGTTCATACTTGTATTATAACATTTGACTGGGTCAAAGTCAAATATTTTGACAATGCTAGAACTGCGGTGTGTGTGGAGTTTTTTGGGAGTGTGAATATTTTGGCAAGGCTGTCACCCTTGCAATTGATGATTATACCACTGCTAGATTGACAGCAGAAGGACCTTTTGGGCCATTCTCCTCATCAAACATCACTGCGTCACCTTCATTCAGTGTGTCCATGCCTGCGGCTTGAACTGCTGATATGTGTACGAAAACATCTTTGTTTTCTGTGGTGATGAATCCAAAACCTTTTTGGGTGTTGAACCATTTTACTGTACCTTGTGTACTCATGATTGTTGTCTTTCTTTGTTGTTATTATAATTTGAGGAAGTTGTATTGAATAGTGGGCGGGAGGTTGTTAATTCTACTGCTTGTACTTAATGCTCTTTTACTCGTGTTTATTTATACATTATAGCAGATTGTGCAGAGTTTGTCAACCTTACAGAAGTGGCGTGTGGGTTGATGTTTTTGGTGCCCCTAGCCGGAATTGCACTGACGACCTCCACCTTACCATGGTGTTGCTCTACTCACTGAGCTATAGGGGCGTGTGGTAAACTTTATTCATATGGGAAAATGATACATCACTGTGCCTGCAATTATGATGGCCATTGTCAATGCTATCAAAAATGGTATCAATTGTTCTTTCATATGTTAATCAAAGTTTTTTTTAATTCTGTGTGAGACAGTCACAATCAAATCCACCAACATGGCCAACACCATGGCCAGCATCAGCAAAGTGAATGCTATCACACTCCACACACAGTAAAACACACCGTTGCAGATAGATTTCAAACAGTTCATATCAACTCCATCACACCCTTGTGGGCAAAATACACAGCCAATATAATGAATATGAATCTACTGATTTTGAATATCTCTCTAATGGGCAGTTTGCGTATTTGATTGTTGGCCCACACAATTAAGATCGACAATGCCACCAACCCCATGCCTGCTCCCAGCATCATCCACTGCCAGTTGGGATCCACAGTGTATATGCCCATGAGGAACAGTATGATCTCCACACCTTCTCTCAGTATGATTCCAAACACTGCCACTCCCAACCACCAAGTGTCTCGCATGGGCAAATCTTTCACGTGCTGTTGAGCACTATGACAGCCATAGGCCACCCAGGCTAGGATGCCAGCTGTGATGAGATACATCACTGCTTCGTATTTTTCCAGCACACTGTGATCAGTGATCCAGTATGAGATGCCCACGCCCAACACTATGGTGTGAATGATGCTGATCCAAAAAGCACGCCATATGATGCTGCGCCTCACAGAGTCTTGCACATAATTCAAAGCCAAACACATGATCAACCAGATCTCGAAACCTTCTCTGAATAGCACAAAGGCAGTGCTCGCTATGCTGGTGTACATGTGGTTATTTGGGTAATTGCAATTGTTTGATGGCTTCTATCACAGAGTTGAGAGGTGGTTTTTCCTGTGTGGGTGATGTGGTTTGATTGGCACATCCAATCAGGGTCAGTGTCAAACACAGTGCTAAAAAATATTGTAATGACTTCATTCTATATTTATAGCACTGTTTGACGTCAGTGTCAATGATTATTTGGTTTCTTTTGAATCCTTGACCTCTGTGAATTCTGCATCCACAGTCTGTGATTTTGGTTGCTCCTCAGTCTGCTTGGCTGACTCTTGTTGAGCCTTGTACACAGCTTCTCCCAATTTCATACTCGCTTCTTGCAGAGCACTGGTTTTGGTTTTGATCTCTTCTGTGTGGTTGCTCTTGATGGCTTCCTTCAGGGCTTCTTGAGCCTGTGTGATCTTTGCACGATCTTCTTCGGTGATTTTGTCACCATGCTCTTTCATACTTTGCTCCACACTGGCTAGAGTGCCGTCTGCGTGATTTTTGGCATCCACTTCTGCACGTTTCTTCTCATCTGCTTCCCGGTTGGCTTCTGCGTCTTTGATCATTTTTTCAATGTCTGCATCACTCAAACCTGAGTTGGCTTGTATCTGTATCTTTTGTTCTTTGCCAGTGCCTTTGTCTTTGGCGCTCACATGCACAATGCCGTTGGCGTCTATGTCAAATGTCACTTCAATCTGAGGTGTGCCTCGGGGTGCTGGTGGTATACCAGTCAATTCAAAATTGCCCAAGAACTTGTTGTCTGTGGCCATTTGACGTTCACCTTGAAACACTCTAATACTCACAGCTGGTTGATTGTTTTCGGCTGTGCTGAACACTTGGCTCTTTTTGGTTGGGATGGTGGTGTTCTTTTCTATCAGTCTGGTGAACACTCCGCCCAAAGTTTCAATGCCCAAACTCAATGGAGTCACATCCAACAGCAGCACATCTTTAACATCGCCTTGTAGCACTCCACCCTGTATGGCAGCACCCAGTGCCACCACTTCGTCTGGATTCACTCCTTGATTGGGGTCTTTGCCAAAGAACTGTTTCACAGTTTCTATCACTCTTGGCATACGAGTCATACCACCCACCAGCACCACTTCTTGTATGTCCTTCACTGTGACACCAGCGTCTTTGATGGCTTGACGGCAAGGTTCAATGGTTTTTTGCACCAAGCTCTCCACCAAACCTTCCAGTTTGGCACGAGTGACCTTGATGTTCATGTGTTTGGGACCAGATTTGTCTGCTGTGATAAATGGCAAATTGATTTCAGTCTGTGTGCTGGAGCTCAATTCTATTTTGCATTTTTCTGCTGCTTCACGTATTCTTTGTATGGCCAGTCTATCCTGTGACAGATCCACTCCTTGTTCTCGTTTGAATTCTGCCAGTAAAAAGTCTTGAATCAAACTGTCAAAGTCTTCTCCACCCAATGCAGTGTTGCCATTGGTGCTTTTGACTTCAAACACTCCGTCACCCAATTCTAATATGCTGATATCAAATGTACCACCACCCAAGTCATACACAGCAATGGTCTTGGCACCTTTTTTGTCCATGCCATATGCCAGTGCTGCGGCTGTGGGTTCATTGATGATTCTCAACACTTCCAATCCTGCGATCTTGCCAGCGTCTTTGGTGGCTTGTCTTTGAGCATCATTGAAGTATGCAGGCACAGTGATCACTGCGTGATTGACTGACTTGCCCAAATACTTTTCAGCTGTCTCTTTCATTTTGATCAACACAGCTGAACTGATTTCAGGCGGTGAATATTTTTTATCTCTGGATTTTAACCAAGCATCGCCGTTGTCGGCTGCAATCACTTTGTAGGGCAATCTTGCGATGTCCTTTTGCAATGCAGAGTCATTGAAGGTTCTACCTATCAATCGTTTCACTGCAAAGAAAGTGTTTTCTGCGTTGGTCACTGCTTGACGACGGGCACTGTGTCCCACTAATTTTTCTGTTTCTGTAAAAGCCACTATGCTGGGCGTGGTTCTGTACCCTTCTTGATTCTCCAATACTTTGGGTTTGCCGGCTTCCATGATGGCCACACAACTGTTGGTGGTGCCCAAGTCTATGCCTATCACTGGGCCGTTGATTAATGTGTCTGCGTTTTTCATATGTTTTCTCCTTTATAGCAAGTTGTTGGGGAACCCTTTAGGCGTTCCTGTGTGTATAATATAAGCATTAATTGTAAAATGTCAAGAGTGTTTTGGCAATCTTTTACACCAAAATTTAATCAATGATGTTCCTTTTGATACCTTTGCGTTTGATATCCAATGTGGAACAATGTATGCCACCTTCCCAATACAATCCATGCCGCTGTGCTACCACATGACATTCAATACCATGTGTTTTTAAATATTGAAATAACTCAGGCAGTTCACGACCAAACACAATATTTTTAGAGTCCAAAATCAACACATTCAAATCAAAGCACACTTCTTGAGCATATCCCCGCCAATTCAGTAGATATTTTTCCAACCATGCTTGTGAATATCTTCCTTCTGCTGATTGATAATCATTGAGATAATTGTCAAGATTGATGGTGGGTAGGTAGGATTTCACATCTATTAATTTTTTATTTCGCAAACACAATGGCACCCATTCTATTCCGGCATGGATTACTGTGTCATCATCTATTAACAAAAATCCATGATCAATATGCCCATAGTTTTCAAACACCGTGTTGATATTTTGTATAAAATTATAATTGGGTAAGTTTTTTTTGATCCAATCTAATCCCAAATTTGAGCCTGGACCATAATGATTGTATATGATGCTGTCTCCTGCTTTGTACATGGTGGCTGTGTGCCACAACAATTTGTTAGACAGTTTGTCTGTGTAGATATTCTTGTTGGTGTACCAGTGTTCATGTGTGCCTAGATTTTGTATCATGGGCAATGGTTGTGATAACCAATTGTATCCTTGTTCGAACAATGATAAAAAAATATCATAATAACTTAGACTATCAAAATATCTATCTGTGTAGCTGGTGTAGGTTTGAATCACATCTGTGCCCATCACAAAGTATTGATCTCTTGGCACTATGGGGCAGATGGGCAACCTCACATCAAAACTGGGCATTTCTATATTGTGATCAAATTTAATTACATTGGGTCGCAGCACTTCAATGTTGGACTTTTTAAGAAAGTTCGCTAGATTATCCAAATCTTGTTTGGTTTCCTCCAGTATTCTATTGAAACTGGAAATGCTGTCTTTAGGAAGAAAATTATCAAGATCTCCAGGCACATAGCAATCTCCTACAATTACCGTTTGTAAAGGATCAAATTCAGTGTAAATCATTCGACGTATTTCAATTCTTCTTGTAAAATATCAAAATATTCCTTAGTAGCATTTAAAGGAATCACATAAAAATATTTGTTATTGTTTTTCTTCACACTGAACATACTGCCCAATTGGTTGTTGATTTCAAATCCATTTTGTTTAAAAATATTGGCAGCATTACGATTATTTGTATTGAATTTGCTGTCGTCTTGATCATTATGCACATAAGTCTTTGTGCCATATATGTTTTCTTCTTTTAATATTTTTAAAACTTTAATTACACTCAGTATACCTGCCAAAGAGAAGCTATAGGTGAATCCATGTTCCCAATTGAAATTTTTAGGCAAAACAGCATCAATTTTTTGATTGTACAGTGTGATAGACAAAGGAAAATATCCCCCAGTGATTCCTTTAGCCATAGTAAAAATATCTGGTCTAAATTTTTTATTGATTCCTTGACGTAGTCGTTCCCATCCAAAAAAATGTCCTGATTTACCGCCACCTATAAAAATGTCATCTATTATTATTAATACGTCATATTCATTGCGTATGTCATCCAGTTTTTTCCAAAAGTCCATTGAATCTTCTTCTAAATGATTGGTCCAAGATCTTGATTCAACCACAATACAAGATACATTTTTCCAATCTATTTCGTTGACATCAAAGGTTCGATCTATATTTTTTACAAAAGAATATTTTTCTAAAGTATAGTAAGGATTTATTATGATAGAACTGCTTAAACCTTGTGTCAAAAATGTAGATCCATGAAAACTGTCTTTAAAACTTACAATATTTTTTTTGTGAGTATTACCTTTGAGATCATGATAGGCTGAAGCTAGTTTTATTGCTCCTTCGTTGGCATCACTGCCAGACAAAGCAAAGAAACTTTTGTACCCGCCTGTCATCCAATACAATTCATCAGTGAGTTCAAATGTTACATCATTTAACATATTGTTTTCTCTAACTCCAGAAAAGTCTTCAGCTATCTCAGGACGTTTGGTTTTTAAATTTTCGCACACATAGTCTATTATGTCATGACGATTAAATCCTAGAGTGTAGCAACCAAATCCTAATAGACTGTCTATGATTTTTTTTCCATCCACTATGTTTCCAAAATCCCATTTGGTAGTAGAAATGCTGAGATCCTTTTGCGGTCCTGGAATTAGTCCTTTTATTCTATTATTCATCGATCACATCTTTGAATATTTGTAAAGCTTCGTCAAAATTTACACAGGTACCATCTTTTTTCAACAGCATCACACTCAAAGTCCAGCGTGGTGTATTTGCTGGATTATAAGTGGAATGTAATTGTCCCACATTTAAAATACTAGGACGATTGATAACTTTTTCAAAAATCATCTCGCATTGATTTTCATCCAAAAACACATGAGGTGGATCATTTTCGTCCGTGACATTTGGAGTCAACTGCATATTGGGATTTTTAGAATCTTGTTGAAATTTTTCCACCAATTGAGGATCTGTGGGAATCCACCATCTTGTGGTGCTATGATCACTGCCCCAAGTAAAATTAAGTTTCGTGATGTTAGAAAAAGTAAACCTAGAAGTGTTTTTGGTCACAATATCGCTGTGAATAGGTAACTTATTCAAAGGAGCAGTGTAAAATCCTTCCAGTAGAGTAGCATAATTCAAATCAAATTGTGAAATCCATTGATCGAATCTTGAATCGATCGAGCCACTTTTTATTTCTATTACTTTGTTGTCATCAAACTGTTGATCAAATTCTTTGGGCATTTCCATTTCGAATGGAAATTTAATGTATCTATGCAGTGTGTTAGTGTTAGTGTTAAATGTATTCATCTATGACCTCTCTAAAAATTTTTAAAGATTCAGCAAATGTTAAGTGGCTGTTGTCTTGATTTAGAACCGTGAAACTCAGTGTCCATCTTGACTGATTGCCTGGATTGTAGGTTGAATGCAGTTGACCCACGTTCATTAGACTGGGTCTATCTATTACTTTTTCAAAAACTTTGTCACACTCATGCTCATCGGCTACTCCAACCAAATCAGTTTCAAAATCAGCCACTATAAAAGGATATTTGAAAGGAGCAGTTTCAATTCGCAAAAATTTTTCATCTTTGACTTTCCACCATCTGGTCACACTGTTGTCTGGACCCCAAGTAAAATTTAATTTAGTGATGTCACAAATTTTTCCATAGTCTGCATGAATGGGCAGTGCACCTCCCATGGCCGGAGTGTAAAACGCTTCTATTACATTGGATATTTTTACAGGAAATTGAGCTGTCCAGTCAAGGAAATTTTTATCTACACAAGAACGTTCCATCATCATTATGAAAGGTGTGGCTAGCTCTTTATCAAAAAAATTGGGTTTTTTAAACTCAAATGGAAGTTTTAAATATCTGTGATATGTATTCATAATATGGCCACATCAAAAACGGTGGCCATATTACTTACCTAATTATTTTTTAGGTTGTTCTTTCTTTGGACAAACCACTGGCTTACCAGTTTTTTTGTCGATGATTGCTTTGCCGTCTTTGTCTTTTTCAACACACACAGCAGGAGCAGCTGGTTTAGCTTCTTCCTTTTTAGGAGCTGGTGTTTGTGCTGATACTGACAATGTGAACAACATAGCTGTTAAAAACACTATAATGTTTTTCATGATTGTACCTTTTGTTAAGTTTAACAATGATATTGTATACAATTGCAGAGTGTTTGTCAAAAGAATGTTTGCCAAAATCTAAGGCACATGATGTCCACGCAGCATTTTTTTGATCATTTTGGTCATGTAGGCATTCTCCTGATCACGCAGTCGTTTGTGCCTTTTGACTTTGCGAGCCCATTCCTGATGCCACATCACATTACGAGAGTCCACGCTCATCTGTATCAGAATTTTGTGACGGGCACTGGGATATCTCCAAATTTCTCCTATGCTGTCTGAACCCACATGGAACCAACCTTGATACTTGCAACCTATCTGTTTGAAATTGTGATTGGGAAAATTTTCAGGCTGCCAAAAATGTCCGTATCTGTAATATAACACAAATATCTTTTTGTACTTCAGCATGATCCTGTTGGGGTTTTTGATCATGTACCTGTGCTGATGCCGTCTCGGTTGTGTGGCCATCAGTGCAGTGTATCACACACATCAGGGCAGGCGTGTTCTTCGATGTGCAGAATATCTGTGGGTTTGAGCTGGGGAATCTGTTCTTTGAGAGTGATCCATAGATCATCGTGATCCATGGCATACACATCAATGGGTGCTTCATCCCGGTCAAAGTGCACCACAAACAATCTGGTTTCATACTGGAATGAAGGTCTCATACCAATATTTATCTGTGCGTACTATTTTTTATTGCGTTTTTCTTTGTTGATGCGGCGTTTGTATGCCAATGGTGAAGTGGTGCTGGGTGGTATGTAGAATGCGTAAGGATTGGCTTGTCCCATGGGTTGACTGGTTACACCATATGGAATGTTTTCGGTCTTGCCTCCATTGGCATGAAATTCTTTCAGCAGACGTTCTATTTCAGCACACTTGGCTGACTTGTCTATGCTGTCATCGTTGTTGTCGTATGATCTCATCTGTTCCTATGTAATTATGCTGGAACTGATTTGACCCTACAGTATTATGACTTCTTGATTGTAGTGGACAACCAGTCCAAAACATACACTGTGGTATCTTTGCTCCACACAAGAAAATCCTGTATCTTGTCTGGATGTACCAAATATATGTACATGCCTAGTGCGCCTATGATTATACCTTTTATCATTTTAGTTTGCCTTTTGTTATAGTGTATATACTAGCGGAATTTGACTGCGAAGTCAACCTATTATATTCCGCTAGTATGTTGGATTTTTTAGTCTCTTTTGTTGCCCAGCAGTTGTATCAAGGCCACAAATATATTGATAAAGTCCAGATACAAAGTAAGTGCCCCCAGTGTCCTAACTTTGGAACTGTCTGACCCATCCTGATATATCTGTTTTAATTTTTGCATGTCATATGCAGTCAAGCCTGTGAATATGATCACGGCCAACACATTGATCACAAAGTTCAATGCAGTCATCTGCAACCAGATATTAAAGATACTGGCCACAATGATTCCGATTAAACCCACAAATAAAAATGTACCCAAACCGGATAGATCTCTACGAGTGGTGTGACCTATGATGGCAAATGTGCCAAACAGTATGGCAGCAATTAGGAACGCAGTGATCACACTGTGTGCTGTGTAGATGTACAGCAATAGGCCCATGCTGAGTCCTTGAGCAGCCGCAAAGCCCATCAGCATCATGAGTAAACCTCTGTTGCTGAAACGTTCTGCACCAAAACTCATGGCCAACACGAATGCCAATGGTGACAGGATCACTATCCAAGTCAATGCTCCACCTGCGTATAGCATCGGCATATTCACGCCTATGTAGGCAAAGAATGCCGAAATCAACAAGGCAGTGGTCATCCTAGAAAACACATCGTTGAAAAAGGATCTTAGACCCTGATCCACCACTGTGTCCACTTTACTTCTAACACCAATATTGGTTCTCATTTTTTTCTCCTTGGTTGTATTGATAGGCTCTGCCTATATGGAAGTGCCCATCAAATCTCTAAAAAACAAATACACTGATGCACCCATTATGGCCAGTGCTATGATATTTATCGCAATCACAAGGTAGCTGATCACTAAACTTATGATGGTCATGCTGTGATAGATGCCGCCCACTTTGATAGTATGATTGATTTTTTGATATCGCAGATGCAGATGTCCCAGCACAATGGCAATGATTTGGATGAAAAATGGTATGAACCAAGCACTGACCAAGCCCACCAAAGACAGGGCAAATGAAGTCACGGCCAACAGGTTAAAATTTTGTTTCATCTGTAACCTGTTCTCCACACAGCACTGATTATGATGCTCCAATACCACACCCATACCACCCATGCTATTAAAAAAATTAGATTGATACTTTTCAAATAAGATATAGTGAACCACAGTGAGATGCCCAACACAGCATGAGTCCATGGCTGCACATCCACAACATCCATCATGCGTTGAGTGGCACGTTCAAACTTACCCCAAGAGTAGTCTATTATTGTGTCCACAGCCTTTTCCCACTGAGGTATTTGATTGCTCATGCTTTTTGTGTTTTTAAATATTTTTTTTGATACCATTTGTGAAATTGTGGGTTTTGTTGCCACACAGAATATATTCTGTCCGCTGGTACCTGATCTGATCGGATACAATCAGCCCATGATTGATAATCTGTTTTTTTGATTTTTTGAAACTTCATACTTAATATATATAACAATTTAGTTGCATTGTCAACTACTTACGATTCACAATGTCCGGAGTCAATAGATCCACTGTGTTCACCACAGTTTTGCCCGCATAAACCACGGTGCTGCCAGCCACATCCAACACTGCCACTGTGGTGGTGCATTGTGTCAATACCATCAGCATCATTAACCAAATGATTTTCATCGCCAATGTTTTCTAATGATTCTATACAACGCAATCAAGGCCACTGCCAAAATCACGTAGATCCACCATTGTTCTCTCAAATAAATTATGTGATCCATTGCTTATTCTACTTTTTTATATCGGTTTCTAATTTTTTCAATGGACCATTTGGTAAATTCCATCACTTGAATTGCAAATACAATTGATAGTTTGTACAGTTTTTTGATTCCAGTGACATAGTCATAGTTTAACACCAACCTCACCAATTTGTCAAACAAAATATATAACTTGAGGAACATGTTTTTTTGTCTTATTTGTACTCTGTGTTTGAGTAATAGGTCTTTGAAGAATGTTTCTGTTTCTAATACCACACGTCCCACTCTGGTGGTTTTGTCCATCAGATGCCAATCCAAAAACCAATAGCCCACCCACAGCATGAATGCAATAAACAGCACAGTGACCAAAAAATTAATCAGCATCAGTGTATGTTTTTGGGATCCAGTTTGGTGTTGATGTGTTCAAATGGTTCAATGCTGTCTGCTGTGTCATACACAGTTTGAATCATTTTTTTAAAATCCTCCGGAGCCAATGTGCTCTTGTACAATCTCAATGCCAATGCCATCATGGTGCCAGTGACCATTTGTGGTTCGTAATCCATGCACATACGAGTCAGCAATTGGAAAAATTCATCATAACACTTTTGCAATTCTATATCAGTCATGTTGAGTTTCTTTGATTTCATAATCCAAATTCTTGTTTGGCCTGCTGTTCGCTGTCCTGTATGGCTTTGTGTAGAGCCTGCAAATCATTCACATTGATACCTCGTTCCAGAATCAATTGCTCCTGTATTTGCACTTGACGTTTTTTGTATTTGGCCAACTTGGTGAAGAACTCAAAAGTTTCCTCATTGTGTCCTATCACTGCTGGTTCTTTATCTCTAGCTGGCATTATATTTCACTCAACCTTTCCAGTTTGATGGTCAATTCCTGCAATAATTTTTTTGTGTCCAGCAATTCTTGCTGTAGTTTGACCAATCTTTGATTCAATTCTGCCACTATCTCTTGATAGTCTCTGTTTTGAAAGTCCAAATTCTCTTTTTCTGCTGTGAGTCTAGCAATCTGTTGCATCAGTATTTTTTCGTACTCTTTGGACATTTAGTTTAATCTGTTGTATTGTTTCAATAAATGCTGATACACACCCAGCCAATACTGTTTGAATTGAGGATTTTGTGCTCGCAGATGGGCTCCCCAAGCATTGGCAATCAGCCTATCTCTGTGTGAGTACATCATGCGAGCCAGTGTGTTCATGTTATCTATTCTTTTTTAAAATTTTTATCAAGTCTGCACACTTTTTAATAATGCGATCACAGGTGTCAGTCATGCTGGACAACACATAGTATCCAGAACCCAGAGCCACCAGTATTGCGATTAATAAAAATAAAATTAAATCATTGCTCATTTTTTCTCCTTTTTCTTTTTGGTTGGTTTTTTGCCTTTAACTGTTTTTTTGGCCTTAATTTTTTTCTTCTTAACTTCTTGTGCTGCCTCCATGCGTGCCTTCTCCCATTCATTCCATTCTTTTTGTTGTTCTGGTGATTTTTCTGGTGGCTCATTGGCATTTTCTTCCACTGTGTCTGTGTCAGGCTGTGTGGCTTCTGCCTCTGCCCTTGCGATCTCTTTCTTCAGCTTGTTGCTCATGGTCTTTTCATCCATGCAGCCTTCTCTCACATGGCACTCTTGGCTTTTGCCTGTGCTGTCCTCTTCCAGATGCATGGGTTCTCCATCCGCATAGCTGATGGCATGGCAGATGTCCGATCCCTCGATCTGCCTGTAGTGCAACTTCAATTTTTTGAAATCCAGTTCGCCATCGATCTCCATCATGCCCTCTGTGGTCCATCCACCCTTGTTGGTGGTGTATGCATACAAATAATATTGGTTCACGAGGCTTGGGTGATCCACGTCCACACAATCTTCGGACTCCACACACTCGATGCCCAACTTCTGTATGTTTTTATAATCCAGTTCTATGGGCTCGTGCAACACGTAGTGTCCCTTGGCATCCTTGATGGGTGCCTCGTGCTGGTCGTATTCGTCTATGTGCAGGCAGTTGCCGGACTCAATGGGAGCGCCATTCGTGTGCGCCACGTTGTCGTTCTCGTACCAATCTCTCTCAAAATGTGCCTCTTGGGGCAGGTCGTGTTCCTTCTCGAAATTTTCTCTGTCAAACCCCATGAGATAGTCCGTCAGTTCGGACTCTCGGTTCTTCCAGTAGTGATACTGATAGGGCGTGATGGTGCCCACCACGGTCTCGCCACCGTATCTCTGTATGCTGAATTTGTATTTCTTCACTCCGTGGATGATCCGGTCGATCAACTGCTGTTTCTTCTTGAGCGATACCTTTGCCATCTAGGGCCTGCCTTGTCCTCTGTAGATCTTGAATGATCTCTTGCGGTGCTTGTTCATGCTGGAAGTTTTGGTTTTATTGCCCGGACGACCGGCACTGGTGCCTTTGTGTTTTCTTTCTATGCTACTTGATGATTTTGTTTTTTTTGCCATAATAGTAAATTTAACATGCTTTGCATATGCTGTCAACTGGTTGCAATAAGTATTTGTTGCATGAACGATAACCAGCAATTTTCAAACAAATTTGTGGATCGAGATTTCCTTTATTGGATCAAAGACAAGACAGTGCCCAATATGTTCCATGATATACAAAAATTTAAACAATCCTCAGGTAAAAAGTATTCTTTCCTTATAAACCTATTATTAAATGATGAGGGGACAGAGAAATTTTATTCTAAAATTAGAGAACACATGGCCATATCGGATCATGTTTGTGTGGTGTTTAATGAATCTGGTTTTTATTACACAGGAGACAATGGTGATCCTTATCATACTGTTACAGATTTTATCAATAGATTTGATAAAAATGACAATGTAATATTTTTTTCAAATTCTATATCGTTAGTTGATACTAATAGACCGTTATATTTTATACAAAAGATGTTGTGGCCTATGGCATATGATATGTACAAAGAGTCAGACTCTTTGTTGGCTAAACTAATCGATAATAAAAATAAAGGTGTGCCTCTGCATTGGGACGTGTTGTTAGGTTTAACAGCAGGACATAAAGACAGCATCTACAATAAAATTAATGTTCATCCTCTTAGTAAAAAAGTTTTCATGAAATATTTTAAGAATGATCCAGATCAGGGTTCGTGGAGCAATTATGTAAAAAAACCCAAACAACACACAGCAGAAACAATTGATACATTACCTATCAGGATTAGCGAATTAATTGATCCTGAAATCTATAATCAAACTTATTATAGTTTTGTGTGTGAAACATTTTCTAATCCTAAAATAGCTTGTTTTACAGAAAAGTTTGCCAAACCTATAATTGCTCAGAGACCATTTGTGGTTTTTGCATCTGTTGGGCAATTAGCAGCATTCAGTAGTTTAGGATTCAAAACATTTCATCCTGTGATAAATGAATCTTATGATTTAGAGCAAGACAAAGAAAAGAGAATAGACATGATAATTGAATCAATGTATGAGCTAAGTCAAAAAGATCCTCAAGTGGTTCTAGAGAGCCTTCGTCCTGTGTTGGAACACAACAAGAAACATTTCTTTAATAATAGTTGGAACGCCGAGTTCCTGCACTACTGGAATAGTTAATCTATAAATATTTGCATGTCTGATCATTTGGGAGGTTATGTTGAGGGAGGAGATCCTCACACCCACATGCCGGACATCTGGGGATATCTCACAATCAAATACGGTTTAAGATCAGTGTTGGATGTTGGTTGTGGCACAGGACAGAATTTAAAATGGTTCAGAGACTATAGGAAGTCACCTGCACTGGGCATAGAAGGAGATCCCACAGCCATAGCAAAATCTGTATTGCCCGAGATCACGATACAACATGATTACACTGTGGACAAATATGTGCCTAAGCATTCTTTTGATCTTGGCTTGTGTACAGAGTTTGCTGAGCATGTGGAACAGCAATATGAAGACCATTGGCTAGCCACATTAAAATTATGTAGATATGTTCTATTCAGTCATGCTACTCCGGGACAGGATGGATATCATCATGTCAACTGTCAAGACACCGAGTATTGGTTGAAACGATTTGAACAAAACAATTTCTCCAACATAGAATCTGAAACAAAAACATTAAGAAACACAGATAAACTCTTACGAGCACCGTGGTGTCGAGGCACACTGCTCTTTTTTAAAAACAATGAAAATCTATGATTGCTTTCTATATAATGGTGAGCAGGACCTTGCAGAAATAAGGTTCCATGAGCTTGACTCATATGTGGATTACTTTGTTATTGTGGAATCCAACACCACTTTCTCTGGACAAACCAAAGAGTATCTGTTCAATGCGGACAATTTTCCAAAGTTTAAACACAAAATAAGATACTATCCAGTCGCAGATGGCAGAGCTGAGTACAGCAAGAAAGATTACTGGACCTATTTCAGCTATGAGCAGATGTACAGAGAGTTTTATCTTCGCAACAGCATTGGATTGGGTTTGTTTGATGCTGAACCCAACGACATAGTGTTATTGTCAGATGCTGATGAGATACCTGTATTGTCCAACATGGATCTCAGCAACGACTTGTTTATATTCAAACAGGATTGTATGCAATTAAAATTAAATCTGTTGAATCCTGGATTGACTCCTTTCTATGGCTCCAAGGGCGTTCGATATCAATATTTGGGTTGGCCGGCAGAATTTAGAATACACGATCGTCCTTATATTAAAATGGATATGTATAATGATTTAAAAAAACAAGTCATACAGCGAGGTGGTTGGCATTTCAGTTATTGCTCATCTGTGAAGGATATATTATATAAAGTATCCTCTTATGCACACAATGAACGAGCAGAGTTTATTTCTCCACAACACATAGATGATTGTGTAGCAAACAAAAAAGATATATGGGGTGGACGATTCAATTATGCTAATGACACAGATCATTTGTCATTATATGATATTAAAAAACTGCCTGCTTACGTACAAAACAATATAGATAGATTCAAAGATCTATTGTCTCTATAGATATTTTAATATTTCTTCTGTGATAATCCTGTGTGCTTCTCTGTTCCAATGCACACCATCGGGTTGATAGTATTCTGGATGTTGTTCCATGGTCTTCCAAAAGTACTCATCATTGCATTTTAGAATCTCTTTTTTAAAAGTTTTTAAATCTATATGTCCTGGGCCGTTGTGCAGGCTCATCAGATCATGCGGATTAAAATACGTTGTTGGGAATTCATTATCGGGTATGAGTATGTCCACTCCGTTGAATTGTGCTAAGAATTTTAAATTGTTTGCTGGTACTTTATACAATGCTCCTACCAAGATAGTCTTTGGCCCGCATGCTGAATGGATCTCTCCTATGACTCTGTTCGCAATTTTATCTGCGTTGTCCAGAGCAGATATTGTGGAGTCATAGGGAAAGTAACTGTTCACATCACGAGACACAGCGGTCAATAAAAAAATCACATGATCAAATTCTTTGTGTATTTTTTTTATATTTTCTAATGCCACGCAGTTGTTGGCTCCGGGTTTGGCCACGTTCTTTACTGTGTGACCTTTCTCCTCGAGATATGCGGCAATGCCCCCGTGAGTGTTACCGTATGGATTATTGCTCCACTCTCCACAGCCGTAACTACAACCAGTTATCAATATCTTTTTTGTCATTGCGTATGATATTTAATGTAATGATTTGACAACAATAACAATTAGTGTACAATAAGTATTTGCATGATCAAATATCAATTAAACTGTAACAACGAGCATCAATTTGATGGTTGGTTCCCCAACATAGCCGAGTTCGAGCGACAGCAAGAGAAGAAATTATTGATATGTCCCCTGTGCGACAGCAATCAAGTGGACCGAGCCATCATGTCTCCCGGCATAGGTAAACCTAAAAGTAAATCAAAGACCAAAACAACCAGCAAGAGTCAATCGGACAAGGAAGAATTCTACAAAGCACAATTCACGGATGACACCATGATACCAGCATCACAGGCCAAAAATATATTACGTAAGATAAGGAAAAAGATCGTGACGGAGTTTGACAATGTGGGCGATCGTTTCGTGAAAGAATATAGGAAACACGAAAAAGGCGAGCGAGATGATAAGTTTTATGGCGTGCCCAGCAAGGAAGAAGTGAAAGAACTAGTGGAAGAGGGCGTGGATCTATTCCATTTGCCCAACGTGAAAGACGATGCTTAATCAACCCCAAGAAGTTAGAGTGAATGATTTCCTCACATGGGAATCAGCAAGGGTAGACAATTTCCTACACAGCGTGGAGTGCCCGTCACCGCAACCGTGTCGTAACTTCATGCCTGAGTGGTATAAGAACCTCCGAGGAGACTTGACGAAATATAGATCGGACGAATGGCGCAACAATAAAACCATAAGACATTGTCAGGGCATACAAGGGTTGACTCGATTGTCATTCACTATACCCATGCCATTTGATATGACCGAGCAAGAGAATGTTTTGAGTAGACGGATATTGGTAACTGAAATGGTGCATGGCACCGTGTGGGATCAGCGAGATCAGCAGGGCAACAACCTATGGAACATACTGGCAATATTTTGGCCATGGCGTGCCAGAGTCAGCAAGGGTTATAGGATACTGGTCACAGAGCATGGATTGGATTGGAATCCAGACTATCATACATTCAGTGGTGCTACTCCCCCAAACCATAATCCCAATCCTGAGAAAAACGGGTTTGGCAACATGTATCAGTGGGAGCAGAAGATGGACACGGAGCAATACAATTACTTCAACATCGAAACAATCACAGCACTTCGTGCAGGAAAGACATTAAAAAAAGATGATCTGATGTTTTCTTTGTTGATTTTAAAAGACTTTTAGCGGTTGACTTATTTTTATTCTAGTGTACAATATATTGTATATGCCGTCAGAATGTTCTGACAGCATTATTAACTAACGAGAAAGAAGGACTACAATGTTTTTTAACTTATTTGGTAAGTCTAAAAAATCTAGCTCTGCTTCTCACACTACAAAGGAAGAGAACAAAATGTCAAGAACTAGCAACTTCGTAATCTATACGAGAGAGTTTAAAACTAGAGCAAAACAAATCGGTGTATTTGCTGAACCAGCATCTGCTTATATGGTAGATGGTGAAGTTCACGGTGGAAAAATCAAGTTCAAAAATTTGAACGTGAAAAACACTGCAAGAAAAACAGCTACTAACAAGCTGATTTCTAAAGGCATTGATTTCAACGTGAATGTATTAGGCACAGCGCCTCAAGCATCTGCGTTACAAATGAAAGCTGGTATCATTTCTTTACTGAGAAAATCAGGAAGAAAAGTAATCAATTTTAATGCATAATTAATCTCCAGATTAATTAATTCTAAAAGGGCGGCTTTCGGGTCGCCCTTTTTTTTGACTGCAAAATCTAAAGTAGATGACTTTCAACTATTTTAAAAGTGTAAATATTTTTTGCCCATTGATTTTTATTGATTAATTCGGTTCTTTTTAAATTATATTGATCAGACCAATGCATTTCTTCATTGCCATTTTTTTTAATACCAAATGCCATGGTTCTTTTTAATTGTGTAGGCCCTTCTAAAGCCCACAGCAATTCCGTGCAACACTCATCGTGTACTGCCAATGCGGCACTGGTATGAAAAAACAGTTTAGCTTCATCTACAGAAGCAAAAACTTTTAGTGGATTGCTAGTTATTGGCACTTGAGAATATATTCCAGATATCCTATTGAATACTCCGTATAGATTATCTGAGTTGGTCATGGTTCTAATTTAATTATTATTTTCCATAATATATTATTTCGTATCTGTCGTCTTTGAAACAGCGCCAGGGATCGATCACTGTAGAGCCTGTTTTTAAATCAAAGTATAACTTCTGCTCGTATTTCTTGCCTGTGTGGCTGTATGTGGTTTGAGGATCATGAGTCATCACGCACACGCAGTCCTGTTCTCCTACTAAAATATCTCCTGTTTCTGGATCTGCGTAGCTGACATCAATGCCCATCTCTTTTAGATATCCGCCCAACAGCACACTGGGAGATCCCACGGTGTATGGCACCGAGGGCTTGTAGGCTCTGCCGTTGATCACGCAGGGTTTATTTTCATTGCGGCAAACATCAGCGATGAATTTGGCCATGTTGCGAGTCTGCTGTTCTCGGCTGTGAGATATTGCGGCAAAAAGATCATATCCTAAATCCAATTCCTTGGCCAGCCAGCTGAGTGCTATGTTGTCTCGGGGATGGCAAGCACCTCCGTCGCCCATGCCGGCTTTGTAATATCCCTGGCCCGTGATCCTTACAGAGGCCTGTTTAAATGCATCTGTGATCTTGTCCACATCCATGTGTCCAATCTTCTGTGCCACATCTTGTATCATGTTGACCAATGATAGTCTAGCTGATATCATTGTGTTGTAGAATATCTTAAATCCTTCCGCTTCCTCCCAGGTGCCGGTCATGTGCTGGGCATTGTTTAATATCAGCTTCTTGTAGAACCTGGACAGCGTCTGGCTGGCCATTGTTTGCTCCCCGTACTCCGTGCCTATTATCACCATGTCTGGGTGTACCATGTCGTAGGCCTCGGACCCCATGGCGATTAGGTAAGGATTGTAAACGAATTGAAAGTTTCGAGTGTGTCGGGCAAATTCTCTGCGTGTGGTACCCGGCAACACTGTGCTGATCAGAGACACTATCTGATCCTTATGAGCATGTCGTTGACATTGTTTTAATACGTCAATCACTAAAGAATAATCAAAATCTTTCACTGGCAGGTGCGTGGTGGGTTTGGATCCATCGTAGTCCGGATGATGGGGTGTGGGCACTGCTATGAATATGATCTCTGTCTTGTTAAATACTTCTTTAATATCTTGAGTTATCTTCACATGTGCGGATACTCTGTGTTCCACATCATAACCTATCACTTCGTGCTGCCTGGTCATCTCTTCGGCACAGGGCATTCCTAGCTTGCCAAGACCTATGAATCCAAT
>Ga0247834_1003355_pt1 | contig 21957 bp, 20 predicted proteins | sample LaCruzMarch2015__8_FD_187118 | JGI IMG/M metagenome (GOLD analysis project Ga0247834, IMG submission 187118) | Freshwater microbial communities from meromictic Lake La Cruz, Castile-La Mancha, Spain - LaCruzMarch2015_12m | ecosystem: Environmental > Aquatic > Freshwater > Lake | place: Spain...
CAACGTGATCCAACGCGCAGCGCGCCTGACCCGCCCACAAGGCAAATGGACGCTGACCCTGCCGGAAATCCCCTCACTCCGCGACGCCATCCTGCGATACACGGCCTGATTTTTGAAACGTTGGGGTAGATATGTGAAGATTGTTTTCATTGTGGTGTGATTTCGTGTGGCCGAGATTGAGTAATGAGGGTCGGAATTCGACTTGCGCGTTGTTCAGGGGTGCTGACGAGCAGCTTGCCGGGTAAGGAAGGATGCCAGCCGTCGGCTTCGCAGCACCCGACGCATGAACAGCAGTCCAACGATGCCGGTGAACGTGACCAGGGCGATGTCCTTTGGGGAACCTAGCGATGCTCGTGCCAAGACCACGCACGGGGTCAGCAACAGCCGTGTGCCACTCTTGAGCCAGGGCTTGTCGGCGATGCTTGCCGCGATGGGCGGACTGTTGCGGTAGTAAAAGTCCACCAACCACCGGCCGGGTGTATGGGTGATCAGATAGCGATCACGGAAAGTCCGAAGGCTGACGACATGCTCCTCCATGGGCGAACCATAGGCGGCGGTGGCGATGAAGCACGACTGCATGCCTGCCTGCGGCTGCTGGGCAGTTTGATATTTGCTGTCCAGTCCGCCCCAATAGGCTCCGCAATGCGGGCAGCGTTGACCCACCTTGGCACCTAGACTCACCGGCTTGCCACAGCGACCGCAGTTTTTGCCAACGGTTTGATACGAGGAAACCGTTCCCGGCTTCCCGCCCGTCAGCGGACTCGTGTAGGCATGCCTTGCCCCCCTTTTGAATAGACCGTCTCCAGCGTGGGTATAGCCAATGAGACCCTCAGCGTCCAGCGCCTTGTCACTGCTATAGTCATCCGAAAAAACAAACACCGTTCTCCCATTGATTTTCGTCGCCTTGCTTATCCACCACTTGCCTTGCACATCGTAAGCCTGAACGTGCTTCTTGTCAGCCACGAGCGTTCCGTCACCTAAAATGGCAAGCACACAGGGCTGTTTGAAGGTCAGCCCCGCGTACGTCGTGCCGATGATGCCACTGAGAGTTATCATTCTTGTCGATTGAAAGCCCTCGACTTCTATATGCACGTCACGCGTGCCTGGCAGATCGATGACAGGCGAGCCACCTATCACGATCAGCTCGCCTCCCTTGCGCACTGCTGCCACCACATTGCCATTGGGGGTTCCCTTGAGGGTAAAATTGCGTGAGGCATGTCCAAAGGCGGGTGATGCGGATTTCCACTTGTAAGGCGATCCTGGCAGCGCTGCGGCCATGGCATCCGAAATGCCATGAAACAGGAACAATGAGATAAACAAGAGAATCTGGGTGACCACGCAAAAGCATGGTGCGGGTGGTCCACTCTTTCGTTTCATGATGTTCGATGGTTGTCGATTCGGTGCGCCCTGTGTCCTGTGGGACTCTGGTTGTTGCAGGCTCCTGTCAGTTGCCTTTGAGCTTCGCGCTTTCCAGCGCGCCCTGGGCGGGGGGGACGATTTCGATATTGGTGCGGCCGGCATAGGCGGAACCGCCAATGGACGTTTTCACATACACGGTTTCTGCTGCGCGCACGGGCACGTCCTGCTCGTTCTTGCCGGGATACATGATGTTCGGGATGGTGACGCGGTGAGTGCCGGGCTCCACATCAACTTGAAATTTCGCGCCAGGCGCGGACCTGCCCACCTTCTGCCCATCCAGCAGGATTTGAGCACGCTGGGCGTAACCGAAGATGCCGTTTTCGCGGTAAAAGAGGACGCGCCCTTTGCTGGGCGGGATGGCGGCGCTGGTGGCAGTTGCTGAGGATGACGCGCAACTGGCGAGCAGCGAGGCGGCTAGAAGCGCGAGGGAGGCGAGTTTGATGTCCATGATGGTTGGTAGTGTGTTGTGAGCTGGAAATGGTGGTGGAAGTCGAGATCGCATCAACGAGTCGGGGGCATTGTTCCCTGGGGAAGCGTGGCGGCGATCTGGCGCGCACGTCGGCGAGCGAGATCGCTCAATTCTTTGCGCATCAGTGCCGGATTGGCCTTGAGTTCGCTGCCCGGGTAGGAGGGTGACGCCATCAAATCCGTATTCGTTTTGGGGGCAGCTTCTTTCCAAAGAATGCGGCCAGACGAATCCTTCAAAATGACGATGACCACAGCCCCGGCCATGGTCTGGCCGCTGAACGGCCCCCCTGCGCCACGGAGAACGAAACCCCAACCAGGGCTGCTAATTTCGAGACGGCCCTCTCCATGACCGTCAGAGAGGATACGGAACTGGCCGCGTGCGTTGATTTCCTCCACGAGTGCTTTTCGGAGTTCGCTTTGAAAATGCGTGCGAAGTTGCTCCTCTGGCGACATCGCCATCGCCAAGCTAACACCGGCACCCACTGCGCCGAATGCGTTCATCCAGCGAGATCCACGAGTTTCAAAGGTCATTTGATCCGCAGTTGAGACGGACTGAATGGCCGCCGTTTTGATGCTCCCTGATTTGTAAGTCACCCAATTCTGGCAGGAGCACAGAGAGGAAGTGAGGAATAGAGTGGGGATAACCCGCAGTAGAGTGAGTAATGTCTGATGTTTCATGGCGTTTACTTGGGTGTGATGAGAATTTGAGGCAGCCTGATAAGGCGTTCTTGAGTCCGGCTACCCAAGGTGCTGATATTTGTGACAAGCGTTTTTATCTCTGTGCCAGAGAAGGGCGGCTCGATGCCTACCCTCCGCCATGCTCAAACCAGTGGTCCAGCGGCCGGCTTGCGTGCTGTCCACGCCATATCGCCAGCGAACAAGGCTGACGGCATGGTGGCCTATACGGTTGAGTCCCCTGGTTTGAGGGAAGGCGAATTTCACCTTGAAAATAGGCGATTTGTCCTTCCCGCGAGCCGCAATGTGCGCTGTGCGCTGTGCGCTGTGCGCTGTGCGCTGAAATGAAAGGCATGCAGGTGCATGGAGGAAAGACTCTCAGACTCACTGGGTAACCGCAAGAAAATTTTCCGACTTCTTGCACTGTTTGGAAAAGAAAACACCAGAAATTCAGTGTGCCTACACCGGTTTAAAGCCTTGGTTATCAAGGCAGTTAGGTCCATTTGAGTAGCGCTTCCTCGACCTGCTGAGCCGCAGCTCCGCGCTCTCCAACGCTCAGATTTACTCCGCAGCCTTCACCTGCCGCACTCCGTCGGCCAGATTCAGCGAGCCTGAGATCACCTTGTAGGCACCAGCGGCGGCGGTCGGCCAGATCAGCCAGGGGAAATCCAGCATCAGCCAGAGGATGGCCGCGAACTGCATGAAGGTCGCCACCTTGCCAAAAAAGCTGCCAAAAAGCTGCCATGCATCACAGACCGTAGGCCGTGCTGTGCGCCTTCCATGCGGAGAATCGCACCACGGCCATCGCACGAGCGATGGAGCACTGCGCGGTGCATTGATCCAAGATCTGTCTGCCTAGTGGCCCACGGCAGCAGAGTGAACGGGTAGGGCGGAGAGTGCTGCAAGGCAGGCAATGGCGCGCTCAGCCCTGGCAACGTGCTCCGGGAAGACGGTTGGGGTAACTGCGACCGGGAAAATTGGCTCGCAGAGCATCTTGAGAGCTGCAGAGGGCCTCCTGCGGCTCTCACGGCGCGGCTTGACGCCTGCAAGGGGCGCGCTGCTTCCCTGACGGAGCGGCGTGAGGGCTGCACTGGGCAGGTCGCAGGCATCGCGCGGGATCTTGAGCGCCGCACGGGGCACCTTGCAGCGCTGACGGAGCTGCGTGGGAGCTGCACGGGGCGGGTTGCAGGTCTCACGCGCGGTCGCGAGACCTGCGGCGGGTGGGTCGTGGGGCTCGCGGGCGCTCTTGGGGGGTGCAAGGGGCAGGTTGCAGGTTTCACGCGGAATCTTGATGCTCTTGACTTGCCCCTTGCAGGTGTGACGGCGCTCCGGCGGTTACTTTTGGGGCGCTGGTGCTGGCACGGGTGCGGCGGGCGGTGGGGTAGAGGCGCGGCTGGCGGGGAAGAGGCGCTCGGCGAGGGCGCGGTTGAGCTGCTTGCGGGCGTCGAGGTAATTCGCCTCATACTGCTTGCGCAGGTTGCTGGCGGCGAGGGATTCGGCGGCATCGGCCACTTGCACGGCGGTGACGGCTTCGTCGTGGGCTTTGAAGGCGGCGTTCGCTTCGCTGATGGCGGTGCGCAGCAGGGCGGCGTGCGGCGCGAGGATTTGCTTGTCGCCGACAGTGACACAGTCCCCCTTTTTCCCAAACCTTGAGGACGCGAGGTATAAACGAGAAGACTGGGTCAAAGTCGCTCTCCTTGGCGAGGTCGGCCTTGTCCTTGAGGGCTTCGATGAAGGGCTTGATGCCGTGCGCCTGGAGGTGCGCCTTGCACGCGGCGACGCTGACAAAGCGCTGGCGCTGGATGCGCTCAACTCGCAACACCTGCTCGGAACCGCTAAAACGGCTGGCGATAGCCTCTGGCAGCTCGTCTTCCTGGATGGCAAGGACATCAACGCCACCCTCGGCTGCATCATCACCCTGGCGAGCAGCGCAGCGGAGCCCCCGTCGCCATGATCAGCGCCAGCGGCAAGAAGCAGGACAGAGAGCAAAGCGCCAGCCAAGAGCTGCTGGAAGACCCGCAGGTGGACCCCACCCGCGCCATCGTCACCGCCGACGCGCTGCACACCCGGGGCAAGACCGCGCAAATCATCGTCGAAGGCGGGGGCGACTACATCCTGCTGCTCAAAGGCAACCAGCCGAGCATCGCTTGTGTGAAGAAGACCGCTGCCTGCCCGCAAAGCCGTCTCAGCGCAAAACCTCGCCATCCTGCGCAACACCCTGCTGGCCGTGATCCCAGAGGACAACGAGCACGGCAGCCTAGCCGCCACCCTGGAATATTACCGCGACCACAAGTCCCGACTGATCGCTCTGCTCGACTCCACTCGGTTTACATAGCTTCCAAACAATCGCCCTGGTTTTTGTTACACAGTGATGTGCTGGGGTGAGGCTGCTGCGCGGCTTTGCAGCACATTTTGGCAGGCATGAATGGCACAATATCCAGCACCTCCATCTGCACAGGCTCAGGAGCTGATTCGATCTCGGGAAATAGGCGCTGAGTGACGGCGCTCAGAGTTAAATCAAGCGCTCAGAGTTGAGGCGTGGCTTTTGTCGTGGAAGAAGGACTCCATGCGCTCGCGCAAGTTGGCGTAGAACTGCTGCGCCATCTCCTCCAGCATTTCTGCCTTGCCGACGATGCCGCTGGCGGCCATGCGCTCGCGCTCCAGGCGCACCTTTTCCTGGAATGCCTGCTCCAGGTCCATCAGGTGCTCCAGGAAGGCCTTTGCCATCCGGCTGCGGTCCACGCCGTCAATCAGCGCGCGCTCTAGCGGGCGGCTGCTGGTGAGGTGCAGGAAGGGGCTGTCCGCGAGCTGTTTCATGTACTGGTCGAAGCTCTTGAGGAAGGCCAGGCGCTCGCGGTCATACTTCACTTCGTCCCGATCCAGCAGCGTGTCATAGGGGCCGGGTTTGGAGAAAAACTTCACCACCAGCGGGATGGTATCCACCAGCATGAACAGCAGCGATAGCACCATGTACGCGATCAGGGCGAACTGCCCGCCCTCCGCGCCTTTCTCAAACAGGTCATGCAGCGCCAGCGTCTGCGTCAGGATGTCCCGCCTCGGCTCCGCGCGCAGTTGGGCGATCTTTGCATCCTCGTCGGTGGCCAGGCGGGCGATCTCTGAGTGCAGGCTGGCAAGTTGGACGAGCAGGCCGTCAATCTGTGTCTTGAGCGTCTCGCGGATGGAGTTTTGCTGGCCCACGAATTGATCCGCCTGCTCCTGCTGCACCTGGTGCCTCAGCGCGGCGATGCGGTCCTGCTCCGCCTTGATCTTCATCGCCTCCTCGGTCGCCTTCGCATCCAGCGCGCTATTCACGCCGTCTTCTGCCGCCTTGATCTCTGCCACCAGCGCCACGCGATTGTTCGTCATCGTGTCCAGCAGACCGCTGAGGCGCGCGGACTCCGCACGGCGCCAGGTGAGCTGGTCCTCCTGGATGCTCTTGGCACGCGGCCCCAGGCCGATGATGCCGCTGCGCTGCCCATTCACCTCACGCTCAAACTCCGTCTGCCAGTGGTTCAGCTCTGTGGTGATCTTCAGGGAGTCGGCGCTCAGCTTCGCCATCTCCACGTCCAGTGCATCGAGCCGTAGTTTGCCCGGAGCCACTGCCTCAGCAATCTTGGCTTCGCGTGCTGCCTTGGCCAGCTTTTCGTCATCGGTCAAAAGCTTCTGCACTGGCTGGCCGTTCTCATCCAAAAACTTGGCGCTGAAGCTGGCATTCCACGCCTCCCGCTGCTTCGTGATCTGCTCCTCCAGCGGCTTCACGCGCGCCTCCACTAGTCCTTTTTGTTCGGCGGCCAGCTTGCGTGCGTCTTCGATTTCCACCTGCCGGTCCTTCTCGATGACCGAGACAATCGTGTCCTTGAATAGCAGCAGCGTCAGCGGGTGGGAGATGGTGATGCCCATCAGCGCCGCCACGACGATGCGCAGGCCGAACTGCGCCGCCTTGCGGAAAATGTTCTGGTAGGCGCGGTAGGTCGCCAGGAGCGCGCGGTCCACAGTTAAGATGATGAAGGCCCACACCAGGGACACGGGCGCGATGATCAGCCAGTTGTCCGTCAGCGTGGAGATGGCATAGGCACAGGCAATGGTGGCAAAGGTGCAGGGCACCAGCACCGTAGCGCCAAAAGCCACGTACTTGCGCCGTTCCCAGGCCGGGCAGGCTTCGAGATTGTCAGATGCTGCTCCTGCGAGCCAGAAGAAGACGCGTTCCAGACGATCAGAGAAGGACATGATGAGGAGGCTACTGCCTGGGTGCGAAAGTGCGGGACGGGCGCAGGATGTCAACGACGGATGACACAGCGTGGGCGCACGGCCTGCCGTCCTTCAAGCGGGAAGGGGAGTTGAGGTTTGAGTCTCTGGAAAAACCACCGGCGGGCAGAAGTTCAGCAGCTCGATCTCAAAGGCGTGCTTCCTCTCTGGCTGCACCTCGACGACAGAGATGCTGCCGTATTCGATGTTGAAGTGCGCCATCTGTCTCAGCGGCTGTCCCAGCATCAGCGCCAGGATCACACGGATGATGCCGCCGTGGCAGAAGACCGCGACGCGCCGGTGCGGGTTGTCATGCAGGATTTTCAGCAGCGCAGGCTGCACGCGGTGGATGAGATCCTGCGCCGATTCACCATTCGGGATGCCTTTCCCCTCAATGGTCTCCAGCCAATCAAAGGCGCTCACGCCAAAGTGCTCTTGCACCCCCTCCCAGCGGTAGCCCGTCCAGTCGCCAAAATCCACCTCCCGTAGGCTGGGGATGATGATGGGGCGTAACGCGCGCGCCTCCGCCAGCGGTGCGAGTGTCTGCTGCACGCGCAGCATGGGGCTGGCATAGAGCGCATCCACAGGCGTATCCGCCAGCCAGCGGGCGATGGCCTGTCCCTGCTGTACCCCGAGTGGTGAAAGCCCCATATCAATGCGGCTGCCGCCGAAGACCTTGTGGTAGCGCTCCTCCACCTCCCCATGACGGATGAGATAGAGCTGGGTGGGGTGGTTGGGTAGATGGGCTTTCAAAACGCAGCCTCTATGAAACACAGCGCCGTGCTGGGCAAGCCCCAACCCCATTGGGCTTCATCCTTTCCCACCGCAGGAAGGGGGCATGGGTCAGTGGCCTACTTCAGCTCTTGGATGCGGATGTTCCTCCACATCACTTCTTTGCCCACCGCCTCGACCTTCTTGCCAATGCCATGCACCTGGAGGGCGATCACACCTTCCTTGGTCATCTCATCCGTGAAATCCGCCGCCGCGACGCCATTGATGAAAGTCTTGATGCTGCTGCCACGGCATTCAATGCGCGCTGTGTTCCACTCGCCCTGCTTGAAGGCCTTTCTAGCTGCCTCATTGTTCTTCAAATCAAACAGCCAGCCGCGACGGCCCTCATCATACACACCACCCGTGTAGGCACGCGCGCTCGGATCAATCTCAAACTGGTAGCCATGCACGCGGTCCGCAGGGAATTTCTTCTTCTTGCCCGCGATCTCCACCTCCGTCTCCTCCGTGTAGTAATTGCTGCGGAACTGGATGCCTGAGTTCATTGAGGGGTCCACCTTGAACTCGACCTCCAGGATGAAGTTTGAATACTTCTTCGCCGTGCAAAGGAAGGAATTTCCTGTGTCAGGCACCGTCTTGCCCACAATCGTGCCATCCTGCACGCGATAATCCGCCTTGCCGCTGTGCTGCTCCCAGCCAGTGAGGGTTTTGCCATCAAAGAGGGAGACAAACCCATCCTCTGCAAAAACCGGGGACAGTAGGCAAAAGACGGCAACGGAGAGAAGGCGATGTATTTTCATAGAGCAGTAGTAAACGTTGCTCCCGCACCAGTCTGACAGCAAAAGAGCGTGTTCCCACCCACAAATTACAAAGCCGTTCAGAGCGAGTCCGGGTCAATGCCTAACTCGCGCAGTTTCGCCGCAAGCTTTCCAGCAAGTTTGGTCTGCACCTCGGCCCGGTTGGCTTCCTGCTCAGCACGCTTGGCTTCCTGCTCAGCGCGACGTGCGATTTGGCGCTGCGTTTCGATGAGCTTGCCGTCTGGACGCCGCACCCAGAGTCTGCCAGATTCGTCGAGTCCGAAGGTCATGCCCAGCGTCATGCTCAGCCAAGTTCCATCAGCCTCCGCAGGCTTCTTTTGCAGGCAGTTGCCGCCATTGCGGCGGAAGGCGTTGAACTTCCCGCGCCGGTAGTCATAGATGAAGAATTCCTGGCAGCCCATGTCCGAGTAGAAATCGAGCTTGTCCATCATCTCGTCTGCCGTGTTGCTCTTTGAGATGAACTCAAAGACCACATTCGGGCAACGGTTGTTTTCCAGCCACTGCTTGTAGCTAATGCGCTCTCCTGCTGGGTGGTCGAGTACGACCATCACGTCAGGCGCTTTGCTGATGTCTGGCCTGCCTTCGATGGGATACCAAAGCAGGTCCGCAGCGACAAACACGTCCGTGCGGTCGCCGAACCAGTCCTCAAGGCCGTTCTTGAGGAAGGTGATCCATTTGAGATGTTCAGTGTCGTTGCTCAAGGGTTCGCCGTTATCTACAGGATAAATGAGTTCCCCGGCCCTGTCAGTCTCGAAAGGTTGGGTGGGTGCCTGAATAAACATGGGCATAGATTACCGGACGCCCGCAAGTACGTCAACCCTGCTAGCAATATCGGAGGCAGGGCCGCGTGTGCGATGTTTGGCTTTTTGCTCGCCACGGGGGGAGGTTGCTGCGCATAATCAGTGTCGCTTTCCCTCCAATGCAACATTGCATGAAGCGCTACTCCCTCGGCATCGCTCTCGAAAATGGTGCCGAGGTCGGTTGAACGAGATCGCTATGCTCAAGCGCTTCGCGGTGGTCGGTGCTGGGGGGATTTCGGAGGCTTGGGCATGGCGGTGCGGGCTTGCTTGTGTGCCGCGTCGGCGCAGTCTGGCTTCCCTAATAAAAACATCAACTGTTTCGCCGCCGATCCGCAGCACCTCGGCGGCGACATCGGCATGATCGGCGTGCTGCAGACCTGAACACGTGATTTGCGCTACCACCCGCACACCCACTACCTCGTCCCCGGCGGCGCTTTGACAGACCAGGGATGGATCAGGCATCAATGTGCAGAAAAGGTACGATGAGAAGGAAGCCTTCAAGCCAACGCACGACGACTCAAAGCCCGTCAAAAACAAGCCGCCTGCCTCGGCTTCACCCTCGCTCACGCTGCATAACTCAGATCTAATTAGTCGGGAGGTTCCTCCAAAATACCTTTTTGGAAAAACTGTTCACTTGAACATTTATGCCTGTCTGCCACCCTTCACCCTTCCCGTGCCCCATCCCTCCCCACCGCCCCTGCTGCGCTGGCTGTTCCTCGATTTGAACAGCTACTTCGCTAGTGTCGAGCAACAGGTGGACGAAAGGCTGCGCGGACGCCCCGTCGCAGTCGTTCCGGTGATGACCGACTACACCTGCGCCATCGCCGCCAGCCGCGAGGCCAAGCAGTTTGGCGTGAAAACCGGCACCATGATCGGCGACGCCAAAAAGATGTGCCCCGGTCTCGTGCTCGTCCTCGCACGGCACGATCTCTATGTCGAGTTCCACCACAAGATCATCAATGAAGTCGAGCGGCATTTCCCAGTCCATGCCGTGTGTTCGATTGATGAGGTGGCCTTGAAGCTGGATCCGCCGCGCCAGCCGCAGGATAAGGCGCTGGATCTGGCCCGGCGCATCAAAGCCGGTCTGCGCAAAAACATTGGCGAGATCACCACCTGCTCCATCGGCCTCGCGCCGAATCGCTTTCTCGGCAAGGTCGCCTCGGATTTGAAGAAGCCGGACGGCCTGGAGGTGATCCACATGCATGACATGCCCGGACGCCTGCAGCATCTCGACCTGCGTGATCTGCCTGGCATCGGGCGGAATATGGAGCCGCGCCTGCAAAGGGAAAACATTTACACGTTCCTGGATCTGTGGAATGCCACGCCGCAGATGCTCCATGCCGCGTGGGGTGGCGTGGGCGGGGATCGCTTCTGGCAGCAGCTCCACGGTGGCGAGCTGGACGACTTGCCCACAGAGCGCCGGACCATTGGCCACAGCCATGTTCTAGCACCCGAGTTCCGCAGGCCGGAGGCGGCGGCCATCGTTGCGAAAAGACTGGTGCTCAAAGCCGCGAGCCGTATGCGCCGTCTCCAATACCGCGCAACGGAGATGAGCGTCTCAGTCCGCGCTGAAGACCGCAGCCGGGGCGAGGCGCATCTGCGCTTCCCAGCCGTGTCAGACAGCTTCGCCCTGGTACGAATCATGGACCAACTCTGGCTGGATTGCCTACAACAGACCGGCCCGGTCCGCATGAAAAAAATCTCCGTCACACTTCACGGCCTCGAATCCTGGGACGCGCCCGAGCAGCTCGATCTATTCCCCGAACTCGGCAGCCCCGTCGCCGCCAGCAAAGACCGCCGGGAACGTCTCTCGAAGATCATGGATGATCTCAACCAGCACTATGGCCGCGACAGCATCGCACTCGGCTTCCTGCCTGACGCGGTGAAAACTTTCTCCGGCACCAAGATCGCCTTCACGCGCATCCCCAGCCTCGAAGAGTTCAAGGAGTGATCTCCAACAATGAGACCGTGCTGCTGCGGTATGCAGAAATCACCTGCAACATGATTCATGCTCATGAGTTTGTTTATCCATGCGCTTGCTGCTCTTACTCCTCGTTTCCACTACCCTTTATGCCGACGACTGGCCGCAATGGCTCGGCCCGCAACGTGATGGTGTGTGGCGTGAAACCGGCATCATCGAATCTTTCCCGCAAGGTGGTCCGCCCGTACGCTGGCGCGTGAAGATCGGCGGAGGTTACACCGGCCCCGCCGTTGCGAACGGCAAAGTGTATCTCATGGATCGCCAAGTGGCCGTGGAGACGAGAGCGCCGGGCAATGCCTTCGCACGCGGCATCATTCCAGGCACCGAGCGTGTGCTCTGTCTGGATGCTGCAAGCGGCAAACAGCTCTGGGAGCACCGCTACGACTGCACTTACACAATGAGCTACTCCACCGGCCCGCGCTGCACACCGCTGGTGAGCGACAGCAAAGTTTGGACGCTCGGCGCGGAGGGCAATCTGCTCTGTCTCGACGCCACAAATGGCAAAGTGCTCTGGTCGCATGATTTCAAAGCGGACTACGATGCCCGCACCCCGATGTGGGGCTTCGCTGGTCATCCATTGCTCGATGGCCAGCGCCTCATCTGCCTCTGCGGCGGCCCGGGCAGTGTGGCGGTGGCTTTTGACAAGGACACCGGTAAAGAACTCTGGCGCGCTCTCGACGCCCGCGAACCCGGTTATGCTCCGCCGACGCTGATTGAGGCCAATGGCACGAAGCAACTCATCCTCTGGCACCCGCAGGCCGTGAACTCGCTCGACCCGACCACGGGCAAAGTATTCTGGTCGCATCCATGGGAAGTGCGCTCCGGCCTCACCATCGCCACGCCGCGACTCGCTGGCGATCTGCTTCTACTCAGTTCGTTCTACACCAGTTCAAAGTGCTTCAAGCTTGATGCCACAAAGCCGTCCGCAGAGTTGCACTGGGAAGGCAAAAGCTTCAGCGAGAAGAACACCGACACGCTACACAGCCTCATGAGTACACCCTTCATCGAGAACGGTCACATCTACGGCGTGTGCAGCTACGGTCAGCTCCGCTGCCTGAAACTCGACACTGGTGAGCGCCTCTGGGAAACCTTCGCCGCTACCACCGGCGGCCCGCCCGTGCGCTGGGCCAATGCGTTTATCGTGAAGCACGACAACCGCTTCTTCCTCGCCAACGAACAAGGCGATCTCATCATCGCTAAGCTCTCACCGCAGGGTTACGAGGAACTCAGCCGCGCCAAGCTCCTCAAACCCACGACCACCGATCCACGCCGAGCGGTGGTATGGTCACACCCGGCGTTTGCAAATCAATGTGTGTTCATGCGTAACGACGAGGAGATCGTGTGTGCCTCGCTGGCGAAGTAGTGGTTGCCCACGGAACTCTCAGAACAGCACGGAAAAATCAGACAGACCCCTTCACGCCCCTTTCTTCAAACCCAGCCCAGGGCCATTGCGGCCCGGCACCCGCAAAAACAATTTCCTAGCAGATATCGCACTCGAACGCGGCGTATGAGCTTCATGTGCCGCGTTCTTTTATCCTTCATCCTGCCGCTTTCGATCTGCGCGGATGACGTTCCGCCGATCCGCGGCCTGAGCCGCACGAACCTGCTGGAATACCACGCCGACGACGGCACGAAGAAGATCGCCAGAACCACCGCCGAATGGGACAGTAGGCGGCAGGAAGCGCTGGCAGGCTTTCAGCAGGTCGCCGGTCCCCTCTCCCGCCCGGAAATGCGCTGTGCGCTTGATCCGCAGATCAGCGAGGAGACCGACTGCGGCAGCTACGTGCGCCGATTGCTCACCTACACCTCACAACCCGGCGGCAAGGTGCCCGCCTACCTCTGCATTCCCAAAACAGCGCTCGCCGGAACCACAACACCCGCCGTGCTCTGCCTGCATCCCACGGAAAACAAGATCGGTTTCAAAGTTGTCGTCGGTCTCGGCGGCAAACCGCACCGGCAGTATGCCGCCGAACTCGCCGAGCGCGGCTTCATCACGCTGTCACCGAGTTATCCATTGCTCGCCGACTACCAGCCTGATTTAAAAGCGTTTCACATGCCCAGCGGCACGATGAAGGCCATCTGGGACAACATGCGCGGCCTTGATTACCTCGAATCACTGCCGTTCGTGGATAGCTCGTGCGGATTTGCCGTCATCGGGCATTCCCTCGGCGGCCATAATTCGATCTACACCGCCGTGTTTGACGACCGCCTCAAAGTGATCGTCTCAAGCTGCGGTTTTGACTCCTTCCTCGACTACTACGGCGGCAACCTCAAAGGCTGGAACCAGGAACGCTACATGGCGAAGATGGGCGGCTACCTCGGCAGAGCCCAGGACGTGCCCTTTGACTTCTACGAACTCATCGCCTGCCTCGCCCCGCGTCATGTGTTCGTCAATGCACCACTGCGGGATGCCAACTTCCGCTGGCAGAGCGTGGACCGCATCGCCTCCGCTGCACGTCCGGTGTTTGAACTCCACCAGGCCGCAGCCAACCTGCAAATCGCCCACCCTGACAGCGACCACGACTTCCCCGACACCGAACGCTTCGCCAGCTACGATCTGATCAAACGAGTGCTGCGGCCTGCTCGATGATTTGAACCAGCCGCAGACACAACACGAGTATGAAGCTCGGCACCGCGAGCTTTTGCCGCCGCATTCTCCAGCCGCAGGCCAAGCTGCATCGCCGCGCGAATCTGCTTCAGAACTTATGAAACGGCAAGAAGCTAGCGCCGGTGCTCGTTGCCACGCGCGCCCCTCCCCATTTATGAATCACTTACTCACGGCCTTCCTGCTGTTCGGCGTTTCGCAGACATTTGCTGCCGATCCAACGCGTGTGCTCATCGTCGTCGGCCCCAGCAAGCATCCGCCCGGCTCGCATGAAGTCGCGGCAGGCGGGCGCTTGATGAAGCACTGCATCGAGAACATGGCCAACGTGCCGGGTGTGAAGGCCGACGTGGTCTATGAATGGCCAGACAAAGCCCTGCGTGAAGGCGCGGCCACCATCGTGTTCATTGGCGACACTTTTCCCGCCGGACGCTTCCCGAATCCGACGCAAAACCTCGCCGATCTCGCGGCGAGCATGCAGCGCGGCTGCGGCATCGTGTGTGTGCATTATGCTACCGGATTGCTCGGCGCGGATGTTACTCAGGAAGGAGATCATCCGCTGCTGGTCTGGCTGGGGGGCTACTTTGCCAATCGCTCCTGCCCGCACCACGAATCCATCGCCAAAATCTTCACAGCCGCCACCATCACGCCCGCTGCGCAGCACCCGATCACTCGCGGCTGGCAGGAATTCACGCTGCATGACGAGCCTTACATTAACAACTACTTCGGCAAGGGGGAAAACAAGCTCGCGCCTAACGTCACCGCGCTGGCGACTTCTATGTTGCCGCCGGAGGCACCAAAGCGTGAAACCGTAGCCTGGAGCGTGGAGCGCACCGATGGCGGACGCGGTTTCGGCATTGTAATGCCGCATTTTTACAAGAACTGGACAAACGAGAATCTGCGCCGCTGCATCCTCAACGCCATCGTCTGGACCGCCAAGCGCGAAGTCCCCCCAGAGGGAGTGCAGACGACTTTGCCTGACCTCGCCTCTTTTTCCCCCGTCTCAGTGGAGCCGATTGCGAAGCCGCCAGCGAAAGCCCCGGCCACCAGCGAGGATGCGAAGGCCATCAATCAAAGGAGGAAGATGAAGAACGAAAATCTCAAAACCGCTGAGAGTACAGAGCCAAAGTCAGAGGCCAAGTGAACCCTCTTGCCTTTCACCTGCTTCCGCATACCGACTCTCCATGTTCACTGGCCTCGTCGAAACCACTGGCACTGTCCTTTCTATGGAAGCACGCGGAGAAAGTGCGCGGCTGACCGTACGTGTGGGGCTGCTGGCAGCCGAACTGGCGCACGGTGAAAGCGTGGCGGTGAATGGCTGCTGTCTGACAGTGACGGAAACCGATGCGTCCGCACAGACGGCCAGCTTTGATCTGCTGATGCAGACGCTGCAGGTGACGAGCTTGGGCGATCTGGCGACTGGCAGCCTGGTGAATCTGGAGCGCGCGATGAGCCTGGGCGCGCGTTTCGGTGGGCATTTTGTGCAGGGGCATGTGGATGCCACGGTGCGCATTTTGGACTGGAGCGCGCACGGCCAGGATCATCGCCTGGAGGTAGAGTTGCCGGTGGAGCACCGGGGGCTAGTCATCCCAAAAGGCTCCATCTGCCTGGATGGCATCTCATTGACTGCTGCGGAGGTGAAGCCGACGTGCGTGGTCTGCTGGATCATCCCACACACCTTCCAGGTCACGAACCTGCACACAAAACAACCGGGCGCACGGCTAAATGTGGAGTTCGACATGCTGGGGAAGTATGTGCGGAGCCTGATGCAGGCGCAGAGTGGCTTGTAGTTGATGGTTCCGCGTGGCCCGCTAGGCTCCGCCCTCTTGACCTCTGCAGACACTACTTGGACTCGCCGTTTTTTGACACTGCTCGCTGGTGTCTTCATCTTCCGCACCGCTTTCCTGCTGTTCTTCAGCGCCCATGCCGACCTGCTTGGCGATGAGGCGTATTACTGGGACTGGGGTCGCCGACCAGACTGGGGTTATTTTAGCAAGCCGCCGATGATCGGCTGGCTGATGGGACTGGTGGGCTGGCTGAGCGGCGATGCTGAATGGGGCATCCGCCTGACTGCGCTGCTGATGGGTACCGCCACACTTGCGGCGGTATTCTTGCTAGCCCGCAGATTGTTCTCTGCGCACACGGGCTTCCTCGCCGCCACGCTCATCCTGCTGACTCCGGGGAATGCTGGACTGAACCTGTTTTTCACGATTGATGCGCTACTGCTCCTGGCCTGGTCCCTGGCGCTGCTGATGTTCTGGTTCATCCTGGAGAAACCGACCTGCCTGTGGCGCTGGGGCGCGCTGGTGCTGCTGCTGGGCTTGGGTGTGCTCAGCAAGCAGATGATGCTCGTCTTCCCGCTGCTGATCGTCGTCTTTGCCGCCCTCTCGCAGCAAGACCGCGTGCTGTTGCGGAATCCGCGACTGTGGATTGCGATCCTGCTCGGCGCGGCCTTTCTCACTCCAGTGCTACTGTGGAATCAGCAGCATCAATGGATCATGCTGGAGCACACAAAGCACCACTTTGACACCAAGGAGCTTGGCCTTGGCAAATGGTTGGCGCGCACCTTGGAGTTCCCGGTGGCGCAGGCTTTGATCTATTCGCCCATCACCTTCGCTGCAGTGGTCGCGGTGATGGGATTGAGCATCTGGCAGTGGCCGCGCATGGACCGGCGCGCGCGTTTCCTGCTGGTCTTCTCCGTGCCACCGCTCGTCGTCTTTTTGTTACTGTCGCTACGGCAGGCCATCAATCCGAACTGGCCCGCCGTGTATTACCTACCCGCTTTCATCCTTGCGGCAGCTTGGATGCAGGGCGCGCTGGCTTTCACGGCACCGGCCTTCTGGCGGCGCTGGTCGCTGCGTGTCGGCGGTGCGTTTGTACTCGTGCTGCATCTGGCCCTGCCGATGGTGTTTCTCACGCAGCTAAAGACGCACAAGAAGCTGGCGGACCTGCGCGGCTGGGAGGAGGCGGGCCAGCAAGCGGGTGCCTGCCTGGACAAGGTGCCACGGCCTAACGTCACGTTTGTTCTGGTGATCGGCTACCGCTACGATGCCGCGCAGATGGCCTTCCACATGCCGCAGCATCCGCGCACTTACCGCTGGGAGGCCTCCGGCAAGGTCATGTCCCAGTATGAGGTCTGGCCCGGCCCGGAGGAACGGCTCGGCGATGACGCCATGATCCTCCAGGTCGGCAATGACGAGCCGAAGCCGCTCGCCAATGTCATCGCCCAGCACTTTGAAAAATGGGAGCCGCTGGGCCGGGTCGAGGTGCCGCTGGGCAAGAACCGCAAACGCGTCTTCGATGTCTTCCTGGGCCACCGGCTCAAGAGCTGGAAAACCATCGGCCAGAGTAAGCAGCCATGAACACCTGGGATATTGATCTTCTGCTCCGCATCAACCGCGACTGGGCGCATCCGGCGCTCGACTGGCTGATGCCCGCCGTGTCCGCCATCAATGCGTGGGTGCCCCTGCTCATCCCGTTGGTGCTCTACCTGCTGTGGCGTGGCCGCAAAGAGACGCGGATCATGCTCCTGTGCATCGGACTCGCCGTCGGCATTGGCGATGGCGTGGTGTCAAACACCCTGAAGAAAACCATTGGCCGCGTGCGTCCGCGCGATGCCATCACGGGCGTCATCGTCCGCGACCTCGGCCCCGGCAGTCCCGCCATCGTGCGGCTGTTCAAAGCCCCCGTCCAAAGTCCCAGCCAGCCGCGTGGCGAGACCCGTGGGAAGTCCTTCCCTAGCAGCCACACGGTAAACATGTTCGCGGTGGCCATCTGCGTGGCCTTGTTTCATCGCGGCTGGGGCGGCGTGGCCTTTTGCCTCGCCACCCTCATCGCCTACTCGCGCATTTATGTCGGCGCGCACTGGCCCGGCGACATCCCACCTTCCATCGGGTTGGGCCTGCTGGTAGGCTATGCGGTGGTCACAGTGGTGCGGCGCGTGGCAAGCCGGAGGTAACGCAAACCTCACGGCATGGGCAGCAGTCAGCATGACTGTCGAGTCGGCGCAGATTCCGTCTTGCATCGGCAGGCGACGATGGATCATCATGTGGACATGGCCCTGCTTTCAGCCCATCACCTCACCAAGAAGTTCCCCGGCGTCGTCGCGCTGCGAGATGTGTCCTTTGACCTGAAGGCCGGGGAAATCCATGCGCTGTGCGGGGAGAATGGCGCGGGTAAAAGCACACTCATCAAGCTGCTCTCCGGCATCCATGCGCAGGGCAGCTATGAGGGGCGCTTCGAGGTCGGCGGGCAGGAGGCACGCTTTGGCTCCATCGCGGATGCGGCGCGGGCGGGCATCGCGGTGATCTATCAGGAGCTGGCGCTGGTGGAGGAGATGTCGGTGGCGGAAAACATCTTTCTGGGCAGCGAGCCGCGCCGCATGGGCTGCTTCATTGACTGGCCAAAAGTTTACCGGGAGGCAAAGGCGCTGCTGGACCGCTTCCAGGTGGCCCTGGACCCAGCGGCGCGGGTTGGTGCGCTCGGCGTCGGGCAGAAGCAGTTGGTGGAGATCGTGAAAGCGCTGGCAAAGAATTCGAAGCTACTCATCCTCGACGAGCCAACCGCCGCGCTGTCAGAGCATGAGGTGCGCATCCTCCTCGACATCCTGCGGGACCTGCGGCGGCGCGGCATCGCCTGCATCTACATCTCCCACAAGCTGGAGGAGGTCTTCGCCATCGCCGACCGCATCACCGTGCTGCGTGATGGCGCGAGCATCAGCACGCTGGAGACCGCGCAGACGACACGCGCGGAGGTGATCGCAAAGATGGTTGGCCGTGAGCTTAGTGATTTGTTCCCAAGGCGCACCTCACAGCCGGGTGAGGTGGTGCTTTCAGTCAAAGGCATGAGCGTGGCGGACGCCACTGGCGCGCTGCGGCTGCATGACGTGGGCTTTGACCTGCGTTCCGGGGAGGTGCTGGGCATCGGCGGGCTGATGGGCGCGGGGCGCACGGAGCTGCTGATGCATCTCTTTGGTGCCTGGGGGCGGCGCACCAGCGGCACGGCCATGCTGCGCGGGAAACCGCTGCCGCAGGGCGATCCCGCGCGCGTCATTCAGAAGGGGCTGGTGCTCGTCAGCGAGGACCGGCGGCGCTACGGCCTGGTCATTGAGCAAAGGATCGGCTTCAATCTGCCGCTGTCCTCACTGCGGCAGTTCACCCGCGCGGGCTTCGTCAACCGCAGCCAGGAGACAGCACGCAGCCAGGAGTTCTTCGACAGCCTGCGCGTGAAGGCCACCGGACTTGAGGCCGTGGTGGGTCGCCTCTCCGGCGGCAACCAGCAGAAAGTGGTGCTGGGAAAGGCGCTGATGACCGGCCCGCAAGTCGTCATGCTCGATGAGCCGACGCGCGGCATTGATGTGGGCGCAAAGCTGGAAATCTACGAGCTAATTAACCGCCTCACCGCCGAGGGGAAAGCCGTGCTGCTCGTCTCCAGCGAGCTGCCAGAACTTATCGGCATGAGCGACCGCATCCTCATGCTCAAGACCGGTCACGTGGGCGGCGAGTTCGCACACACTGAGGCCACACAAGAGCGCTTGATGGAAGCAGCGATGGGCTAAGCCATTTCAATCCTCCTCCTCGAACCTTTGAACGTCGAAGGCTCTGGCGGGGCGCATTTCGAGGACGAGTAGGAGAGCGAGGACGAGAACGAATTAGCAAGCGACTGCGGGACACGGGACATTCGCCGCCTTGGCCGGTCGGACGACACGCTCAAAGTTGGAAGACGGCGATTTATAGCCACGGTGATCCCACCCACCACCACCTCCCCCCCTCGCTTCTCAGTGCCGCTAGGCGGGGGCGGACAGGTGTCCTAATCGTAAATGCTGCTCTTGGCCTCTGAGCCTAGAAACGGGGATAGAAGACAAAGGAATGGGGAGTGTATCTCTGGCTTCCGCAGCCGCGCACCAACTCACTCAGAAGGTGAACTGGGCACCCATCACTTGTATTTCATTCTTTTGTCTCCCATTCCCCTGTCCGTCATTCCCGGATTTAGGCTAAATGATTCCTGGCCGCAGTGGACTGCGGCGCTCCGGTCCCCGTAGCGGAAGGCGTGAGCCTTCCGCTTCTTTGAAGGTAGCCGTGCTCCAACGCGCCCCAAGGCACGGAACGCTCACGCGGTTCCGCTACGGCACCAGCACTTCGATGAACCCTTGCGTGCCATCGGTGAAGCCGACGAGGATTTTTAGCGTGCCATCCGCAGTGAAGATGCGTGCTCCAGCGGTGGCGCTGTTGCCTGGGCTTAGGCTCTGGATCGTGCTCACTGTGCGCGGGCTGCCGCCGATGGTGATGACGTCGCCTTCGCGCACGGCGAGTTTCAATTCACCGTTGCCGTTCATCACCCAGAAGCCGTTGTCGTTGGCGGTGGTTACTCCGCCCGTGCCTAGCTGCAGCGTGGCGCTGAGGATGGGCTGGCCGTCGCCGGGCAGCGCCATCTGGTTGAGGTTTTGGAACACGCCACCTGCTACGCCTGCTGCGGCACCGCCTTCGCGTGCCACCTGGATGATGCCTAACGTTGTGTGCTTGGTGAAGAGGCCCAGGTCGTTCGCAGCGGTGATGCCCGTGCCGCGCATATCGGCCAGGAAGGCGAATTCGTAGTCGCCACCGCCGACCATGAGGCTGTAGAAGTCCTTGTAAGTCACTCCAGTTAGGCCGGGCACGGCACTGCCTTCACGCACTTGCATGACGAGCTGTTCGGGGTCCAGGTCCACAAAGATGGCCGCATCTGTTTGGTCGCCCACTGCCGCGACTCCGCGCATCAGTTGGCCGATGAAGCCGTAATACGTGCCGGTTTGGTCCCAGCCGGGTTTGGTGAAGCCATTGTCAAATTTGCCCAGTGGCAGCACTGCATCGGCACCGGCGGCGAAGTCTATGAGGCGGCCTTTCTCGGCGTAGGTCTCAGCAAAGCCGCTGTAGCTGCCTGCGGTGCTGTTGAAGCGGCCTTTGATCACGCCTTGGCTGCCATCGGTAAAGGTGCAGACGAGTGTGGTCAGGCGGTCACCGGGGTTCAGTTCATCCTGCACATGTTCCTGGCCCTGGCCGGGGGTGTAGCCATTGGTGGCCAAGATGGTGAAGGCGGAGACGGTCTTCGCTGTGCCTCCGGCATTGATGGTGTTGCCGGTGCGGAATAGTAGGTCCACGCCTCGCGCTTGGTCATAGCCATAAAGGCCGGTGCGGCCATCCGTCGTCGTGGCCGTGAAGATCACCCCATCTCCTGCCAGCGCGATGACGCCAACGTTGGCAAAGGTGCTGCCGGTAGCCGGGTCGGGGCCGCCCTGGCGCATCAACATCTTCAGCACTCCGTCTGCGATATTGGTAAAGACGCCTCTACGGTTGAAGCCCGTGCCAACGAGGTCGGCGATGAAGGCCACGCGTCCGCTGCTATTGATGAGTGGGCTGCGGAAGCTGATGAACCGCGGATTTGCAGGCAGCGGGCCGGAGAAGCTGACCATTGCTGACACGTTGGTCATGTCATCCAGCAGGATGCTGCCGCCCACGACCATCGCGTGATGCTGTGTGCCATCCGGGTAGCGGACGACGCCGCTGTAGGCGCTGCTGCCATCTTCTTTGAGCGAGGGCGTGCCGTGAAGTTGCACCAGTGTGGTGCCCGCAGGCGCACCGCCAAGCTGGGTGCCCGCGCTGCCAGGACCAGCGAACTCCTCCATCGTCACCGCCGGGGTGCCATCGCTACCCGTGCCCTGGATGGTGAAGGTGAAGGGGTTCTCATTGGGGTCATCGTTGACAATACTCAGCAGCGCCGTGCTGAGACCGACTGCTGAAGGGTCAAAGGTGACCTCGAAGCTGGTCATACCCGCAGGAAGCACGGGCGAGGAGGGCGCACTGGTGACGGAGAAGTCCGCCATGCCCGCGCCGCTAAAGCTGATGGCACCGATGGTCAGGGCCACCGTACTGGTGTTGCGGATGGTGAAAGTGCGCTTCTTGCTGCCGCTGGCGGCGATCTGTAGGCCGAACTCCGTGTGGTCTGCCGTGTTCGGCGTGATGTCGCCGCTGGTGATGTCCATGCCGTTGCCCGTGATGGCGATCTCAGGCGGGACGTAGGTGTAGAGCGTGTTCGCCGGATTCGTGCCGTTCGGGTTGGTGACGAGAACACTCACCGCGCCCGCCGCATGGGCCGGGGTGGTGGCGGTGATCTGCGTGGCGCTGTCCACGGTGAAGGTCGTCGCCGCAGTGCCGCCGAAGGTCACGCCCGTGGCTCCGATGAAGT
>Ga0247834_1003366_pt1 | contig 21899 bp, 29 predicted proteins | sample LaCruzMarch2015__8_FD_187118 | JGI IMG/M metagenome (GOLD analysis project Ga0247834, IMG submission 187118) | Freshwater microbial communities from meromictic Lake La Cruz, Castile-La Mancha, Spain - LaCruzMarch2015_12m | ecosystem: Environmental > Aquatic > Freshwater > Lake | place: Spain...
TCAATGCTGATCCGCAAAACTCTGCAGCTGCAAGACGTATCGCTCAAGATGGACGGCGACAGTGGCCGCTTCGTCGGCTATGCGTCGGTGTTCGGCGGTGTTGACTCCTATGGCGACACCATCGTCAAAGGTGCCTTCGAGTCTACCCTGCGCACCCATGGCAAGCCAAAAATGTTCTTCAACCACTCCTGGGACATGCCCATCGGCAAGTACATCAAGGCCACCGAAGACGATCACGGCCTGCTGGTCGAGGGCGAGCTGACTCCGGGCCTGTCCCTGTCTGCCGACGTACGCGCCGCCATGAAGCACGGCACGCTCGATGGCTTGTCCATTGGCGGCTACGTCAAGAAGGGCGACTACGACGAAACCGAGAACGGCCGGGTGATCCGCCGCTGGTCGAATCTGATGGAAGTGTCGCCTGTGGTCTTCCCGGCAGATAACGCCGCGCGGATCGACGCCACCAGCGTCAAGGGCGGCGCCGATCTGATCGCCTGCATTGGCGAGATCGAATCTGTACGAGATCTGGAGAGCCTGCTGCGGGATGTAGCCGGCATGTCCAAGGGAGCCGCCTCCGCGTTGGTGGCCCGTGTCAAGGCTTTGTTCGTTCAGGGGGAACCTGGTGCAGCAGAGGCCGAGATGATGAAAACGCTGTACCAGCGCATCGACCGCATCGCTGGAAAAACCCAACCCAACCTCTGAAAGACTGACATGAAAACATCCCGCATCTTCCTGGTGGCCATGGCCGCCGCTCTCGCGCTGGTCTCTGCCGGTGCGCAAGCCATCGGCATCGACGTGCACGCCCTCCTGGCACCGCATGCCGAAGCCATGGCCGGCCTGGGCATGGTCGCTGCCGGCTCCATCGAGCTGGTGATGAAAAGCCTGGACGGCATCGAAGCCAAGCTCAAGGCCATGGACGAGCAAGCCGCCGGCCAGGTGGACACGGTCGGCCGCGTGTCCAGCGATACCAAGACCGCCCTGGAGAACATCGGCACCCAGCAGCGCGAGCTGGCCGATCGCCTACTGCAGATCGAGCAGAAGGGCACCGCCGGTCCTGAGCAAAAGCCCGACACGTCCTGGGGCGAGCAGTTCATCAAGAACGCACGCTATGCCGATTTTGCCGGCGGCAACATGTCCAAGCTCCGCGTCGAGGTGAAAAACACTCTGACCGGCTCCGACACCAACGTCGCCCCAGATCGCCGTACCAACATCGTGGGCGGCGCCATGCTGCCGTTCAGCATGGAGGCCCTGCTGCCCAGCACTACGACCACCAGCAACGCCATCGAGTTCACGAAGGAAAACGTGTACACGAACTCGGCAGCCGAGGCCGCAGAAGGCGCCGCAAAAGCTGAGTCTTCGCTCACCTGGACGCTGGTAAACATGCCGATCTCAACCGTCGCCCACTGGATCAAGATCTCCAAGCAGCTCGCCGCCGATGCGCCAGCCCTGGCCGCCTACGTCAACAGCCGCATGCGCTACGGCGTGAACCAGAAGGTGGACACGCAGCTGGTGGTCGGTGATGGCACCGCCCCCAACATCAGCGGCACTTACGACACCGGCAACTTCACCGCCCACGGTTACGCCAACGCCAACCTGGGTTCCACGCTCAAGAAGCTGGTGCTGATCCGCAAGATCATGGCCGATCTGTATGCTGCCGGCTACCCGGCGGACGCGGTGGTGCTCAACCCTGCCGACTGGGCCACCATCGAAATCGAGCTGTTCACCACGGCCGCCGGCCAGACGCTCTACAGTGTCAACGAAGCCGGCCAGGCCCGCCTGTTCGGCATCCCGGTCATCCAAGCCATCGGCATGGCTGCCGACACGTTCCAGGTGGGCCGCTTCAGCGAGGCCTACATGGTCTACAACCGCGAGGGCGTGGTGGTGGAAATGTCTGACAGCGATTCGGACAACTTCACCAAGAACCTGATCACCCTGCGCGCCGAGCGCCGCCTGGCGCTGGCTACCGAGAAGCCTGCCGCCGTGCGCGGTGGTGACCTCACCCCGGCATAAGCAGCCAGTCTGCCAACTGAAAGGGCTCGCCTCGGCGGGCCCTTTTCATGGGGAGATTCCATGCAAGTACAGATCAAGTTCACGCGCCAGGGTGGCTCACCGCAAGTGGGCGAATTCTCACCCGGCGACACCTTGCGGTGCGATCCCGCGCTGGCCAAACACTTCGTCAGCCAGGTGAAGTGTGCCAAATACGTCGAGGCCAGCAAGCCGGCCAAATCATCCAGGAAGGGCAAGCAATGACAGTCCGATTTTTGACGAGCTGGAACGGGTACTACGCCGGGCAGGTGGTCACCTCGCCCAATGGCTCCACCGAGGCCGCCCTGGTCGCCGCCAACATTGCCAGCTACGCCCTTGACGGTCCAGATCCGGATGAAGGTGGCCTGGTGCGCTATGACCCGGCAATTCAATCCCTGGTGTCAGGGGATGGGACCGTCATCACGTTCCCCACCCCGCTGAACTTGACCAACAACGTGGCAGCGCCAGCAACGCGAGGCACCTTGATCGCTGACTGGTCGAGCAGCTACAGCGGAACAGCCAACACTCTGGACACATCGCCACTTGTGGGCGGCACTGCGCTGGCGCAGATTAGTACCGTGGGCGGCACAGCATTGGCGGCGGCAAACGCCGGATCGCAGTCGTCTGCCATGCGCCAAATCGGCTTTTGGGCGATGTCTACCGTCCGCGCCAGTGGGCAGGCTTCCGCTTCGCTGTTTGTGGACTTGGGTGCAGAAGTTGGGTTCACCAACTACGCATACTTCGCGGTATCGGTTCCGTGTGATGGGCGCTGGCATTTTCTGACCAGCCCGGCACCAGTTGCATGGGGGACCAGCGGGACGTTTACGATTGGGACAACGCCATTCACGCACGTTCGCATCCGTGAGTCTGCAGGTCTTTGCACCAACACCGGACGCCCTGCTGTCAATGGCACGACTGACCGCATCGTATTCGGCCCCCTGTACCGCGATCCTGCGGCCCGTGCGTTTGGCTATGTGCGGCTCGATGATTGTGTGCTGGATCAATACGTGCCGCGCCAAACCCTTGCAGCGGATTTCGTGGGCAAGTCAGGCATTACCCTGACTGCAGGCGTCGCGCATTCGGCACTGTCGGTATGTCAGGCGTTTCGCCTCAAGGCCACGGCCTACATCCTGACCCGCCACGTTGGCGACACGGCGGGCGGATTTCTCACGTCGGCGCAACTTCTTGATCTGCAGAACACCTACGGGTGGTGCATTGGGTTCCAGACGCACGCCAATCCGCTGAACCTGACGAACCTAGGATTGCGGTTGCTTGGTAATGCAGGCTTCACGCTGATGGCGATTGGCGGCATTTCCTCTGTGAACACCGGGACCGGCGTCATCACGGCCGGCGCAGCCCACAACATCACGTTCACCTCTGGAGTAGCCGGGAATCAGGCAATGGCGGTGACGCTGATCGGCTCGGATTTCCCCGTTCCTGCATCCGGCGATCCGCTTTCTGTGGGGTCTACGCTTTGGCTGCGGAACACCACAACGACGGCCTTCACCGCCCATCGAACCGAGGCAGATGCGTGCAACAACACGAACATCATCACGTACAGCAGCGCAGGCACTGCGGCAAACTGGGGATACCGCTTCCGGGGAAGCGCCAGCGACAGCAGCGCGATCCAGGCGGATTTCGACACCGGGCAGGCGCTGATGCGCGGCTGGGGCCTGAACGGTTGGCGGCACTACGCCCCCAACCAGGGCGCTTTTGGTCTTGAGACGGAATCCGTGCTGCTGGCGATGCGGACTGCCGGAACTTTGCGCACCGGCAGCGGAACCTACGCAAGCAGTGGCATTGCCAAGGTTGACTACACCCCCCGGCTGGCAAACGCTATCGTTAGCGGCGGGTCGGGCGCAGCACTTACCGGCCAGTTCGGTACGACAATCAATCAATGGCTGACCGTGCCCAGCAACATGGACACGCATGGCAGCGGCACGGACCTCCAATCCACGATTCGGGCCTACGTGGATGATTGCATCACGCGGGGCGCGATCTGCGGCAACTACCACCACCACTTCAGCACTCAGGCAAGTCTGCGCAATTTCGTCGTTTACTGCGACCAGTTGCGTCTGCGGGCAGATCAGGGTTTGATCGAGTTGGGGACGATGGATGACCTGTATTCGGCGCTTGTGGCTGCGAACACCGTTTGATTCCATCCCCTGCCGGTGCACATAGGAAACCCATGACCGTAAAAGTCATCACCGCGCCCGCCGCCGCCCTCAGCCTGGAGCAGCTGCGCCGCCACTGCAAGATCGACCCACCGACCTCGGCAAATGATGCCGATACGGATCTGTCCGCAGCTCTGGCCGCCGCCCGTGCCACCTGCGAGCACCACACCGGCACCAGCATCGGCCAGCAGACCCTGGAGCTGGCCCTGGCCGCCTTCCCCGAGGCTGGCATCCCGCTGCCCCGGGGCCCGGTCACCTCGATCACCAGCGTGACCTATCTGGACGCAGCCGGTGCCAGCCAGGTGCTGTCCTCTGGCGCCTACCGCCTCAACGACTACGTCACCCCGCAGGAGCTGCTGCCAGCCGTCGGCACCGAGTGGCCGGCCACCTTCGACGACGTCAACGCAGTCAAGATCCGCTACGTCGCCGGCGCCACCACGCTCGATGGCGCCGTCGCCCAGGCCTTGCGCCTGCTCGCCGGGCTGTACTTCGACAACCGCAACGCCGCCGACAAGGGTGCGCTCACCGAGATCCCCTACGGCGTGCAGGTGCTTCTCAACACCGTCAAGGACTGGAGCCGCTGATGGATTCCGGCAGCATGGACCAGCGCGTCACCCTGAAGTCCCGCAGCGTGGTGAAGGACGCCATGGGCCAGGACGTGATCACCTGGGTGGACGTGGCCACTGTCTGGGCCCGGCGCATCAACCAACGCAGCGCCGAGGCATTCCAGGCCGCGCAGATGGGCGACGACGACGTGGTTGAGCTGCACATCCGCCACCGTGCAGACGTCTTGACGACCTGGCGCCTGCAGTGGGGCGGGGTGGGCTACGACATCACCAGCGTGTCCGACTTCGGTGGCCGCAAGGATCGCACCCGGCTCCTGTGCCGGCGGGGGGTGAAAGATGGCCGTTGACACCCAGCAGATCCGCGGCTTCGACGATCTGGCCGCCAAGCTGCGCGAGATCCCCAAGGCCATGCGCAAACGCGTCCTTCGCAACGCCCTGGCCGCCGGGGGTCGCCTGGTGCGCGATACGGCCCGCGCCAGTGCCCCGGTGCTGCAGGCGCCCACCCCCTACCGCACGCCCGGCCTGGTCAAGAAGCAGATCGTGGTGCGCACCAGCAAGGTGGCCCGGCACGCTGGCGATGTCGGCGTGTTCGTCAACGTGCGCCCGGCCAAGTCCGGCATGCGCGGCGCAAAGTCCAAGAACGACCCGTTTTACTGGCGCTTCGTGAACTTCGGCACCAAGAAGATGGCCGCGCGCCCGTTCCTGACCAACGCTGCCGCCCGGCTGCCGGCCGCCCTGGCCGTCTTCCAGGAGCAGGTGGGCCGCTGGATCGCCAAGACCAACGTCACCGGAAAGGTGCAGCCATGAGTGCCGAGACCGAGATCCGCGCGCTGCTGGTGGCCGATGCGCCCGTGGCCGCCCTGGTCGGCACCCGCGTATCTGCCGACCGGGCAGAGCAGGGCGCCGCCATGCCCTTCGTCGTGTTTGCCCGCACCAGCACCCAGCCCGTCCAGTTCCTCGACGGCAGCGTGCCCCTGAGCCAGGCCAGCATCGATGTGCAGTGCTGGGCCAAGACCCGAGCCGGCGCCGATGCGCTGGCCGATGCCGTCACCACTGCCATCCGTGGCGTGGTGCGCCAGACCGTGCCAGGTCGCGCAGCGGTGTACGACACCGACCTCGATGCCCACGGAACAATTCTGAATGTGAACTGGTGGGCCTGACCCACCCCAACCCCTCCCGGCGCTGCCGGATATGCAAGGCCCTCAGTTCGAGGGCCTTTTTTCTTGACCTGAAAGGAAGCCCATCATGGCAGCAGTAGTCGCAGACGGCACCCTCGTCGCAATCGCAACCGCATACGGCGCGGCAAAGACCATGTCCGCCGTCACCAACACCAACCCGGCAGTCGCCACGCTTGAAGCCGCTCACGGCGTGATCGTCGGCGACATCATGGAGATGTCGTCCGGCTGGCCCGGCTTGGACGACAAGATCCTGCGTGCCAGCGTCGTGGCCACCAACGACATCACGCTGGAAGGTTTCTCCACCGCCAACACCACGATCTACCCGGCAGGCACGGGCATCGGCACCGTGCGCGAGATCACGGCCTGGACCAACCTTGCCCAGGTGCTGACCATTGCCACCGAAGGCGGCGAAGCCCGCTATCTGGACTACCAGTTCCTCAACGAGCTGCGTCAGCGCCAGATCCCCCTGTCCAAGAGCCCGCTGAGTCTCACCATGACCCTGGCCGACGACCTCACCCTGGCGCAGCAGGCCACCATCCGCGCTGTCGAACTGGCAGGCGTGCCCACCGCCATGCGCCTCACGCTGCCCAACGGCGGCAAGATCTTCCTCAACGGTTACTGGACCATGTCCGACATGCCCACCATCAACACGGGGCAGATCAACAGCCGCTCTGTGGGCTTTGCCATGACAGCCCTGCCCACCGAGTACGCGACCTAACCCATGGCCGATCTGGAGTACATCGCCCGCAAGGCCCGTGCCGCGCGGGAGTTCGAGCACCAGGTGGGCCCGGCCACCTTCCGCATGCGCGCACCGACCAAGCTGGAAAGCTCGATCGCCTATGCCGACGCACTGGGCGACAAGCGCCGGCGCGATCCGGCCACCAGCCTGCGGTTCCACCGCGCGCTGGTGGTGCAGGCCGTGGTGGGCTGGTCTGGCATCACCGTGCGTCATGTGCTGCCCGAGCATGCCGCAGACGACGCCTTCGAGTTCGAGCCCGGCGCCGCTGAGGTGCTTTTCGACGCCCAACCCGAGTGGGAGGGCGAGCTGCTGCAGGCCCTGATGCAGCGCATTGCCGAGCGCCAGGCAGTCGAGGATACAGCCGCAAAAAACTGACGGCCCGCATCGGCTGGGAGCGCGCCAACAAGGACGCGCAGAAGGCCGAAGGCGCGGGCTTCCTGGCCAGCCTGGCGGGTGAGGCGCCCGAGCTGACCCCTGATGCCGAGCGCGCCCGGCACTGCTGGGAGTTCTGTGCGGGCTGGGCCCCCGAGCGCTGGCCTGTTTATGCCGCCCTGTACCCGGTGGACGACTGGCACCACCTGATCGAGCTGATGCGACACATCCGAAAGACCCTTTGACATGGCACTCGCAACACTGTCCATCGACCTGGTCGCCAAGCTGGCCAGCTTCGAGCAAGACATGGGCAAGGCCGCCCGCGCGGCTGAGAAAACCGCCTCGCAGATCTCCGGCGCGTTCGGCGTCATCAAGGCTGCAGCGGGTGGCCTGGTGGCCGGCATTGGCGTCGGTGGGCTGGTGGCCTTCACCCGTTCGACAATTGACGCCCTGGATGCCCTGAACGATGTGAAGGACGCCACGGGCGCCAGCATCGAGAACATCAGCGCGCTGGAAGACGTGGCGGTACGTACGGGCACCACGCTCGATACAGTCACTGGCAGCCTGGTTAAATTTAATCAGGCCCTGAACACCGCAAAGCCTGGCAGCGATGCCGCTCTCGCTATGGAGCGACTGGGCCTAAGTGTCAAAGAGCTGCGTGAACTCGATCCGGCTGAGGCGCTTCGACGAACAGCAGTTGCGCTTTCTGGCTTTGCCGACGATGGCGACAAGGCAAGGCTCACGCAAGAGCTTTTTGGCAAATCCCTTCAACAGGTGGCGCCGTTTTTGGCCGACCTTGCAAAGCAGGGCGGCCTGGTAGCCAAGGTCACCAGCGAGCAGGTTGCAGAGGCTGAAAAATTCAATCTGCAACTGTTCGAGATGCAGAAGAATGCACAAGACCTCAGTCGACTTTTGGTCAGTGACCTAGTCACTGGGATCAACAAAGCGGCTGCAGCGCTTAAAGAAAGCGGCTTGATCGAGGGCTTTCGCACGCTCTTCACTGGCGATGATCGGTACAAAAACAACAAGGCATTGACCGAGCAGACCGAAATTCTGCTGAACTTGGAAAAGGCGCTGCAGGACCAGCGCGGTCAAGGATTTGCCGAGGATTCGCGCGTAGTGACGAACACGAAGGCGCAGATCGCTGGCATCAAGGAGCAGATTCGCGTCACGCAGAACTACCGCAAAGTCCTGGACGACTTTGGCGGGCCAGTTCCAGGTGCTGCACTTCCCTCTGTCGGCGGTTCAGCAGGTGGCTCAACAAAAGGCCGACCAAAACTGCCGCCCGAAATCAAGTCTGCTGATTTTGTTACGCCGATCACTACAGAGCTTGATCGCTATCTTTCCAGTCTAGAGCAAGCGATTGAAAAGCAGCAGGAGCTGAGCGCAGTGCAAACCGCCCAGCTGCGGATCTCGGAAGCCGGCGCCAACGGGTTCAGCGAAGCCCAGCGCACCCGCATCTTGGCCCTGGCCGCAGAGATCGACAAGCAGCGCGAGCTGAAAGACGCGATGAAGGCCACCAACGATGCCCAGGAAGAGCGCATCCGCATCGGCCGCGAAGTGGCAATCGCGCAGGGTGTCGACAACGGCCCGCGCGCCGAGCGCCTCAAGGGCCTGTTGTCTAGCACCGACGAAGAGCGCTTCGCCCGCATTCGGGAGGACGTCACCCTGCTGGCTGAAGAGTTCACCGCCGGGCGCCTGCAGGGCGGCGCCGAGCAGTACATCCAGGCCATCAAGGGCTTGGTCGGCGAGACCGGTGACGCCATCGAAAAGACCAAGTCCGTCGTGGATGACCTCGGTTTGTCTTTCAGCAGCGCCTTCGAGGACGCAATCGTCGGCGGCAAGTCTTTCCAGGATGTGCTCAAGGGCATCGGCCAAGACATCCTGCGCATCAGCGTACGCAAAGCCGTCACCGAGCCGCTGGGCGGCTTCTTCAGCAAGGCGCTTTCCGGCATTTTCAGCTTGGACGGTGGCGGCTACACCGGCGGCAGCGCCCGCTCTGGCGGTCTGGACGGCAAGGGCGGATTCATGGCCATGCTGCACCCGCAGGAGACAGTGATCGATCACACCAAGGGCGGAAGCACTGGCGGCACCGTGGTGGTCAACATCAACCAGCAGGTGGGAGACATCGCCACCGTCAGCATGCTGCAGCGCTCCAACGAATCGCTGGTGCGCCAGATCCAGGGCGGCCTAATGCGCAGCCAGAACTATGGGGGCGCACTGGCATGAGCCTGATCACACTGCCGGCCGCTTTCAAGGTGCGGTCTTGCCAGCTGCGCATGTCCGCCAACCAGCGCGTCAGTGCCAGCCCGTTCGGCGGCTCCGAGCAGGCCGTCGACATGCTCAACGACCGCTGGCTGCTTTCCTGCGAGTTGCCCGAAGCGCCCTCCGCCGATGGCCGGTGGCGCGAGGCGTTCATCGAGTCCATGCGCGGCCAGGTCAACTGGGTGGCGCTGTACCACTTCCAGCACCAGGCGCCCGCCGGAACCGCCCGGGGCACGCAGACGCTGAACGCATCGGCAGCGCAGGGCGCATCCAGCATCCAGATCACCGGCGTGTCCCCCAGCACCGGCACCTACCTGGCCGGCGACCTGGTCGGCGTGGACGGCCTGCTGCTGCGGGTGGCCACCGACTGCACCGCCGTGGCTGGCGTCATAACCGTGCCCCTTGCCAACCGCCTGCGCAAGGCCCTCACCAGCGGCGCCGCTGTGACCTGGTACCGGCCTACGGCGCTGTTCCGCCTGCTGTCGGACAGTGGCGTGCGCTACACCCCCAGCATCGCCTCGGCGCTCTCCCTGGAGTTCGGGGAGTACATCGCGTGAAATCGCTCGCCGCCCCAGTCCTGGCCGCCCTGGCCAGCGGCTCCATCGCCATCGTGCAGCTGGTCGAGCTGGTCTTCACCAGCGGCACCATCCGCCTCAACAGCTCCAACTGGAACCTGGTCTACGGCGGCAACACCTACACCGGCGCCTACGGCCTGGGCAACGTCAGCCCGGTGACCGACCAGCCCGGCGAAGTGCAGGGCGTCACCCTGGTGCTATCCGGCGGCGACCCCGTGCGCATCGCCCTGGCGCTGGATGATGCAGACGAAGTGCAGGGCGCCATTGTCCGCATCCGCACCGCCATCATCAGCACCACCGACTACACCGTCCTGGAAGCCCCGCCGGACTGGCTTGGCAAGTGCGACACCATGAGCATCGGCGAGGACGGCCTGCAGGCCGAGATCCGCGTCAGTGCCGAGTCCAACGCCGTAGACCTCCTGCGCGGCACGCCCGTGACGCTGACCGAGGCAGACCAACAGGCCCTGTTCCCCGGCGACCGCGCCTTTGAGTACGTCGTCAGCCAGATCGACCAGCCCGTCATCTGGCCCTCGCGGGAGTTCTTTTTCCGATGATGATCGACCGCCTGCCCGACTGGCGCCTGCACTTCGACGCCCTGGTCTCCGAGCGCATGCACCGCCCCTTTGCCTGGGGCGTGAACGACTGCGCCCTGTTCGCAGCAGATTGCGTGCTGGCCATCACCGGCGTGGATCTCGCCACTGGCCTGCGCGGCCACCGCACTGCCCGCCAGGCGCTGCGCACCATCCGCCGCCATGGTGATCTGTTCGGCATCGCCTGCCGGGCCCTCGGTGCGGCCCGTGGCGTGTACGACGCGCGGGAGGGCGACGTGCTCCTGGTCGCCATGGGCAAGCGCACCGCCCTGGGCGTGATGCTGGGCGACGGCATGCTGGTCGGCCCGGGTGCCGGTGGGCTGTGCTCCGCGCCACTGTCCGATGCGCTGTGCGCGTGGAGGGTTGGCTGATGCCGCAGTTTCTCGTCCCGGTGATCGCCTCGGTGGGTGCGGCCGTCGGTGGCCTGTCTGGCGCGTTCCTGATCATGAACGCCAGCCTGGTGGCCAGCGGGTTGACCCTGCTCGGCGGCCTCGCTCTGTCCTCAAGCGCCCAAAAGTCAGCCAAGCGCAAAGCCCGCGAGCAATACAACGCCGCCCAGGTCGACCGCATTGCCAACATCAGCAGCACCGTCGCCCCGCGCGAGCTGGTGCTGGGGCGCGTGCGCAAAGGCGGCAGCGTGTTCTACCGCGCGTCCACCGGCAGCAACAAATCCACCTTTGTCATGCTGGTCGCCCTGGCCGGCCACGAGATCGACGCGGTCGAGCAGATCTACCTGAACGACCAGGCCGTCACCCTCGACGGCTCCGGCAACGTTCAGGAGGCGCCTTACCTCATCACCAGCAGCCTCACCGCCACCGTGGTGGCCAACGGCAGCGGCATCGCCACCCTGGCGCACACCCCCATTGCCGGCAGCGTTTACGCCTACACCGGCACCCAGTCCGGCCCGGATGGCGACGTGGTCAACGTCAACGCCGCAGTCTCTGGCCTTACCGTCACCACCTCGCCCGGCGCCACGGTGGTCTACCAGTACGCCAACAACGGCAGCTATGCCAACATCCGTGCCGTACTGGGTGCCGACGACCAGGCCGCAGACGCTGCCCTTATGGCCCTGCTGCCCGACGCCTGGACAGCCGCGCACCGTGCCCGCGGCGTGGCCTACCTGGTGTGCACCTTCCAGTATTCGGAGACCGCTTTTCCCAACGGCCTGCCCGTGGTATCTGCCGTCATCCGTGGTGCGAAGGTGTATGACCCGCGCGAGAACATGCTGCGTTACTCGCGCCAGTTCGACCATGCCACCTGGGGCAAATACAACTGCTCATTGACAGCCGCCAATGCCGTGGCCAACTGGGACGGCACCATCACCGCCGACCACTTCACGAGCAGCGGCGACGGTCTGCTCGAGCAGCTGGTCACGGCACTCCCCAGCACCACCTACACATTCAGCGTGTGGCTGTCGGCGCCCAGCTCCATCAGCGCGAATTTGATCTGCCGCACCTGGGACCCATCGTTTTCCAGTTATGCAGACACCTTTTTCAACTGCGATGTCACCACATCCATGCAGCGCTTTACCGTGAGCGTCACGACGCGGCCAGGTGACACCTCCATCCAGGTGTTCATTGGCGGCTATGGCACGTTCAGCGCCGGCGAGCAGCTCTACATTGGCGAAGCCCAGCTGGTGCAGGGCAGCACCCCCAAGCCCAATGTCACCACCACCAGCACCGCCATCCTCCCCACCATCGCCTGGAGCCAAAACCCCGCCCTGCAGCTGCGCCACGTCTACCAGCACCCGCAATTCGGCAAAGCCACCGTCAGCGCCGACGAAGACGACCGCATCATCCTTGCCGCCCTGGCCTGCGACACCTCCACCGGCTACGTGGTCGACGGCGTCACCGACACCCAGGCCCTGTACCGCTCTGCGCTGGCCGTGCCCTTTGGCGCAGCACCCCGCGACGTGATGGACGACCTCGCCCAGGCCATGGCCGGCAGCTGGGCCTTTGCCGGCGGCCAGCTCTACCTGCGTGCAGGCGTCTGGACGGCTCCCGTCATGGCCCTGGCCGACTCTGACCTGGCCGTTGTCGAGCGCACCGGTGCCAGCGAAAGCCAGCGCCCCATCAGCATCAGCGTGCACCGCGAACGCGCCCAAAAGTTCAACACCGTCAACGTCACGATGTGGGACCAGGCGCAAGACTACAAGCAAGTCACCCTCACGCCCCTGATCGGCTCCGCCCTGGTCACCCGCGACGGCGCCACACTGGCCCAGGCCCTCACGTACAGCGCCATTGGCTACGCCCCCCAGGCCCTGCACGTTGCCGGCGTGATGATGCGCGACGCCCGCGACCCGCTCACCGTCGTGCTGCCCTTCAAGCTGCGCGCCTACCCCATCGAGGTGTTCGACAACGTCACCCTCACCCTGTCGCGCTACGGCTGGTCCGCCAAGCCCTTCATGGTCATGGCCCGCGAGTGGACGCAAGACGGCCGGCTGCAGCTCACCTTCAAAGAAACCGCCGAATCCATCTACACCCTGGACGCCGAGTTTTCCCCGCAAGGTGGGGCAGCCAACACGGGCCTGCCGTCCCCCTGGTACGTCCCGCCCGTGGGCACGCTCACCATCAGCAGCGGCACCGCCGAACTGGTGCGCCAGGCAGACGGCACCGTCAAAAGCCGCATGCGCGTGAGCTGGCCCACCATTGACGACGCCAGCATCACCCAGGCCGGCTCGGTCGAAATCCAGTACCGCGAGGCGATCAGTACCGGCGAATGGGCATCGGTCCAAGTATCCGGCAACGAAACCCAGGCCCTCATCACCGACGTGCAAGACGCCGTCTACTACCTGGTGCGCGCCCGTGCCCGCAACAGCCTGGCCGTGGGCGACTGGGGCACCCAGGTGCAGCACCAGGTCATCGGCAAGACAGAGGCCCCTCCACCGTTTGACACCTTCGTGGTTTTGGCCCAGCCCGATGGCACCCGGCAATACCAGTTTGGCTACGCCAGCGAGGCCAGCAAACCCATCGACTGGCGCGGCGCAGAGATCCGCTACCTGGGCGGCGCGCACGCATCGCCCGACTGGGACAGCATGACGCCCCTCGTCGACGCTGCCACCTTCTTCACCGCCAGCCCGGTGGAGCTGAACCAGCCGCTCTCTGGCGAGTGGACTATTGCCTGCAAGTCGGTCGACACCAGCGGCAACAAGTCCACCTATCTGCTGCAGACCATCACCCTGCAGGCCCGCCGCCTGGGCGACGTGTTCGACGAATACTTCGAGCACCTGGAGGGCTGGGCCGGCACGCTCACCGGCTGCCAGCTGCAAGACGGCATCCTGCAGGCCATCGACACCACCACCTGGGCCACCACGCCCGCCACCTGGGCCGCATGGACGCGCTGGAACTACGCGCCCACCACGCCCGTCTACTACGAGACCCCGGCGCGCGACCTGGGCGCCGTGCTGGTGGGCGCCGTCAGCAGCACCATCGACGCAGACGGCAGCGTCACCCAAGAGCTGGCCACCAGCGCCGACGGCGTCACCTGGAGCGCCTGGGGCAGCGCCGCCGCGCAGTTCAACAGCCGCTGGATCAAGCTGCGGATCACCGTGGCCGCCACCGGCCCGGCACCCGTGCCAGTGGTGCGCGGCTGGTCCTACCAGATCACCGCGCCCATCCGCTCGGAATGCATCAACGACATGGACATCAGCACGCTCACCGGCAGCTACCGCATCGGCACCGGCGACATCCGCATCCCCCTGGTGGGCAGCTTCACCACCCTCAAACGCACCGCCGTGACCATCCAGGACGCCAGCGCCGGCACCTGGGTGGCCACCCGCATCGACCAGACCATGACGTATGGCCCGCGCTGGCAGTTCCGCCTCAATGGCACGCTGACAGATCCCGACTTTGTTGACTTCTTTGTAGAGGGGTATTGACCCATGACATGGCCCACCGTAGCCGTCGGCACCACCAATGTGGACGCCGGCACCGATAGCCCGGCAACCGCGCGCAACGACATCAAGGACGCGATCGACGCTGTCAACCAGATGATGGCGCACGTCACCGCGTTCGGCGCCACGCTGCTCGATGATGCCAACGCTGCTGCTGCCCGTACCACACTGGGCGCAGCTGCCAGCGGTGCCAACACCGACATCACCTCGCTCAACGCGCCAGCCCTGGGGGCCGCCACGGCCACCACGCAGGCCGGCGGCGACAACAGCACCAAGGTGGCCACCACCGCGTTTGTCACGGCATCCAATCCGGCAGCCAGCACAACCACTGCTGGCCATGTGGAGCTGGCCACCACTGCGGAGACACAGGCCGGATCAGACGCCACGCGCTCCGTCACCCCGGCCGGCCTGCTCGGTGCGCTGGGCCTGTCAAAGTATTTCCAGTCGGCTGACCAGACCGTCACGCCCAACAGCACCTTGAACGTGGCCCACGGCCTGGGCGCCCGGCCCAAGCTGTTCTTCTTCGTCCTTAAGTGCGTGATCGCGGAGGCGAATTACGCGGTGGACGATGAAACAACCCCGCTTGACCTCATTGCAGGTGTCAGCATCCTAAACCTGGCCGCAGACGCCACCAACGTCATCATCAATTACACCGGTGGCAGTACCCAGGTGCTGAACAAGACCACGCAAGTGGCCACCACCATCACATCCGCCAATTGGCGCTTTGTCGTGAGGGCCTGGGCATGAGCAAGTTCTACGTCAATTCGCGCGGCGAGTTCTACCACGGCGACCGCATCCAGGGCGACCGCGATGCCACCCAGCAAGAGCTGCTTGATCGCGCCGAGGTGGGCCGCAAATCTCTTGCCGCTGCGCAGATCCGCGCCCTGGAGTTCGAGCAACTGCTGCCCCGTGTCACCCGCGAATTTATGCTGCTCAGCCTGCAGGCGCAAAGCACACCTGAGCAGCTCGCCCATCTGCCCGCCTACGTCAAGCTCAAGGCCTTCGACGATCTGATCGCCGGCCTGCGCGCAGTCATCAGGGGCGAGGCATGATCGCCGCCGCCGTGCTCTCCATCCCGCTGCTGTGGGTGCTGTACGTCGTCGGCATCCAGTACCAGCGTGGCGGCTGGTGGCGTGTGTGCCTGGTGGTCGCGCTGCCGGCCCTGGTTCTGAACGTGGTGATGAACTTCACCATTCTGGCCCTCATCACCTGGGATTGGCCGAAGCGCGGCGAGTGGACATTCAGCACGCGCCTCTCGCGCCTGGTGCTCGACACCGGGTGGCGCGGCATCCTGGCATGGTTCGTCGCCCGCTACCTGCTTGACCCCTTTGACCCTGACGGCATCCACATCAAGACCAGGAGCACCCATGGCTGAACCATCCGCCACCAGTCTGAGCATCACCGCCTTGGCGATCGCCGTGCTGGGGCCGATGGCTGGGCCCTATGCTCTGATCGTCTTCGCCGCCCTGGCCGGCGCGCTGTGGCCGTTGTCCACCATGCCCACCGTCACCCGGGCGCAGGGCGCCGCCTTCCTGCTGCGGGTGGTCGCCGGCGCCGTCTTGCTCACCAGCTTTGCCGCCTACTGGATCGAGAGCACCTACAACGTGCCCGCTGTCGAGTCCGTGGCGCTGGTCGCATTCCTGATCGGTGCCGTGGGCAACGGCTGGCGGCCAGTGCTGCAGGGCCTGCGCGGCGCGCTGGTCAAACTGGTCAACCGATTCGGCGACCAGCAGCGCGGGGGCCCCTCCCAATGAACGCCGCCCTGATGATCCTGCATGAGCTGCTGTGCGGGGTGCTGCTGTGGTCCTGTTTCTGCCGGGCTACCCGCACCAACGCCCAGACCAGCCTGCCCATCCTGCTCAGCTTCTGGCTGCTGTCCGTGGCCGCGCTGTTTTCCACCTTTGCGCCGCTGCTCATCAGCTGGCAACCCGACGCCGTCAGCCTGCTGCTACTGGCCAGCATCGCCCTGGTCCAGACCGTCACCGCCCGGTACTGGCAGAAAAGTCCCCATGCAGCTTTCCAAATCAAGGAGCTACACCATGCGACTGACTCTTAACCGCCGGCCCAGCGTGGGCGGAGCCACCATTGGCGAGCTGCTCGAGGACGGCGCCCGCTTGTGCTACACCTTGGAAGATGAGATCCGCGAGCGCGTCGGCGAGCCGGTTGGCAACTGGAAGATCCGCGGCGCCACGGCGATCCCCAGCGGCGAGTATCGTGTGACTCTGGAGCACTCGCCGCGGTTCGGCCCGGACACGCTGACGATCAACAACGTGCCAGGCTTCGTGGGTGTTCGCATCCACGGCGGCAACACCCACGAAAACACCGAGGGCTGCCCGCTGCTGGGCCTGCGCGTCACCGAAAACACGATTGTCGGCGGCACGAGCGGGCCGGCTGTGGCCCTGGTCAAGTCTCGGGTGCGTGCTGCACTGGCATCGGGCCATCATGTGCTGATCACCATCAACAACCCCACGGCGGTGGCATGAGCCCGTTCTGCGCCAGGTGCGGCCGGGTTGGCCACTGGCCGAAGGATTGCACCTTCCCGGTGGTTCGGCCATGACTGCGCTGCTGTCTCTGCTGTCCCCGCGCGTCTGGATCGCTGTCGCTATGGCGATCGCGCTGGCCGGAACGCACTGGAAAGCCTACACCTCCGGCAAGCAGGCCGTGAAGCTGGAGTGGGACGCCGCCACCGCCCAGGCCACAGCCGCCGCCCTCGCTGCCGAGCAGCTGGCCCGGGAGAAAGAGCAGGCCCTGCAAACCAAAGTCCGAAAGGTCACCAATGACTACCACGCTGAGAAAACTCGCCGCGCTGCTGCTGATCAGCTTGCTGCTGACAGCCTGCGCCAGCTCCAGGCCGCCATCGCCAGTGGTGGTGAAGCCCGCGCAGATCCCGCCTCCCCCGCCGGAGCTGATGACGACCCCAGAGACAGCATCATTGCCGAATGTGCCGGCGCTCTTGTCCAGATGGACAAAGCTGCTCGAAGCCTGGCAGACCAGACGCGCGCTCTGCAGGGATACGCCGCAGGCGTGTGTGTATCCCAGTAATCAGATCCGCGCTGCAATTTCGGCTATGTTTCCTTCGCCCTGCCGCCTGCCTCGAAGCTCACGCCCTTGTTCCATGGCTCGTGCCCCGCCTTGAACCGGCTCAGGCGCATGCTGGGGTGCTGCGTGCCGTTGCGCACCCGGCCGATTTGGTCGCTGGCCAGATACTGCGCCGTCTTCTTGACGCCCAGGCGCGTGGCCAACTGGTACACGCGCACCACGCTGCAGCCCAGCACCTGGGCGACATGCTCGCTGCTGTGGTGCGGGTACAGCGTGCGAATCACTTCGGCCACGTCCGGGTCGCTGGGCTGCAATGGGTGCCTGCGGCTCACAGCGCCACCACCGGCCGCGCCAGCATCCGCACCAACTGCTGCGCCTGGAGCTTGTTCAACACAACCTTGTTGCCGTCGTCCGTGTGCACCGTGGCGCCCTCGATCATCACGTCGCCGTCGCTCCAGGCGCTGATGATCAGCCCGCCGTCGGGCTCCACTGGTGCCGGCAGCTCTGCCATGTCGAGCGATATGCCCTGCACCTGGTCTGCCTCAGTCACCAGGCGGTAGTGGGTGCCTGCGCCGCGCCCGATCTTGGCCACCAGCTTGTGGTCAATGCAGTGCCACAGAATGGCATGGATGTTCGTGGCCGATGCGCCGATGGTGGTGGCCAGCTGCACCCGCGTCATCTGGCCGGATTCGGTCAGCGCGTCAAGAGCCTTGCGCGCCATGGTGCCTTCGCGGGGGTGGTAGTTCTTCATTGGGGTCTTCCTCAGTGGGTGACGTTGATGATCATGCCGCCATGGCTGGCCTGCAGGGCACGCAGCGTGGTGCGGATCAGCGCGGGGATGTCCATGCCGTTGATCAGCACCCGCTCAGGGTGAAACCGCATGCCGTCGGTCTGGCTGGCGTGGCCACCCTCGGGCGTCTGGTGGCCGGGGCGCTGCACCTGCCAGATTTCGCCGCCCAGACGGCGCACGGCCTGGGCCTCGTTGTCAAAGCGGCAGTCGGTGATGACCCAGCGCGCACCGTCGTCGCTGTTGGCGGCAATGTGCACCGCCGTCTTGGTACTCCAGTAGTTGGGCGACTCTGCCCGGCGGTATTCCGTGCCCCACCACTGCATGATCTGGCGCGGCGAGCGCGGGGCATGGGCCCATGCTTCCCAGTCAAAGTCCGGTTGCTCTGCGCTGTGCAGGGCCATCATCCGTTCGACAAATGGGTCATGGTGGCAGCGGCAGAAAGCCAGCGCGTGCAGCGGTGTCTCCTTGGTGCTGCGTTGCGCCAGCAGATAAGCCTGGTCGCCCATCTGGTAGCCGCCGGCCACCTCCAGGCGCAGCGCGTCAGCAAAGGCGATCTTGCGAAACCCGGCGTGGGTGACCAGGGCATCCGCCACGGTGTCCTTGCCGGCGCCGGCATAGCCAGTCAGGCCGATGATGATGGGCGAGCTCATACAGTGGTTGCCTCTCGGTTGGGTTGGGTGCGCGCCGGCCAGCGGTCAGGTGCCAGCACGCAGGAAAGAATCACGCCGTGCAGCTCGTTGCGGTGGGCGAAGATGCGCTCGAAGGTCACATCCAGCGCCTTGCCGGGCTTGAGCGCGCCGCGGTGCAGGTGCATGAAGCTGTCCGCAGCCGGGCCCAGCCAGATGCCCACCACGCTCATCACGCCCATGCCGTCGCGCTGCACCATGGGCAGCACATACTGCTGCGCGCCGGCACTGGTCATCTGCTGGTACACCGGTGCCGAGAGAAAAAGCGTGCCCATGGCCGTCAGCCGGCCGCTGCGGTGTTCGCCGATCATGTCCGGCGCTACGGGCCAGGTGGCTGCACGCGCCGCGTCCAGGGGATGTGGTTCGCCGCCGGCTGGATGTGCACCTGGTGCGTGGGCTTGTCCAGTGCTGCCGGCCGGGTGATGGCCATGATCTGCTCTTCGTCGTCAGCAGCCTGGCCGCGCTTGTCCCGGCGCAGCATGGCCACCAAGCAGAGGATCACGCCCATGCCCAGCAGCCAGAGCACCGCGAGCGCCAGCCAGGCCAGCCAGGGGTGCGCCACGGCCATGTCGGTCAGTTGTTCGATCATGGCGACACCTGCACGGTGATGGTGGGCTTTCCGTGCTTCGTGCGGCACTGCACGCTGCCGTCATGCAGCTGCTGCCATGAGGCCTGGGGGCCGCACAAGGCCTGGGCTGCGACGGCGAACTTTTCCTGCTGGATGGCGGCGTTGATGGCGTCCTGAAGGTACACAGCCTGGTCCCACTCTGCGCCGTGGTCCGGGATGTCGTCGAGGTAGTGACTGCAAGCAATCAGCAGCGCAATCGTGATGCCGGCCAGCCAGGCGGTAAGGCCTGGGAGTGCCACGCCGCGCTGATGCAGAATGTCTGCATGAGCGACTTGGCGATTCAGGCAGTCACGCTGGCGGTGGCAGTGCTCGGTGCAGTGCTGGGGATTGTCAACACCTGGCGCATGTTGAGCGCCGATCGCGTGCGGCTTCGTCTCAGAGCCCGGCCGGGCATTGACACCGCTGGCAACCAGTGCATCGTGCTGAGCGTTGTCAATCTCAGCACTTTCCCGGTGACTGTCGTTCAGATTGGGTTTGACTACCGCACGGGAGGCAAGCACCTTCAGATTTCTCTGCCACATTCGGCCAACGGAGAACAAATGCCTGTGCGCGTGGAATCGAGGACAAGCTGCACAGCGATCGTACATCTGGCTGCAAGAGAAAATAGCCAGTTCGGCGGACTGAAGCGCGCTTACGTCTACACCGCGTGCGGCTGCAAGGCGTTTTGCGACATCGCTTTCTCTGGCAATCTCAATGGTGCTGCCGTCGCACCCCAATAGCCGCCACCAGTTGCGGATGGCGCGGATCACGATGCCACCCCCCAGCATGATCCCCAGCATCGCCCGGTCGGCTTCTGCAGCCTCTGCGCGGCGCTGCAGGATGATCTCGGACTGCAGGGCGATCTCGCGCACATAGGCCTCTGCCTCTCGTGCCATCGCTTCAAGACTGCCAGCGCTGTGGCAGCTCAAGCGTTCGCGCTTGGCAGTACGGTAGCGGCGCGCTTTGCCGGCCCATGCCACGGCAGCATCGAAAGCCTGCAGGTCAAGGTCCCGCTCGCGGTAGTTCTGGGTAACCTGCCGAGGCTGCATGGCCGGGAATCGGGCCTGCTGGGCTACGTGTCTGAGACGCTGCATCCTTCACTCCTTGCCGCCGGGGTGGCGGGTGAAACGAATCATGCATCAATGCATTACCACCTGTCAATGCATCAGCGCATTAATTTTGACAATATTCTTTCTTGACGCAGAATTCACGCGAACTTTGGGAGTGATCCAATGAGCGACAGCGTTCGAAATCGCGTGCTGGTCCTGGCCGTCTTGCTGTTGGGTTTTCTGGCCTTCGCGGGTAACTTTCACTTCACCTACGGGGCGGGAAGGCCACTTGAGCGACTACCCAAGGTTAGCTGGTCGCTGTCTGAGACAGTCGTCAACCTGGATGAGGTGCAGGGCCTGCCGGCATTCGCGGTTGCGCTCAAATATCCGCTGTTGGTGCAGGCCCTAGATCGCGCTAGGTAGCGGCCACTGTCTCACCAGATTGGGTCGTTAGCCGGCTGCCGCGCCGTTTCCGTTCTTGCCCGATTCAGTAAGCGAAGAGCTTGCCGCTACTAACACATCCTTCTTGTATTCAGGCATGCGCTCCATAGCCATCACCACCGTTCGAATCTTTGCGTCGCTGTTGAATGGTGTCTCGCCGATCAATTGAGAAACTGTCAGCTGGAAGTGGTGGGCCAGTGTTTGTAAGTGATGAAAATCAAGGGTTTCCGTCTCGCCCTTGATAAATCGATGCAGCGTGCTTTGTGACATGTTGCAGTCGTGAGCCAACTGTCGTTCGCTGGCCACTTGGTGGTCAGCCATCAGTTGCTTGAGGATTTCACGCGTCCGCGTATGCATGCCCGCATTTTCAAACTCTGCTTGCAAAAAGTAATGCATTGATGCATCATATTGCCCTATGCGTTGTTGCATTGGAATCATATGTGGCCTCAGATCATCAAATTGCTGCAATCACAGGGCATGAGCCAAGCAAAAGTCGCTGACCGCGTCGGCGTGGATCAGTCGACCATTTGCCGGCTCGCGGATTGCACGTCGCCAGAGCCGCGGTACAGCGTCGGAGAGGCACTCATTTCGCTTGCCGGCGGGCGTGAAGCCCTTGCCCAACAGGGGATTGTTGCCACCACAAACCCAACCACGGAGCCCGCTGCGGCGGGGGTGTGAGATGGCCGGGTACAGCAAACGCAAGCGGCTCAACCTGTGCCGCGCAGTCTCTGGCGGCGTCGATCTTGACGGCCCGCGTGTGTCGATCACGCAGACGGCGGGAGGCCTTGCGTCACCGGAGCAAATGCAGCGTTGTTCAGCGACTGTGGCCCCGGCCGAAGAGCTTTCACCGCGCGCTGCCAGGCAGCTCGAAGCGGCGCAGCTGATGGGCCGCCCAGGGTTCGAGGGCGAGGGGG
>Ga0247834_1003368_pt1 | contig 21898 bp, 23 predicted proteins | sample LaCruzMarch2015__8_FD_187118 | JGI IMG/M metagenome (GOLD analysis project Ga0247834, IMG submission 187118) | Freshwater microbial communities from meromictic Lake La Cruz, Castile-La Mancha, Spain - LaCruzMarch2015_12m | ecosystem: Environmental > Aquatic > Freshwater > Lake | place: Spain...
CCGGCGGCGTCGCGGCAGATGGGTTTGCGTAAATCATGCTGAGTAAGGTGAGGGACCGGCTGAGCGGTCTGTCGCGTGGGGCCAAGCGCGCCATCCTGATCGGCTTCGACGTCCTCGCGCTGTTCGTGGCCCTGTGGCTCAGCTTCACCATCCGGCTGGGTGGCTCGTTCAGTCCGACATGGTATCACTGGCTGCTGATGGTGGCGGCGCCGTTCATCGCGATCCCGGTCTTCGTGCGGATGGGTCTCTACCGGGCGGTGATCCGCTACCTGCCGGAGCGCGCCTTCATCACCGTGATCCAAGCGATGACGCTGGCGACGCTGCTCTGGGTGGTGGCGCTCTACTTCGCCGAAGCGACGCGGTTTGCCGTTTTCCCTCGCACGGTGCCGCTGTTCTATTTCATCTTCGGCACGCTGATGATCGGCGGTGCCCGCTACATCGCCAAGGCACTGCTGTCGCTGCCCGAGCAGAGCCTCGGCCGCGGCTCGGGCGTGGTGATCTACGGCGCCGGTCGATCGGGCACGCAACTGGCCGGAGCGCTGCAGACGCAGGGCCGCAACTACGTCGCCGCCTTCCTCGACGACGACCCCTCGCTGTGGGGGCGCGACGTCGCCGGCTACCGGGTCTATCCCCCGGACGGGGTGGCGGAACTGGTCCGCAACCGCGGCGTGCGCGAAGTGATCCTGTCGCTGCCGACAGCCGATGCGCCGACCCGCAGCCGCATCATCGAGCAACTGAGCCGCCACCCGGTGAAGATCCGCACCCTGCCGGCGATTTCCGATCTGGCCTCGGGCAAGTACCTGGTGAACCAGTTGCGGGCCATCGACATCGACGACCTGCTGGGCCGCTCGGCTGCCCCGGCTGATCCGGGCCTGCTCGAGCAGATGCTGGCGGGCCGTACCATCATGGTCACCGGCGCCGGCGGCTCGATAGGGTCGGAACTGACGCGGCTGATCGCAAAGTGGCATCCCAGAAAGCTCGTGCTGCTCGAAGCCAACGAGTTCGCGCTCTACGAGATCGAGCGGACGCTGAAACTCGCCAACGGCACGGTGGTGGTGCCGGTGCTGGGCTCGGTGGGCGATGCGGCCCTGGTCCGCCGCACGCTGCAGTCGCATGGCGTGCAGGTGATCTTTCACACCGCCGCGCACAAGCATGTGCCGCTGGTCGAGGGCAACGCCCTCGAAGGGGTGCGCAACAACGTCATCGGCACGCGCGTGCTGGTCGAGGCGGCCCGTGATGCCGGCGTCGAGCGCTTCGTGCTGATCTCGACCGACAAGGCCGTGCGTCCGACGTCGGTGATGGGCGCTACCAAGCGCTGGGCCGAGCTGATCGTCCGCCACTATGGCGAGCAGGGTGATCCGGCGCGGCAGCGCTTCTGCGCCGTGCGCTTCGGCAACGTGCTGGGCTCGAATGGCTCGGTGGTGCCACTGTTCCGCGAACAGATCGCGGCGGGCGGGCCGGTGACGCTGACCGATGACCGGATGACCCGCTATTTCATGTCGATCCACGAGGCGGCCGAGCTGATCGTGCAGGCCGGTGCGCTGAGCGAGGGTGGCGACATCTTCCTGCTCGACATGGGCGAACCGATCCGCATCCGCGACCTGGCCGAAAACATGATCCGCCTCGCCGGCCTCACCGAACGGTCGGCAAAGCACCCCGGCGGGGATATCGAGATCGCCGTGACCGGCAGCCGCCCGGGCGAGAAGCTCTACGAGGAGCTGTTCTACGACCCGGCGCACGCCACCCGCACGGCACAGCCGCGCATCTTCCGCTCGCCGTCGGCGGCGCGTGGTACGGCCGACCTCGACGCGGCGCTGCAGAGGCTTGAAGCCGCCTTGGCAGCCGAGGACGAGCCGGCGGTACGAAAGGTGCTGTTCGAGTATGTCACCGAGCAGCCGGTCCCGCTAACTGCGCATTAACGCTGCCAACGTCTTAGGCGACGCCGTTAACGAACCTTACCGCACCGCCGCTTAGGCTTGTTGTGCTGAGGTCGGGAATTGACCTCGCGGCATGGGGGCATACCGAATGAAGCGCACGCGCGGATTGCGTCTTGGCATTGTCGCACTGGTGCTGGTGGCGCTGCCACTGACCGCCTGCAGTTCGGCCGGCGGCCTGACCGGGGCGAGCAGCTTCGGGAGCAACAAGTTGCAGGTCGCCGAGATCGACGGCATCGGCGACTACACCGCCGACCGGGCGCTGCGCGAAGCGCGCGGCCACTTCCGCAACAATGATTTCGGCCACTCGGCGGCGCTCTACAAGCGCGCGGTGGAGCTCAACCCCAAGAATGCCGAAGGTTATGTGGGCCTCAGCGCCTCGTATGACCGGCTGGGGCGCTTCGACCTGTCGGACCGGGTCTACGCCTCGCTCTACGGCATTACCGGCGGCTCGGCGCAGTACTACAACAATGTGGGCTATTCCTACATGTTGCGCGGCAACGTCACGGCGGCGCTGACCAACTTCAAGAAGGCCCGCGCCCTCGACTCCGAGAACATCGTGGTCGCCAACAACATCCAGATCCTGCAGAACGCGGCCGCGGCCAACAAGGCGTAGGTGTTGCCCGCAAGGGTAGCACAGTCGCGGGGATGAGAGCTCAGGCAGGCCTTACGGCGCGGCGGGGGCTGCTTCCATGCCGCCCGTCGGCGGCTTCGGCTCGACATAGCCGTTCTTGCCCAGCCCCTTGGTGGAGTAGGCGGAATCGCGGGCGGGATCGGTGGTCTGGGCCTCGAGGTTGGCCTTGACTGCGTCGCCGGCGCTATAGCCGACCTTGTCGGTACGCTGCAGGTAGTCGTAGGTGCACCCGCCGAGCGTGAGGGCGACAAACGTGCCGCAGAGGATCAGCGCCAGCCGGGTCAATTGCCGTCTCCCAGATCGATGATGTAGCCGTAGGGGCCGATCACGCCCTCACCGGTCTGGAAATTCTTCAGCATCTTGGGCGTCACTTCCATCTGACCGAGCGCGAAGAACTCGACATCGTTGGCCGGGCGGGTCTGGTCGAGCGGCGAGGCCGGGACCTGGCCGGGCGTCAGCGGCTGCACCAGCCGTGGCGTGACGATGACCACCAGTTCGGTGTCGTGCTTCTGGTAGCTGGACGACTTGAACAGCGAGCCGAGGATCGGCACGTCGCCGATCCACGGCAACTGGTCCTGGCTCAGCTTGGAGTCGTTCTGCAGCAGGCCGGCGACCGCAAAGCTCTGCCCGTCGCGCAGTTCCACCGTCGCATCGAGCGTGCGGGTGTTGAAGATCGGATCGTTGCCGGCGGTGAAGCCGTTGAGACCGCTCACTTCGGGCTGCAGGTGGATCTGAATGCGACCGCCATCGAGCACCACCGGGGTGAAGCCGAGCAGCACGCCGAACTGGCGATACTGCAATCCGACATTGCCGTTCTGGTCGGCAGTGCGGATCGGCACTTCGCCACCGGCGAGGAAGCTCGCCTTGACGCCGGAGAGCGTGGTGAGGTTCGGCTCGGCCAGGGTCCGCACCAGCGCCTTGCTTTCGAGTGCATTAATCGTCGCGTTGAGGCTGATGCCGCCGGAGATCACGCTGGTCATGAACTGCGAGAACGACTTATCCGCGGTGTTGTTGACGTTGACGCCGACGCCGCCGACTTCGCCGCTCCAGGCGATGCCGAGGTCGCGCCCCGCGTCGCGCTGGGCCTCGAGAATGCGAACCTCGAGGTTGACCTGCTGCCCGCCGGTCAGCGTGATCGTGTTGATGATCTGCGGACTGCCATACTGGGCGACGATGGCCAGTACCTTGTCCATGGTGACCGCGTCGGTGACGCTGCCGCTGAGCTTGACCCGGCCGTTGATGGTCGAAACCTTGATATCGGCCGATGGCACGCCGGCACGGATCGAGCGCGCCATGTCGGCCGTATCGGCCCCGACTTCGACGGCCAGGAGGCCGACCGGCTTGCCCTCGGCGGAGTAGAGGTTGACCGTGGTGGTGCCGAAGCCGCGACCGACGAGGTAGATCGAGCGATCGGTGATGGGCTGGGCGTCGGCGATCAGCGGATCGGCCGCGACGACCTTGCCGACGGGCTCGGAGATCACCACCGTCACCGCCTGCGACATCGGCAGGTTGATGCGCATCACCGACGTGGTGTTGAGATCGTAGGTCACCGTCTGCGCCAATGCTGGAGCAGCGAAGCCGAACACCAGCAGCGCCAGCAGCAGCGTGAGCAACTGGGCGGCACCCTGGGCAGGTTCGAGGTGGAGGCGGCGCAGGGTCAAGTTCGGTACTCTTCACTCAGTCGGGTCTGCTGCCAACGATAGCAACCCATGGTCAATGCCGGCTTAACGCACAGGTCTCGGCTGGCCCGCAGGGACCGTTCAGTTAGTCCAGAACGGGCTGGTCAGCCGGATCTGCTGATTGGCGTTCTGCTGCTCGAAATCCGTGGCCCTCGGCGCCGAAAAGTCGCTGATCGAGCGCAATATCAGGCTGAGCGAGCCGGAATTGCGGGCCGAGGTGATGATCTTCGCCTGGTCGCTGTCGAGCGCCAGCGTGGCGATCACCCCATCCGAGAAGGTGGCGGGGGCGGTGCCCTCGTCACTTGGCTCGTCCGGGTTGGACTCCTCGTCGCCTTCAGCAGTGGGCGGCACGCCGACTTCGCCGAGGCGGTGCGCGATGGCGAGCACGCGCACGTTGCTGAGCACGGTCTGCGCCACCTGCCGGCCGGCCACGGCCTGGGTCAGCAGCACATCGACATGGTCGTTGGGCTGGATGAAACCGCCAGCCGCCACATCGGCCTGCACCTGGATGGAAACACCCAGTTCACCCGGCGCCAGCACGGCAGACAGGTAGCCATCGCCCGGCGCGACCAGCTTCTGCGCGCGGATCGGCTCGCCGGGGAAGAACTCGAAGCGGGCGATCGAACCGGCCATCTCGTCGATGGCGGCGGGTACTGCCTCGTTGGTGATGTAGTCGTCGCGCATCGCGTCAGTCGGCCAGTTTTTCCACTCCACCGTGGCGGCGGAGAGCCGGCCACCCATGGCGATCGGCGTGCTGGCAACCAGAATCTGCATCACCGGCGCGGGTGGCGGCGGTGGGGGCGCCACCGGCTCGGCGACCTCGACGACCGGCTCGGGAGCGGGCGTGCCCTGGTCGAGGCTCGCTGCGAAATAGGCTGCAACGCCGCCGGCAATGAGGGCGATCGCCAGCAGCGCCAGGCGCGACGGCTTCAGCATGGTGCGCCAGAACTGGCCCGGGCCGGAGATGACGTCGCCGTCGCTGGTCACGAGCGTGCGCTGCACTTCGGCGCGCAGGGCATCGAGCCCCTTCTTTTCGCCCTTGGGCGTGGCGGCGACGCGCTCGACTTCGTTGAGCCACTGCTCGAGGTTGCGCCGGTCCGGGACCGGGCCGGTGGCGATTGCGGGCTCGGCCACGAAGGGCGAGTCAGGGATGTCTTCGTCCTCGTTCAGGACAATGCGTTCGGTCCGCCGCAGCAAGGGGAGTCTCTTCTTGGTAAGCGAGGCGCGGGCTTCCTGCCCATGCTCAAGGCTTACCGAAAAAGGCTCACCGTTTCGTTCTGAGGTCGCGCAAAATCTCAGCTTCGCCGCAAGGCTTCGCTAACTACTGGCAAGCAGTGCGTTCAGGCAGCCTGCCGGTCGAACTGGCCGTTGCGCATGAAGCGCCACAGGTAGCTCTCGAGGATGGGGTCCATCGCGGTGGGCGCGATGCCGAACGCGGCGAGGGTGCGCTTTTCCTTCAAGGCCTCTGCCGAGACGACGTTGTCGAGCTGCAGCAGATCGACCTGGTCGGCAGTAATCAGCGGCGCCCAGGGCAGGAAGGCGAAGGGCAGGGCCAGCAGCTTGCCGATCGCGGCCGGCACCGGCAGCAGCGGGTTGCGGCGGTGGGTTTCGGCGAGCACGCGCTGCATCAGCTCGAGCTGGGTTGCCGTCTCGGGGCCGCCGATCTCGTAGACGCGGCCGGCCTTGACCTTGCCTTCGACGGCGGCGACGAAGGCTGCCGCCACGTCGCCGACATAGATCGGCTGGAACCGGGACTTGGCGCCGATGACCGGCAGCACCGGCAGCATCCGGGCCATGGAGGCCAGCCGGTTGAAGAACATGTCGCCCGGCCCGAAGATGATCGACGGGCGGATGACGATGGCGTCCTTGAAGGCTGCGAACACTTCCGTCTCGCCAAGCCCCTTGCTGCGCGCGTAGGGGGTCGGGCTCTGGGGATCGGCGCCCAGTGCCGACATGTGCACGAGGGTGGTGACGCCCGCCTGTTTCGAGGCCTCTGCGATGTTGCGGGCGCCCATGGTCTGCACGGCGCGGAAGCGCTGGCGCCCACTTTCGTAGCCGATGCCGACGAGGTTGATCACCGCGCCGGCACCCTTGACGGCGCGCTGCACCGACTCGAGGTTGCGCACATTGGCCTGAATCGGCATCACCTGCCCGACAGCGCCGAGCGGCTTGACGTGGCCCGCGAGGTCCGGCCGGCGCACCGCGACGCGCACCCGGTATCCGGCGCGCGCCAGCAATTGCACGATCTGCGTGCCGACAAAGCCCGAGCCCCCGAAGATCGTCACGAGGTTGTTGGCGTCCATGTCGGCAGGCTCCGCAGCGGGTCTTGAAGGGCTGATGCCGCTTCTAGCGCGGGCGTTCCGGACTGTCGAGGCTTCTGGCGATGTGAGTCAGGCCGCCCGGCGTCTGAGCTGAAACCAGGCCGCCAGCGATACCGACAGGGCGAGCGCGATGACGAACAGCGACGGTGGCCAGCCTGCACCGGCTCCGAACAGGACATCGTGCATCCGTCGGCCCGGCAGCAGCGTGAATGCGCCCGCAATGATGAGCGAGAAGAAGTAGAGGCCCTGCATCGCAGCCCGGTGCGCCCGCACATTGCCCCGGCGGATCGCCGACAGGCCCTGCGCCAGCCCGACGAAGGTGATCACCGAGAAGATGTGGATGGGCGAGAACGGTCCGATCAACCGGATCTCGTTGATGAAGAGCGACGAGGCAGCGGCGACTATCATGAGCACCACCCATACGCGGCCCATGGCCCGGTGCAGCGGCGTGCCCTTCCGGCGAAACAGGACCAGGGCGCCCAGCAGCAGCGCTGCGAGGGCCGCAGCGGCGTGGACCTGGACCGCGACCGGGGCGTCTAAGAGAGGGGTAAGCGACATCGTGGCCTCGAAAGGGGAGGGTGGGTTGCCGCCGGCCTGTCGCCCGACTAGTTTTCGCGGGCAACCAGTGATGCGCGAGGCGCAGGAAAACTACGTGAGCGGCCACCCCCTGCATCTGGCGCTTCGCGAAATGCGGACGCATTTCAGCGATGGACGCGTGCTGGCCAGCATCACGGTCGTGGCGCTGCTTCTGGGGATTGCCGGGCCGTTCGGTACGTTCGAACTGCTGGAGACTGGTCCTCGCCTCGTCTACTGGGCAGCGATCGCCCTCTCCACCTATGGCTTGGGCTTTGCCGTGGGCGTCGTTTTGGAGCAGGTTTTCGGGCTGACGGTGCGGAACCGCTGGGTCCGGGTGGTGCTGTTCGGTGCGGTCACCGGCGTGCCGGTCACCCTGGCGGTAATGGCGGTCAACTTCGTGGCCCTCGGGACAACGGGCCTGCCGCCGTTCGGGCTCTGGCTGCAATGCACGCTGATCGGCATGGGCGTGATCGCGATCGGCGAAATCCATGGGCACTCAGCGCGATCGAACCCGGTGAGTGCCCCGCAACCGCCGCAGGCGCCCCCGATCCTCGACAGGGTGCCGCCGGCAGCGCGCGGTGCGCTCTGGGCGCTGGTGGTGCAGGACCACTATGTCGAGATCGTCACCGAGCGGGGCCGTACACTGGTGCTGATGCGGCTGAGCGACGCCATTCGCGAGGTGGGCGAAACGCGGGGGGTGCAAATCCACCGCTCCCACTGGGTCGCGCTGCCCGCCATCGCCAACGTCGTGCGGATCGACGGCAAGCCGCAGGTCGAACTGCCGGACGGACGGCGCCTCGGCATCAGCCGAGGCTACCTTGCGGCCGCCCGCGAGGCGGGCGTGGCGGCATAGCTGCGCTGGTTATTCCGCCTTGAGCGGCAGGGCGCCCTGCATCATCAGGTAGCTCAGCCAGTCCTCGACGTGCCAGCTCTGTGCCAGCTTGCCGTCCGCCCCGAGCTGGTGGATGTCGATGGTCTGGAACTTCACCACCGTGTCGCTGGGCGGGACGCCGAGGAACGGCGCGATCTGCTTGGCGGTAACGGTGCTGCGCACCACCACCTTGCCGCCGCTTGCCACCACGTCCTCGGTGGTGAACGCGTACTGGCTGAACAGCATCTTCAGACCGTACACGGCGGGCTTGAACCCTTCGGGGCCTTTTGGCGTGCCAGGGGCAGCCGGGTTGTTCAGCCACTCCGCGCCGACGGCGCAATCGACGAGGTCGACGTCGCCGAGCGTCATCGAATCGTAGAAGGCACGGACCGCCGGATAGTCGGCGAGCGCGGCGGTGCCTTCGGATGTCTTGCTGCAATCCTGTGCCAGCGCAGGCGCGGCAACGAGGGCAAGGGCAAAAGCGATTGCGGGTCTGATCAAGTCGGTCTCCTCAGGTCATCAGCCGGCACACTAGAGGAAGAATTGCTGCCTCGGGCGAATGTGCAGCATAGGCAGCCACTTGCAACCTCAGGCGGTGGCGACCCTCGGCAGGATGGTGCTTTCGAGGATGGTACCGGCCGACCGGCACTCGGCGGCGATCTCGACGGCGAAGTCGCGCAGCATCTCGCGGTCGAGGACGCCCTGGTGCCGCACCACCATGGCGATGTCGCGGTGTATGGGATCGACGTCGACCGGCCTGATCTCGGCCAGCCGGCCCTCTGCAATGTCTCCCGCCACGGCGCTCATCACGAAGAAGCCGACGCCTTCGCCCTTGGTAGCAAGGCGGCGCGCGGGGCCGGTGGGAAGCTCCACCGACACCGTGGCGCGGCGGAACAGGGCGACGGCGGGGTCGGGATAGACCTGCCACCACGGGATGGAAATCAGCCGCGGCACGCGTTTGAGCACGTCTTCGATGCGGGGACTGGGCCCCAGTTCGGCGACGATCGCGGGGGTGGCGACGAGCGGCACCCGCTCACGCATCACCAGCAGCGGCTCGAGGTCGGTGACCAGCGGATCGAGATTGGGCCAGCAGAGGATGCCGAGTTCGATCTCGCGCTCGTGCAGCATGGTGGCGATCTGGCTCTGCCGGCCTTCGTGGATCACCACGTCGACCGACGGGTATTTCGCCTGAAAGCGCAGCAGCGATTCGGTGATCAGCGGCGTCACCAGCGAGCGCAGCGAACCGATCGACACACGGCCGCGCTCGGAGCGGCGCAGGGCTTCCTTGGCCTCCTGCGCGGCCCCGAGGATGCGGCGCGCATAGGGCAGGAAGGTCATGCCCTGGTCGGTCAGCGTGATGGTGCGGCCGCGGTGGAACAGGGTGACGCCGAGCAGTTCCTCCAGCGCCCGCATGCGCATCGAGACCGTCGCCTGTGTGACGTTCAGGCGTGCGGCGGCCTTGGTGAACGATTTGTCCTGCGCGATCCGGTCGAAGGTCCTGATCTGGTCGAGGTCCATGGATCGATCCGGCTCATGGGATGGGGCGGCGTGGGCAGCCTGGTATTGGATAGGGTGATCAAGGGATGGGGGCAAGCGGGACGTTGAGGGCGTTGAAACGACCCCTCATCCGGCTGCCGCCGCCTTCTCCCACAAGGGGAGAAGGCGATGTTGGTTCGATGGCGCTTGGATCTTAGCGGCAGCGATGACTGGCCGCCTTCTCCCCTTGTGGGAGAAGGTGCCCGAAGGGCGGATGAGGGGTCGGCGCGTAGCGCCGCTACTTGCCCCGCGACCGTTCCTTGAGCTCCAGCTTCCGCGCCTTGTTGCGGGCTGCGACTTCAGCCGCGTCGTCGCCGAGATGCGCTTGGCCGCGTTGCGAGGCGATTTCCATCTGCCGTTGGCGCTCGGCGGCACCTTCCGGCGCTGCGTCGGCGCAGTTGGCGCACAGGGTGCCGACGGCCTCGTGCGGCAGCATCGGCGTGCGGCAGGCGCGGCAGAGGACGGCTTCGCCCTCGACGAGGCCGTGGGTGACCGAGACGCGCTCGTCGAAGACGAAGCACTCGCCGGCGAAACGGCTCTCGGTCTCCGGCACCACTTCGAGGTATCTGAGGATGCCGCCCTTGAGGTGGAACACCTCCCTGAAGCCCTGCGTCAGCATGTAGGCCGAGGCTTTTTCGCAGCGGATGCCGCCGGTGCAGAACATCGCGACCTTGGGATGCTTTGCGGGGTCGAGCGTCGCGACGTAGTCCTTGAACTCGGTGAAGCTCGCCGTCGCCGGATCGAGGGCGCGGGCGAAGGTGCCGAGCTTCACCTCGTAGTCGTTGCGGGTGTCGATGACGGTGACGTCATTGCGGTCGATCAGCCGGTTCCAGTCGCGCGCCTCGATATAGTTGCCTACAACCTTCGACGGGTCAGCCTCGGGCGCGCGCAGCGTGACGATCTCGGGCTTCAGCCGTACCTTCATGCGCAGGAACGGCATGTCGTCGGCGCCCGCGACCTTCGCTTCGGCGCCATCGAGCCGCCCGGCCCAGAGCGGGCTTTGCGCGAACCATGCCATCAGCGCATCGATCGCCTCGGGCGTGCCGGCGACGGTGCCGTTGATGCCTTCGGGCGCGAGGATGAAGGTGCCGCGGATTTTTCGCGCGCAACAGAACAGCGCCAGCTCCGGCTTCAGCGCTTCCGCGTCGGGCAATGCGACGAATTTGTAGAGCGCCAGCACCTTGAAGCGGTTCACGCCCTGAGGCAGGTTGGCGGCGATTTCAGCGGGCTCGGACATCGACGCGGGTGTAGCATTCACCCCCATACCGGGCAAATCGGCATACCGGAGCGCTCTCAGGAAAAGTTGCAGACTTTTCCGGGTCGAGAGCGCGACCACATCAAATGGGAGAGAGACGATGACCTATCGGGCCAGTGACGCTCGCTATGGCGGGATGACCTATCGCAAGACGGGCAAGTGGGGCCTGAAGCTGCCGGTGATCAGCCTGGGGCTGTGGCAGAATTTCGGTGGCACGCGCGACTATCCCTCGGCCTTCGAGATCCTGAGCTACGCCTTCGACAAGGGCGTGACCCATTTCGACCTCGCCAACAACTACGGCCCGCCCCCGGGATCGGCCGAGGAGTTGTTCGGCGACGTGATGGCGCGCGACTTCCGGCCTTATCGCGACGAGATGACCATCTCGAGCAAGGCCGGCTGGGAGATGTGGCCCGGCCCGTATGGCGACTTCGGCTCGCGAAAGTACCTCATTGCCTCGGCCGACCAGAGCCTGAAGCGGATGGGGCTCGACTATGTCGATATCTTCTATTCGCACCGCTACGACCCCAACACGCCGCTCGAGGAGACGATGGGTGCCCTGGCGAGCCTCGTGCAGCAGGGCAAGGCGCTCTATGTCGGCATCTCGTCATACCCCGAAAAGCAGACACGCGAGGCGCATCGCATCCTCGCCGAGATGGGCACGCCGTGCCTCATCCACCAGCCGAGCTATTCGATCCTCAACCGCTGGATCGAGGACGACAAGACCATCGATGCCTGCGGTGAACTGGGAATCGGCGTCATTGCGTTTTCGCCGCTGATGCAGGGGATCCTGTCGGGCAAGTACAACAAGCTGGCCGGACAGCTCGACGGCACCCGCGCCTCCGAGAACTACTCGCTGAACGCCGGACGGCTCGAGCCGCGCATCCTCGATGCGGTGCAGAAGCTCGGGGCGATCGCGGAACAGCGCAAGCAGTCGATGGTGCAGCTGGCGCTGAGCTGGGTGCTGCGGCGCAAGGAAATGACCTCGGCGCTGATCGGGGTGCGGACGCTCGAGCAGCTCAAGGATTGTCTCGGCGTGCTCGACAATCTCGAACTGTCGCCCGAGGAAATCGCGGCGATCGACGAGGCGGCGAAGGGCGGGCTGGTCGACAGCCGGCCGATCAAGAACTGACGATCGGAAGACTGACGATTATTTGCGGGCCATCTCCGGGCGGCCCGTTCCGAGCACGATGGCGGTGAGCGCCACGTAGAGCGTCAACTGGGCTGGCGAGGCGAGCATGATGTCGGCGAGGCCGAGCACCAGATAGCCGCCGGTCAGCACCAGGATGGCGTGCAGGCGTTGCCGGGTTTTTCCCTCGCTCGGCAGCGCCAGGTATCCGGCGAGCGGGGCGGCCAGCAGCAGCAGCCATGCGGCGACCCCGAGCGCGCCGCCAGCCATGGCGTAGTGCAGCGCGTCGTTGTGCATATGCTGGATGGTGTGGAGCGACTCGAGGTCGGCCGGGAAGCGCTCGCGCATCGGTGCCATCAGCCAGTCGCCCCAGCCATGGCCGAAGAGCGGGGCATCGGGGATGTCGCGCAGCGCGTCGCCCCAGAGTTTGATCCGCACCCAGATCGACTCGTCGGCGACGGTGTCGCCATTGGCGATGCCCCCGAGCACATCCCAGAGCCGCAGGCGCGACCTTCCCGGCAGCTCGACGAACAGCGCGGCGGCGGCAAGCGCGGCCGTGCCCGCCAGCAGGGCGATGATGGCGATGGGCTTCCGGACGAAGCAGAGCGCGGTGACGAGCAGCAGCGCCGGCACGCCGAGGAGCGTGGTGCGCGAGCCGGTGAGCCAGATCACGCCGGCCGCAGCGACCAGCCCAAGCAGGCTGAGCCAGCGCCAGCGGTCACGGGTGAAGAGGGCGCCGAGGGCGAGGGTGGCGCAGAGCAGCGTGGTCACGGCGAGGCGGTAGGGATCGGTGATGAACGAGCCTTCGCCGGCGCGTGGCTTGCCGATGCCGTAGCGGAGGGCGAGGGCGGTGATGAGGCCGATGCCGGCGCCGATCAGGGCGAGGCGGGCGATGTCCGGAGCGCGGTTGCCGAGGAGGTGGACGAACGGGAGGAAGCATAGAGGAGCGAGGTAGGGGACGAGGGCGAGGAGGTCGGTGGGCTGGCGCATCGCGCCGAGGGCGGAGGTGGCGACGAGCGCGAAGGCGAGGGTGAAGAGGAGGGCTGGAGTGTGTTGCTCCCCCCTCCACCACGCTGCGCGTGGTCCCCCTCCCCCGTAAACGGGAGAGGATGCCCCGTGGCGAGGCGGTGCCACATCCCCATCCTCTTCCGCTTGCGGGGGAGGGGGACCAGCGAAGCTGGTGGAGGGGGGCGGGGCAGCCAACACTGGCCTTGCCAGAAACAGCACCGCCCCCGCCGCCCCGAAGATCAGCAGCACGTGCGTGTTCGCGTAGCCGAGCGCCGGGCTCAGCACGAGCGCGGCAGTGACAACCGCCAGACCGAGCAATCGTCCGGCGGTTGCGAGCATCAGGTCCTCAGCGTGGCGCCGGTGGCCTTGGCGACGGCGGCGACCACGGCAGCGGCGACCTTTTCGATCTCCTCGTCGGTGAGCGTCTTGTCTATCGGCTGCAGGGTGACTGCGAGGCCGAGCGACTTCCTGCCCTCGCCGACTCCCTTGCCTTCGAACACGTCGAAGATGTCGACGCCGGCGATCAGCGCCTTGTCGGCGTTCCTGGCGGCGCGCAGCAGCTTCTCCGCCGGCACGTCGCGGTCGACGACGAAGGCGAAGTCGCGGCTGACCGCCTGCAGGTCGCTGAGCTTCAGGGCGGGCTTGGAGCGGGTCGGCTTGCGGCGCGGCTCGGGGATGGCGTCGAGGTCGAGCTCGAACGCCGACACCGGGCCGGTGAGGTCGTAGGCCGCGAGTTCGTTCGGGTGCAGTTCGCCGAACCAGCCGATCACCACCTTCGGGCCGAGCTGGATGCGGCCGCCGCGGCCCGGATGGCTCCAGGCTGCCGGTTCGGTGACGAGCTGGAGCTTGTCGATGTCGTGACCCATGGCGTCGAGCAGCGCCGCGATATCGGCCTTGGCGTCGAACACCGAGACCTTTGCCGCGCCCTGCCAGTGGCGGGTGGCGCCGAGGCGGATGCCGGTGGCGTAGGTGCGCTGGCCCTCGGGCAGGATCGAGTGGAAGACCTGGCCGACTTCGAACAGCTTGAGGTCGGTGAAACCGCGGTTGGCATTGCGCTGGGCGGCGGCGAGCAGGCCTGGGAGCAGCGAGGGGCGCATGTCGGTGAGGTCGGAGGCGATCGGGTTGGCGAGCTTCAATTCGGGCGCGCCGCCACCGAAACGCCCCGCTTCCGCTGCCGGGATGAACGACCAATTAACGGCTTCGTCGAGGCCGCGCGCCGCGAGCGTACGGCGGGCGAGACGGCGGCGGTTCTGCAGCGTGGTCAGCATGCGCGGCGCGACGTGGTTGAGCCGCGGCAGCGGATCGACCGGCACGTTGTCGACGCCCACCATGCGCATCACCTCTTCGGCGAGGTCGGCCTTCATGGTGACATCCGGGCGCCACGACGGCACCTTGACGCTGCGGGTATTGCCGGTGCCGTCGAGCTTGAAGCCGAGCCGGCCGAGGATCGCTTCGATCTCGGTGGCGCTGGTCTCGAGTCCGGTGAGGCGCTCGACTTCCGACAGCGGGAACTCGACAACGGTGTTGGGGAACACGTCCTCGCCGGAGATCACCGGCTCCATGGCTTCGCCGCCCACCAGCTCCAGCATCAGCCGGGTGGCGAGTTCGAGGCCGGGCTCGGTGAGCGCCGGATCGACATTGCGTTCGAGGCGGTAGCGCGCGTCCGACACGATGCCGGTCTTGCGGCCGGTCTGCGCGATGAGGTCGGGGTCCCAGCTGGCGCATTCCATCAGCACGTTGACGGTGCCGTCGGTGGTGCCCGAGCGGATGCCGCCCATGACGCCGCCGAGGCAGAGCGGGCCGAGATCGTCGGCGATGACGGTCATCGTCTCGTCGAGGCGGTAGACCTTGTTGTCGAGCGCATCGAACTCCTCGCCCGGCTTCGCATTGCGCAGCACGGCGGTGCCGACGATCTTGTCGGCGTCATAGGCGTGGAGCGGCCGACCCCAGCCAAGCGACACGAGGTTGGTGATATCGACGACGGCGTTAATGGGCCGGAGGCCGACGGCGCGCAGCCGCTGCTGCAGCCAGTCGGGCGACGGGCCGTTCTTGATACCCTTAAACACGCGCCCGGCGAACTTGCGGATCGCTTTGGGCTGGCCGGGTTCGAACTGGTGCGGCAGCGGCGGGATCGGGCTTTTGCCCTTCGACGGCACCGGCGACATGTCGGTTTGCTTCAGCGTGCCGAGGCCGAACGCGGCGAGGTCGCGCGCGATGCCGTAGACGCCGGTGGCGTCGCCGCGGTTGGGGGTGATCGAAATGTCGATCACGGTGGTGCCGAGCTTGGCATACTCGACGTAGGCGACGCCGACCGGGGCATCGGCGGGGAGCTCGATGATGCCGTCATGGTCGTTGCTGAGTTCGAGTTCGGCGGCCGAGCAGAGCATCCCATCCGATTTCTCGCCGCGGATGACGACACCGGCCTTCAGCGTGAAATCCTTGCCGGGGATGTAGGTGCCGGGGGCCGCGAACACCGACTTGAGGCCGGTTCGCGCGTTGGGGGCGCCGCAGACCACGTCGATCAGCGTGCCGGTGCCGGCATCGACCTTGCAGAGGTTGAGGTGATCGGAATTCGGGTGCGGCTTCGCTTCGACGATATGGGCGACGACGAACGGCTTCAGCTTTTGCGCCGGGTCGACGATCTCCTCCACCTCGAGGCCGATCATGGTCAGCGCCTTGGCGACCTCCTCGGCCGAGGCGGTGGTGTCGAGGTGTTCCTTGAGCCAATCGAGGGTGAACTTCATGGCGTAACTCGTGGTTGGAAATAAGCGATGCCGGTCAGCACGATGTTCGCGCCGAGGGCCGTGAAAGTGGTTGGGACCGAGTCCTGGCTGGCGCCGAGGATGATCCGCAGGACAAGCCCGAGGTTCTGGCTGTGCGCTACAAGCTGGTCGGTGCCGTTCGGGCGATAGATGATCTCGAGGGGCAGCCCGTTGTGCACGCTGTTGGCGTCCTCGTACTCCCAGAGCAGGTTGCGGTCGGTGATGACCTGCAGCTCCCAGTCGCCGCCCTCGAGGCTCTCCGTCTCGCCGGCGCGCGGACCTGACCAGTAGCGAATCTCGCGCACGAAGCAGCAATAGGTGCCGTCGGGCGCGCCGTGTGGCGGCGGCCGGCGAACTGCGGGCTTCACCTTGGCCATCTGCATGAACGCGAGAACGTCGAAGCCGCGCATGACTGCATCAGCTCGACAGGCCGCCGAACAGCGTCGGCAGGTCGAGGGGGCGGAAGCCGTAATGGTCGAGCCAGCGCTTGTCGGCGTCGAAGAACGCACGGAGGTCGTTCATGCCGTATTTCAGCATGGCGATGCGATCGATCCCCATGCCCCAGGCAAAGCCCTGGTAGACGTCGGGGTCGAGGCCGCAATTGCGCAGCACGTTGGGGTGCACCATGCCGCAGCCGAGGATTTCGAGCCAGTCGCTGCCCTCGCCGATCTTCACTTCGGCGCCCGAGCGGTCGCACTGCACGTCGACTTCCATCGACGGCTCGGTGAAGGGGAAAAAGCTGGGGCGGAAGCGCAGCGTGACGTTGTCGACCTCGAAGAAGGCCTTCAGGAACTCTTCCAGCACCCAGCGCAACTGGCCAATATGGCTCGACTTGTCGATGACCAGCCCTTCGACCTGGTGGAACATCGGGGTGTGGGTCTGGTCACTGTCGTGCCGATAGGTGCGGCCGGGCATGACCACGCGGATCGGCGGATCGATGGCCGGGGTGAGGTAGGGCGCGGCCGGCTTCTCGTTGCCCTTCAGCATGGTGCGGATCTGCACCGGCGACGTGTGGGTACGGAGCACGCGCTTGATGCCGTCGGGGGAGGGCGCCATGAAGAAGGTGTCGTGCATCTCGCGCGCCGGATGGCCTTCGGGGAAGTTCAGCGCGGTGAAATTGTACCAGTCGGTCTCGATGTCGGGACCTTCGGCGATCGAAAAGCCCATGTCGGAGAAGATGGCGGTGATCTCGTCGATCACCTGGCTCACCGGGTGGATACGACCCTCGGCAGTCGGGGCCGGGCGGACGGGCAGGGTGATGTCGAGGCGCTCCGACGCGAGGCGGGCGTCGAGGGCGGACTTGGCCAGTTCGGCGGCCTTGGCCTCGATCAGCGCGGTGACCTCGGTCTTGAGCCCGTTGATGGCCGCGCCGGCGCCCTTCCGCTCGTCGGCCGGGAGCGCGCCGAGCGTGGCGAGCAGGGCCGAGACCGAACCTTTCTTGCCCAGCGCGCCAACGCGGACGGCCTCGATGGCGGCTTCGTCAGTGGCGGCGGTGGTGGCGGCGCTGATTTCGGCGCGGAGGGAGGCGATCTGGGCGTCGAGGGACATGTCTGTCGTTCCGGAATTGAGTTCGAGGGCCAAACGAAAAAGCCCCGCGCCATCCCCGGTGTCGGGGCGGCGCAAGGCTTAGCTTAGGGCCTCGGAAAAGGCGAGTGAGTCTTGCCGGCTCCTGGCCTAGTCCGAAAAGTCTCTCAACTTTTCGGGGCCAGACGTTTACGCTTAGGCGGCGTTGATCCGGGCGTGGGTCGCCGGCTCAAGATCGCCGATGTAGCCCAGTGCGGCCTTGGCCTGCGTAACCAGCACGGCGAACGCTGCGGGCTCGGTGATCGCGAGATCGGAGAGCACCTTGCGGTCGACGGCAATCTCAGCCTTCGCGAGGCCGTCGATAAATCGACCGTAGGTCAGGCCGTGATCGCGGACGGCAGCGTTGATGCGCTGGATCCAAAGGGCGCGGAAGTTGCGCTTCTTGTTCCGGCGATCGCGGTAGGCGTACTGGCCGGCCTTGTCGACGGCGGCCTTGGCAGTACGGATGGTGTTCTTGCGGCGACCGTAAAAGCCGGTTGCGGCCTTAAGAACCTTCTTGTGACGGGCGTGGGCGGTAACGCCTCTTTTTACGCGTGACATCTATCGGCGCTCCTTAACGGTTATACGGCATGTACCACTTGACCAGACCTTCATCGCCCTTCTTGAGGATCTTGGTCCCCCGATGCGAGCGAATGTAGTCGGCGTCGTGGCTCATCAGCCGGTGCCGTTTGCCTGCGACGCCCGCCTTTACGCGGCCGCTCGCAGTCATCTTGAAGCGCTTCTTGGCGCCTGACTTGGTCTTCATTTTGGGCATTTTGCTTACCTGGTCTTGAGGCGGCCCCTTTCGGAGCCAGCATTCTGGATCGCCACGGCATGCCTTTCGGCCGGGCGGTCCGTTGGAAGGCGGCTCTATACGGGGAAAGGCAGGGGTGCGCAAGTGGTCGTGGCCCCGGCTGTCACGACAGCGTTACAGCGTCGCGCTTTGCTGTCCCGCAGGGACTAGTTACTATGTTCGGATGGGGGCGTAAATGACAGTAACGCGTACACACAAGGCCTATATGCGCGGCGCCATCTGGTTGCTGGCCCTGATCGGCATAATCCTGCTGCCGGGGTTCCGCGATACGGCGGCACCTGCCCGGGTAGAGATCTCCAGCCGCTGACCTCAGTTCGGATGTGAGCGCTTCAGCTCCGCCGCGATGGTTTCCATCAGCACCGCTACCCGCCGCGTCACCCGGCGCGAGGGGTGAACCAGCTGTATCGGCAGCGTCAGGGTCTGCCAGTCGGGCAGCAGTCGTACCAGCCTGCCGGCGGCGACGTCGGCCTCCACCAGTTCGGTCGGCATGTAGCCGATGCCGGCGTCTGCGATAAGCGCGGCACGCAGCGCCTCGCCATTGTCGATCTGCAACCCGCCCTGCACTTCGGCGACCTCGCGGCGCCCGTCCTTCATGAACGGCCAGCGGTTGCGGGGCGACATGTTGAGGTTGAGCAGGCAGCGCGAGGTCGCTACCTCGCTCGGCGAGGTCGGCACGCCATGCAGGTCGAGGAAGGCGGGACTCGCCACCAGCAGAAGGCGATAGGTGCCGACCTGCCGGGCGATCATCGCCGAGTTTTGCAGTTCGCCGATCCGTACCGCAAAATCGTAGCCGCCCGAGATCAGGTCGACCCGCTGGTCGGTCAGCATCATTTCGAGCGTCACCGCCGGGTTGGCGGCCTGGAAGCGTGCGCAGATCGCCGCCAGCGAGAACACGCCGAGGGTTGCCGGCCCGGTCATCCGGATGCGCCCTTCGAGCAATCCCGGCGAGGGGCGCATGGAATCCTCGAGGTCCCGCGCCGCGTCGAGCACGGCTTCGGCGCGGGTGAGGAAGGCCTCACCGGACTCCGTCAACCGCTGCGCTCGCGTCGTCCGCTCTATCAACCGGGCGCCGTAGCTGGTTTCCAGCGCCTGGATGCGACGCCCGACCATGGCGGGCGTGACGCCAAGCACCCGCGCCGCTGCGGCAAAGCTGCCGGTCCGCACCGCGGTGGCAAAGGTTTCAAGGCTTTCGAGATCGACCATTCGATACCTCAGCGTGATTGTGAAACGCATCGAAGCGTAATTCCGCTCTCCCCGGTATCGGTCTACAGGATTGTCATCACGCACACCAACTGAGTGAGAGCAACTATGACCACCATCGCAATTCTCGGACAGGGCAGCATGGGCGCGGGCCTCGCCGGCCGCCTCGCCGACAGGTTCGCGCTGAACCTCGGCGCTCGCCAGCCGCAGGTCGGCCAGCTGGGCTACGCCGAAGCCGTCGCCGGCGCCGACATCGTCGTCCTGGCACTGCCCTATGATGCTGCGCTCGCAGCGATCAGCACACTGGACCTCGCCGGCAAGACGGTTGTCGATATGACCAACCCGATCACCCCGGATTTCGCCGGCCTCAGGTTCGGCCACACCACGTCGGCCGCCGAAGAACTGCAGCAGGCTGCACCCGGTGCCAGGGTGGTAAAGGCGTTCAACACCATCTTCGCCAGCCTGCTCAGCGCCCCGCGCGCTGCCACGGCCGCGGTGCCGGTGTTCATTGCCGGCAATGACGAAGCGGCGGTCGCCGCCGTGACCGAACTGGTTCAGGCCGCCGGCTTCGCCGTCGAACAGACCGGTGCGCTCGATGCCGCCCGCCTGCTCGAGCCGGTCGGCATGCTCAACATCCGGCTGGGATATGGTCTGGGACAGGGCACCTCGATTGCCCCGACCTGGCTCCGCGTCGCGGCCTAGCGCCACCAGGGCGCCCGCGCCAGGCCGGCGTGGGCGCTTCTAAATCCGGTTGGCGGCGACCAGTTCGCTCAACCCGTCGATCAGCTGCGCTGCTTCGGTGCGGCTGAGGCTGGCCATCGCCGCACGGTCGGCCTCGGCGACGGCGCGCATGGCGTCAGGCAGGACGGTGCGCGCCTTCTCGCTCAGATAAAGCCCCTGGGCGCGGCCCTTGAGCGTGCTCTTCTCGATCCAGCCCTCGTCTGCCAGTCCGGCTAGGGTCCGTGCGACGCCCGGCTGCTCGAGTTCTAGCCGCATCGCCAGCTCCGCCTGCGTCAGCCCCTCGCGTTCGCCGATCTCGCACAGCGCGGTGAACTGCGCCGGGTGCAGGCTGAGCGGCGCCAGGCTCTCGCGCACGCCATTGGCAAGCTGTCGCGTCAGCTGGCTGGCCACGTGGAACAGCGTCTCCCGGTGATCGAACATCAGGCTCTCCCCATCCCGCATCCCGAGCGACCTCAGAGGACGTGGTGTACGCAACCATAGCAGGAGCGGACTTAAGCGGAGCTTGCCGCGGTGCCCGCCTGGCTCAGGCGACGATCTCGGTCCAACTGCGGGTCGCCCGCGTGCCCGAGGCAGCCGTCGCAATTGCCATTTTCTCGTTGGTGGTCAGCTCCGCCGAAACCACGTTGTTGGCGTTGGAGGGATCGAGGATGGCACGACCGACGAACAGCTGCTCGAAATAGCCCAGCGCCGCCCAGACATTGTCCGCCAGCTCGCCCAGCGGCCGCCGGCGCAGCGCGGCGATGGTCGAGAGCTCGAGGTAGAAGCTGGGGAAATCGAGGCCGTGCTGGTCACGCCAGAGCTTCAGCACCCGGATTTCCTCGCGTCGTCCGCTCTCGATCACATCGAGCACATGATGGTTGAGGTTGGTCTTCATCGCCGCGTTGCGCCGCGTGGAGTAGATTTCCTGGATGTCGTTGTGCAGCGACTCTCGCTTGCCCGGCACGATATCGACCGTTGCGCCTTCCAAGTGCAAGCCGATCGATACGGCGCGGCGCTCCAGATCGAAGCCGTTGCGCTCGAGGTGCTGCCAGAGTGATTCGTAAATCTGGCGTGTCAGGAACGGGGTCTGCGGGCTCAGCGACACCACGAAATCTATACTGATGCCGGACTGGTTCGCTGTGCCCTTCTCGTAGGCCCCGGTCGGGTAGACTTCCAGCAGATATCGCCCGGCCCACCCCTCGCAAAGCGACTGGACCTGCTCCTCGAGTCCGCGCAGCGGAGCATTGGCACTGGTATCCACAGCCTCCCGCTGCAGGATGGCGCGAAGGTAGTCGGAAGGCGACACGGAACTCACCACGAAACTCATGATGAAGTTTTACTTAATTGCAGTCGTCAACGCCAGTATATCGCAGTGACGTCGCGTTGGATGGTTAGGCGTTAAAGTTAATCCGGTCCCCGGAGCGACGTCGCTGTCGGCTCGCGTGAGCCAAGTGGAAACGCCGCGGCCGGCAAGGCCTCTACCCTGTTCCACGGGCAGCGGCAAGCTGTGGACAAGCCCTCTTCAAGTCCCTGTAACTTATGTTACATCCGCCTCGCTTCGGCTGTGGATAGGTGCCTTCGGGAGGGTTTCTGTATGCTCGCAATGATCGCCTGGCGCCTGTGGTTCTTCGTTCTGGTCGCCACCGCGCTGGTCCTGCCCTTCGCCGCAGCCATGGGCAAGCTCTGACGGTTCCATCCCGCCCCACCTCAAACTCGCCGCCCGAAAAGCAAAAGGCCTCCCAAACGGGAGGCCTTTTTCGCATCAGCAGTTTTGGTGCCCTGGAGAGGACTCGAACCTCCACGTCGCTAAACACACGGACCTGAACCGTGCGCGTCTACCAATTCCGCCACCAGGGCAAACCGATGGGCGCCGCTACGTAGGTGAAGGGGCACGGCGTG